>Ga0364866_10442_pt1 | contig 26057 bp, 24 predicted proteins | sample ExccelAu500001D3_3_FD_206913 | JGI IMG/M metagenome (GOLD analysis project Ga0364866, IMG submission 206913) | Enriched cells from Trout Bog Lake Hypolimnion, Wisconsin, USA - BchlTB.Aug13.5000.01.D3 | ecosystem: Environmental > Aquatic > Freshwater > Lake > Hypolimnion/Profundal zone | place... | reverse complement strand
TTTCTTCTTTTTTTAAAGTAAAATGATCCATGTGGCCTGCATACTCAAATTGAGTATTTTGTCCATATACTCAATTTGAGTATTGATGCCCCTGATTTACAGCAATATATTTACAGAAAAGAAATCAATATGGCACAACACTTAATCAAAACAATTCAAAAACAAACAAGAGATTTGTTCGAATTAATTAACATATTATTAAAAAACCTAAACCTTATCGCTATGAAAAAGTATGTCCTCTTTATTGTTTTATTTGGAGTTGTATGCCAATCGGTAAATGCCCAAAACCCGGCAATGCCCATTGATACTGTTAAGCGGGTAAAGATTAACGCTACAGACACAACAAGTCGGGATACAGCAGGCATAAAAAATAACAACCGGATTGTGTCCGCCATCCCCAGATGTTACTGGGGCTCATTTGGTTTCGGGCCGAGTTCACTGGGTGCGTTTTCAGGTTCGTTTAATGCCAATGCCGAACTTGCGAACCGGGTACTCGTTACCGCGGGTGTTCAAGGTGAAACAAAGGCTTTTTTGTCTAATTCTGCGGAAGTGGACTCTTACAATATTTTAGTCGGGAAAATATTTAAGAAAAAGTTTTCATTGTTGAGCGTTTCTGTTGGCCTCAGCCTGGTAGATGTTGTTAATACAACTGGGTATGATCTTTTTTCAAGTCAACCGCCGGTTAAAACTGACCAATACACGATCGGGATACCCATTTTAATACAAGGCTATCTGGTGGCCTTCCAGACTGTTAGCCTGGGATTTAACGGCTACATAAACTTAAATACCATTAACACTACTGCTGGTATTATGGTAAGCGTGGCAATAGGCCGTATGGCTACTCACACAAAAAGAATTTAACCAATAAACTATTTTATCATGATTAAAAAAACACTACTCACTCTTTTATTCTTTACCGGTTATTTGGCTGCAAATGCCCAAAACTCTGTTTTAGATGTTGGTATCCGGATGCAAAAAGAAATTGGTTTGTATTACGAAAATGGGTTTACCTTAAACTATTCGTATAAAAACCTGATGCCCGACAAGCTGTACTTTGGCCTAACTTATGTTAGCAGCCGTTTCGGCACCGCAATCAATTCAAACGCGATAAAACAGGATAACTTTTTGTTTTCCCCCGCTTATTATTTCCGAAAAAACCACCTCATCCGTCCGTTTGTGAGGGTAGATGTCGGCTATTTTGATGCCGATTACGGGAGTAAAATATTTGATGTGCTGCCAAGTAAGACTTTACTGTTGTCGTCGGATTTGGGTGTAAGTGTTCAAACTCACTGCCCCTTAAAATTATCGGCTTCACTGGGCTATAATTTTATCACCAGTAACGGTACAAACAATGTCCCCGGCACTATTTATCCGGTTTTTTACCAATTAACCCTTTCGTGGAACCTTTTAAATCATAAAAAATGAAAAAAATATTTATCGCAATTGTTTCACTGCTTTTAATTGCAGGCTGTGCTAAAACGCCGGTTGTTCCGGCCAGTGAACTGGGCGGGGGTGTAATTATGGACCCATCATTAACAGATCCGGCTGCCTACCGAATTTCTGTATCGCAACCAAATCCGACCGCGGCACAAGCGCAAATACCGGTTGTTATTTGCAGTCACGGCTATAGTGCCTCTACTTTCGAATGGGATGAATTCCGGACATGGTCAAACAATACAAACAAATATTACATCGACCAGGTTTTATTGGCCGGACATGGCACCACTTATGCGGCATTCCAGGCATCTACCTGGCACGATTGGGAGTCATCGATTGAGGATGAATATAATTTGCTGGTTCAGGAGGGGTATAAAAATATAGATTTCGCGGTTAGTTCAACCAGTTGTACGCTGATGCTTGATATGGTGCATAGAGGGGTATTCAATAACGCATCTACAACTGTGCATATATTTTTAATCGATCCTATTATTATTCCATCAAATAAACTGCTTTCTGTTGTTGGGATCGTAGGGTCTATGCTTGGCTATGTAACGGCCGACAATGCCCCTGGGGAGGATGTTTATTATTATCATTACCGCCCGCAGGAAACGTTGCAGCAGTTAGAAAACGTATTGAATACGGTACGAACAGAACTTCAGGAAGGTATCACCTTGCCTAAAAATGTTTATGTTAAAGTTTACAAATCGATAAAAGATCCCAGTGCCGACCCGATTAGCGCGGTATTGGTTTATAACGGCATCAAAACCAGCTCCGGTGGGCGTATCGATCTCGACTTTATAAACTCCGATATCCATGTGTTTACCCGTTTGGCCCTTGTACCAAATGTAACATCACTCGACAGGCAAAACCAGGTGTATGCCTTTACCGATATAACGACCCGTATTTTTCAATAGTTAATTAGCCTAATCATGAAAAAAGTATTAACTATAGCACTTATAATCATAAACATTGCGAACGGGAACCTGTATGCGCAAAGCATTGGCGATCCGAACGCCTCAAGCCGGGGTACCGCTGATGGACGAAAATTAAAACTAAGCAAGGTTGAAAGGGAAAAATTTAAGGCCGATAAACGAAATTATAATTCGGATTTATTTAAACCCCAAGCCAGATTCGTATCAGACACAACATTACTCCGGGATTCTAGTTATGTAAAATCTTATAGAAAGGCTGCATATAAAAGTGCATTGAAAACACGTACAGCCGGGCATTATATTTTAATTTATGGGTCGATAACTGTAGTAGCGGTAATTATTAACCTTGTCATACAATCAGCAAGTGATAATACCGCCAACAGTATAAAAAACTTCAAAGAATAATAACCTAAGCCGTCATGAATATTCTGCAATCCGGTTCCCATCTTTTTTAAATGGGTAACCGGATTAAATTTTAAAATACCTTTTTAGACATTGGATTGCTTATATCGTACCGAAAAGCATTCTTCCAGTTTTAATAAATACGGTTAACTTTGCAGGCTAATGAATAAAGTCGCGAAGAAATATTTTTTTGAAAACGTAAACATTATCGACATCGCCGAAGAAGGCAAAGGTGTGGGCAAGTCTGATGATTATGTGCTATTTGTCGATAAAGCTATCCCTGGCGATATAGCCGATGTACAGGTTTACCGCAGCAAAAAGAATTTTGCCGAAGGCAAAATTGTAGAGCTTAAACAAGCATCACCATATCGAACGCAAGCATTTTGCGAACATTTTGGGACCTGCGGCGGCTGCAAATGGCAGCACATGACTTATGAGGCCCAACTAAAATTCAAACAAAAATCGGTCGCCGACGCGCTTGAGCGGATAGCCAAAATTGACGTTGGATCTATGTCTCCCATAGTGCCATCTCCAGCCGATAAATACTATCGCAATAAATTAGAATATACATTTTCGAACAAACGTTGGCTCAATGACGGCGAAAATCGCGACGATACCGTTTTGAATATGGATGCCCTTGGCTTTCACATACCTGGGCGTTTTGATAAAATATTGGATGTTAACCACTGTTTTTTACAGGCCGAACCATCAAATACTTTACGCAATAGCATCCGCGAATTTGTAATACAGCATGGTTATAGTTTTTACGATCTAAAGGCCCATAGCGGTGCTTTACGTAATTTGATTATCCGTACCTCTTCTACCGGCGAAATTATGGTGATCGTTGTTTTTGCTTACGCGGATGAAGAGGAAGTACAGAACCTGATGGGTTTTATCGCAGAAAAGTTTCCTGAGATTACCTCTTTGTTATACATCATGAACCAAAAAAAGAATGATACCATTTTTGATCAGGAAGTAATGGTTTATAAAGGTCCGGCGTATATACACGAAGAAATGGATGGCATTAAATTCCGGATAGGAGCAAAATCATTTTATCAAACTAATTCTATTCAGGCTAAACGTTTGTATGAAATTACCCGCGATTTTGCCGGTTTTGAAGGTCATGAATTGGTATATGACCTGTACACAGGCGCTGGAACAATCGCGAATTTTATTGCAGGGCAAGTTCGTGAGGTAGTGGGTATTGAATATGTGCCATCGGCCATTGAGGATGCAAAAATTAACTCGGATATTAATCAAATCACCAATACCAAATTCTTTGCCGGAGATATGAAAGATGTTTTGGCGGCCGATTTTGTTGCCCTCCATGGTAAACCAGATGTAATTATTACTGACCCGCCTAGGGCTGGCATGCACCCTGATGTGGTTAACCGCCTGATGGAAATTGGAGCAGAGAAAATAGTATATGTAAGCTGTAATGCCGCAACCCAGGCCCGCGATTTACTGGTATTGAAAGAAAAATACGAAACCGTTAAAATTCAGCCGGTTGATATGTTTCCGCACACACAACATGTTGAAAATGTGATTTTGCTCGTTTTAAGAGGATAAAGATAAACGTTTTTTAAATTTGCATTATGAATCAAGAAATCCATGAACGCTAAAATCATGGTAAAGAGAATATGGAACCAGAAGAGCTGCTAAACGAAGAAAGAAATAGTGAGGGTAAGAAGAAAGAGAGCCCCCTGGTTAGTTTAGAACCAGATTTGAAATTATTTAATGAGTCTATCCGTGAGGTGGCTGTTGAGATTATGGTGGAAGGGCTGTCCAATTATCCGATTTTTATCGCCCACCAACACGAATTGAAATTAGGTGAACTCATCCTCGATCGGAAGGACCTGCATACCGAATGGAGTATTAACGCGTCGACAATGGAGGAATTTTTGGAGCGGGGTGTAATTAAAGCTGTGCTAAAAGAGCGGTTTATTAGCAGTTACAAAAACCCGCACGAATTTATGTGCGTGTTTGTTGTGGTACCCGAAGGAGCCAATTTTATATATTATCCGTATTTGAAATGATTTGTTGGGGAGTTGCAGGGTTGAAATATTGTAAAGTTGGTACGTTTCCGTTGTTTTCGAGAAGTTTTTTTTGCGGATTTTTTATGTTTTGATATGAACGAATACGTCGTTTCAATTTTGATAATCCTTGTTTTCTTCCTAATTTCTTGGTTTGTTGGTAAAAAGTTGATCAAATTAAAATCAAATTGGTTGGTATTACTTTTTCTAATTCTATACGTTGCAGCTACCGATGTGTATTTTGAAATATTAAACAGAGGCGATCAAATTTTACGCGACCATAATATATACATTGAATTTGGACACGGTTCAATTTTATTGCTTGCAGCATTTGCTATTTGTTTATTCATTAGTGTGGTTTTTACGATAACAATTATCTTTACCAGGATAAAAAACAGAAAGCAATTGGTTTAGCAGGTCTGTTTGCACTGACCAGAAAATTCAATTTTACGGCATATTTGTTTTGAAATAAATTGTAGTAAGGTTTAAATGTAAGTTTTATCTTTACAAAACGAAACCAAATACAGCCTGCTAAACACTATAACATTACAACGTTCCAACTTTACAACATTCCAACGTATTCAAAGCCATGTCAGATAAACATCTACTTATTTTAAATCAGCAACAGATACAACAAAAAATTGACCGTATCGCCTACCAGATACTGGAAGATTGTTATGACGAGGAGGAAATTATGATTGCCGGCATTTTGCCGAGCGGTGATAAAATTGCCCATAGAATAAAAGGCATACTGGATGAAATTGCCCCCTTTAGCTGTAGACTAATAGGTATTGAACTCGACAAGCGAAGCACAAGTTTAAAATCTGTTCTGGATTTTGATTTAATGGACTGTAGTAATAAAGCAGTTATTTTGGTTGACGACGTATTAAACAGCGGAAAAACGCTGGCTTATGGTTTTGGGGTATTCAGGGATGTTCCGCTTAAAAAGCTCCGCACCGTTGTTTTAATTGACCGCAACCACAAAAGCTTCCCAATATTTACAGACTATTCTGGATTAGCCTTATCCACCGTAATAAAAGAACATGTTGAGGTTGTTTTAGATGTAGAGGGGGAAGAGGATGCTGTTTATTTGAGATAATGAAGGTTTTATATCTTAGGCGTCCTTCAATAGGTGCTCGGCTTTTTCTGCGGTCAAACTTAAGCCATCGGCTATAATTGCTGCTTTGCTGTAAAATTTATCCCTTTCGGCTAATTTTTCTGTAATAAATTCAATCAGGTCATCACCATGTTTTTCGCGTAACAGCGGGCGTTTCGCTTTTTCATTTTCAAGGCGGTTGGCTAAAGTCTTTGGTGATAATTTGATATAGATGGTTTTTCCGTGGGCATTCATCCAATCCACATTATCAAAAAAGCAGGGGAGTCCTCCACCTGTCGAAACCACTACCTTTTCGGGATAATTAGTTTGTTTTAAAACTTTCGATTCGAGTTTACGGAAAGCGTCTTCTCCAAAATTGGCAAAATAATCGGCAATGGTCATCCCAACCTGTTCTTCTAATACATGGTCGAGGTCAAGAAAAGCGTAATCCAGTTTTGCGGCCAGCTTTCGGCCGAGCGTCGTTTTTCCGCAACCCATAAATCCTATAAGAAAAACAATTCCCGATTTATCAGGGAAATTAATCGCAGAACCTTTATCTAAATTATTACTCATTAAAAACTTGAAAAAAACACAGGATACCTTAATACCCTATAGGGTACAATTCAATTTGTCGCTTTAATTTCAGGCGTTCCTATGGAACGCTCAATATCTTTTATTTTAATGCTACCAACCAAACGTCCTTATAGGACGACTATTGTAGCGCTCGTCCTGTAAGGACGTTTGGTTGGTAGCAAAAACACAATACAGCAACTTTACGTTCCAGAGGAACGTTTGGTGATTATGCGATATTTCGAATTGCACCCTGCCCAATGACTAAGAAAGCTTCACCCTCGGGTCAACCCAAACATATATTAAATCTACCAGTATATTGATGACCACAAAAATAAAAGCAATAAACAAGATAGAACCCATCACTACCGGGAAATCCGACATTTCGAGTGCATCCACCGTTGTTTTGCCCAAGCCGTTGTAGCCAAATACATATTCCACAAAAAAAGAACCCGCCAGTAATGAAGCGAACCAATTGGCAATGGCTGTTATTACCGGATTGAGTGCATTTTTTAAAGCATGACGGTATATAATAGTGTGATTACCTAAGCCTTTAGCCTTTGCAGTGCGAATATAATCCTGCCCCAATACATCGAGCATGGCGTTGCGGGTAAGTTGAACGATGATAGCGAGTGGACGTAAGCCCAGCGTGAGCATCGGTAAAATTAAATTTCGCCAGGTAATTACTTCCCCTTTAAATGGATCATAAGTATATAAACTCCCCGACATGTTTAAACCTGTGTATTTATTTAACTCAAAACCAAATATCCAGGCAACAACAATCCCCACAAAAAATGAAGGAGCCGACACACCCAGCGTGGAAAAACCAATAGCCAGTTTATCAATCCAGGTGTTTTGGTTAACCGCGCTTACCACCCCTAAAAAAATACCGATAATAATGGCGAACAGCATGGCACTGGTGGCCAGCACGAGGGTATTGGGTATTACCTCCAGCAATAACACCGCTACCTCTTTATGGGTTTGATAGGATCGCCTCAAATAAGGCCATTTTAGTGCAATAACTTTTTGATTGGAAATGGCGAAAAGCTTTAAATAATGATACCGTTGCTGTTCGGCAGTGCTATTGAGGTGTATGCCGATTACTGAAAGATCATTTATATAATAGATAAACTGAACTGGAACCGGTTTATCCAAACCAAACTCCTTGCGAACGGCTTGTAATGATTGTACGTCGGCCCTTTGTCCCTGGGTCATTCGGGCAGGGTCTACCGGTAAAATATTAAATAAAAAGAATACTACCACCACAATGCCCAGCATCACTACTGCACCATAAATAAGTTTGCGGAGGAGGTAGGAGATCATTTTTTTATTTTTGAAAATATTTTTTGACCATTTCGTCGAAATTAGGGACGGAATGGTAATGCCACTTATTGATGACGATTCCGTCTTTCAGTAGCAAAATACCCGGATTGGCGCGCACCATAGTTTTTAGCGGTACTTCATCGGCATAAAAAATTTCGGATACCAATTTATGAGTTTTTGCAAAGGCCTGTGCATCATGTGCAGAGTTTGATGTAAGCAGTACCGTACGCGTATTAAAATGCTCACTAAAGTTTAAAGCCAGCGCACTTAAACTGTTAATGGCATCTTCGTCCGTTTGTTTCAAATCGTAGGCAACTATAACCAGGCAGTAATATGGGTTCGATAATAACTCTTTGGTGTAATTATTGCCTTGCGCGTCTTGTATATTAAGGTCTCTTATTTTAGGGGTAAAGCCGGTTTTAACCAGCCGGCTTTCGGGGTTACCAATTATTTCCCAGTTATTGTCTTTCCAGATATTGCTTTTCAAGTAGTCCTTGTCAGTCATCACTTTAAGGGCCTTCGTTTTTTTATTTTTTAGATGGTAGGTAAGTTCAAATTCATCAGGTTTGGCACCTGGTGGCGTTTTCATCTCATCAACGAGGTTCGCACCTACTTTATAGGGCAAGAAATCAATTACCGGTAAAAAATTATAGGTATATACCCCAATCCCAATAGCGATTATCGTAGCAAGCACCAGCAACTGGTCGCCAGTTTTGGCTGTAAATAATGGCGCGATTCTTTTCCGGTTGAAAAACAGTACTAGCACCAGCACCAGCAGAAACATATCCTTACTAAACGATTGCCATGGCGTTAGCGGAATTGCATCGCCAAAGCAGCCACAAGTTTGTACTACATTAAAATAGGCTGAGTAGAAGGTTAAAAATCCAAAAAACACCACTAAAATCAACAGCCCCCATGCAACAGAGATGGCACGCACCCCAATGAGTAGCCCAAAGCCGAAAATAATTTCGAGCGCGCAAAGCAGCACGGCTATATAAACAGCCAAACCATTTAAAAAAGCAATATGGAAAACCTCAAAATATTCTTCGAGTTTGTACGAAAAACCAAGCGGGTCATTGATTTTTACAAGACCCGAGAAAATAAAAAGCAGGCCCACAAATATTCTGGCGGCCCATAACCACCACGCAGCCGATTGTTTATTATTTTTCATTGTGTCGAAAGGTTGTAATGTTGAAAAGTTGTAACGTTGTAACGTTTTAAAGTTATTAAAGCGCCTGGTCAAAATTACGATATTTTAACATTAGAACTTTACAACATTCGAACATTACAACAACTTTGCAGCAACAACATAAAATGGAAGATTCATTTTTTAAAAAGAAAACCACTATTAACGCCGGTGGAAAGCTCATCGACTTAAGCCTCCCGAAGGTAATGGGTATTATAAACCTTACACCCGACTCTTTTTTCGCGGCAAGCAGGAAACCCGGATTGGAGGGAGCGCTACAGCAAGCAGAAAAAATGCTGAACGAAGGCGCTGCTTTTTTAGATCTGGGTGCCTATTCCTCGCGACCGGGGGCTACACATATTTCTGAACAGGAGGAAACTGACCGCCTGCTGCCCGTAGTTGAAGCCATCGTTAACCGCTTCCCGGACGCTGTTTTGTCGATCGATACTTTTCGTTCGAAGGTTGCTGAAAGGGCTATTAAGGCGGGGGCGCATATCATAAATGATATTTCCGGTGGACAGATGGATGCCGATATGTTTACCACTGTGGCTGGTTTGCAAGTGCCCTATATTTTGATGCATATAAAAGGCACCCCGCAAACCATGCAGCAAAAGGCTGACTACGAAGATGTGTTTACCGAAGTCTATGATTATTTTTCTGAAAAATACCACCAGTTAAAACAGCTTGGGGTACATGATGTTATTATCGATCCTGGTTTTGGCTTCGCAAAAAAGCCTGCGCATGGCTACGCGTTGATGAAACGTTTGCAAGATTTCAATATGTTGCAATTACCCCTGCTGGTCGGTATATCGCGTAAGAAAATGATTTATGGAACCTTGGATATCAGTCCTGATGAAGCTTTGAATGCCACCACGGCGTTAAATACTATTGCGCTGATGAAAGGCGCAAATATTTTGCGGGTGCATGACGTGAAGGAGGCTGTGGAAGCGGTGAAGGTTTGGGGGATGTGCCAATAAGTACCGTTTTTAAGCAATGCAATGAATTAAAAATCATCGCGCAGCCAATTTTTTGACTTAAAACTTTTGACTTCCCTACGGATGTGCAGCTACCCAAACTTCCCCATCTTCAAATATTTCTTTTTTCCATATCGGCACGGTTTGTTTCAGGGTATCGATGATATACCGGCATGCATCAAATGCTGCGGCCCGGTGGGCGGCAGATACCGCAATAATTACCGGTACTTCGCCGACTTCCAGAACGCCAGTGCGGTGATGGATGAGCACTTTTTGCACCGGCCATTTTTCAAAAGCCTGTTTTACTATCTTTTCCATTTCGGCCAGGGCCATCGGCTCATAAGCCTCAAACTCCAGGCGTAACACGGCTTTGCCCTTAGTGGCGTTACGTACAGTACCAATAAATACATCAATACCACCCGATTGCGGCGACATGATCCAATCAATTGATGATTGGATATTTAATGGGGTGGGGGATATTTGGATTTGGGTGGACAACGTCTGTGTCAATTAGTGTAAGAATTTAGCCAAGACTGGCGAAGTTTTTAAAACTTTGCAAATCCTATTTTTTGCTTTTCATTTACCCCCCACTCACCGGCGGAATAATCGCTATTTCATCGCGCTCGTGTATGGTGTCTCCGGGTAGGGCATATTCGTTATTTACCGCAATCATGTATGATGCCAGTTGTTTGAGGCGTGGGTATTGTAGCTCGAGTACATATTTTAAATTATAAACGGTAGCATCGTTTGCCAATTCCAAACTAACGGAAGAACTGTTAAATATGTCCTTCGAAATACCAAACGCCAGGATATTAATCTTCATCAATCAAATTTACGACAAAAAATTTGCAAATAGATTTAAATTGTAAAATGGAATAGCCCTAACATGAATTTTACCTTAACGATGGCATCTTTCCTCGGTAACGAGTTTTCTGTGGTGCGAAAATTATTTTTCGAGAAATTTATTTAATCGATAATAAACAAATTCAAAAAATCAATTTTTATATGTTAGCGTTTGATTAGTGTTATATTAATTTAACATTAATGAAATGTACAGATTTTAGCCTTTTATGTTATGAATATTAGGTGAAAAAAATCATTATGTTAACAAATCCCCCCGAGTAGAAAATTCAGAATTTCTCCAGAATTGAAGAGCTTTCTTTGCGAAAAAAATGCTTTTTGATGAAACAAATACTTTCTGGTTTTTACCTTTTTTCATCCGCTGCTTTTTCGTTTGCAGTTGAAAGCCGATACAAATTTAGGGTATATGCCTGATAACCCTGATATGGACATTGAGAAATTCACCTGCCTAAATTAAATGTTGCAATATATAATTTATTAAAATTTGATGAAATCATTACTACTAAAATTTAAAAGAACCTATTTAATCATAATGCTGATTGCATGTGGTATTACCATGGCAAATGCACAAACCATAAAAGGTAAAGTTACCGACGCGAAAAATGGAGAAGCCCTGATTGGTGCCACTGTACATATAGAGCAGGGTGCTGTAAAGCGAAATACCATTGTAAAATTGGATGGAACATATACTTTTAAAGAAATACCAACAGGGACTTACGAATTGCAGGTTAGTTATTTAGGTTATAAAACAACCAAAAAGTATACGGTCACTGTTGAAAAAGACAAGGCAGCAGTCTTAAATGTGGCTATGGCCGATAATTCAACCTCACTTAATGAAGTGATAGTTGCTGAACACGCCGGCAAAGAAACTGATAACTCTGCCCGGGCGGATGAAAAAAATTCCGACAAAACTTTAAACGTGGTTTCGGCGCATACCATAGCTATTTCTCCCGACGTACTTGTATCAAACGTGTTGACCAGAGTGTCAGGTATATCGGTAGATCGCGGGAATACGGGTGATGCACAACATGTTATTATACGTGGAATGGATAAACAATACAATACTGTATTAATTAACGGCGTTAAGATCCCAAGCCCCGATAATAAAAACAGATACGTGCCTTTAGATATTTTTCCGGCCGAGCTGATAGAAAGTATAGAAGTTATTAAATCGTTAACGCCCGATATGGAGGGTGATGGCACAGGTGGTGTGGTAAATTTAGTAATGAAAACCGCACCCGACAAACTGAGGATAGACGGTTACTTGGGTACAGGTTATAGCCAACTCTTTTTAGATAGGGGGTTCAGCAGTTTTAATACCAGTACGGTAAATTCAAAATCACCAGAAGAATTATCGCCCAACGCCACGGCGCAGATCAGCGATTTCCCTTATCAAAATCTGGTAACAAAAACAGGCACTCCTCCGCCAAATGCGGATTTTAACTTAACCATAGGCGACCGATTCCTTAATAAAAAATTGGGTGTTGTTTTTTCGGGAACTTACCGGAATGATTATGCAGGTAACAATACTTTTCAGGTAGTACAAAGCAATACAGTAGGCCCTGCCCCGGTTGGCAGCACACAGAATTCTGAAACAAATTTTCAGGATGCGTATCTGCGCCAATATTCATCTCAGTTAAGTCGTTTGGGCACCATGGCCTCTATTGACTACCAGATAGACAAAAACAACTCGATAAATTTATTTGGTACTTATTTGCAATTAGATGAGTACAGGGTGCGCCAAACAGAAGATTTGGTTTACGGAGGATATTCGTACCTGGGTTACCATTATACCTACTCGATAGGTAATTTGACCGAAACAAGGAGCGACTTGCAAAATATTTACAACGCTACACTGAAAGGTAAACATAAATTAAATAATATCTTTTCGCTGGACTGGACTTTGGCAAATTCTCAGGCTACGCATAAGTTACCTGATATTGCTGAGTTTCAAACAGCTTACAATACAAGCCCCGACTATACGACCGGACATAACGAGCCTACCCCGGGCTCGCCAGGCAATTCGACATTTGTGACCCCTGATATTGTTAAAGGCCCTGTATACGTTGGAAATGAATCGAGGGAATGGGATCATAACACGGATAAGGATTTTTCGGGGTATTTAAATCTGCACGCCGACACGAAAATATTTGGACATAGGGCTTTATTCTCAGCCGGAGGGATGTTCAGACACAAAACCCGTGACAATTTTGTTGACAAGTACTCCTTGCCAAATGCATACGATCAGGAGGTTTATACTTCGGTACCGGCAGCTACGTTTAGCTTTAACACGCCTACAGGCAACCCTGCTGGATCATTTGCCACAAGCGCGGGCGTGTACACGTTCGAAGAAAACGTACAAGGCTTGTATGCCATGGTGAAATTTTTTGTAAATACACGTTTGGATATTACTGCCGGGCTAAGGGCGGAAAATACTTATCAGAGCTACAATTCTAACGCACCGTTAATTGATACGGGCCGCAGCGCAACGATAACCTATAGCGACTATTTGCCAAGTGTTAATATCAAATATGCAATATCAGATATCAAGGCAATAAGAGCGTCCTATTTTGAATCTTTATTAAGGCCTGCTTTTGCTGATTTAATTCCTTATGCTGATGGTACCCAGGAAACGTATGACGTAAGAGGTAACTATAATTTACAGCATACCAATGTTCATAATTTCGATTTAAGGTATGAAACCTTCCCTGGCGTGTTTGATGAATTTTTGGTAGGCGTTTTTTTTAAATATCTAATCAACCCAATTGAGCAGCAGTTTGTGCATTCAGTTGCCTCGCAAATAGCGTTAGAGCCTGTTAATTTAGGTGACGCCCATAATTTCGGGTTTGAGTTTTCGGGCAAAAAATTCTTTGGCGACATTGGCGTAGCCGCCAATTATACTTATACAAACTCAATGATAACGTCATCAAAGAGTCTACAGATTCAAGGCCAAAACAATAATGCCGTCTTCTCAAAGGACCAAACGAGGCCGTTACAGGGACAGGCTGCAAATTTAGGCAATGTATCGTTATTATATAAGAATACCAGAAACGGGATCGATGCCCAACTGGCATTATCATACAAAGGCGAGTCCATACAGGCAGTATCAAAGTATTATGACCTTGATACCTGGGAAAAAGCATCCACAAACCTCGATTTTTCGGCGCAGAAATCACTTGGAAACAGGTTCATTGTTTTTGTGAAAGTGAACAATATTTTAAATACGCCCTACGAATTATTAATTAAACAAAACAACACTTATAACTATACCGGGATTTTAAAATACCCTTATCAGGAAAGCCCCAATTATACCACAGTGGAATACGACAAGTATTATGCCCGGTACAACTTAGGTGTGAGGTTTAAATTATAATAAAAATCAACAATAAAACAATAACTATTCCATTAATCAAATTAATCAATCATGAAAAAACTAAAGTTTATTTCGTTATGCCTGTCGGTAATCGCCCTTGCTTCTTGTAGCAAGAAAGATAAGGCAGTGGTTTCGGTGCCGCAAATTCAAGTAGGGAAGCCTATTTCAAATACCGCGCCTTTAACAACAGGAAACTATAAAGGCACTATGCTTGCAAATCAAACGTACACCGTAACTGGCGATATTACCGTTAATTTAGGTGATACTCTTTTAATCCAAAAAGGTGTAAAGCTTAATATGGAAAATGGTGCTAACATTTTTGTAAACGGTACTTTTATCAGCTTAGGTACAAGCGATGCGCCCATTACTATTACAGATCCCCGTCGTAGCAAAACTACAGGTACTTCTACAGTAGGTACCGATTCAGCTTATGTTGGTGGTTGGGGCGGTATTTACGCAAGTAATTCTGCACCACTGGTTGTTATTAAATGGACACACCTTGATTTCGGCGGTGCCGCTTTAAAAGCCATTCCTTTCTCTGGTACAAACGCGGGCTTAAAAGCTGGTAACCAGTACATTCTTTATTTTGAAAACCCAACAGGCGTATTCATCCTGGAAGATTCATGGTTATATGGTTCACCTGATGATGCAACCCGTTTTTATGGTGGTTTCTATAACATCATGAGAAATACTATGGAAAAATGTGGTAGCAACGGTGGCGATGGTTTTAACGCCAAAGGCAGCGCGGTTGGTAACATGTGTTACAACCTGATTATTGGCGGTGCAACTAATGGTACAAAAACTGCAAGTGACAATACTACTGCAGGCGAATGCCAATTCACTATGTACAACAATACATATATTAATGACGGGTTTAGAAACAATGGCGTATTTGGCGCGAGAAGCGGCTCTGTTGAAATTGAAAACAATTCAAGGGCTTTGGTATACAACAATCTTATTGTAAACTGCGCTTTCGGTGTTCGTATTGCAGGTGGCCCGGGTGGCAACAAAGTTTATTTGGCTGATACAACATATAGCGCCACCAGCATAATTAAACAAACAGCTACTGATTACAACTTCTTTTATGGTGACAATGCTGGCAATACCTACACTCCACCGCAACCTGCTGCAATAACTGGCCAGTTTGTGCCAACAAGTGTTGCACAAGCAGTGGTAACACACCCTCAGGCGCATGGTATCCCTAACATGGCTTCTTTCTTAGGTTCAACTTATACTTTCGGCTTTGTTTATGACGGTACTTCTTTGATAGGCAAAAACAATCCAATGTTTAAAAACTTCCCACTTCCGGCTCCTACATTGTCTTGGATCACCCAGTGCTCGGTTGATGGTTATGATTTCCATCTTTCTGCTGGCTCACCAGCTATAGGTGCCGGTACAACTACCGTAGTGGCCCCGATAACAACTGGAATCCCGGTTAATGCTAACTTTGGCTCAAGCGGCATCACTCCTCCAGGAGCTGATATGGGTTGCTACCAAACCAATGGTACTGGTAACCAACACTAATCTGTATTGATTCAATAAATATCAAAAGCGCCTCCCGGGTTTCCGGGAGGCGCTTTTGGTTATACACTAATTTTTGCTCTCCTGCTAAAATTCCTCTAATGGCCTTTTTAGGTATATTTTAATAAGACAGCAACCGGATAAATCTTTTGTAAACAAAATAAAAGGAATAAATAATATATTAGCAAAAACACTGTTATACAGGTCAATAAATTGGGGATATTCCTGTTTGGTCAGGCGTTTTACTTACATGGTGTAAAAAAAGCAGGGAAATAAAAATAGCTGGATATATTAGGGACCGTTAAATCCGTCGATGAAAAACAATATACGTTATCATGTGTTATTTTGGCTGGGTGTATACCTGCTTTGGGTTTTTGTTTTTCGTAATTATTCGTTTTCTATAACAAAAACAGCAACGGTTGAATTCTGCTATCTTGTATTTATTACGGCAGGTTATTATGCCATTGTCCGGTTTATTATTCCGCGGTTTTTAGTAGAAAAGAAATTTGCCTGGTTTATCATAATCAACATAGGTTTAATAGCCGTTTTAGCGTTGTTAAGAGCGGTAGTGGCCTTGGAGATGAATATCCATATTTTCAATAGCAGCCCTAAGCCAACTTTTAATACCTTATATGTTAAATCGCTTTTAAATATTTTTATTTGGGTCGAGCTAATTGTATTGGGCAAATTGATTATCGACAGAGTGCAGAGTCAGCGAAAGCTTGAAATTTTGGAAAAAGAACGTGTGAGGCAAGAACTTGATTTTTTAAAAGCGCAAATAAACCCGCATGCTCTTTTTAATTCGTTAAATACAATATACGCCCATATAGATAAGAATAACCAAACGGCCCGGAATATTTTGCTGAAATTCTCTGGCCTGCTGCGTTATCAGTTATACGACTGTGCTGAAGAAAAAATCAGTCTTGAAAAAGAGCTTGATTACCTCAGAAACTATATTTCTTTTCAGCAAATACGCAAAGAAGAAAACCTGGTGGTTGATGTGGATATAGACACGAAACCAAGTTGTTATAATATAGCGCCTTTATTGCTAATGGTACTTATTGAAAACGCTTTTAAGTTTGTAAGTAACTTTACTGATAGAGATAATAAAATCGACATAAAAATAACGACAAAGGGTAACCTTTTTGTTTTTTATATACGTAATACTACCGAACACAAACAGGCGCTATCATCGCATAAAAATTCGGGTAGTGGCATTGGGATTATAAACCTGAAACGCCGGTTGGCATTACTGTATGCTGGCAAACATGAAATTGCTTTTAATCAGGGCGCGGACTATTACGAATCAATATTAAAATTGGATCTTGTATGAAACTCAAATGTATAATTGTTGATGATGAGCCAGCCGCGCGCAAAATAATTGCAGAATTTATTGAGGATATTGATTTTTTAGAATTAGTGGGGCAGGCCGAAAATCCGACAAGGGCCATCGCTTTTTTTAATCACTATGTAATTGACCTGATCTTTTTGGATATAAATATGCCGGTGATCAATGGCATTGATTTTTTGAAAAGTTCGAACAATACCGCGAGTATTATTATGACCACTGCATACACAGAACATGCGGTCGAAGCTTTTGAGTTGGATGTTTTGGATTATCTGGTAAAACCAATCCCGTTCGATCGGTTCTTAAAAGCTTGTAATAGAGCCCTTGAGCTATACCAATTGAAAAATCAATCTGCGCCGGGCATCCAAAAGAAGGATGACCATTTTTTTATTAAATTCAATAATCAGATCGAAAAGGTTTTTTATGACGACTTGCTCTATATAGAGGCTTTAACAAATTATGCCATTTTGTACACTACTACCCGTCAAATGGTGGTTTACATGACCCTGAAAAGTTTGGAAGAACAATTGCCCGGTCATATTTTTCTGAAGGTTCATAAATCATATATCGTGAACCGCGATAAAATTCGAAGCATTGAAGGCAATATGATAAAAATTGGCAATGAGAAGATAATCATAAGCCAAAGCCTCCGCGAATCCGTGATGAACGAAATTTTAAACGGAAAACTTATAAAACGTCATTAAGTCATTGGGTCATTAAGTCATTGTTTTGTTGGGTATGTTATATAGCCAATACTGTTAGATGACCCAATGATTCAATGCTCATCCGGAAACGCTATCCCATTGTGACAAGTATTGCAAGTAACAGTAAGAGCATCGCCGATTTCAGGATGCTTTATTTTAAAGTATTTTTTATTGATCCCCAGGGTTATGCGCATCATCGAACGGGCGATTTCTTTCTCGGGTTTTGAATCGCTTGCGTAATCAAATTTGCCGGTAGTTTTATCGGCCGAATGGCAAAAACCACAGGACACGCCCAGGCCATCTTCAAAATCATCCACCATAATTTTTTGCAAGTCTTTTGAGCTGATGTTTTTCGGCAATACCTTTAAGTTTATGTATTGCTCTTCAGGTGCTTTCGAAGTTGTTGCTGCCGCTATAGTTATCGGGACGGCAAGTATGATGATCAAGAAAAATTTGCGATTTGTTTTCATCGTTATCTTCAGTTTTTTATAGCCAACACGTTTAATACTACTTCAAGTTCATCGGCAATGGTGCTGGTTCCTCCTACGTTAAAATCCTTTCGGTTTATTTTAAATGTTCCTTTAAACAGGTACCCGTTGCCAGATGGTATCGCTGTAAATGGGAAGGAAATTACTTTTGTTTGTTTTTTTATGGTGAGCTTACCGGTTATCGTAAAGGAATCGTGTTTTCCTGCTGCGGCAAGTTTTGTAGATGTGAATTGAATTCGCGGGTAATTCTTTACATCAAAATAATCCTCGCCTTGTAAATGTTGATCTCTCAAATTATTATCGGTATTTACCGTTGCGGCATCAATGCTCACATCGAACGCGGAATTTGCCGGATTTTTCGGATCAAAACCAATATTTCCTTGTAAGCCTGTAAACGTGCCATTTACATCAAAACCAAAGTTTTTAATGGTAAATATCAGGGTAGAACCCTGGGCAGCGGGTTTATATTGAGCGAATACACTGCTGGATATCAATGCCGTTAAAATGAATAATGATATTTTTTTCATGCGAAAATAAAATGTGGCTGTTATAAAAAAAGAGGTTTTAGAACCCTCTCCTTTGGAGAGGGAAGGGTGAGGCATCACATGCATACTTATAGCCTAAGTAAATTAACTATTGCGCGCTCGCATCAATCAGCGGACTATCCGTAATGGCTAACGAATGGTTATGTTCAACATAATTTACATCTGTTAATCCCAATACGCTGCGTAGCTTTTCGGCGGGGACTTTCATTGGGCCCGGAGAAGGTGCACTGCCTGGTGCTGGCTGCGGAAAGGCAGTCGACATTGCGGTATGAAAGGTGATATTGCCTTCAATTTTTTGGATAGTTTGGTGTATATGCCCGTTTAAAACCGATACCGACCCAAAACGCCTTAGCAACGTCAGCGCTTGTTCGCTGTCTTTTGTGCCCCATCCCCATTGCGGGTACACTGCCCAGAGCGGGATGTGCGCAAATACTACAATAGGGGTGCTACTCGAAAGGCCTCTCAAATCATCTTCGAGCCATTTAAGTTGCGCAGCTCCAAGCACACCCAGGCCGCCGTCAACCTGCACCAATGCATTTACCAAACCAATAAAATGCACACCGTTGGTGTCGAAACTATACCAGCCATCTCCTTTCGTGCCTTTTCCATACCGCTCCAGGTATAATTTACCGTTATCGGTTAAATCGTGTTCACCGGGTACGTAAAATATCTTGTCGGTTTTAACGCTTTTCAAAGATTGTTCGAGGGTGTCAAATTGTTCGGCTTGTGCGAGGTGTGTTAAATCGCCGGTGTGCAGCATAAATTTAGGCGCGAATGGCATGGCGTTTATTTTTGCAATGGCTGCCTGTAAGGTTCCGGTAACATCCGGGTTGGCAGCTTTATTGAAACCGATGTGACTATCGCTGATCTGTACAAAACTAAAGTCGGATTTGGGCATAATCAATCCTTTTTTGAGGCCTCCGCTGGATTTATCGATCATCTGGCTCATACCGTAGGATTTCAGGATACCTCCCGACATCATCCAAATTACACCCGTACCTGCCCAGGCCATACATTCCAAAAATCCGCGGCGGTCGATACCATCATGATTGTGATCATTATGTAACAAATTGTCTTTTTCCTGATTTTCCATAATTTTTTCTTTTAATGCCATTTAATTAGGATACTAAGAAATAGATAAACTAAATTGCGTTCAAATATTTTACATTAAGCAATGCTATTGCTTGATGTAAATGGGCTATTTGCCATTAAACCAATTCTGAAAAAATCGTCGAAAACGAAATAAAAATTTCATATAGAAAACTTAATGTAACGGCGCATGCGAAATATGCAAAGAGTTATTATTGTTCTTTTAACACTTAAATATGGAACAAATGTTAATTTTTCAGAAAATTTCAAACCTACCCACAGTATCAAATTGGCTGACTTCGGTGCCGAGCCGATCAACCCTCTGCTTTCAATTAATAGAGGATCTTTCGCGTAAAATTATTTCAAACATCAGCCACATCTAATTTAATAAATGGGGTTTTGCTTAATCTGGCATTAAAAATAATATGACGCCTAGCACTATTTAATCTCTTTTATTTTGAGATAATAGAGCCGTGGAAAATTATTTCACTATAAATTTTTTTATTAAATAAAATTAGTGTTACTTAGACACGAATTATTAACCAGTTATGACTAAAGATCAATTTGTGATTGGAGTGGACTATGGGTCCGACTCCGTTCGTTCGGTACTGATCAATGCAACTAACGGCGATGAGATAGCTTCCTCGGTATTTAACTACCCGAGGTGGAGCGATGGCTTATACTGTAACGCTGCTGAGAACCAGTTTAGGCAACACCCGCTTGACTATATTGAGGGATTGGAATTTACAATTAAAGATTGCCTTGCAAAAGCCGGCGGAACCGCGGCCAGCGCGGTTAGGGGCTTATCGGTAGATACTACGGGCTCTACACCTGTGGCGGTAAATAAACATGGGCTGCCCCTGGCGCTGACGCCTGAATTTGAAAGCAACCCCAATGCCATGTTCGTGCTTTGGAAGGACCATACTTCGGTAAACGAAGCGGCCCGCATCAATGAACATGCCACTAAGTTTGATGTAAACTACCTGAAATATGTTGGGGGGATATATTCGTCGGAGTGGTTTTGGGCAAAATTGCTTCATATATTAAAAGTTGACGAGCAGGTACGTAATGCATGCTATTCGTGGGTAGAGCATTGCGACTGGATACCGTTTTTATTAACGGGTGGAAAAGATGCGAGCCAGTTAATGCGGGGCCGCTGTTCAGCGGGCCACAAAGCGTTATGGGCCGAGGAATTTGACGGCTTACCGCCTGATGAATTTTTCTCTTCTCTTGATCCTTTATTGAAAGGATTTACTGCCCGGTTATTTACCGATACGTATACCTCCGATCAAAAAGCGGGATATTTGAGCGAAGAATGGGCGCAAAGGCTTGGCCTGTCCACAAACGTTGCTGTTGGAATTGGTGCTTTCGATGCGCACATGGGCGCGGTCGGGGGCCAAATTGAGCCATATCACCTGAGCAAAGTAATGGGTACTTCAACCTGCGATATTTTAGTAGCACCTACTGCCGAAATGCAGGGTAAACTAGTCAGGGGTATTTGCGGACAAGTTAACGGTTCGGTGATTCCTGGCATGGCAGGTTTAGAAGCCGGGCAATCAGCCTTTGGCGATACGTACGCCTGGTTTAAAAATATGATATCGTGGCCCATCAACAATTTGTTGAATGGTTCTTCTATCATAGATGCCAAAACCGCCGCCGCCTTACGGGACGAAATAGCTGAGCGCATTATACCAGAACTCAGCATTGCGGCTAAGTTATTACCGATTGACGAAAATAATGAGGTATCGATCGATTGGTTCAATGGTCGTCGTACACCCGACGCCGATCAAACCTTAAAAGGGGCTATCACTGGCTTAAGCTTGGGCAGCGATGCTCCCAAAATATTCCGGTCGCTTGCAGAGGCTACCTGCTTTGGGGCCAAAAGTATCGTTGATCGTTTTATTACAGAAGGCATCCCCGTAAAGGGTATTATCGGTATTGGTGGAGTTGCCAAAAAATCGCCGTTTGTAATGCAAATGATGGCCGATATTTTGGGAATGCCAATTCGTATTCATCAATTTAAACATACTTGCGCCTTGGGCGCGGCTATGTTTGCTGCGGTGGTTGCCGATATATATCCAACTGTAGAAGATGCGATGGCAGCAATGGGTCGTGGTTTTGATGTTGAATATTGTCCTGATAAATCACTAGCCGATATTTATTCGAAACGTTACCAAAAATATCAAAACCTTGGGGCGTTCGTAAGTCAGTCATTAGCCCATTCCTTAACTGTTAACCAACCAGCCGAGGTATAAATTATGAGTAAATATCAGCATATAAAACAGGAAGCTTTCGAAGCAAATATGCAGCTTCCCGAACTTGGCCTGGTGCTTTTTACTTTTGGTAACGTAAGCGCTGCCGACCGCAGTCTGAATGCATTTGCCATTAAACCAAGCGGGGTGCCTTATAAGGATCTTTCCGCAGAAAAAATGGTAATTGTTGATTTCGACGGGAATACCATTGAAGGTGATTTAAGACCATCGTCGGATACTAAAACCCATGCGGTGCTTTACAAAAATTGGGAACATATAAACGGAATTGTACATACACATTCCACTTATGCTACAGCCTGGGCGCAATCGCAGCGGGCTGTGCCTATTTATGGCACCACGCACGCCGATCATTTAACCGCCGATGTGCCCTGCGCGCCACCAATGGACGATGAAATGATACAAGGTGATTATGAGTATGAAACAGGTTACCAAATCATTAACTGGCTCGACCAACAGGGGCTTAGCTACCAGGAAATAGAAATGATTTTGGTGGGCAATCATGCACCCTTTACCTGGGGGAAAACAGCCGCAAAGGCAGTGTACAACAGCGCTGTTTTAGAAACCGTAGCCCAAATGGCTTACCTGACCGAACAGATCAATCCGCAGGTAGAGCGATTGAAGCCCTCTCTCATAAAAAAACACTTCGAACGCAAACACGGGCCCTTATCATATTACGGACAAAGTTAAATCATTGTTGTTTGATAAGGGAATGGACTATAGTTCATCCCGAAAACATGGTTGCCTCACCCTGCCCTCTCCAAAGGAGAGGGTTCTAAAAGAGAGCGAAGTTAAAGTCCTTCTCCTTTGGAGAGGATTTAGGTGAGGCGAAATTATGCAGATAACTAACTATATTACGGACAAAGTTAAATACCAATTCAATAAATCTATAATTCACTAACTCAGTAATTCTATAATTCAGTAATTCAATAATTAATTATGATCGATTTAAAAATATTTGAGGTTTGGTTCATTACAGGGAGCCAGCACCTTTATGGCGAAGAAACATTAAAAAAAGTAGCCGAACATTCTCAACAAATTGCCAGCGGACTTGATAGCTCGGGCCAAATACCCGTTCGCGTGGTTTACAAACCAGTGGTAAAAAGCACTGAAGAAATTTACGAAACTTTATTACAGGCCAATATCGCCGAAAATTGTATCGGGGTTATCACCTGGATGCATACTTTTTCGCCAGCCAAAATGTGGATCCGGGGTTTGAGCATCCTCAAAAAACCTTTGCTGCATTTACATACACAGTTTAACCGCGATATTCCATGGAGTTCAATCGATATGGACTTTATGAATTTGAACCAGGCTGCTCATGGTGATCGTGAGTTTGGTTTCATCGTTTCACGTATGCGGAAAAACCGTAAGGTAGTTGTAGGCCATTGGCAAGATACCGAAGTTTTGGCACAAATTAACGCCTGGACAAGGGCAGCTGCTGGTTGGTTCGATTGGCAGGGCGCAAAATTTGTCCGCTTTGGCGATAATATGCGTTTCGTGGCCGTTACTGATGGCGATAAGGTGGAAGCTGAATTGAAATTTGGCTTTTCGGTAAATACACATGGCATCGGCGATCTGGTTGCTGTAATTAACGCGGTGCCCGATAATGCTATCGATGCCCTTATAAATGAGTACGAAGCCACTTATACTATGGCTGCCGATTTATTAAAAGGTGGAAAGAACCATTCATCGGTTTATGAAGCAGCCCGCATTGAGTTGGGTATCCGTACCTTTTTAGAAAAAGGCGGATATAAAGGTTTCTCAGATACTTTCGAAGATTTACATGGCATGGTACAGTTACCAGGTATTGCCGCGCAACGCCTCATGGCCGATGGTTATGGTTTTGCTGGTGAAGGCGACTGGAAAACTTCTGCACTCGTACGTGCTTTTAAAGTAATGGGTAGCGGACTTAAAGGCGGAAATGCCTTTATGGAAGATTATACCTATCACTTTGATCCATCTAATACCCTTGTATTGGGTTCGCACATGCTCGAAATTGATGCTTCACTGGCAAATGGTAAAGCTGCTTTGGAAGTTCACCCATTGGGTATTGGCGGCAAAGCCGACCCTGCAAGATTGGTGTTTAACGTTGCAGGCGGGCCTGCGCTAAATGCTTCTATTATTGATATGGGCAACCGTTTCCGGTTAATTGTAAACGAAGTTGAAGCCATTGAGCCAATTCACGATTTGCCAAACTTACCGGTTGCACGCGTTCTTTGGAAACCGCTTCCGGACATGAAGACTGGATGTGCTGCCTGGATTTATGCCGGTGGAGCACACCATACTGCTTACAGTCAAAACTTAACCGCCGAACATATACGCGATTTTGCAGATATGGCTGGAATTGAGTTCTTGCTGATAGGAGCCGATACCAAACTTGATCAGTTTTTAAATGAACTGCGCTGGAACGAAGTAGCCTATAAATAGTATATTGCAATGTTACTTATCCGGTTTTTTGCTGATGGGAAAAATGGCAGCCGGATAAGTTTTACTCTTTTAAACCAATTTAAACAATTATGAATAAATTTTCAAGTATCGATTACCTGATATTCATTTTCTACTTTTTTGTAGTATCGGGATATGGCTATTGGGTGTACGTCCGCAAGAAAAAAGCAAGCTCAGTTTCGGGCAGTCACGATTTTTTTCTGGCCGAAGGCTCGTTAACCTGGTGGGCCATCGGGGCCTCGCTCATAGGTTCAAATATTTCAGCCGAGCAATTTGTCGGGGCAAGCGGGCAGGGCTTTACAGTAGGTATCGCGGTAGCGGCTTATGAATGGATAGCGGCCATCGCGCTTATAATTGTTGCGGTTTGGTTTATTCCGGTATATCTAAAAAATAAGATATACACCATGCCCCAGTTTTTAGAAACCCGGTACAGCCCTGTTGTTAGCTTAATTATGGCTGTTTTTTGGCTATTCCTGTATGTGTTTGTTAATTTGACCTCTATTCTCTATCTCGGGGCAATAGCTATTAATGGCGTATTGGGCGGCGATATTAATATGCTCCATTATGTAATTATAGGTCTGGCGGTTTTTTCATTGCTAATAGCGCTTGGTGGAATGAAGGTAATAGGTTATACCTCTGTGATACAAGTTTTAGTATTGGTAATAGGAGGCTTAGCCACAACCTATATCGCGTTAACATTGGTTAGCGAGCATTTCGGATTAGGGAAAGACGCGCTTGCGGGCTTCAATATGATGTTGAAGGATTCTCCAGACCATTTCAAAATGATACTGGCCAAACCAGGCCCTCACGCTTCGCAGGAGTATATCAACAAATATTTGCTGCTTCCGGGTATCGCCATGTATTTTGCAGGCCAATGGATAGTAAACTTAAACTACTGGGGCTGTAACCAATACATTACCCAAAGAGCTTTAGGTGCCGATTTAAAAACAGCCCGTACCGGTATCCTCTTTGCAGGCTTAATGAAACTGGCCATGCCAATAATTGTTATTTTGCCAGGTGTGGCCGCTTATGTTTTATATAGAAATGGGGCTGTACACACTGAGATGAATGCAGGCGGGCACCTGAATGCCGATAACGCGTATTCTACCGTACTTGGGTTTTTACCAAATGGTTTAAAAGGGTTGTCTGTTGCTGCATTAACCGCTGCAATTGTTGCATCGCTGGCTGCCAAGGCCAATAGTATATCCACTATATTTACGATGGATATCTACAAAAAGTATATCAAAACAGATGCTGACGAAAAAGGCATGGTTTGGATGGGGAAAATGATTATCGCGCTGTCTTTGGTGCTGTCGATCATGCTAACCTGGAAGGATCTGTTAGGCATAGGTGGCGCAGGTGGTTTTACGTATATCCAAAAATACACCGGCTACATTAGTCCGGGTATATTTGCCATATTTATACTTGGATTCTTTTGGAAGCGTACCACTGGG
>Ga0364866_10403_pt2 | contig 26089 bp, 24 predicted proteins | sample ExccelAu500001D3_3_FD_206913 | JGI IMG/M metagenome (GOLD analysis project Ga0364866, IMG submission 206913) | Enriched cells from Trout Bog Lake Hypolimnion, Wisconsin, USA - BchlTB.Aug13.5000.01.D3 | ecosystem: Environmental > Aquatic > Freshwater > Lake > Hypolimnion/Profundal zone | place... | reverse complement strand
AGACTACCACTTAAAGCTGGTGATATGGTGGCAGTTGAGGCTAGTCCGGGCCACGATATAGGCATGGTTTCGCTGGTAGGGGATTTAGTTCTTAAACAAACAAAACGCCACAAAGTTACTCTGATTGACGGTGAATTGCGAAAGATCTACCGGATTGCTAAACCTGTTGATCTTCAAAAATGGGAAGAGGCAATTGCCAGTGAGCATAGCACGATGCTTAAGGCCCGAAAGATTGCTGAAGAACTGAAATTAAATATGAAGATCGGGGATGTGGAATTTCAGGGGGATAAAACAAAAGCTATTTTCTATTATATTGCAGATGAGCGGGTTGATTTTCGTCAGTTAATTAAGCTCTATGCCGATACCTTCAGGATTCGCATAGAGATGCGTCAGATCGGAGCCAGACAGGAAGCCGCCCGGATCGGGGGAATCGGTCCATGCGGTAGGGAACTCTGTTGTAGTTCCTGGATTTCTAATTTTGTCTCCGTAACTACCAATGCAGCACGGTATCAGGAGATATCACTAAATCCGCAAAAACTGGCAGGACAATGTGGCAAATTAAAATGTTGTCTGAACTACGAACTGGATGCCTATATCGACGCCCAGAAAAATTTTCCTTCAACCAATATTCCGCTTGAAACCGAGAAGGGCAATTATAATTATCTGAAAGCCGATATTTTCAAGGGTATTTATTGGTACGTAAAGGAGAATAATCAACCAGGCGGAATGATGGCTGTATCGGTAGAGAAGGTAAAAGAGATCCACCTGCTTAACAGAAGTGGTAAAAAAATAGCTCAGCTAACAAACGAAAACGCTCCTGTCGTTGAACCGGAAGCACACAATTACCATAATTCGGTCGGTGTTGAGAGTATCGAAAGGTTTGACCAGGAATTCAAGAATCGCCGGAAAAAAAGGCACAAGCCAGTTTTAACCAGAAAACCCAGTAATAACAATGAAGGTCAATGAAATCCGCTTCCGCCGGAAAGGCAATTACCTTTTTGTACTTGGGGTATTGACATTGATAACAGTTTTAACAACGAACTCATGTGTTAAGAAGCCGGTTGTTGAAGATTATCGGATGCTCCCTCACTCGGAATGGCATCAGGATACCATTCTAATTTTTGAAATGAATATCCCGGATCCCAAAAAAGTATATAATCTTTCGTTCACCGTTCGAAATGAAGGGAGGTATACTTATAGCAATCTCTGGCTTTTTGTGTCCATTGAACCCCCTTCGAGTAAGGTAATAAATGATACCCTGGAATTGACCCTTGCAAAGCCATCAGGCGAATGGTTGGGGAGTGGATTGGGAGATCTTTATGACAGGAAATATCCTTACAAACAGACCATCTTCTTCCCCGAGATTGGTAAATATACGATTTCAGTCAGACAAGGGATGCGCACTTCAAATGGGATTCTTAAGGGGATTCATGATTTTGGAATAGCATTGGATAAGGCACTCTAAATTACAAAACAGATTTATTTCAAATGAGTAAAAACAAACTGGCCAAGTTTGCAGAACTAAATACCTATGGTCATGTTATTCAATTGCCCTATAATGAATTAATCAATGAAGGATTTTCATTAAAGGGGAGTTGGAACAGCGATTTTTTTAAAAACGGCCACCCGATTGTTTTAGAGCTTGGATGCGGGAAAGGAGAATACACGGTCGGACTCGCCAGACTCTTTCCGGACAAGAATTTTATCGGGATTGATATTAAAGGATCCAGGATGTGGTCAGGTGCTAAGGATGTTCATCAGAATGAACTCAAAAACTGCGGTTTTGTGAGAACAAATATTGAGCTGTTATCCCACTTTTTTGCGGGAAATGAGGTGTCGGAAATTTGGATTACTTTTCCTGATCCACAAATGAAAAGGACGAATAAACGGCTTACGGCTGTCCGATTTTTAAAGCAATACAGTGAAATTCTTCTGCCGGAGGGTGTTATTCATTTGAAAACAGACAGCGATTTTCTTTATCAATATACCCTTGCCACTGTGGAGGTGAATCATTTTCCGGTGCAGGTAAATACGGACGATTTATACAATTCCGGGTTGGCCGATGAAATTCTGAGTATCCGCACCTACTATGAGCAACAATGGCTTGCCCGGGGAAAGACAATAAAATATTTGAGATATGTACCTCATGGAGTTAATCTTACAGAACCTGAGGTGGATATAGAATTTGATGATTACCGGAGTTTTGGCCGGAATTCAACGAACAGAGATCATATAGAAACAAGGATATAAGTGTTAGATTTCTATCAGAGCGTTTTTGAAGTGGTCAGGCAGATTCCGGCCGGAAGGGTCACCAGTTATGGAGCGATTGCACGTTACCTGGGAACTGCCGGATCATCACGGATGGTTGGCTGGGCGATGAACCTGTCTCATCATCAGGAAATCTATGTTCCGGCACATCGGGTAGTCAACCGGAATGGTTTACTTACCGGGAAAATTCACTTCGGATCACCGGATCAAATGCAGGAATTGCTTGAAAACGAAGGAATTATGGTTGAAGACGACCAGGTTGTCGATTTCAAAACACTCTTTTGGGATCCAATGACCGAGCTAAGATAAAAACAGGGGCGATTTGAAAATTCCGTTGGCTAAAATGAATATGGCACAAATGGCGGCTGGCAACTTGCTGCTTGCAGAACTTCCCGGTTATATGTTTGTTAATTCAAATGAAAGATAATTTTCTTAGAGAGCCAAAATAATTTTAAAGCAAATTTAAAAAAAAGAGAATGGCAGTTATACCAAAAACGATTACAGATATCCTACGGAAAGTAAATTTCCCGGGAACCAATGATAATGTTGTGGATCTTGAAATGGTTCAGGAGATCAGAACAGCGGGTAGCCGGATTAGTTTTACACTGGTTTTCCAGCATGATAACGATCCGAATGTCCAGGCTCTTTCCGAGGCTTGTGCCACTGAAATTGAAAATTCCCTTGGTAAAGAATACGATATTTTGATTACCCCCAAAGGACTTCACAGGATGAAGGCTCCGGTTCTGCCCGGGGTTAAGAATATCATCGCTATTGCCTCCGGCAAAGGAGGAGTAGGGAAATCAACAGTGGCAACAAACCTTGCCGTGGCAATGGCCAAGACAGGTGCGAAAGTAGGATTGATCGATGCGGATATTTTCGGACCCTCAATTCCCAAGATGTTTGGAGAAGAGGATGCACGTCCGCTAATGGAAGAGATTGAAGGCCGGGACATGATTATCCCAATTGAAAAATTCGGGGTCAAAATGCTCTCCATCGGATTTTTTGGGAATAAGGATAACGCGTTAATCTGGCGCGGCCCGGTAGCTTCAAATGCGCTGAAGCAACTCATCATTCAGGGATTATGGGGAGAGCTTGATTATTTGCTGATTGACCTTCCTCCCGGCACAAGCGATATTCACCTCACTGTTGTTCAAACGCTTCCGGTTACAGGAAGTGTGATTGTGACTACACCACAGGATGTCGCACTTGCAGATGTTATTAAAGGTGTTTCGATGTTTCGAAGCAAATCAATCGAAGTTCCTGTTTTAGGAATCGTTGAAAATATGTCATGGTTTACCCCTGAAGAACTTCCTGATAATAAATATTATATATTTGGAAAGGATGGTGGCAGGAATCTTGCCTGGAAAATGAGTATTCCCTTCCTGGGTCAGATACCTATTGTGATGAGTATTCGTGAAGGTGGCGACCAGGGAATTCCCGTTGCATGGAATGAAAATTCGATTATTGGGAAGGCATTTATAGCTCTTGCAGCAAATGTTATTGATCAGTTGAACTACAGAAACGAAAATTTAAGGCCCACAGAACGGGTTCGGATTAAAAAATCATAGAGGGATCATTTCTCTTTGTATCTTTACCGTAGATCTATTGAAAAGTAATTTATTCACGGATGAGACCTTCATGAACTATCGTTTGAAACAAACTGGAAGAAATATTCTGCTTCTCTTTTTGTTAATTGAAGTTTTTACAGGATGTTCTACAAAAAAGAATACCGGGGCTTCTCGTGCATATCATAATTTGTCAGCGCATTACAATGTCTATTTTAATGCAAAGGAGAGTATGAAGGCAGGTCTGCTTCGTATCGATCAAAGTCTTCAGGACGATTATACCCATACATTACCGATTTCCAAAAGCACTATGCCTGATGCAGGGAAGGTGGCAACTTCTGAAATGGATCTGGTGATTACCAAGTGCAACAAACTGATCAAGCTTCATTCCATCACCAGAAGTCCACATAGAAAACCCAATAATTCTGAACATTATAAAAAATTTGCTTCAAAGGGGGAATATAATAAGTGGGTAGACGACAGCTACTTATTAATGGGAATGGCCAGCTATTACAAACACGATTACCACAGAGCCATTGAGAACTTTAATTTTGTTATCCGGAAATTTTCTGACCAGCCTACCCGTTATGATGCATTTCTGGGTATGGCTAAATCATACATTGAAACGGGCGATTTTCCGCAGGCATTTGAAATCTTTAATTCTCTTACCCGGGATGGAGGATTTCCTAAAAGGCTAAACAGTGAGCTTAACCTCGCCCAGGCTCAATATTATTTAAAAAAAAATGAGGCTGATTTAGCAATCCCTTTTTTGAGATCTGCACTGGAATCGAAACTTCAGCACTCCGTTAAACTTCGTGTTAATTACCTCCTGGCGCAACTGTTGACTTTAGCAAACCAACCTGAAGAAGCATCCAGACTATATTCTCATCTGCTAAAAATGCGGCCAAACTATCAAATGGCCTTCAATGCCAGAATATCCCGAATGGAAATCCTGGGAGGAAACAATAAAGAGATCAAGAATCAGTTGGAGAAGATGCTTAAAGATCAGATAAACCAGGAATACAGGGACCGGATTTACTATGCAAAAGCCAATATTGCCCTTAAGGAGAACCGGAAACAGGATGCGATCGAAGATCTTAAAAATTCAGTGAAGTACAGCGCGAACAATCCTAAACAACGTGCAATTTCCAGTCTGGATGTTGCCCGAATATTTTTTGAAGAAAATGCTTATTTGCAGGCAGCATGTTATTATGACAGTGCAGTAGCAGTAATCGATGTAAACTACCCGGGATACCCCGAAATCATGAACCGGGCATCCGGACTGAGAAGGCTGGCAAAGGAGTTAATTACAATTCAACGTGAAGATAGCTTGCAAAAATTGGCACTGATGCCTGAAAAGGATCGTAATGCTTTAATTAGTAAGATTATAACTGATTTGCAAGAGAAGGAGGCACGCAAATTGGCTGCAGAAAATGCCGAAAAAGCCAATCAAAATTACTTCAGATCACAACAATCAAGACAATTGATTAGTGCAGTCAATACAAATCAAAACCTTTGGTATTTTTATAATTCGGTGACAGTAGGTATTGGGAAATCGGATTTCCAAAGAATCTGGGGCAAGCGAAACCTCGAAGACAATTGGCGCCGTAAGAATAAACAAAGTATTCTGGAGTCCGAACCTGAACTACAGGAAGACTCTATTTCTAAAGATATCGCTATAGAAATTAAGAAAAAAGCAACTGATCCCAAAAAAGCTGAGTATTACCTTCAGGATATTCCCCTGACAGATTCACTGATGCGGGTCTCGACGGATAAGGTAAAAAGTGCTATGTTTGGAGCTGGCAGGATTTACCGGACAGAATTCAGTGATTTTCCTCGCTCAATAGATATCCTTTTGGAGCTAAACCGAAGATTTAAAGGGAGCATATACGAACTCCCCGCCCTCTTTGAGCTGTACCAATTATATAAGGAGAATGGTGATCTTGCTAACTCTGAAGATTATAAGCAGCGCATTATATCCGGATATCCTGAGTCTAAATATGCAAAATATTTGTTGAACCCAAAATATTTTGCAGAAATTGAGGAGAAGAACGAAGCCATTGAAAAGAAATATGGAGAGATCCTGCGACTTTTCCTGGCTTACAATTACACCAAAGCCGGTGAAGAGGCAACTCAAGCATTGGCCATGAATCCGGATAGCACGATTCTTTCAAAAATAAAATTTATTGAAGTAACTGCCAAGGGAACAGGGCAGGAACGAACTGTTTTCTCTAATCACCTTGATCAATATATTAAGACTTTTCCTAAGAAGCCTACAACTCCTATCGCGATTCATATCAGAGAGTTAATCGTCAGTAATGCCCTGTCAGACTATCAGCAGCTCTTAGCCAAAGGGTACATAAAGGAAGAGATTACCAATGAAGAACTGAAAAATGGCAAAGATCATTCGAATGATGAGTTTGGCGGTAAATATTCGTACGACGGGAACTTATTCCATTATTACGTAATTGCTTTCTCTAAAGAGGCAAAGGTCGATGTGAACCGGCTCATATACGATATCGCAAATTATAACCTGGACTATTACACAGATACGGATTTCGATATTGAACCAATCAACCTGGATTCCAAAACGCAAATGGTTTTAGTCCGGAACTTCCCGGATAAGGAAGAAGGATTGATTTATTTCCGGTCAATTATTCGGAAACGCCCCGTGTTCCAGACTTTAAAAGGATTGGAGTATATCAATTTTGTTACCTCCTCGACCAATTACCGGACCATTATCGAAGAAAAGGATTACCTTTCGTATGTGCCATTTTTTGTCAAGAATTACAATTCTTATATCAGCTCCAACATTCCGGCTGATCTATTGCCTAATCCCCAGGAATTACTTGCAAAAGCCAGAAAAGAAGAAGAATCTGTTAATAAAGGGAAGTTTGTCCTGGTTCAACCCATTGCGGCTAAGGATTCTGTCAGACAGGCGAAACCCGTTTCACCGGCAGGTTACATTGGGCAATATTCTCAGGAAAAAAGTTCTGCCTACTGTTATTCCTTCATTTATCTGAAAAAGCAAACCGACGAAGCCAAATTATTTAATTCATTTGAACTTTTCAATAAAGCCAATTATGGATCACCGGCAATTAAAGTGAGCGTCGAATCGCTGGATGATAAACGAGGAATATTGATTGTGAGCGGGTTAGGAGAGAAGAACGCTGCCTTGGCCTATCTTCAAAGAACGGCATCCGATCAACCACTGGTTAATTCCTTAAAAGGGATCAATTTCCGGAATTTTATTATTAGTGTTGAAAATCTGAAGATTTTCCGCAATGAGAAAAATGTATTGCAATATATGGAGTTCTTTAATCAGTCGAAGTAGGTATTATTTGTTCAGATTCTTCGTTCTCCAAATCATCCCTTTTCACTGATTTGTCTTAACAAGGCCTCATTGGTAATTGAAATTTTTTTACCTTCGATTTCAACGATCTTTTCGTTGTCAAAGTCGGTGAGGATACGGCTTGCGCTTTCGCGGGTAATCCCGGTCAGGTCAGCCAAATCCTGTCGGGATATTGGCAGCAAAAAGGAGTTTGAATTATAAATTTCGTGGGCAAAGAACAGAATGGCATCTGCAACCCGTCCAATGTTTTGCTTTTGGGCATTGTTCAGACAGTGGTGAAGACTCTGAAGCTCACCTTTACTCAGATCGAGGATAATTTGAAGGGCAAAATCTCCATTGCTGTAAATAAACTGCTTAAAAACGGTCACATCTATAAAACATACTGAGGTGCTTTCAATTGCAGTTGCAGAAAAGTGATTGACTTTGTCTCCGAATGAACTTGGAAGACAAAGGTAAGTGGGAGCCTTGACGATTTTCATGATTCGCTCCCGGATTGGCCCCCGGATATGAACTTTCACCAGACCGGATTTAATATAAATAACATTTGTTGAAAGCGAGTTTTGTCGTACAATATTGTCTCCCGGCATAAAATCTACCTGTGCACAGTTATTCTCCAGAACACCAATCTCACTGTTTTTTAAGGTATGGGCCGCAGCTGATTTCAGGTTACAAAATTTACAGGAAGTTTTCTCCATTTTTTGTATTTTAAAGCGTAAAGGTATGGAAAAAATGTGCGTTATATCACATCCCCTCTTGCAAATCCTCACAGCAAATTTCGGGATAAAAGTTAAATTCCTCTCTACTTTTGGAACCATCGATGCAAATATTTTAAAAACTTAAAATCATGGCTAACGAAATTGAAAAACAGGTCGAAGAACTGGAGAAAAAAATAAAGCAACTGCAAAAGCGCGAGGCTAAAGATCAGATATCTATTATTGCGTTCTCCGGTGATCTGGATAAGATGCTGGCAGCAATGATCATCGCAACAGGAGCCAGGGCGATGGATACGGAAGTGAAAATGTTTTTTACCTTTTGGGGTACCACTATGCTTCGTGACCCAAAGAAAAGCGGGAAAGGAAAAAACTTCATGTCAAAAATGTTCGGGTGTATGCTCCCCAAAGGAAGTACCAAACTCAAGCTTTCGAAATTGAACATGTGTGGAATGGGTACCGCCATGCTGAAAGGTTTAATGAGGAAAAAGGGGGTCCCCTCACTTGAGGAGTTGATCAAAGTTGCCGGCGAGCTGGGAGTTGAAATCAATGTTTGCGAGATGAGCATGGATCTGATGGGCTTTAAACGTGAGGAGATGATCGATTACCCGAACCTCAAATATGTCGGAGTTGGGAGTTACCTTGCCGATGCCGACGAAAGCCGCATTCAGCTCTTTATTTAAATTTCAGATCAGCCAATTTTAATAACTCCAATTAGAAAATATCATGACAACAGAAGAATTAAACAAATTAACAGCAGATTTGGTGATTGATGCCAGAGGAACAGCATGCCCTGGCCCACTTTTGGCAGCAAAAAAAGCCATCGGTGAAATCGAATCGGGGGAAATTATGGAAATCCTCTCTGCCGATGAAGGGACCAAGCACGATATCCCTCGTTGGTGCGATAAGATAGGACATGAATATCTTGGTTTCACCGATCTGGACAGTTACACCAGGCTCTTTCTGAAAAAAGCTTAAAGTACTATCCTGACACCTCTTTCGAAGCCCTGAATTTGATTGACAAATTCCGGCAAGGGTATCGCTATGTCCGGTATGAAGCTGAAAAACGATTTTAAGTTGCACAATATAAGCATTATAGATATTCTAAGATTCTATTGCATCAATAAACCAAAAGAAAATGACAAAAGATCCCATTAGGCCCAAAATCCTGGTTTTTTCAACCGACAAGATCTCCGACCCGGGTATCGATCAGGCGGGTCTTCGGAAGATCCATTATACTCCTTCGGTTTATGTAATCAGTTTACCCTGCTCCTCAGGGGTGAAGCCCAAATGGATCATGCATGCCCTGGAAAAAGGTTTCGATGGCGTTTTTATTGCAGCCGATGGACACGAATGTTCCTACAGTTCAAAATGCGCTGACCATACCAACCAGATTATCCTCGACACCCAAGCCCTGATGACTGCTAAAGGGATCAGCCCGAAGCGGATCAGAATGGCGGCACTCTGTTCGGTCTGTGCCGAACCGTTCGCAAGTCATATGGAGAATTTCAGCAAAATTCTGGCTAACCTGGGAAATGCAAAGGATTAATGACCATGCAATCAAAAACAGAAAAAATGGATCCAATGAATAGTGATTTTGATGCTGTAATTATTGGAGGAGGAATTGCCGGCCAGGAAGCGGCCTTAAGCCTTGCCGATATGAATCACAAAGTACTGCTGGTTGAAAAAGGACTCTCTATCGGAGGGAAGATGATTCAGCTGAGCAAGGTTTTCCCGACACTCGATTGTGCAGCCTGTATCACCACTCCGAAAATGTCGGAGACAGCCCGTCATCCCAATATCACCCTGATGCTGAATAGTGAGATCGAAAGCATCAATAAAGTGGGAAATGATTTTGAAGTGGACATTTCCAAAAAGCCACGTTATGTGATCCAGGAGAATTGCACCGGTTGCCAGGAATGTGAGGTGGTTTGCCCGGAAGTAAGACTGGACGAATATAACTGCAACCTGGCCGGACGAAAGGTGGCCTACATTCCGTTCAGCCTGGCCAATCCGAGAATTGCCACCATCGACCGTCAGGATCACTCGGCACCCTGCATCAATGAGTGCCCGGGTGGTGTAAAAGCCTATGGATATATTACCCTTGCCCGCAATGGCCAGTATGAAGAGGCGATGAAACTTCACCTGGAAGATATCCCGTTTCCGGGAAGCCTGGGTCGGGCCTGTTACTCTCCCTGTCAGAATGCCTGTACAAGAGCAGGACTCGATACCGCGGTAGATATCCGTAAGATCAAGCGCTATTTCGCCGATTACTATTACGAAAAATACCCGGAAGCTCCCGCAGTCGAGATTAAAAACAAGTCCGGGAAAAAAATAGCGGTGATCGGTTCAGGTCCTGCCGGTTTGACCGCTGCCTATCATCTTGCGCTCAAAGGACATACGGTAAAGATATTTGAAGCTGCTCCCCAGGCAGGGGGAATGCTCAAACTGGCGCTTCCTGAATACCGTGCTCCCAAGGATGTCGTTGACCGGGATGTTCAGAATGTTACCGTTCTGGGTGTTGAAATTGAATGCAACCGGAAAATAGAAGACTTAACCGAACTTAAAAAACAGGGGTTTGACCTGATCTTTGTCTCTGTAGGAACTCATAAAACCGTTGAAATGGGGGTTGAAGGGTCAGATCTGAAAGGGCTTGTCTCTTGTCTCGACTTTCTGCGGGAATCGAATATCGGCAAGAAGGAAAACCTGACCGGTAAAAAAGTAATGATCGTCGGTGGCGGGAATACCGCTATTGATGCGGCACGCACTTCGATGCGCCTCGGAGCCGAAAAGGTGACCGTGGTTTACCGGCGGAGCCGTGCCGAAATGCCCTGCTTTGCCCCTGAGATCAAAGAGGCCGAAGAGGAGGGTGTTGAAATCCTGCTGCTCCGCAATCCGGTGAAACTCATCGGAGTAATGGGGGAGCTGAAAAAGGTGCAGCTGATTAAAATGAAACTCGAAGATCCTGACGAGAGCGGAAGACGGAAATCGGTCCCTATCCCTGGTTCAGAATACCTCGAAGATGTTGATTATATGATCGAAGCGATCGGCCTCAAAGCAGAAACATCGTTCTTTGCCAAAGATATTGAGCTCAATAAAAACGGAACGATCAGGGTAAATGAGAAAACCTTGCAGACTTCAACTCCCTATATTTTTGCTGGTGGCGACACGGTAACCGGGGCAACTACGCTGATTGAGGCTGCCGGACAAGGGAAAAAGGCCGCATTCTATATGGACAAATATCTCAGTAATCTGACAATGGAGGAGTATGAGTCCGGCGACAAACTACCTGCGGTGGATAAAACAGAGGTATATAAGAAATATGGGAACCATAAAATAGCCGCAATCGAAAACGGGTGTATTCCTGTGAATCAGCGGATTAATAGTTTCGATGAAGTTGAATTTGGATATACCGAAGCTGAGTTAAAAGCCAGCGCTGACCGTTGCATGGATTGCAGCAACTGTCGCGAATGCCACCAGTGCGTTTCAATCTGTCCGGCCAATGCGATTGACTTCTCCCAGAAGAAGCAGACTGTCCGGAAAAAGGTGAAATCGGTCATCGTAACTACCGGATACAAGCTTTTCCCTCCAACCGGCAAGCCTGATTATGGCTACTCCAAATATGCCAATGTGATCGATTCCATGCAAATGGACCGGCTAATTGCACCAACCCGTCCTTTCAATAATGTGCTCAGACCCGGAGACGGAAAGGTTCCGGATAATATAGCCTATGTTTTATGTACAGGATCGCGCGATTCGGCCATTGAAAATTCGGGATGCGGTGCCGATTGTGCCAACAACCCGATCTGCTCGCAGATTTGCTGCATGTATTCGATCAAACAGGCCCAGCTGCTGATGGGGGCGTTGCCAATGGCCGATATCACCATTTATTACATGGATATCAGGGCATTTGGAAAGGGTTATGAGGAGTTTTTCATGCAGTCGAAGTCAATGGGAGTAAACTTTGTCAAGGGTAAAGTGGCCAAAATCCGTGAAAACGAAGGCAAGAAGGGTGATCTGATCCTGCGCTATGAAGATGTAACCAAGGGTGTTGTAAAGGAAGCCAAACACGACCTGGTGGTTCTTTCGGTAGGGGTATTACCCAATAAGGAGATTCCCCAACTCTTTAAAAATCAGGTACTGGAACTCGACTCTTTCAACTTTGTAAAGCAGACCGATGAACTGGTAAGTCCAGCCCTGACCAGTATCAAAGGGGTTTTTGTGGCAGGAGCCGCATCTGGACCGAAAGACATTCCCGATTCAATCTTATCAGCCGGTTGTGCTGCGACAGAAGTAGCCGGTTATCTCGAAAGTAAAGCGATTTATGCGAGCGAAAATTTCACTCTCGTCAAAAACATGTAACCATGAAGGAAAGAATAGGAGTTTATATTTGTCACTGCGGCGGAAATATATCCGATTATGTGGATGTTGAGGAGCTGGGGAAAATGTTTCATGAACAGGACGGTGTGATTATATCGAAGGATGTAATGTTTGCCTGTGCCGATTCGAACCAGAAAGCAATGGTGAAGGATATTGAAGAACATCACCTCGATGCAATCGTCGTAGCTTCATGTTCTCCGAAATTACACCTCCACACCTTTAAAAATGTGGCAAGCCGCGCGGGATTGAACCCAACCAACTATGTTCAGGTAAATATCCGGGAACAGTGTTCCTGGCCACATTCCGACAAACCACGGGAAGCAACCGTTAAAGCTGCCGGACTGATCCGCGCAGGAATTCACCGGGTTTCTCATTCCGAATCACTCGACAATATTGAAATATCGGTCACCAAGGCGGTGTTGGTTGTGGGTGCGGGAGTCGCCGGAATGAAAGCGGCTATAGACCTGGCACGTCTGGGCAATGAAGTTTTCCTGGTTGAAAAGGACTATTTCGTCGGGGGGAGGATTGCCCAGAACGAAAAACTGTTCATGTCAGGACAAATAGGGAAAGATGTGGTGGCCGCCTTGTACAGGGAGATGAAAACCCTTAAAAACATCACCCTGTTTACCGGAGCTGCAATTGATAAAGTTTCGGGTAGTCTTGGTAATTTTCATGTGGATGTGAAGGTGAAACCGCGCTTTATCAATGGGAAAGCCGACAAGCAGGCTGTTAAGCTGGCGATGGAAGAGTGTCCGGTATATGTCTACGATGAATTTAATCTGGGTCTCGCCAGGCGAAAGGCCATTTACAAGAATTATCCCGAAGCATTACCCGATGTGCCTGTAATTGATGCTGAAGCATTGAAGGATGAATCTGATTTTAAGGCAAAATATGCCTCTGTCCTTAATTTTAACGAGCAGGAGGAGATACTTTCCCTGATCGTCGGCTCGGTGCTGATCACAACGGGTTATGATTCGTATCAACCCAATGAGGGTGAATACGGCTATAAAACGTTGCCTAATGTGCTTACCCTGCCGGAATTTAAGCGGCTCATGGAGCTAAGTCCTGAGAAACTGATTTATAACAATCAGCAGATCAAAAAGATCGCTTTCATCTATTGCGTAGGCAATCGTCAGACCAAGGGGGCAAACAAATACTGCAGCCGGCAATGCTGTACTTCAACGATTTACACCTCACTGCAGCTCAAGGAGAAATACAAAGAGATTACCACTTTTCATCTGTATCGCGATATCCGGACCTATGGCAAACAGGAGATTCTATACGATCAGTCCTCAAAACAAGGTGATTTCTACTTCAAATTTGAAGAAAAAGAGGCGCCGGTTGTTGAGCAAAAAGGGAAAACTCTCGTGTTAAAATTCAAGGATTACCTCACTGCCAAAATGCCGCTGGAGGTTGAAGCGGATATGGTGGTTTTGGTTACCGGAATGGTGGCCCGCGAAGATTCGGTGAGGATCTCCGAACACTTCAAAATACCGATCGGAAACGACAAGTTTTTTAACGAGATACATCCGAAGCTTAAACCCGTTGAGACAGTGATCAAAGGGGTTTATATCGGCGGCTCCTGCCAGGGACCAAAGAACATCAGCGAATCAGTTCAGTCCTCGCTTTCTGCGGCGGCAAAGATAAACGCCCTGCTAAAAAGTGGTACTGTTTCGGTTGATCCGGTTATTGCCCGTGTAAATGCGGATGCCTGCACCTGGTGCGGGAAGTGCGCCGAAGTTTGCGATTATACCGCTATCAAAGAGATTGAATTGGACGGGAAACGGATTGCGATGGTGAACAAGGCAATCTGTACCGGTTGTGGAATCTGTGCCCCGGTTTGCCCGGTTAACGCGATCGAGATTGCCCAGTACACCGATCTTGAAATTGAGTCGATGATTGACGGATTTATGGAAGATGTGGTAATTAAGGAACGTGAAGTTTCAACGGAGGCTTCTGAGGATAAGAATGTCGTCACGATGAAAGAGTACCCCCAGTTTTGGAAAAATATTCTCCAAACCATGAACGGAACAAAAAAATCGATTCCGGAGGTTGCCGAAGAATTAGGTGCAGATAAGGATGTGGTCACCTACAACATGATGACCATGAATAAATACAGCGTGGTGATGGCTGCCGGAATGGACGATAAAGAAGAATATTACTATTACAAAATTAAAAATCAGTAAAATGGCAATTGTAAATCCTGAATTTGCAACTGAGATCACGAAATATGGCGCCGGCGATTTTAAAGCCTGTTTCAATTGCGGCAACTGCACGGCAACCTGTTCCCTTTCGACCACCGAAAACTCATTTCCCCGCGAAATGATCCGGTACAGCACACTTGGATTGGAAGACCATCTGAAAGCTTCGTTAAAACCTTGGGAATGTTATTATTGCGGCGAATGTTCCGCTCAGTGTCCGAGGCAGGCCAAGCCGGGTGAGCTGATGATGTCGCTGCGCCGCTGGTTGACTGCACAGTACGACTGGACCGGATTGTCAGGACTGTTGTACAAATCGCTTACCTTAAGCCTGACTGCATTTGTCCTGGTTTTGGCCGGAGTAATCGCTTTTGCCTCTTCAGTAGGTTTTGAATTGGAGAAGATGGTTTATATCGGACACTATTTTGAGATGATCGCCATTGGATCAGTCTCACTTTTTATCCTGCTTCCCAATATTATAAGGATGTGGTGGTTCGTAATTGGCAAACCGAAGGTCAAAGTATCGTTCAAATCCTATTTTCTGGCACTGAGAGAACTTTTTGTCCATATGTTTACCCAGAAAAGGTACCTGGGCTGTGATGACAACCAATTCAGGTGGTTTGAACATTTTATACTCGTAATCGGCTATTTGACCTTATTATTTACCACGGTCTTTCTCGATTGGTTTTCAACAACCAACCTGTTCATCATCGTTCTTGGGTATGTGGAGAGTCTGGTAATCTTTTTGGTAACAACCGATTTTGTGTGGGACCGCATAAAAAAGAAGAAAGAAGTGAGCAAGAATTCACAGCCTTCCGATTGGTTCTTTGTAGTTGGTCTGGTACTTTTAGGCTTCACAGGATTTCTGGTCCGTTTGTTCACTGACTTAAAAATCCTTGAGCAAAACAGCTGGATCTACCTGATTCACTTAATGGTATTGGTACAATGGGCCCTGATTATTGTTCCGTTTGGCAAATGGACCCATTTTATGTACCGTTCATTCGCAATGTACATGGCAAAATTAAAGGTGTAGTTTTAAAATTTAGCTTGTCAGAATCTTATCAATGGAAGTTCGTTCTTTTTCTGAAAGGGTGTCCATGTCAGAAAGTGCATGCTCTATTTTGGTTTTAAAGTTCCAGCATGTCATTTGGCGTAGAGAAAGGCGACGGCCAAATTCGTAGGAAGATATGTTTTGATTCCCCTTACAAATAGTATAGGCGATATAAAAAGCCTTGCTGATCGGAAATTTAACACCATGAAAAATCGTTCCGTTTGTCGCCGTTTCTTTCGATTTACATTTGGTACAACGGCGCGAAAAAGGCTCCTTCCCTGCACAGGAATTGGTATTGCCACATTTCTTACATGTAAAACCATTGGCCCATTTTATCTGAGCCAGAAACCCGAGACATTTTTCGTCGCTTCGAAACATTTCGTCGAGCTGTTCCGGGCTTAGGCTTTCACTGAAAATTTCACTCATAATCAAGTTATTGTTTTGCAAATATAAGAAAAATTGGTGTTATTAAAAAGATTTAAGTGTTACTAATACGATTTGTTTAAAACTTTCTATAGTTTTGCTCAATCAAATTTAAAACTTTTATTCAATGGATTACTCGGCAATAAATATCAGATATGGCAAATTAGCCAGCTCCGATTGTTGTCTCTCATGTGGTGGCGCCATGAACTACGCCAAAGCAAAAACCGGCGAAGTGTGTGTTGATCTGGGAAGTGGTCGTGGTACCGATGTGCTTCGGATGGCTGACGAAGTGGGTGAAGACGGTTTCGTATACGGAATCGATATTTCAGAAGGGATGCTTGAAAAAGCCAGGCAAAATGCGGCAAAGCTGGAGGTGCAAAATGTCCGGTTCATTCAAAGCGAGCTCGAAAAGATTGAACTTGCTGACGGCATTGCAGACCTTGTGATCTCAAACTGTACCATTAATCACGCCACCAATAAAGAGGCTGTCTGGAGTGAAGTATACCGGATACTTAAGAAAGGGGGACGGTTTGTCGTGAGTGATATTTATGCAACATCGCCTATCCCGGAGGAGTATCGGAACGATCCCGTGGCAGTGGCTGAGTGCTGGGCCGGTGCAACAACCCGCGACGAATACCTGTACACCTTAAATAAACTGGGTTTTACAGGTGTGGAGATTATTGAAGAATCAAAACCTTACTTAAAAGGGAAAGCAGAAGTGGCAAGCCTTACAATTGCAGGGAAAAGACCCTCCGGATGCTGCGGTTAAAGATAAACCTTCCTCTGTTTGTTGAGAGTTAGGCTATAACAATAACACAAAAATTAATTTTTATGAAGAGTCTGATTAAGAGAAAAGAGGAGCCAAAAGCTGTGAAAATTGCTCAGTGTTGTGCAAAAACCTCAAGAACAGTTGTCGGTTGTCATGATTAATTCATGATGGTTAAAGGGGAGTGCCGGATTTCAAAAACCAGCATTCCCCTGTTTTAAATCAGCATTTAGTTTTTAAATGTGAGATTATTATTCTGATATGCTTTAAATCAGTAATTTTCACCAATCAGAGCATTATTTTTAAAAATTCAGGAAAATCCTCCTTTAAATAATTCTTATGGCAAAAATTGTAGTTTTAGGTGCTGGTATCTCCGGACATACTGCAGCAGCCTTTATCCGGAAAAAGCTGGGTAAATCCCACCAGGTCGTAGTGGTTAGCCCCGGTGCCTATTATCAATGGATCCCTTCCAATATATGGGTGGGTGTCGGAAAAATGAAGATCGACCAGGTGCGGTTTAAATTAAAGCCGGTTTATGACCGGTGGAAAATTGATTTCCGTCAGGCAAAAGCTACGGCTCTTTTCCCGGAAGGGGATCAGGAGATCAAACGGCCTTATATCGCCATTGAGTACACCGGAGAACACCGCAATGGAGAAGCTGATCAGGTTGATTACGATTACCTTGTCAACGCTACCGGGCCAAAACTCAATTTTGAAGCCACTGAAGGTCTAGGCCCGGCCAAATTTACCCACTCGGTTTGCTCTTGTGATCATGCCGTTGCGACCTGGGACGCCCTTCAAAAATGTCTTTCGCGCATGCAAAACGGGGAAAAGCTTCGTTTCCTGATTGGAACCGGTCATCCAACCGCTACCTGTCAGGGAGCAGCCTTCGAATATGCCCTCAATGTAGCATACGAGATTAAATCACGTGGTTTATTGCATATGGCTGAAATTACCTGGATATCCAACGAATATGAACTGGGCGATTTTGGAATGGGCGGGGCCTTTATAAAACGAGGCGGTTATGTCACCCCAACCAAAGTTTTCAGTGAGTCTATTTTTGCAGAATATGGCATCCGCTGGATCAAACGTGCAGGGGTTACAAAGGTTGAAGAGGGGCTGGTTCATTATGAAACACTTGATGGTCAAATGCATACCCAGCCATTCGATTTCTCAATGCTGATACCCGCTTTTTCGGGTGTCGGGTTAAAAGCATACGATAAGGCAGGTGAAGATATCACTGCAAAACTCTTTGCGCCCAGCGGCTTTATGAAAGTGGATGCCGATTATTCGGGCAAGGGATTTGACGACTGGTCTGTTGAGGACTGGCCATCGGTTTATCAGAATCCGACATTCACAAACATTTTCGCCACCGGCATCGCTTTTGCACCGCCACACCAGATTTCCAAACCGATGAAAAGTCCCAACGGTACGCTGATCACTCCTGCACCGCCGCGCACTGGAATGCCATCGGGCGTTATCGGTAAAATTGTAGCGCTGAATATCGTGGATCTGATTCGTCATAACCGGAAGGATTTCAAGCATAAAGCCTCCATGGGAAAAATGGGCGCTGCATGTGTCGTTTCAGCGGGGTTTGGCATGTTTAAGGGAAATGCTGCCACCATGACCGTATTCCCGATTGTGCCCGACTGGCAGAAATTCCCGGAATGGGGTCGTGATCTTAACTATACCATCGGTGAAGCCGGACTTGCCGGTCACTGGATTAAATTATTCCTGCACTATATGTTCATTCACAAGGCAAAGGGTTACCCATTCTGGTGGCTTCTTCCTGAATAAGAAGTTGTACATTAATTATCTAATCATAAAAAGACAATGGCAAAAAATATAGTACGCGGCTATTACGATGAGTCGTATCCCCCGATCCCAACCAGATCAACCCGGTTCTGGCGTCATAACCTGCTTTGGCAGGCCTGGCGTTTTATAGTGCTCAACCTTCGGATTATGCGCATAATCGTGGGAGGGCATTCATAATCAGTTTGCTAATCGAGCGATCAATAGAAACATATTCCCTTTTGTAATTAAATTTATTTTGAACAAATGTTCATTAGGCCTTGCTTAGTGAACATGTGTTCCTCATTTTGGAAGGTGTGAATGGTATTGCATTTATAATACAGAAACCCGTATCAGTTTTTTCACTGAAAATCTTTCACGTAATCATCAGGAAAGTGCCGGGTGCATGGCTGCTGAATTTTTACAGGGGGAAAATGTAAACATGGTCATTGCCGGTCGTTTTGGCTCGAAGGTTACCGATGTTTTTCGAAAATCCAATATCCAGATGGTTATTCCTGAGACACAGCAAACATTGAATGAATTTATAAACCAAATAAAGTAAATCGATATGAAAATCGCAGTACCAACAAGAGGGAATATGGTTGACGACCATTTTGGCCATTGTGAAGCTTACACCGTTTTTACGGTTGGTGCCTCCAATCAGATAGAAGGTACAGAGATGCTCCCTTCGCCGCAAGGTTGCGGCTGTAAAAGCAATATCGCAGCTGTGTTGCAGCAGTTAGGGGTAACTGTGATGCTGGCCGGGAATATGGGGAATGGTGCATTAAATGTACTTAACAATCATAGTATAAATGTCTATCGGGGCTGCTCGGGAAACGTCCGTCAACTTGCGGAAGCCTATTTGCAGGGAAAGATTGCTGATTCCGGCTTTGGGTGTAAAAATCATGAGGATCATGGAGAAGAACACCAGTGTAACCATTAACACAATGGAAGACAAAGAGATTAAACAAGTATTAACAATTTGAAATTATAAATTATGTCGAGTTTTGATGCCCGCGCCCGTGAATGGGACAAAGATAAAATGCACATGGAGCGATCAGTGGCAATTGCCGCTGAGCTTGAAAAGATGATCCCCCTTGATCACTCCATGAAAGCCCTTGAATATGGAGCTGGCACAGGAATTCTGAGCTTTCTCCTCAGGGAACACTTTTCCGATATTACGCTTATGGATAGTTCGCAGGAGATGATAAACGTATGCCAGGAGAAGCGCGAATACTTCGGGACCAGTCATATCCATCCGTTGTGGTTAGACCTTGAACACACTGATTTTGAGGACAAATTTGATATTATATACAATCAAATGGTTCTCCACCATGTAAATGGTTATGAGGCCATGCTCCATAAATTTTACGACCTGTTAAATACTGGTGGTTATCTGGCAGTTGCAGATTTGTTCCCTGAAGATGGCTCGTTTCATGGAATTAATAATCTTGACGTCCATTTAGGCTTTGACCCTGATGCACTTTCGGTTATTCTTAAAAATGCCGGATTTGAAAGTGTAAATTACATCACCTGTTATGAGGTAAAACGCCCCTCGGGCGAGAAATTCCCAATATTCTTATTGGTAGCTAAAAAATAATAGTGTCATTAAAAAGATTTAGGTGTCATCAATACGATTTATTATTTTTCTTTTTTTACCTTTGCAATCGAAACAATTTGCAAACTTCAATATGGAAGATAATTTAGAAGTAAGAGAAAAACCGCAGACTACAAAAGAGTTTCTTAAATCACGAAAATTCCTGAAACCTTTTCTCGGAATTGTACTTGGCGGCGTAGCAGGATATCTGTATTATCATTTTGTGGGTTGCTCTTCGGGCAGTTGTGCCATCACTGGCAACCCCTTCATGAGCACCGCATACGGGAGCATGCTGGGCTTATTTCTGGTGAAAAGTCCGTGTGTAAATGGCAAATGTTAATATGTATTTTTCGAAACACAATATTTTCTCCAAAATAAAGGATTCAGACAATTATTTCATCGTCAATTCACTTACCGGAAATGCCGATATCCTGAACCCTGTAGATGCGGGAAAAGTGCATAAAATCAAGCATAACGGGGAGGTAGATGATCCTGAATTAATCCTCGAATTGCAGGAAAAGGGCTACCTGATTGATGAGGCCCGGGAGAGCAAACTATTCCGAAGCAAATACCTCGATTTTCTGGATACCCGCGATGACGATGAGATCCAATTGTTTTTTGTCCCAAATTACACCTGCAACTTTGCCTGCTCATACTGTTATCAGGATGAATATGCCCCCTCGAAAGGCAATTTAACCACAGAGATCATCGATTCGTTTTTTGCATATATCCACAAAGAATTTGCCGGACGCCGGAAATACATTACCGTTTTTGGGGGTGAACCACTCCTGAATTCTCCCGGTCAAAAGGAGAACATTTCATACCTGATTCGTAAAGCCATTGTGGCTCAGCTTGAGATTTGCCTTGTGACAAACGGCTATACTTTAGTTGATTATATCGATATCCTGAACCAGGGAATAATCCGGGAGGTTCAGATAACCATGGATGGCACGGCTGATGCACACAATGCACGCCGCTTTATGAAAGGGGGTAAGGGGACCTTCGATAAGATCGTGGAAGGGGTCGATGTCTGCATTGCCAACAATATCACGGTCAATTTAAGAATGGTAATCGACAAGGAGAATATTGAGAACCTGGCCGACCTGGCTCAATTTGCGATTGATAGAGGATGGACTTCATCTCCCTGGTTCAAAACCCAGATCGGGCGCAATTATGAATTGCATCATTGTCAATCAGCAGCCAGTAAGCTTTTTAGCCGCATTTCGCTGTATGAGAAATTGTATGATTTGTCCAAGGAGCACCCTCATATTCTGGATTTCTATAAACCCGCCTACTCTATTTCCAAATTTCTGGCCGAAAACGGAAACATGCCTGATCCACTGTTTGATTCATGTCCTGCCTGCAAAACGGAATGGGCCTTCGATTATACCGGGAAAATCTATTCCTGCACGGCCACAGTTGGTAAGGAGGATGAATCGCTGGGAACCTTTTATCCGGAGGTAAGCCGCCTTGACGGGATAATTAATTTATGGGAATCGCGCGATGTAACTACTATCCCGGAATGCAAAACCTGCTCAGTGCAGTTGGCTTGCGGCGGCGGATGCGGATCGGTGGCCAAAAACACGCATGGAACCATTTGTTCCACCGACTGCAGGCCGGTGAAAGAGTTACTGGAGTTGGGATTTGGAGCCTATTTTAATGAATAAAGAAATATCCTCCTTAATATTGTGAGAATATTCAGCCCATTTCAGGGCTGGTGTTGTAGGCCCTGCATCTCCCCCGGTTTCGCAAGCTTCACCGGGGGTTATTAAGATTCAACCACTTCGTGGCTTAAAATTTTATTTCAAGTGACAAATTGTTTTAATAAATTACACAGGTATGAAAGAGATTGTTAGTTCCGAATTTGAACAGGAAGTTTTGAAGGGTGGGAAAGTAGTTCTCGATTTTTACTCTTCGGAATGTCCCCCCTGTGAAGCTTTGGCTCCAAAATTTGAATCGCTGGCCAAATTGTATGGCAATGACATTAAGTTTTTAAAGATTTTCCGTCAAAAAAACAGAGAGCTGGCCGATCAGCTTGGGGTGAAGTCTTCTCCTACCCTTCTGTTCTTTGATAACGGGAAAGAGACAGGTGAAGTTCTGACCGGAGGAGTTAAGCGAAAAGAGATCATTACCAACCTGAACAAATTAATTTCTTCAGATAAGGTAACTGCAATTACAGAGAAGATCAAACCAAGTATCACTGAATACGATGTGATGATCCTTGGTGCCGGTCCTGGAGGACTCACTGCCGGGCTCTACCTCTGCCAGGCCAAAATCAATACCGTATTGATTGACATTGCATTGCCAGGCGGTCATGTGGCCACTACCCATGAAGTTTCGAACTATCCGGGCTTTATTGAGCCTCAGGCAGGTTATATGCTTTCGCACAATATGTCTGAGCAGACCAAGCTTTGCGGAACAGCCTATAAGGTTGCCGTGGACGTTTCGAAGGTTGATCTTGAGAAACGGGAGGTAATCCTCGATGAGTTTGAAACCATCAAAGCAAAGAAGATCATTATTGCCACCGGAACTTCGCCAAACCTGATGGGAATTCCGGGAGAAAAAGAATTAAAGGGGAAAGGGATCTCTTATTGCGCCACATGTGATGCCAAATATTATGGAGACAAGGAGGTCGTCGTTATTGGAGGTGGAAATTCGGCTGTTGAGGAGTCCGATTTTATCTCCAAATTTGCCAGCAAGATCACGCTGGTTCACCAGTTTGATGCACTGACAGCCAACAAAACAGCACAGGAGAAACTCCTTGCCAATCCGAAGATCAGCACATTACTCGAACATGAGCCACGGTCATTTAAACGGGTAGGTGATCAGGTTATTACGGAAGTGGAGGATCTCCAGACGAAAACGATGAAAACACTAATCTCTGACGGTGTTTTTATTTTTATCGGAATGAAACCCAATGTCCAGCTATTCAGGGACAAACTCACACTCGACCAATGGGGTTATATCAAAACTGACGAAGATATGCGAACAAATCTTCCTGATATTTATGCAGTTGGAGATGTGATCAGCAAAAAATACAGGCAAATCACCACTGCTGTATCAGATGGTACTATTGCTGCCATTTCCATAGCAAGGGAATTGAATTGACCAGGAATGAATTTTGTAGAGGGATTATGGTAATTTGATTCAGACTGATACACCCGAAAACTGTGTGCTAAATATCACATGAATATGATCCTGTTTTCTGAATTCCAATAGTTGGATCTTCTTAAATTTGTCGGACCGCAGTGCTCTTTTCTGTGCTTTTTGTATTATCAAAACATATATTATTTATGATTGTTGCAATTTTCAGTTTGGGATTTTTGTTTGGAGGTATTTTGCAATTTGCTAAACTGAACAAATACAATACAATCAGCGGGTTAGCTCTGTTTGAGAATTTTGCGGTTGCAAAGGCAATCTTAATCGCAATAGGTGTGGGTGCAATTCTGGTGAATGTTGAAATCGGGTTGGGTTTTGCCTCCTATCATACAAAACCTATCCTAATGGGGGGAATAATGTTTGGAGGACTAATCTTTGGTGTTGGAATGGCCATTTTGGGTTATTGCCCGGGAACGCTTCCTGTTTCGCTGGGGGAAGGTTCTTTGGATGCTTTAGTTGGGATTTTAGGTGGATTAGTGGCGGGACTTTTGTATACCATTTTATTACCTTCAATCCATGGAATATTAGGTCCTGATTTTGGAAATATTACCTTAAAATCATCATTAGGAGATAATACGGCACTGTTTTTTGTACTTGTTTTCATTATTGCCGCTATTTTTATTAGCCTATCACTTTGGATACACCGGTTAGAGAAAACCAAAGACTTAAAATGGCTTTTGGCAGGAATTGCATTAGCAGTTCTGAATGCCATTGTTTTCCTGAAAGTAGTATCCAACAGGCCAATCGGCGCCTCAACCACTTACCCTTACCTGAGTGATTTGATGACCGGATTCACCGGGAATGATTACTTTGCCAAAATAAAGGAGCCCGGACAGTGGGAACTGATATTTTTGGCCGGAGCCTTCCTTTCAGGTCTGGTTCTATCACTAATCAGAAAAGATTTCAAACTGACTCTGATTCATGACAACTGGAGAAAATATAAGGGTGATTCGCCTGTTAAACGGATAATCTGGTCATTTACCGGTGGATTTTTAATCATTATTGGTTCAAGAATGGCTGGTGGATGCACCAGTGGACATATCATTTCGGGGGGAATGCAGTTGGCTGCCAGCAGCTTTATCTTTGCAATTTTTGTTTTTACAGGTTTACTCACCACCGGAAAACTGTTTTACTCCAAAGGGAGAGTTCATTCAAAATGAGAATAATTCTTAAAAATATCTTCCGGTTTTATTACGAGGGCTTCAGGTCTATGACTGTTGGAAGGAGACTTTGGCTGATAATCATCCTGAAATTGATTGTCATGTTTCTTATTTTAAAACTATTCTTCTTCCCCAACTTTCTGAAGACGAAGTTTAAAACAGATCGGGATCGCAGTAATTATGTCATCGAACAGTTAACTAAATAAAAACAAAGCATGGAACACATTGATTTTTCGCTTGTTGATTGGTCCCGGGCTCAATTTGCCCTGACAGCCATGTACCATTGGTTGTTTGTGCCACTGACACTGGGCCTGTCGTTCATTATTGCGTTTATGGAAACGCTGTATTATCGGACAGGAAACCCCGAATGGAAACGGATTACCAAGTTCTGGATGACCCTTTTTGGCATTAATTTTGCCATTGGAGTGGCTACCGGAATTATCCTCGAGTTTGAATTCGGGACAAACTGGTCCAATTATTCCTGGTTTGTGGGCGATATTTTTGGAGCCCCTCTGGCTATCGAAGGGATTATGGCTTTTTTCCTGGAGAGCACCTTTATTGCGGTGATGTTTTTTGGATGGAACAAGGTGAGCAAGAAGTTTCATTTGACTTCGACCTGGCTGGTGGCCATCGGATCAAATCTCTCTGCACTTTGGATCCTGGTGGCAAATGCCTGGATGCAATTTCCAACCGGAATGAAATTTAACCCCGACACCGCACGAAACGAGATGGTCAATTTTTGGGATGTCCTTTTCTCTCCGGTTGCAATCAATAAATTCCTCCACACGGTTTTATCAGCCTATGTTTTGGCTGCAATTTTTGTTATTGGTGTAAGTGCCTGGTTTCTATTGAAAAACCGCGAACAATTGTTTGCAAAAAAGAGTATAAAGGTAGCTGCAATCTTCGGTCTGGCAGCCTCATTCCTGACTATCGTAACCGGAGATGGCTCGGCAAGAAATATGGCCAAACACCAGCCCATGAAATTTGCCGCAATGGAAAATCTGTACGTCGGACAGCAAAATGCCCCCCTTGTTGCCATAGGATTGCTTAAAGAGGATAGTAAGCAGCTCCATCACAAAAAACAGGATTTCCGATTTGAAATAGAGATCCCAAGTATGCTATCCTATATGGCTTTTCTTGATTTAAATGCCTATGTACCAGGAATAAAAGACCTTGTCCATGGGAATCATGAACGTAATATCCTGTCTTTTCAGGAAAAAAGTGAGAAAGGGAAAATTGCCATACAATCACTTGCTGCCTATAAAAATGCTAAGAAGGTCAATAACGATAGTCTGGCAAAGACATCTTTGGCAAGCTTTGAAACCAATTACCCCTATTTTGGTTACGGATATTATGCCGGCAGGGATGAGCATGAGTTAATACCCAATATCCCGACAACCTTTTATTCGTTCAGGATTATGGTAGGATTGGGATTTCACTTTCTATCCCTATTCCTGGTCGTTTTGATCCTGACAATGAAAGATAAAATTGAGAAGAAACGTTTTATTCTGTATACCGCACTCTGGACTATTCCTTTGGCCTATATTGCTTCCGAACTGGGTTGGGTTGTTGCCGAGGTGGGTCGTCAACCTTGGGTTATTCAGGACATCCTGCCGACCATTGCAGCCGTCTCACAGATTAAACCTGCTTCTGTGCAAATTACTTTTTG
>Ga0364866_10082_pt1 | contig 26138 bp, 20 predicted proteins | sample ExccelAu500001D3_3_FD_206913 | JGI IMG/M metagenome (GOLD analysis project Ga0364866, IMG submission 206913) | Enriched cells from Trout Bog Lake Hypolimnion, Wisconsin, USA - BchlTB.Aug13.5000.01.D3 | ecosystem: Environmental > Aquatic > Freshwater > Lake > Hypolimnion/Profundal zone | place... | reverse complement strand
GTGCGGGTGCGGGCGCGGGTCACGCGGGGCGGGCTGGGCCGATCTGGCGCGGAATGCTTTCGGATTTTTATTCCGCCGACTATTCCGCCGAATTCCTTCGGTGACAGGGCAGCGGGTAGGCCCCCCCTCTTCTCTCTCTCTCTCTTTAAAATCAATTCTTTTAAGAGAGAGAGAGAGAAAGGGGGGTGGTGGCTACGAGGGACGCGGATTGCTCGCGGAATACTTGGAATAGAAATGCTAGGATTTAGTCAGCATCACGTAGGAGCGCGTTTTGTTACCAGTTCTGGAACCAGTTCTGGAACTGGTTCGCCAAGCAACCAGTTCTGAACCAGTTCTGAACCAGTTCCAGAACCAGTTCCAGAACTGGTGTTTCAAAAACACCACGTATAGGGATGCTCGCAAAAAGCTATTCCGTGTATTCCAAGCTTTCCGGGGCCAGTTTTAGCCAATGGTAGCAATGGTTTCTGCCGGAATGGTGCCCGGAATAATCGCAAAAAATCATTACGCGGAGTGGAAAAAGGGCCGGGGGAGGGTGGGGGTGGCTAAAAATTGCACTTTGCTCACCAACAGGCGCTAAGAGGTTGACTCTGAAATGAGGCGGGCTATTTTCCGCACCTTGAATTTAACTCATTTCATGCAACGGGACACTTGGTTGGCCTCGACGGCGCCGCGGTTGACGCGGGCGCAGCATATGTGGGAGCTTTGGGAGTTTTCCGCCGCCGTGGCCCTCTGTCCGCTGCAACAACTCATTGAGTTTGATTCTTTTTTGACCGTGAATGCGGCGCAGATGACGCGGGAGCAGCGTTTGGAGGAGCTGTGGGTGTTTTTGCAAGTGCCGCCGCATAGCGTCGTGCGAGATCCCCGGGTTTATCGCCCGGTTTTGGTCCCTCACAAGGCCATTCGGCTCCAGTTGGCGGCGGTGGGGTGGGAGAACTGATGCCGGCGGAGTGATCCATCTGCAAGGCAAGGGTGGCGGCGGCAAAGAGAGGCTCTTTCGCGGCGGCTCGCTTGATAATCTCGCGGGCTTCCGGTGAGGTGGCGGAGCGGAAGATGATGGATTCCAAGGCCTCGCCATCGCTGGCGCAGCCGGGGATGTTGCGGCGTTCGAGTTTGATCAACTCCATGCACGCATGGTTGAGTCGAACATTCAATTGAGCTTTTGGTGGTTGCATAAATTACTTTTCGTATCGTTTCTTTTTCACTTCCCGCTGTTTACTTGTGTATCTGGCGTAATTTTGACACCAAACGTATTACGCGCAAGCAAAATGTCACCCCGGCGCGCAAATTTTCATGGCCCGGCGCGAAATGTTAAAATAGTTCTTGCCGAACATTACGAAGCGTGTGACGATGCGTAGTAATGAGACATACGCAGCGTAAAGCACCTGTAATCACGCCCGCCAACGCGCAAATCATCACGCCAGCCCCACGCGGCATCCTTTCCTTCCGGCCGGCGGAGCCGATTGACCAAATCATCAAACTGGAAGCGGCCGCGCGGCAGACCACGGCGACGCAAGTGATTGCGGATGCCGTGGCGCGCGCGCTGGGCGGCAAGTACCGGTTGCAAGCGGCGGACTGGAGGGCGCTGTTGGTGGCGGAACGGGGGGCGCGGTTGGAAAAAGAGCGGCTGGCGCGATGGGCGATGACGCGGGCGAAGCAGCGGGTGGAGCGGGCGGCGCAGAAGATTGCGGCGCGTGCGGCGCGTGCGGGGCGTGCCACTGCGCGTGCCATGCGGTTCGCTGCACGTGCCGAGCGGTCGGCGGCGCGGGCGGCGCGGGAGGAGCGGTCGGCGGCGCGGTTGAGACTGGCCGCCGCGGGCGAGATGGCCAAGCTTTTGTTGAAAACTGAAGGTGTAGAATCCGGGCAAATCCCGGACCAGGTCCTTAGACCGTTTGTTGAGCACACAGTTTTCGACGTTCCCGGCGGTGATACAACATCATCCATGCCTAAATCACCCGCGCTGCCTGTCGCAGCGCAGCCGGGATTAACTTTGGAAATTCTGCAATGACAACTTTACTTTTCGTTTGGGGTATCGGGGCCACCGCGCTGGCCTTGTTCTATCGTTCGGATGCGCGCTGGTGGAAGCAGGAATGCCAGCGGCGGACTGAGAAAGTAGTCGTCCCTGGGTCGGGTAGGGAACGCCCGTTCGAGCCGGCGACCATGCCGGATAGGAGGACGGACTAGCATGTCTATCCCAATGGAAGGAATACTGATGATCCCGGCGAACGATGCGCGGCGGTTGGCGGTGACGGAGGCTGAGGCTATCGCGCTCTTGGGACTAAATCATGGGCGGAGCGCGAAGGCGGCTAAATTGGCTTTTTGGAAGTTCCGCGCGCAGCACGAAATTAGGAAATTGCCGGGCGGCGTGTTCTCTAAACGCCGGCTGGAGGTTGCGGCGAGCTAATCTCATGGACTTTCCAACTTTCGCGGAGGGCCCGCCGCCGGCAGTTGCGGCGGCTGCGCGTCAACGCCAAAGACTTTGCCCCGCTGGAGCCGGGGGAGTTTTTACCGCGGAAAGAACTGGCGGCGAAGCTGGGGATACGGGGCCGAACATCACTACGATGGCGCAGCCGGCCTGGACCACCGCGCCGGTTATGGGCGGAATTCATACGGTCACGGTGGCGAGCCTGACGTCACTGAGTTGGTGGGGTGGGCCGGGCAACGCTCACTACACCCTGTCCGCCTCGATGCAACTGACGCCGCAGGGCTTGGCGCTGATCTGGTCGGAACAGTTTGACGGCACGTCGCCGGCACTGCCATCGGCGGGCGGCTTGTGGCAAACCTATCAAAATTGGGCGCTGGGCAACCTGTCGCTGGTACAAAACCATTGCATCTACTTTCGCGGACATGGCTGGGGCTATACCGGTTCCACGATAGGCAGCCATGCAGCAGGCTTCCTGTCCTGCCGGGAGCCTCGCTATCAGGTCGGCAACAACTTCGCCAACGAGGCGAATAATCAAAAGAGCCCTGGCAGCGACTTCACTTTTGGGCCGTTGGGTTGCACCAAGGTGGAAGTGACGACGCTCACGCGCAATCTGGGCGTGTTTGATTGGGGCGGCAGCCGATTCTGGCAGAGCAAGCGCGGCGGCGACAACCTGATTCAATTGCTGACGGCATTGAGTCTGCCGCAGTTCAATGTCAGCGCGGCGACCACGACGGGCGGCAACCATGTCTTCACTTTGCATAACTTCGACGGCACGCCGGCCACGCCAAGCACGATGACGCTGCCGTCAACGTGGGTGGATAACCGGCTGGGGAGCGCCTGGCAGGGCTTCACTGAGGGGGCGATGCCGGTCACTGAGGGGGCGATGCCGTCGCTGTGCATGGCGCTGTTGCCGGAGATGTATAACCACATCGCGGCCACGATCAACCGGGCGTCCAAGGGTGTGCCGCTGGATTACCGGGCGCTGCTGTGGAATTTTGATAATCACATTCTCAACTTTGATCCGAAATTCAGTCCGGTTTATCCAGCTAACGGGGCTGGCATGGGCTATATCGGTGGCGACAGTTTTACGTATTATGGCGGGCCGGTGCCGGTCAACCAATTTTGCAGTTTCGATTCCGGGTCGGTCTTTGAGAGCTTTTGCATAGCGATGGGTGTGCCGGTGTTGGGGGCGGCTGACGTGCCCGATCAGGACATCATTGCGGCCGGCCACAGAACCACGGCGGCGATCATGGTGGATCAAGTCAACGCCTCGGCCAGCAATGCGGTCATAGACCTGACCAATGCAACTTATAGCGTCAATGGCACTGCGACGGAGTTCTCTTGCCCAGGCTGCCCGATCTCCTGTGATGTAAGTGTGAGCATCAGCACGGAGCTGTTGAAAAACGGGCTGCTGTTGAAAGGGATGCCATCGGGAAGCTTGTGTTGTGGCACATTCGATCCGAACGATCTGCAACTGCCGACCGGGCCGCCTGGGGCGCCCTATGGACCGCCGGCCAATGGCGGCGCTTCAGTGTTTCCGCCGAATCCGTTGCCGGGGAACTATGTGGTGGCGGTCGGCGATGCGGACGGGACGAATACGACGATTGGCTGGGGGACGGTCCGGCAGGGCGACTTGATGTTTCCGGATGGGCATATCCTGGCGCTCGGGGGCAACCTGAATGACGCCACTGGGGACACGTTCATTGAGCTGGCGTTCAGTGTGTCATGGCGACAATGGAAGGCTACGAACCAGATGGCGACATTTAAGGCGAGCAAGGGCGGCACGCTGCGCGGGTTGGGCAACGTGAACCGCTGGCGGGATCATTACTCGGCAGCGCGCTTTAACGAGATGCGCTCGCAGCGCCGGCACGCGACGGGTAGCGTGGACGCAAGCGGGACCTTAGCAGGTCAGGCCAATTTATCCCTGCCAGCAAGACGGGCGGCCCTGCTGGCGCTGCAACGGCAGTTGAAGGCGCAAGTGAACTGTGCGGACGGTACGCTGACTTACGGCGACTGGAGCCAATGTGTGCGCGTGGAGGACTTCCAGGCGGAGATCAATCAGGCGGAGACGGGGATTGACTGGAGCCTGAGCGCATCGTACTCGCTATTCCCCAACGAAGGTGGCTACGCCACGGCGGAATACACGGTGAACGACCGGGAGGATGTGGAGTCGGGGGATGAGTTCTTCACGTTCAACGGGAAGATCAGCGCGCCGACACAGGCGCTGGCCACGGCGAAGCTTAACACGTTGCGGACGGCCGTGCTGGCGATGTATGGCTGGACGCTGGCGCAACGGTTGAATGACGACTCCACGACGCAGAGCGTGTATGCCAACGGCGATGCGACGTTTTACCCGGCGGGGTCCGTGCCGGACGGGCCACCAAGCGTGATGGACGCGCCGGACGGCACGACGTTCATCGAGCTTTCCTTCAGCGAGAATTATCGGCGGCGCATCCAGGGTTTGCTGGTGGGGAGCACCATGCAGGTGAGCAACCGGGAGGATATTCCGGCGCAGACGTTGATGACGACGTTTGCCGGGACGGTGATCGCGACGGGGCCTTCGCTGGGGGCGGCCTATGCGACGGCGCTGGCGCAAGCGCAGGCCTTGGGGGCGAACCGCGAGCCGGCGATTGACAGCACGGCATTTCTCCGCAGCAGCATGATCAGCTTTGACCAGCGGCAGATGACGCAGAACAGCGCGACGGAGTTCCTTCGGGTGACGTTCAGCTACGAGTATCAATCCAAGCTGGCGGCCGGCCGGGCATATCTGGAAATGACCACGCATGTGAACCGTGACCAGTTCGGGGTGGACGTGGAGACTTGCAGCGGCTTCGTGGCGGCGCGCGACTCGGCCACGGCGCAGGGCATCTACGCGGAGCTGGTGTTGCCGGTGTACGATGGCCGGTTGATTCATAATCAACAGACGGGGTTTACCCAGAGCCAGAACCAGACGGCGACGGGCTTCAACGAACAGGACCAGCGGATGGAATTCAACATCCAAGTCTATTCGCCGAAGCTGGAGGGCGAGCTGGGGATGAAGTACAGCGTGGAAGTGACGCGCGATTTTATGACTCTGGAAATGCGGACGGATCTGGAGGGGAGTTGCTTTACGTTGGATCGGCCCACGGCGGACACGGCGGTGTCGGCGCTGATGGCAGCGCTAAATTTTGGATCGAGTGTGCGCAGCCGGCGGCACGAAGACCGCGAAACAACCCAACCTGGGTCTGGCATCGGCACGACGGACGTGATGCTGAAGCTAGATTTCCAAGAGGACTTTGTGGGGCGCGTGACCGGCCAGGCCGGGGTGAACGAGATGAAGTTGACGGAAAAGGTGGTGTATTCCGAGACGCGCTGGAGCGTGCAGAACCTGCCCTTCGAGATGGATGGCAGCGGCGGGGTGTCCATTCCGCAGCCGTCCGGCGTGGATCCCGGCAGCCGGACGGTGAGTGGCAGTGTGACGGCGGGGACGCTGGCCACGGCGCAGGCCTGGGCGGTGGCGCAGCGGGCGCTGCTGACGGGCGATGCGCTGGGCGGCTCGTACCCGCGCCAAGAGGAATGGGAGACTGACTATGAGTTCGTGCCGCGCATTGACGGCATCCCGACAGGCGACACGGCCAACGTGCGGCTGTACCGCGTGAACTTCACCTTTGGGGAGATTTTGCCGTTGTATCCGAAGCCGGAGGTGTGAAAGTTTCACAAAATGGCCACAAGGCGTCGAATGATTGTTCCTGTGCATTCTTGGTTAGCTGGTTTCCATTCATAAGCGCATCAGTCAATTCAGGTCAGGTCTGCACTTGAAATAATTTCGTCTGAACGGGACATCATAATTGGTTCGACTAAACGCCGCACCGAGAGTTTGTTAAATCCGGTGTTGCTACCAACACTTGGGAGACCTGTCTCGTCAATTTCTGAATCAAGAGGATTGAGAATGGCGTGGATTATAGCGAGAGTTGACGGGGGTAGTACCGATTGAAGAGTTGGAATATCGCAATCAACAGACTCCTGTAAAGTTATGTTTTGCGCAAACAGCAAATCCCAATAGAACGATCCCAACCGAGCGGCCATTATTAGCCATTTGTTCCAACGTGAGATCCTTTGCAAGTCCAATGCAACTGGTTTCCAGTTAGTTGCAAACGCATCCTTCCATGTCCCAACGCACGATGATTTGTAAATTGCTGAGGTTGGGTTGCCTGATCCAAGTGACAAGCGGATAATCTCGTGCTCTGGCGAAGTCAGCGGGAGATTCGAGCGTAGAGTTTCGACGACGTTGTCGTCTATCGAGCTTGCCAAACTTATCAGCAGTTTCCGTTCTATTGTGATATGCAGGTTAAACACCTGGTTGCAGACGTCGGCGGTTACGCCAACTGTGTGAGAGGCAAATCTTACTCGTAACGGTAAATAAAACGAGACCCAATGAGACGTTTGAACCAAGCTGCGCGCCCAAGTCGATCCGCTGGATGCTTCCAATTCGGCATCAAGTGCAGTTTCATAATCTGCGAACCATGAAGAGTCTATAAGACCTCGTGCAAGAAGTTGGAGGTCAGGCCTTCTCTCCCCAAAAACCAAAGTCTCTAATGTAGATGTAGTAGCCATATTAGCGTCCTCCAACTCCAGTTATACGCACTCCGGTTCCACGGATAGTGTCTAAAGTGCCATTGAAGGTTGACAATGGAAATGAACCACTTACCGGTTCAAACCCAAGTTGACCGTTGTTGTCAACTCTAATAAAGCCTCCGGCCAAATTGTCTCCAGGCGCCAGGCCATATTGTTGGACAACATCAATGTGCATTGCAGAGCCTTGGTTTCCAATATATATCTGTCCGCTTTGCTGATCAAACACCGCAATTCGCGTCTGACCAACTTCTAGCGCGTCACTTGTCACGAAATTACCTGTGCCTAATTGCTCTTGTAAATTCAAACTAGCCGTCAATTGCTGGTACTGGAAGGCGCTATGCGCACCAGTTGCCTCTGTTGCGGCAAAGAGATCGGCCGCTCCTGTACCCGTCAAGAAGTAAGCATCAATGGCCAGGAACTGCGAATTCATCTGTTGCTGAACCTGCCAGGTATAAATTGGTGCTGTTGACTCTTGTCCAGTTGGCAAAGGTGTGGAACTCACAGAAAACACATTTTCTCCGGTTTGTGTTGTTACGGCGCTGTAACCACTCCAAGTTGCCTGACCTGGATCAAATATGGCGGCTTGCCCTGGAAGAACTACATTGCCATTATCCAAGTGGATCGTCGTCTGAATGCTCGTCGTTGTTTGTGCCCAGACACCAAAATACAAATTCTGGGTTCCGTTATCATTTCCCAAGCCCATTGTCGGGTTGCTGTTGTAATTATTGGCCGACAACCTTCCATCTGGGTCCATGCGGTTGACGGGGTCACCGCCACAGAAGGTCATGCCGCTGGCATCAAGCTCGTTCCATATGGAATCAAACGTCAGCCAGCGCCCACTCACTGGATCGTAAGGCCGCAGCCCCACATTGTAAAAGCCCGTGATGTCAGGCCAGCGTCCCCGCCACGCGGAGGCGACGGAAATGTTGGCTCCATTGGCCAACGGCAGCGGCAGGTATCCCGGCACCGCCCCATAGGCAGTGGGCCGGGCAGGGTTCCATGACAGCAAGCCGTTGGTGACCACTCCGAGGATGTTCCCACGCTCATCACTGACGGTTGGCTGAAACAGATTGAGGATGGGCGAAACTGCGTCCAAACCGCCGACTCCGTTCAAGCCGCCATAAACACCGTTCAAATCCGGCCCATAAAGTTTCCATTCGGTCGTGCTGCCGTAATTGACGCCCAGTTCCAAGAACTCGACCTGCGGGTCGTAATACGAATTGATGGTAGTCGGCGATGCGGTGAAAGCCATGCCGTTTGTCACCAGGACGCTGGCGGTTGACAGGCGGCGGTTCAGCCCGTCATAGGTGGCGGTCCAGTTGTAGCCATTGTTATTCGCATCCATGTCGGTGACGGCGTGCAGGCGTCCGCGCGCGTCCCAAGACAAGGTCTGGGTGCGGTCCACCCCGCCGCTGGGATTGAGCCACACCCGGTTGGTGATGTTCCCGGCTGCGTCATAGGTGTCCGTGGCAGCCTGATAGGCGGCGGTGTTGGTGAAGGTGTTGGTGGCCCAGACCGTATCCAGGCCGTTTTGCATTTGGCCGCTGACGCTCAACTGATGGACTCCTGGCGTGAGTTGGAGCGGCGCGCGCCATTGCATTCCAGTATAGCTGCTGGCGCTGCCGGTCACGGGAACCGGTTGGCTGTCGAGCCAGGCGTTCAGCGTGACAAAGCCGAGGGTGTGGCCGTAGGCCGCGTAGGAGATCAGCGTGTTGGTGGAGGCGGAAACCCGGCAGAAAGAGCCGGAAAGGCCGCTCCATTGGGGAGTGGCAGCGCCGCTTTGCCCAGCGGCGGTCAGCGTGCCGGGGCCGCCAGCCGCGCCGTTGTCGTAACCAAACGTGTTGGTCCAGGCGGTGGTGGCATTGAGGTTGAGTTGTTCCTGCGTCAAACGGCGACTGGCATTGGCATAGGCGTAAGCGCGTTTATCCATGCCGAAATCAACGCGCCATAGGGTGTGCGACTCAAGCAATCCGTCACCCGACCAGACATTGGCTTCCGTGAGTTGCGGCGCAAGGTTGACAGTGGTGCTAATCGTCAACGGCCGGCCTTCACCGTCGCGGGCGGTAATGCTGGTGGAGCGGTTGCCCACGGTGCGATCGGTCAACAGGCCGGCTGTGGTGTAGCTGTAAGCGCCGCCGCCGGTCGAGTCATTGGCGGAAGCCAGACTGCCATCAGCCTGCCAGGTGAAGCCGTAATTGGCAGGAAGGCCAAAGTTCAATTGGGTGCGCCGTCCGCCAGCGTCCCACGTTTGGGTGTCGCCGTAGCCGAACGGGCCGTTCACGGATTCGGCCGCCAACTGGCCATAAACGTCAAACGTCCGTTGCACGGACGCTGCCGGGGTGGTATTAGTGCCGGTGAACTGTTCGCTGACGCTGGTGAGGTACCCGCGCGGCTCATATTGCAGGCTGGTCGTCAAATTGTGTTCCGGCAACGGGCCGCTGTAGGCAAAATTGGTGGCGCGCAACCACGAATCGTAGGCATAGACGCATGACACCCCCCGCCCATCCGTCTTGGTTTGCAGCAGGCCGGCGAAGGGACTGCCGCTGCCAAAGTAACTGTAATTGTTGCTGCGCGCAAAACTGCCGGCGCTGATGTTGCATTCGTTCAGAATCTGGCCGGCGGCGCTGTAACTGGCGGAATAGGCCAGGTTGTTGCCCGGCATGACCCGGTTGGTCACATCGTTTAAGGGATCGTAAGCATACGTCGTAACCGCATGGTCGCGGTCAATCTTTTGAATGACCCGGTTCAAGCCGTCACAAGCCAGGCCGGTGGTCGTCCAATTGACAGTGGTCCCTCGGACGGAGGAGTCGTGCTGCGCGGAGACGACGTTCCCAGCAACATCATAGCGGTTCAAGGTGAACTCGGTTGCGCCGCTGACCGGATAGGCGGCGGACAACACGGTATGTCCGTCGTTGTCCGTCCAAGTGGTGTGGGTTATGGCGTTTGCGCCGGAACCATCCGTCACCATGACGCAGTTGTGGTCGCTGGAGTAGGCAAAATACTTCTCGCGCACCAGTGCGCCGGTTGTTCCATAAACCAGAGTGCTAGTAGGCCGGCCCAACACATCAAGGCTGGTGAGGTTGGTTTCGCCCAAGGCGTTCACGGAGGCAGTCACCAACCCGGCGGCATCATAAAAATTGATCGCCGAATGCTGGAGCAAATTGGTCTTATAGGATTGCGTGTTATTCAGAACATTATATTGTTCAATCACGTTGGTGACAGCCGGGCCCGCCGTCAGTTTGACCCGGTTCAATCCATCGAAGACGTTGATGAATGAGTTTCCCGCGGCATCCACTTTGAGGATGACATTGCCGCGCCGGTCAAAGGCGGAAACATTGGTGGCCAGGGCCGTGCTGCTGCTGGTATAGAAGGTGCGCGTGGCGAGCAAGTTGACGTCATCATAAACCGTCTGCCAATAGCTGCCATTCACCAAGTATTGACGCTTCACGCGGCCATCCAAGTAATAGGTCGTGCCGTTGGTGGTACCGTCAGGGGTGGAAGTGAAATACGGGTTGCCGGTCTGGGTGTACAGCGTCTGCGTCACCCCGCCCAGCGCATTGGTGGCCAGTGTCACCTGGCCGCCATTCTCGTAGGCGAACTGTTCCGTTTTCAAAACCGCGCCATTGATTTCCCAAACCTGCCGTTGCACTACTCGGCCCAGCGGGTCGAACAGATTCGTGGTGATAACGCCGCGTGGGTCCATGACGGACGTCAAGTTTCCAAAGCCATCAAACGTCCGGAACGTGGTGGCATAAGCGGCAGGCCCGGCGGGCGTTTCCACGCCACTACCGTCGCTTTTGGCTTGGGAGCGGGACTTGATCTGCTGGATGTTCCGGCCGGCGCCGTCATAGATGTTGTAAACATAATTCTGGGGATTCGAGCGCGTGCCGTAATACCATTCCAATTCACCGTTGCGATTGTAGTAATTGAATTCAGACGAGATATTGTTGCTGTTCTGGTCAAAAACCTGCTTGGAAATCACCCGCCCCAGCGGGTCAAAATCGAACTGCACGGTGCCGCCTCCGACGGTTTGGTCCTGATACATCTGCCCACGCAAATTGTAGCTCAAATTATGAATGATGGCCGGGTCGGTGTCGGCGGGGTCGTCCGGCGTGGCCGGGTAGCTGATGCTTTGAATCAGGAAACCGTTGCCATTGTAACCATAGACGTTCGTCGCACCGCCTTCGACCTTTTGCCAGCATAAGCCAAAGGCGAAGTTGGTCGTTCCGAGGCTGGAGACTTGGGTCACGTTTGTATAGGCATAATAGTTGGTGGCTACTGGCGTTACGCCACTGACCCGCACCGTTTGCAATGGTCGGAACGGGTCGGCGCTGTCATAGCTGAGTTGCAGGCCGTTGCCCGACGAGTCCTGGACCAGGCTGGGCAGATTGTTGGTGGTGTACGTGGCCGTGTTGGTGGCCGTCTGGTTGGAAAATCCCTCGCCGGTGAGGTTGCCGATGAGCACTCTTTGGGTGACGTTGCCGAAGGAATCATAATACAACTGATTGGTGAGACCGCGTTTATCCATCGAGTATTGGAGGCTGCGCGGATACCAACCGGGCACATTCGTGGCGGTGTCGGGGAACCACACCTGCTGAATGGTATGCCCCAGTGGGTCAAGCGTGTTGGTGATGAGATTGTTGGCGTAATAATAAACGGTTGAATTGTGGAAGAAATCGTCCACGCGCGTCGCGCCGCTGGCAAGCTGGTTGGTGAGGCTGTTGACGTTGTTGGTGTAATAGAAATAGGCATTGGTATAGAGGGTCAGATCAGTGCCAACCGTCGCCGCTTGGGTCACGACGCGCCGGAAATTATCGTAGGCGTTGGCCACGATGCGCCCGCTGGGTTTGATGTCCTGAATAATCAAGTGCGTGGAATCCGTATAAGTCGTGCTGTTGGTGGTGAAGGTGTAATGCTGGTATTGAAACTGTTCCTGCGCAAAGTCCGGCAGGGTGACTTTGACCAAGTCGCCGTAACTGTCATACTGATAATAGACGAACCGACCGTCGCCAGACATGGCCTGAATGATTCGACCATAAAAATCGTACTTGAGGACCAGGGTGTTGCCGTTGGCTAGGTTGATCCGGTTCAACTGACCCCAGTCGTCCGCTGTGTTATTGGTGCCGTAGAAAAACTGCGCGTAATTGCCAGCGGCATCCTGGCACTGCGTCAGGTAGGGCCGGGTGCGGGAAAGGGCGTTGGTGCCGCTCGTCACAGGGAAGGACATTACCTGATAGGTGCGGTGGCTGCCATCCGGCGCGGTAATAACGTAGTTGGTGCCATTGTTGGTGGTCACCACAGAATTGAACAGATTGGCAGTGGACCCCACGCCATAGATGCTGTTGTTGTTTAACATCGGATTGTCGGCGGGGTAAACTTTCCAAACACTGTTCGTTTGGCGGTATGCCAGCACTGTTCCGTCCATTTCGGCAGCGTAAATAATATTGGAAGCGACGACAAGAAACGGATTGAAGTTCATTTTCCAGCCGTAGCCGAAGGCGTTCGCCTGCAAGTTGGCACTGGTGTAGTTGCGACGCAGTTGCAGGGGCAGGGGTCCAGGGAGAGCCAAGTCCACGGTATCCTCGTAAAACTCTCCTGACGTCACATTGACTGGTTCCGCAATGGTTTGCTGAATGCTTCTAAGACCGGCATCAGTAGGGCCGATGGAACCACCGTTTCCACCGGTTGTGATCGCCGACTCGCTTGTGCTGCCCGACTGGCCGTCCACAAAGGCGGTTTGCGCGGCTTGCGTTTGATCTTGTGGGGTCAACCCAATGTTGTTGTTGCCCAATCCGGCGATGTCCCAAGGGGATAACACGGAGGGGAAAGTGTCCCCGGCAGTGAAGCCATTGTAATAAAACGCGGGGTTGCCGACGCTGTCCACATTCAAGTTCCAAGCCAGAGTGGGGCCGATGGAAGCGGTGATATCAAAGCCTGGATTGAAGTCGCCGAAACCACCGTGAAGCGTCGCGCTGTTGGCCGAAATCAAGGCCAAAGGCGTACTGGCGCTGAGGATCAATGCCCCCATCCCAATATAGGTTTTGGGCGCGTTCGTCATTCTTGATGGAGTGATCAACACCCGCGCATAAGCGCCGTCTACTTGGTGAAAAGCATTCGTAACCGCAGCCCACATCGAGGTGTCCTGGTTTTTCAGCAGGGTGGCGCCATAGCCGGCATTGGTTCTATTTCCGGCGGCGATGTAGGTGTTGTTGTAGAGTTCCAAGATAGGCGAATTCTCATTCGTGGCGCGCTGCTGGGCGATTTGCAACAGCCGCACGGAGGAAACGGCGTTCTGGCTGGAAAAGAGGCTTTGAATGATGTCATGCTCCTGGGCGGAGGACGCAGCGTTGTAGAGCGTCAAATAATTGTTCAATGTGGTGAAATCGGGCAGGCCGCTGTTTGGGTGCAGGCTGCCATTACCAATCAACAGCTCGCTGGCATTGATCATGTCCACTTTGGGCTGGATGTTGGTGGCGCTGCCGGTGGCACCAATAATACCCAAGCCGGATGAAAAGGTGGTAAAGCCGCGCACCTTATGCCATAGCTGATTGTTGGCGTCAAAAGCGTCATTCTTTTGAAAGTAGCCCATGCCCAGTAAATACGCTGCGGTGCCCTGATAATCCCACACCTTGGGGACGAGGGTTGAATTCGTGGCGCGCTGGCGCTGCAAGGCCCAATAAGTTTCTTCGTGCTGTTGTAGCATCAGCGGGGTAACCTGTCCATAATCCAAGGCGATTCCTGCGGTGTCGCCCAGATTACAGTGCGCGAGATTGGTCGCACCTATGCTCTCCCAGAGCCAAAACCAGTTGTAGGGGGAAGTCAAGCTGGCCAGTTGGCGGTGGTGTGTAGTTTGAATCGCCAAGTAGTTCAACGAGTCCACCGGGACGGAATTAGATTGGAGCGCGAGTGAACTGGGGCCGACAAACGCTTTGATGTTGGTGATTCCCGAACGATAGGGTGCCAGCCATAAGGACAGGCGCCCGGCGTTCGTGAACAACAAAAATTTCCGGTCGCCCAAATCGCACGCATCCCAAGTGCCACTGTCCAACAGGAGCTTTCCGCTCGGGCTGTTGCTATACACTTGCACACGAACCGTGTTGAAAACGTTGGTTAAGAACAGGAAATTAGTGCGGTCGCTCAAGTTGTCCACCACCGACCAAGTACCGATATTGGTGACGGCATCCGGCTGCGGCAGGTACGACCAGGTCGGGAATTGGTGCTGCCGGTTGAAAGCCCGAAGACCCAAATTGTCCATTGAGAAGGACGGTCCCAAGGGGGCAAGGTATTGCTGGACGCATTCCGGAAACAGCTTGGAAACCACGTTCTCGCTGTCGAGGTTCAAGATGTTGGTGTTCCCGCGCACGTACTGCTCGACCCATTGGAGCGCCGTGGCGTAGTTGGTGGGCATATAGTCATACAAGTTGCCGCCTTCGACAATCTCATGGTCCTTGAGCCAGGGAAAAATGTGGATGGTTTTCGTGCCGATGTTGGCCACCACCCAGGGATAGTTGAGCGAAAGCAGGCTGTTCGTAATGAATGGAATGCCCATGGAATACATAACGCCGTTGACTTGGACCTGCCACAGCTGGCTGACATGGCTGGCCGACATAAAGAGATTGTTGTTGGTGGGGAAGACGTAAGCAGCCGGATAACCCGCTTGGCGAAGCAAATAAACCAAAAGGGCGCATTGTTCTATCGGTGAGCCACGCCCTTCAAGGAAAGTTCCCAAGGCGCTGCGATCAATCCCGCCGCAAGTGACTTGCGGCTGGACGGAACCATTGGCTTGGCCGCTGGCGTACGGGTCGGCCAGTTCGATCTGGTTGATGACATAGCCGACCAGTGCCAGTGGGTCCTTGTTCATGTCCAGCACGAACTGGTCCAGCACTGGATGCCGCCGTAGTTCTGGGCTATTGTCCAAGTTGGTGTAAGTCGCGCTGTTGGTTAGAGCGTATTGGTTCGTGACGGCGGGGTTAACGCCCGCCATACTTGCCACGGCCGCCTCCTCGTAGGTGGGTGGAGCGGGTGTCCCTTGAAAGAACAGGCGATTCATGTAAATGGATTGCAGCCAGGATGGCTGGTTGAAATCCAGCGTGTACAGGGGTGTGTACGCCCACGCGCCGGCCGAATTGGTCGCGAAATAGGCCAGGGTGGTGTTCCCAACCTGAACTTTGCCCAGCGCTTCGACCTTGTAAAAATAGTTGGTCGAGCTGGCGGTATGCGTTAGTTGGTAGCCGGTCAGGATATAGTTGGTTATGAACTTTCCGTTTAGCCACGAGAGACCGAAGGGCTCGGCATTGGTCTGTTGATTGTCGAAAAATTGCACTGTAGTGGTGAGGCCGTTGCTGGCGAACGTGGCGGCGGCGCCGTTGCTCATAAACGCCGTCCAGAGGTTGGAATCAGCGCTGACCGTCCGGCGCGGCAGCGAAATGTTGAAGACGCTGAAGGGAGCGACATTGGTTGCGCCAGCGACAAAATTGGTCGCGTTATAGACGGAAATGCGGATGGCATTGGTGGCGGCGGCGGTGCTTTCGTCGAAACCGCCCGCGTAAATCGCAAAGCGGTAGGGTTGGTTGGGAAACAACGGCGAACCGCCGCCCTGGCTGCCAAAGGCCGCCACGGGATTGTTCACCTTCAGCACCGGCCCGGAGAGAGCGGTGGAAAGATAAACGGCCGGATTGGAAATGCTCAGGAACCAAGGCGGTGGATTGGAATAGCAGTAAGCATCACTCCCGGTGGTGTTTAACGCGACGCCCTGTTCCATGTCAACGGGCACCACAATTGAGCAAAAATCCAGATCGTGGATGCTGGTGTTTTCAAAGTCGTAGGTGTCGCCGCGGAGAAATTCACCCCAGCGCGCCGGGGGCGTGGGCGCGAAGCTTGGGGTCGGGATGAACTCAAAAACCGAGGAAAAGGGTGACATGTTGTTGCCGTTTCCAAAGTCGCCAAGCTCGTTGTCGCCCCAAGCCCAAACCGTGCCGTCGGCAGCCATTCCGAGGGAGAGATTTTCCCCATCGCCGTTCACCTCGCCGGCATATTGAACGAACGGCGGTGCTGATGCAAGTTCAGCGGGTGAGAAGATATAACCCGCGTGCCACCCCCAGACAAAGTTCTTTCCGTTTGTCAAAGTTGCTTCTGAAGAATAGATGCTGGCACCGATGGCCGAAACGCCGGTTAAACTGCTGAGGAGTGTTGGCACGTTGGCGTTGTTGGTGCTGCCCAAACCCAATTGGCCATCCGCGCCCAAGCCCCAAGTCCAGAGGGATCCATCCCTCTTCACGGCCAAGGTGTGATAACCGCCAGCAGCGATGTCCACAACATTGCTTAACACGGCTACTGGCGTGTAGGCGGAATTATAGGTCCCATTGCCGATCTCGCCGTACCCGCCATAACCCCAGCACCACACCACGCCGTTTGCATCCAGGGCGGCGGCGTGAAGCCCGCCGGCTTGGACCTTGACCGCATTGGTTAAATTCAACACCTGCGTCAGTTGCCCAGGGTTGCCGCCGGACGGATTGCCAAGCTGTCCATTCACATTGTCGCCCCACCCAAGAATGCGCCCATTGGATAGCAAGGCGAGCGAAGAGTAAAAGCCGCCCGAAACCGCGACGGCATTGGTGATGCCAGCGACCGGCACCGGCACCACGCTGTTGGTGCCACCATAGCCAAGTTGGGCATCGGGGTTGTCGCCCCAAGCCCAAACGGTTCCATTGTTTTCAACAGCTAGCGAGTGTTGCCAACCGGCGGCTATGACGATGGCGTTGCTCACGCCGGAAATTCGCAAGGGAAAAAAACTGCCAGTCAAATTGCTGATTCCCATTTCGCCCATCTGATTGGTGCCCCAAGTCCAGACGCTGCCGTCGGAACGCAAGGCCAGTGCGTGACTCCCTCCCGCCGCTATTCCCAGGGTGGTCATTTGCCAAGAGTCGGCGTGCAAGGTCAACGGGCTGAGCAGAAACAATAAAAAGAGTCGGACGGTTTGGCTGAGTTTCATAAAATTCCTGATTGTGAACGCGTGGTGGTCTGCTATTGAACGGTGGAGCCGTTGGCCGGACTGTCAATAAACACGGCGATGCCCTGCCCGGGATCGTTGGTCGCCATAAGCACGCGGAAAAATTTATCCGCAAATGGCCCGATAATTACCGGAAAATTGGTCTGTCCGGCGACCCCGTTGGCGATGATTGCAAAGGGATAATTCGTGTTGCCCAGCACCGGCGTCATTTGCAGATAATAGATCGCCGGGTTGGTGTTCATCACGGTGATCAAGAGCTGGTTGGTTCCGGTCGGGGCGATGGTCAGATACGGGTATCCTATTTGTGACGGGTCCAGGGGACCAAAACCGCCGCCGCCCATCGGTTTGGCCAAGAGGCTCATGGTCGTCTCTGGGGCCAAGGTCTTCTGATTGGCCGTTACTGCCTGGACCCATGTGATCAGCTCGACCAGCGATTGGATTTGGTCGTTGGCTGCTGCGGCAACTGTGGCGTCCGTGGCCCCCGTGGCGATCGCTGGCAACCCAAAGCGTCGCGGATTCACCTCTCCGCCGCTGATGTCCAAGAGGAACTCGTTGTTTGAGGATATCTGAAAAATCGGCCCATTGAAATCCGGTGGCAGACACGGTGCGGGAACTGCGGATCCGCCTTCTAGCACCCACCAATATGTGCCGCCCCTACGGGGCACCGCCGTGGAGGCAACTTCTGACAGGTTTTGGGACAATGCGGCAACGCTGACTAAAGACACCGGCTGAGCCGCCGACTGCGCCATTGCACCGACTGAGCAAAGCAGCACAAACCCAGCGGCGATGGCCGTCGCGCCCAGAATGGTGGCAACGGAGGCTGATTGGTTTGGAGGATTTTTCATGGTTGTTTTACGGAGTTGACATGGTGGAAAAGCTCGAAAAGATTGGCCAAGGGTGCGACCAATTGCGGGCAGGCAAGCCGATAAAAAACATTGAGAAGATTCGCCGGAATTATTAGCGGTGATAACCAGCAATTCAATTTAATGTGATGAACAGTTCCCGCAGCCGACCGTTTGGAAGTTGCCCCTCCATTCGCGGACGCAGTTGGATTCAGCGAATTCATCTCACCCGACGATCACCTTGCCAGAGGCCTCGCCATGCTGTCGAGACTCTTTTTTGTGACGTTTCGGAAACGATTGGGTGAGAGGTGCGTTTCAGGCCGTCCCGACGATGATGAGGGGTAACGGTGTCGGGAGCGTGCAGAACTTTCCCTTTGGGATTGACGGCAGCGGAGGGGTGTCCATTCCGCAGCCCTCGGGTGTGGATCCCGGCAACCGGACAGTGAGCTGGTCAATGCCAATTATTCTTCACCGCTGGGGAATTTTAATTGGCATTCTTCAGTGAGTGGCAGTGTGACGGCGGGGACGCTGGCTACGGCGCAGGCTTGGGCAGTTGCGCAGCGGGCGCTGTTGACGGGCGACGCGCTGGGCGGCTCGTATCCCAAGCAAGAGGAATGGGAAACGGACTATGAGTTCGTGCCGCGCATTGACGGCATCCCGACGGGCGACACGGCCAACGTGAGGTTGTACAGGGTGAAATTTTGCCGTCGTATCCGAAGCCGGCTTAATTCGGATTTCTCAATTGCGTCTGAACTCTCACGCCAATACACTTCGGTCGCGACATGAAAACGACGCCTGAATATCTGTCTTTCACTTTTGCCCCGCACGTGCTCGAGGATTTAGGGGTAAACCTCTACACATCGGTTGCACCAAGCGCTTGAGAACAATACGCGTTCCCTTTTTCAGCCCGGCACCGTCATCTATTGTTTCGACGGGGACAAGGACTTTCATCACGGCCCTCAGCATCAATCACTTTGACATCGGAGTAATCGCCGGTGCGGGTGACTGGAGTGATGCCGGAGTGAAGCTTTTCGAGGAAGCCCCGCCGGACGCAGGCAGCGGTTAGGAGTTTGGCAAATTCGCCTTTTGATTTATCCGGGTTCGGTTTCATGGTGTTTGTTCAATTCTGTTTGAAGCATAGCAGACTGCACCAAGGCCAAGAAGGCAAATCCGTCCTGAACCTCGGTCCAACCGCGTCTCCACCATATGGGATGCCGCATCAGAGTGAAGACGTGCTGCTTGATCTTTTGCAGCCGACGGACCAAAATCCCGGAGTTGCAAGCGCCACGACAAATTTTTCTTTGGTCGCATTTATTTTTGCCTTGGACCGCTGGTGTCCAACCCCCTATGCGAGAATGACGACATGAAAATATGAAACGAAAGCAAAAAAAGCCGTACCATTCGCCACCGGAAGACGATTTGCGTGTGGATATAGACTGGGGCAGCAGCGGAATTTGGACGCGTGACCTAAAATTGCGCCACTATTCTGATTTGAAGCTGCCGGACTGGTTGGTGGATCGGTTCAGGTATTGGACCGGTTGGTACAACAGCCAGCAGCCTGAACGGGTCAGCGAGACATTGGACTCGGAATTATTTGACGCCTACGGGCTGTCGCTGGCGGTTGATTTGAAACGTGTCGTCGGCGAACGCCGCCGGGTTTTTTACGTCGGCCGCAAAAAGGAAATCGTGCTGGTGGACGAGCGAAGAGTCCGAGAAAGCGTTCCGCCAGAGTGACCTGTATGGATTGGTTGCCAAAAATAACTGTTGGTATTCGCAGCCCGGCCAGTTCCGCCGTGTATCGCAGTGCCTTAAAGGGTGACATTAACGCGTGCTACGGTTTTTTCATCGGCACGCGTGACGAATGGACGCGTGTGATTTTTGATTTTGCGCTCCCGGTCTGCTCGCTTTCGGATATTGATAATTTGGAGGCGGCTCCCGGAATATTGCCCAAACATTTGGCTGCCGCCACAGAACTGGCCCGGCACGCCGATAGTGTGGTGAATGGAATTTTCCTGGCGTGGGATTCCATTTCTTTGGCCAACCGCAATCAATTCCTCGGACTGTTCATTGATTTGGCCAAAGCCTTGGAAATTCCATATGTGGCAAACATCCCGATTGACGGTCACGAAACCTTTTGGGGTGCGAGCATCTTCTTTGCAAGCCGTTTTCCGCATGATGCCCTGCGTTACAAACGGTTGGCCCCACGCCGTTCGGACCAACCACATCACAATCCCAGAAAGATTGCGCGTTTGTGGAAGATGGCCTTGAGCAAACCGATGTAAATCTATGCCAATTCCTCGAACCAAGAAAAGACCGCTCAATGAATACAAGGCCCTGCTTCGTGTTTGGGTGGACTTTGGCAGTGGGGGGATCTGGGAAATCAAGGAGCCAAAGCAGCGCAGTGCAGGCCAAGGCTGGATGCCTGACCGGGAACTCCCCGGGTGGCTTAAAGATCGGTTTGATTATTGGACATCCTGGTTTGACTCCCATGAACCATGGAAGGCCACGCCCGGCTTGGACGCGGAACTCTGGCACGCTTATGGATTTTCGCTGGCTATTGATCTCAAACGGGTTCTGGGCGATGATTATTATGTGGAATATGGCAGCAGGGAAATCCACGACGACCGGGAATACCTTCAGGAATGGCGGAAAAAGCGAGAAGGCTAGGCGAGAACTGCCGGGTCACATACTATCCCTCCATGCACCGACATTTTAGCGCATTTTTTGAGGACAGCCCTGCGACAGTTCCTGCCAAGATGATAACGGGACTGGCGGTGAGCGCAAGCCGCGTCTGGGATGGTGGACAACCGGCGCAAAAGGGCGCAAAATAATTTCTTAGGTTGGACAGCATTTGTCCCACCCTATTTGGCACAATGGGTCCGTGAAAAATGAACTGAAACCGAGCGTGAGCGCCAAGCCAATCAAACTCATGTTGAGGGCAGATGAAGGCCACGGTCTTTTCCTGCCCGACGGTGCGACCACGCCGGAATTGCTTGGACTGTCGGCAGAACTCTGCACACGTTTTAACGATTGGCTGAAATTGCATGAGGGGTCGAATCCCGCTCCGGACCATGGCAAGCAAGCCAGATATTATGGGCGGGGCCGGCGACTGGCGGAGGAGATCGCAGAGGCATTGAAAGCCAGTCATCGGGTTTGCTACCGGTATTTGACGCCGTATAAAAGGCCGGGGACTGAAAGGCACTGGGAAGAGGATGAAATAGCCGGAATCCCGGTGGTTGAGTTGCTCGTATCGGCCTGGCATCCATGTTCGGTTTGGAGAGTCGGCGGCGGGTTGCAGTCACGCCTGGAAGACTTGCCGATACCTCCGAAGTTCGACGCAAAACTCGCAGCCTGGCGGAAGAAATACGATTCCAATTGTGGCGAACCTTCGTACTCAAGCCGCAAAGAACATGATGCCGAAGGGCAGGTGATCGCAGCGGAGTTGCAGCACGCCGTGAGTAACCAAAAGATCCACGTCGTCTTCCGGCATTGGGTGGAATTTGATCCAGAACAATGGCGGTCTTTCTGGCGGGAGGAAAATTTATTCACCGGGCAGAACAAAGAGTTCTGGCTGGAGATGGATTTGCCGGATGATTTGGCCATCAAAGTTCTGCGGATCTGCCCGGACGCCGCCGGGACTTATCTTTGGGATTTGGACGCCTACTGCGTTGGCGTAGAAGTGGTGGGGGGCACGGAAGAATTTGATGAGCGGTTTAGTAAATGGGCAAGCCGATTTAATGATTGCCAAATCTACAACCCCTCCTACAAAATTGACCGCGAGAGACTCGCCGCCGAACATTTTGATGAAAGAGGTTTGGCCCTCGCCGCCGAGTTGAAGCGGATTGCGGGCGACAAGGCCAGAATTTTTTATGGCTTCACCTTGAAAAAGACGGATGCCGAAATCCTCGCGGATGGCAGCATCAAGGAATCGCCGCGAGATACGGATTATCGGCAGTGGGCTGTGGACCAAAGGAAAACATAAACCAAAACAAAATTATGGCACACGGCAATCATTGGGAATGTCTGGGCGGAACAGCGGAAGAACGCGTGGCGCAATTCATTCCGTTGGTTTGCGCCAAAGGCGACGTCGGCGAAGTCACCAAGCGAACGGCCAAATGGTTTGGTCGAAAAAAGGCGGCGGAAGAAGCAATCCTGCCGATGGCCCAGATTGGATTGATTGCGCAGCCGTCGGCGCCGCCCGGATCTGTCTCGCAATCTCCCGCAGGATGAATCGCGGTTCTTTGGAGATTCCCGCCCGGCCTGGTCAACCGACCACGCCGGGCTTTTTGCTGGATTTCACCAGCAAAAACTGATAAATTGGGGGCTCAAAATGAGCACGCAAAATCACGCGGTACTGGCCATGGCGGAGGACTGGCTGAATCAGCCCTCGACCACATCAGAGGAGCGGCAGGCCCAGTATCACCACATGATGGGCACCACGCCGAATGAACCACCTAAGAAAAGCCGGGCGGACCAAGCGGCCGGCCGGTTGCAGTCCTGCGGCAATGCCCCTGCAGGCACAAAATGAAGACGCAAACTCACGCGGTCCTCGCCACGGCGGAGGATTGGAAGAATCTGCCCTCAGCCACGTTAGAGGAGATGCAAGCCCAGTATCATCGCATGATGGGCACCGCGCCGAACGTGCCCAGCTCAAAAATCCGATCCGATCCGTCCGAATTGCAAGCTCGCTTGAATCAGCCGCGCGTTACGCGGGTGGGAGCTCTGAGGCAGTTGCGCACCACAATGCGCCTTGCTCCTCACGCTCAACACGAATTGGATCAGGCGGACCAAGCAGACGACTGAAGCAGTCGTAAGAGTAGACCGTACCGGCGAGACAGCCACCGAGGTCGCCATCCACGCGTATAGCCGTCTGCCCGGCGCGTTCCGAAAGGAAATAGCACGTCGCGTGCGGATAACCTTCATTGGGAGACAAGCCAGGATTAGGGCGGACAACCAGCAAAAAATGCCCGAAATTTATTTTTGGGTTGGACCGCTGGTGTCCAACCCGCTCTGCCATGCTGGCGGCATGAAAAATAATCGAACGTACCGGATTCCGCTCCACGCCCTCAATTTTCCACCCAGCACAATTGCCAGGTTCGGCGCCGCCAGGCTCATCAAGCATTTCGACGGGCCCTACGAATTGGTCGGCGGCACGCCGGAGGAGCGTGCAACCGCCGCGGAATGGTGCTTGCTGTTTGCACCCGAGGTGGTGGATTTCTACACCGAGGCATGCGGACCTTGCCGAAGCTTGCAACCGACCCTGATGGAAATTGAGAGCGAGCAATCGGGCAAGCTTAAAATCGTCAAGGTGAATGCCGCTGAAGAAAGTGAGCTGGCTTCGCGTTTTGGCGTCAACAACGTGCCCAACTTATTTCTTTTTCGGAATGGGCAATGTGTTGCACAACGGCTTGGCGCGCGAAGTAAAAAAGACCTTTTGGCATGGATTGCGCAAGCATGATCCGCAGCCCTCTTTTTTTGTGGTAAAATTCCGCGCCTAGGTGCAAGTTGATCTGGCCGCAGAAGGCACGTCGTGAGGCGTGCCGAGTGATCTCGAAGGTGTTTTCGGCTTGCCGGATTTACACGCGAGACACCCAGCGTTGCGCCTGGGACTGCGGTTTAGCAGTCGCTCCCATTTCTGGCCGCGTATGCGTAGGCCTTGGATGCGTAGGCTGAATGAATCCCAAACTTCATTCAGTTCATCGGCTGCGAATTTTTGAAGGTTGATCCGCATCGGTTCTGGCCGTCTGCCCGGCGCACAGACGCTGATTGTTGGGACACCGGACCTCGGCTTGTTGTTTTTGCGGACGGCCATGTGAAGATAATACTGATGCCGGCTTGTGATGTAGTTTTCTTGTTGCCTTTGATGGGCAGGGGTTTACGATTCCCTAAATTTCCTTGGCATCGGAAAAAAAACATAAATTAACGAAGACCGACGAACTCATTCTGGTTGAAAAGAACGTCACTTTGAGCCAGCTCGAATCCCATCTTTGGGAGTCGGCCAACATTCTACGCGGGCCGGTGGATGCGGCGGATTTCAAGACCTACGTTTTCCCTCTCCTATTCTTCAAGCGCATCTCCGATGTGCATGACGAGGAATATCAGGCGGCGCTCACGGAATCCGGCGGCGACGAGGAGTACGCACTGTTCCCACAAAACTACCGGTTTCAAATCCCGGACGATTGCCATTGGGATGACGTGCGCAGGGTGGCCAGCAATGTCGGCCAGGCACTGCAAAAAGCGATGCGGGGAATTGAAAAGACCAACCCGGAAACCCTCTACGGCATCTTTGGCGATGCCCCGTGGACCAACAAAGATCGCCTCCCTGATTCGTTGCTGCGCGACCTCATTGAGCACTTTTCCCGCATCAACCTCGGCAACCAGGCGGCGCAGGCCGACATTCTCGGCCAGTCCTATGAAGTGGACCCCAACCTTTAGACCACCGAGCGCAGAAAATAAGATGGATTCTCGCGGTCCGCTGTCATGGTTGCTTTTGTTTGTTTGTCGTTCACTCTGCGCTTTAAATTCATTTGGAAAAGAGAGAACGAGCCGTGCGCGGCACCACCCGTCCTCCCTTTCCCGTTTGCTGGGGTCCCCATACTTACCGCCAAAGGCGGTCTGACTTCAAGTCTTTTTTCGTGACCTTGCATTATGCGGTTGCATGGCTTCCCAACTGGCTGGCTGGGCGCCGTGAGCGCCGGGATCAAAGTACACTGCCGCCGGCGTCGCATAACCCAGCGCCTGGTGCGGACGCTCCTGGTTATAGCGGTCGAACCACCGGCCCAGCCCGCGGCCGGCGGCCAGTCCGTCGCCGTAGTCTTGGAGATAGATGTCCTCATACTTGGCGCTCCGCCACAGCCGTTCGATGAACCGGTTGTCGATCCACCGCCCCCGCCCATCCATGCTCACGTCCACGCCCGCCGATTCCACCGCGTCGATAAACATCGGCGCGGTGAATTGCGAACCTTGATCGGTGTTGGAAATCAGCGGAGCTTGCCGTCCCGCCCGCAAGGCCGCCTCCCAAGCGTCCACACAAAAGGCTGCCTCCAGCGTGTTGCTCAACCGCCAGCCCAACACATAACGACTCCACCAGTCCATCACCGCCACCAGATACATGAAGCCTGTGGCCATCGGCACATACGTGATGTCCGAACACCAGACTTGATCCGGCCCTGTCACCTCCAAATCGCGCAACAGATACGGATAAATTTGGTGCCCAGGTTCCGGCAGGCTGGTCCGCGGCTTGGCGTAAATCGCCTCGATCCCCATCAACCGCAGCAGCCGCACCACACGCTTGCGGTTGACGGCCAAACCCGCTTGGTGCAACAGCACGGTCAGTTTGCGGCTGCCATAAACCGGATGGTCCCACCGGCGGATTGCCCGCGAACTGGATATCAACCGGGAGACGGTGGGCAAATATCTGCTGTTGGCCCAGTCAAAACCAGCCATTTCGACCCCCGGCTCCGAACCTGACCCAAATTCAAAACCGGCCATTCCGACCTCCGGCTCTGGATCAGTGGCCGAGGCAAAACCAGCCATTCTGACCTCCGGCTCGGAGGCTGACCCGACCGCAAAACCAGCCATTTCGACCCTCGGCTCGACTGCGGGTCGGCAGAGTCTTTGCCAGCCGTGGCGACCGCAGATTGAAGCGGCGGTTGCGGTCGGGTTGAGTGCCCAGCGCATTTATCAGGATCTGGTTGGCGAGCACGGATTCACCGGCAGCTATCAAGCCGTAAAACGATTCGTCCGGCAGGTGCGGGCGACCCAGCCGGTGCCCTTTGTGCGGATGGAAGTGGCGCCGGGGGCCGAAGCTCAAGTGGATTTTGGTCAAGGCGCATGGGTGCAGATGGAAGGCAAACGGAAGCGACCTCATCTGTTTCGGATCGTCCTGAGTCATTCGCGCAAAGGCTACAGCGAAGTGGTTTGGCAGCAGACGACTGAGAGCTTTATCCGGTGCCTCGAAAATGCGTTCCGTTACTTTGGCGGAGTTCCCCGCACCCTGATCATTGACAACCTGCGGGCAGCGGTGACGCGGGCGGATTGGTACGATCCGGAGATCAACGCCAAGGTGGCCGAGTTCTGCCGCCACTACGGGACCGTGATGCTGCCGACACGTCCAGCCATGCCGCGGCACAAAGGGAAGATTGAGGCGGGCGTGAAGTTCGCCCAAAACAACGCCCTCAAGGGCCGCAGCTTTGAAAGTCTGGCGGCGCAAAACCTGTTTCTCTCGGAGTGGGAAAGCGGCGTGGCCGAT
>Ga0364866_10441_pt1 | contig 26150 bp, 23 predicted proteins | sample ExccelAu500001D3_3_FD_206913 | JGI IMG/M metagenome (GOLD analysis project Ga0364866, IMG submission 206913) | Enriched cells from Trout Bog Lake Hypolimnion, Wisconsin, USA - BchlTB.Aug13.5000.01.D3 | ecosystem: Environmental > Aquatic > Freshwater > Lake > Hypolimnion/Profundal zone | place... | reverse complement strand
TGTCACGCTGTTGCCTTCGCAACAGAATTCTTCGATGAACGCTCTAACTTCGCAGTTAGGAAACCTGGGAGGGGTAGCAGCGTTAGCGGGTTTCACGAACACCGACGATAGAATAGGCGCCATATTGCGTAGCCGTATTGTTGAGGACGCTATGGTGCAGCAATTTGGCCTGATGCAGGAGTATCACATGCGATATTTCTCAGATGCACGCAAGGCGTTCGAGGGACATGCCACCGTGACCACTAACAACCTTGATGGGCTGATACATATCTCGGTCGAGGATCACGACCCGCGCCGCGCTGCTGAACTCGCAAACGGCTACGTCGACCAGCTTCAAATTGCATCTCAGCACCTTGCCATCACGGAAGCCTCCCAGCGCAGACTCTTCTTCGAGCAGGAACTGGAGCACGCCAAGGACAACCTTGCCAACGCCGAGCAAGCTCTAAAGCAAACAGAGCAGAGCACGGGAGTGATCCAGCCTGACAGCCAGACGCGTGCCTTGATCGACACGGCCACATCTCTTCGAGCGCAGATCGCAGCAAGGGAAGTGCAGATACAAGGGATGCAGACCTATGCAGCCGGCGAAAACGCACAGTTGGTGCAGGCACAGAGGGAGTTAGAGGGCATGCGTGAGGAATTGGCTAAACTGGGTGGCACCCAAAACAGCGCTGGCGGCGAATTTCTCATCCCTAAAGGTCAGGTACCTGAAGCGAGTTTGAAATACGTCCGCAAGCTGCGCGATGTACAGTATTATCAGACTATCTTCGATATTCTGGCGCGGCAGTTCGAAGCCGCTAAACTCGACGAGGCGAAGCAGGGTGTACCTATACAGGTCCTTGATCCCGCAGTTCCGCCGGACAGGCGGTCCGCTCCCAGACGTACGTTGATCGTGATGGTAGCGACTGTATTAGGATTCCTTTTCGGAGTTTTCATGGCTCTCTTCCAGTCCTCCTTCCGGTGCCTGAAGAACGATCCCAATGCATGTAAAAAACTTACGCTGCTAAAGCGAGCCTTAGCAGTGAAGATACCGAGTGTGTCCTGAAGATGTCATGGCTACTTATGGAACGATGAATTATCAGGGTTATATTTAGTAAGTAGCAAAGGCGCAACGCGCGGTCCCGGATTGTTCATGACATGCTAATCAAAACCTCTAAATTCGTGCTGATAGCCTCTCTCTCCGCCTTTGTGGCGGCAGTATTGCTAGACCCGAGCGATGAAATGTTGCATTTGAAACTGCCTTTATTAATCTTAACCTTGGGCGTCTGGGCAGTTCGTGTAGCCTGTGGAATGGCTAATTCTGGTGGCTCAAAGACATGGGCTGCTATTTTGCTATTTGTCTTCATCCTGCCCGGTATAGCATCTATTGTCGCACTCCTTGGAGATACGCTTCCGATTGATGGACCACATTTTCAAGTTATGAAGAGCCTAACTGTGCTACTGATCATCCCGGTCGTTTACAGTGAACGAATAGATTTAATGAAGTACATTATCAGATGGAGCTTCGTCATTGCCGTCTTCACTGTTGTGTTGGCTGTGATGAGTTTAGTGGTTCCTGAGCTTAGCGCTATTGTTTTCAACTATGGGTTCGGGAAAGAAGAGGTTTTCACCCATGAGTCCTTAGTCATGGGAATTCACAGTTTCTATTACAAGACAGTTTCTATTTTAATATTTCCGCTAGCCTATTATCTGTGGAATATTCTAAATCGCCCCAAAAAGCTCATTAGCGCTATACTAATGCTGATATTCCTCTCGGCCTTATTTTTTGCGGGCAGTCGAGGGGTGGCACTTAGCACATTTGGTGTTGTTGCTGCTACTTTATGTCTAAAGGTTAAAACAATATTTGGCCCTGGAGCGGTTTTATTTGTTTTATTAATAATATTAGTAATTTCAGGAGGCCTCTATACTATATTTTTCAATCCGGACAACTTATCGAATATAGCCAAGTTAGGTCACATCCATTCTTACGCGATGGAGTTCGATGATCATCCTGCATATCTGCTATGGGGTCAGGGCACCGATACGGAGTTCTACTCTGAAGGTTTTCACCGTAAAATCAACGAAACTGAATTAACATATATAGACATGATTCGTTGGTTTGGAGTTCCTGTTTCTGCTCTTATGATGATCGCGGTCCTCTACCCAGCCTTCAGATTGATGCAACAAGCGAACGGAATGCTGTATCTTGTTGTTCCATATGTAGCCTACCTGTTGGAGGCCGCAACTAACCCTCTGTTGATTTGTTCGTTTGGAGCTTTGATAGTAAGTGCAATTTGGGGAACGTTTTTAATGCGTGGCGCTAAGCCACCTGTTGTCTGGCCTGGCCTTGGAATGAGGTACAACCCCCCGAAAGCGACAACATGAAGACAAACTATATAAACCTCGATGTGCTTAGAGCACTAGCAGTACTTTCAGTGGTGGCTCAACATATGTGGAACCTGAGCGCCTCGTCTTACTGGTCAGCGAATCATCCTATCGTCCTGCAGTACCTAGACAATCTCAGCTTCACAGGGGTAATGATCTTTTTTGTTCATACATGCCTCGTGTTGATGCTCTCCATGAATCGCGCACCCGACTTTTGTCGTGGACGCATATTTCTGGTCCGCCGCGCCTTTCGCATCTACCCGCTGTGCTGGGCTACAATTCTGTTTGTGTTGACAACCGGCCTCACGGACCATAGGGAGGCGAACTTCCATGCACTGGGATGGCGAGGCATAACTGCCAATTTCTGCTTGTACAGAACATGCTGAGACAATTTCATAGTGTTGTAGGGCCGCTTTGGAGCCTTCCCTGGGAGGTGCAGATGTATCTTTTTTTGCCTCTCTTTTTCGTGCTACTACGGCGCTTCGTCAGCCTCTGGGTAGTTTTTGTGCTGTGGACAGCGTCTACTCTACTTGCAGTTGCGGCCACTCAACCAGGACTGCCGCGGATGTACCATGGGGCCGTCTTCCCGCCTATGTTCATAGCGGGCATGGTGGCATTTAAGCTGCTGTTACGTGCCCCCCCCCCCCGCGCGAGCAATTTACTGCCTGCAGGAGCATGGCCTGTACTCGTCCTTGGCCCTTTTATCTTGAAAAATTGGCTAGTCGGTGGGCACTCGTTTGAGTCCCCCATTGGAGCAGGTGTTAATGCTTGCATCTGCCTGTTACTTGCGCTCTCCATACCAACTTTTAGTGAACTGCACACTGGTTGGATAGTTCAGCCGGCGCAACAAATCGCCAAGTATTCCTATGGGGTATATTTACTTCACGTACCCGCGATAATGTTTACTTTCAGTTATCTTCCTGGAATTCCGCTAGCGCTTAAGGTTATAGCAAGTCTTATCCTCACCGGGCTATTGTCGTTTGTCTCCTTCCAAACCATTGAAGACCCGCTCATTCAGTTAGGCAAACGGCTGACCCAAACCAGGCAAGTGTCCGGCAGCTTTGCAGCAAATACGTCTCTAAAGTGCTGAACAAGGCGACGCGAGTCGTGATTATATGACAATGAACACGGGTAAGGCCGAATGTTATAGATAGCACACTACCATAGCCGAGCTGCGCATTTATTTTACAAACTCAATGATACTAGTTAATATAGTCTGCGTTTCGTCTGCATGGCCGTCCACAATGGAGAGCGCTCCATTATGAGCGTAAGAGCAAAAAACTATGTGACGCCACATTGGCGGCGCGATAGGTGGAGTAAAAGCAAAGATAACATGCAAATCTGTTCTAATCGCGCTATGCTAACTGCGAGTTGGGTTCTTTACCGCATACATTCAGGAAACGACAAGCCTCAGTTTAATTTAGATAGGAATTTGGCCTATTCTCAGAAGGAAATATGACCGCAGCTGTTGTAGTACTTTTTCACCCGGTCCAACAGGTAGTTGAACGCCTCTTGTCCAGCATTGCAGGCGAAGTGGACACTGTCATTGCTATCGACAACACGCCTGACTCCTCATCGGCCACATCGGAATATCTAGAGAAATACGAGAGCTTCATTTCCTATATACCACTCGGTGAGAACAGGGGAATTGCCGAAGCCCAGAACATCGGTATTGATTTAAGTATAAAGGGCGGGTACTCCCATGTCCTTCTATTGGATCAGGATAGTGCACTTTCTCCTGGTATGGTGAACAAACTTCTGATTGCCGAGAAGGAACTTCTGAACAAAGGAGAAAGAATAGCTGCAATGGTGCCGCAAATTTTAGACGGAAAGACAGGCCAGCGTCCGTGTGCTTACAGGTACACATGGCTTGGTGCTCGAAAGGTGTTCTGTGATGTCAATTCAGCTATGCCGGTGCAGACAGATTTCTTCATCGCGTCGGGGTCTTTAATCCGGACCTCGATTCTTCAAGATCTCGGCACAATGTGCAGTGATCTCTTTATTGATCACGTCGACACCGAATGGGCGTTGCGTGGGCACGCAGCTGGATATAATGCTTACTGCGTACCAAATGCTGTTCTAATACACAGCATTGGCGATGCAAAAAAAAGAATATTGGGTAAAGATGCCTATCTATACAAAGATATTAGATATTACTATAGATTGCGCAATGAAGTATATCTCGCGCGACTCAAGTCGATGGGCTGGCGATGGAGAATCTACATCCTTCCAATGATCCCCTATCATTGTATGCTGTATGTGGTTCTTTCAAAAAATCGATTTGGAATCATTCGACTTCTCATGAAGGCAATATGGGACGGCATGTTAGGAAGACTTGGACCTTTAGTATAGTTATCGACGTAGAAAGATGAAATACTTCAGGTGCATGAATCGGAATATTAACTTAATAGGGTAAGTGATATTAAACAGATTGCTACAAGCTATCTACCCGTGGGCCATCAAAATGGAGATACCGCGTAGTATCGTAAAGTTGATTCCGACATCTAAGTCATCCGTCATTGATGGGCCCCGGTATTCCTGAACCAGCTTAAATGTTAGTCTTCGACCAAATCTGACCTAAGTAAGAGGAGGATTTGGATGCGGAAGAAGCGATTCAGTGTGGAACAGATGATTGGGATACTGAAGCAGGCTGAAGTGGGAGTTCCGGTTGCGGAAGTGATTCGTAGAGCTGGGATCAGCGAACAGACGTTCTACCGATGGAAGGCGAAGTATGCCGGCCTGGAGGTCGATCAGGTCCGTCAGATGGCACAGTTGCAGGAAGAGAACCTGCGGCTGAAGCAACTGGTGGCGGAGCTAACGCTGGATAAAGCGATGTTGCAGGATGTGCTCTCAAAAAAATGGTGAAGCCTTCACGGCGTGGACCGATGGTGGAGCGGCTGGTGGAGAGCTACCTGGTGAGCGAACGGCGAGCCTGCCGGGTTCTTCGGGTGCCTCGAGCGACCTACCGCTATCGAAGTTGCCTTGATCCACGCACTGAGCTGCGGGCTAGGATCCGCGAGATTGCTCAGGCAAGAGTGCGCTACGGATATCGCAAGATCCGTGTGCTGTTGAACCGTGAAGGCTGGGAAGTGGGTAAGTATCTGGTGTACCGTTTGTACAAGGAAGAAGGGCTAACGCTGAAGAGGATGAAGCCTGCCGGAAAGCGGAAGGCTGCGCGAACTCGTGAGGATCGGGTCAAGGCCACGGCACCTGACCAGACCTGGAGCATGGACTTCGTAGCGGACCAGTTGCAGGATGGTACGCGGTTCCGTGCTCTGACCATCGTGGATGTGTACACGAGAGAAGCAGTCGCCATAGAAGCTGGACAGAGCCTGAAAGGAGACGATGTGGTGCGCACACTGAATCGGTTGAAGCTCAGCCGCGGTGTACCGAAAGTGCTGTTCTGCGACAATGGCAGCGAGTTCACGAGTCAGGCGATGGACCTAGGGGCCTATCGCCATAATGCGAAGATCGACTTCTCTCGGCCAGGGAAGCCGACCGATAACGCCTTCGTGGAGAGCTTCAACGGTACGTTCCGTAGCGAATGCCTGGACACTCACTGGTTCATAGACCTGAAAGAGGCTAGGCATCTAATCGAGGCCTGGCGCAGGGAATACAATGAGAGTCGTCCTCACCGATCTCTCGGTGACAGGACGCCTAGCGAGTTCGCCAGCCAGATCGCGGCTAGCCGCGATCTGGCTGCAACCTAAACTGGTCGATGACTAACACTCGACTTGGTACAGGAAAATTAGGCCCTTCATAGCCGCGCTACACTAACAATGGAACCGGTACAAAAGATCGGGCAGAGCACGCCGTCGTTCCGGGCTTAGAAGTTTCCCGAGGCGATGTCTTTCAGCACCAGCTTCTCCAGGCTCAGCTCGCTGACCAGCCGCTTCAGCTTCGCGTTCTCCTGCTCCAGTTCCTTCAGCCGTCGTGCCTGGTCCACCTGCAACCCGCCGTACTCCTTGCGCCAGCGGTAATAGGTCTGCTCTGTGATCTCCGCTTCCTTGCACGCCAGCGTCGTTGTCTTTCCGTTGGCCACAGCCACTTCAATCTGCCGCAGTAAGTTCACCACCTGCTCAGGCGTGTGCTTCGTCCTTCGTGCCATGTTCCGCTCCTTTTAAGACCAGTTTCTCTCATTCAAACTGGTACAGAAAAGACCGGGCACTCCAAGTTGAGCTATATGCTGGGTACTATCGGAACTGGAGACGCGATCAGTTGGGGAACTCAATCAAACGTAAGTTACAGCAACAGCTCTTGGCCTGGTAGCTGCTGGAGCAGTGGCCCGGTTGTGCAATTTGCCGACCACATCCTTCTGTGGCCTGCCTATTGTAGTTTAACTGACCCGTTTGCCCAGCCGCCGTATCTCTCCTCATTTGTAATGCGTTCAACCGACGGCGGAATGACATGGATACAAATCATAGTTGGTAGTGGCGTTAAGGATGGGAGAAACTACGACGAATCGGCAATTGCAGTTTGGCCGAATGGCCTGATGGTAATGATCCTAAGGCAAACAATTGATGTTAGCTATGACATATATGGATCATACTGGCGTTCACAGTCAACCGATAGCGGTGTGACCTGGAGTGCGCCGAAGCAGGTTGTGAACGTGAGCGACGTCTCAAGGCCCACGCTCGCGCTACTTCGTTCGGGTGGACTGGTTCTTATGGGCCGCGCTGAGATCGCTGGTGTGGAAGGGACTACGGGCTTTGGAACTTCTTGGGATGAAGGGCAGACGTTCACACAGTTTAGCGACCTTGGGGTTAGCGGTCCAGGCCTGGGGTGGGATCAGTATGATGCGATGTCAATATTACCAATGGCACGATAGCTGTGGTAACGACTCATGGGACCGGCCCAGTAAACGTCGACTACCGAAACCTGATTGAACCATAGGTGGGGCTGATGGGCTCCTCAGATCTTGGTTTTGATACATGTACCATAGCTTAATGGACAATTAAGCGGTATCCAATAATAAGACGTTGGGTATAGGTATCATAATGGTTTAGTCCAACAGACCATCCTGAGAATTGTAAGTTGGAACGCGGCGATGGTTGCCTATATGATCCTTGTGCGGAACATATTTACTCTACTCGACAACTCTCCGGCAAAGATAGATCTGAATGGTGGTTGAAACTGGCCACGGTATGGGGTAACAGAAAAATGAGAATCGCGATTCTAGGCACGCGTGGAATACCAGCTCGGTATGGTGGATTCGAGACCTTCGCTGAAAAGCTCGCGATTGGACTTTCCGCGCGCGGATTCGATGTAACCGTCTTTTGCGAATCTGGAGAATCCTCAACACCGAATGTTCTTCAAGAAGTAAAGCTATGCTACATTTCCGCTCCATCCCTGGGTCCACTTCGGACTATCCTCTATGACCTACGATGTTTATGGGCTGCTCGCAGGGGATACGATGTGGTGTACATGCTTGGCTATGGTGCTGCTCCATTCTGTCTGATCCCGCGGCTGTGGGGAACTGAAGTATGGATCAATCCGGATGGATTGGAATGGGCGCGCTCCAAGTGGGGAATTGTCGCGCGAAGCTATTTCAGGTTAATGGAATGGATATCTATTCATGCGGCCAATCGAATCATCGCGGATGCCGAGGCCATAGCGTTGAGCCTTATTAGCCGTCACGGCAAACTCCTGGCCTGCAACGTGATCCCCTATGGCTGCGAGGTGATCGGAACGCCTCCCCTTGCCGATCCGCTCGCAGAGTGGAGCTTAGTACCGGAGGGATACTATCTTATCGTTTGCCGGCTCGAGCCTGAAAATCATGTGCTGGAGATTCTCCAGGCGTTTCACCGATCGCGCAGCAACAGACAACTTATAGTAGTGGGCAATCACTTGACTGAGAGCCGGTATGTAGCACAGCTTCGTACAGTGCAGGATTCCCGGATTCGATTGATCGGTACTGTGTACGATGCCGGTAAGCTGGCGTGCCTGCGATTCCATTCGTTTGCATATGTGCATGGTCACAGCGTCGGCGGCACAAACCCGTCGCTGCTCGAGGCGATGGGTTGCGGCAACCTGATATTTGCCCACGATAACGTATTTAATCGTGAGACTTTGGGGTCTTGTGGATATTATTTTAGGGATATCTTGGAACTTACACTAGCCATCGATCATGCGGAGATAAATAAAACTGCATTAGACGGACTTAGAGATGCCGCCAAGGCGCGCGCGCAAAAGAATTATCAATGGCAGAGAATAATATCCAAATATGTAGCGTTGATGGAGAATACACCCACTGAGGAAGGGTGATCGAGTTGCAAGTCATGTCAAGATAATACGTGCAATCAGCTATAAATGCTCGATAAGAGAAGGACGCATTGTGCTAGACTGAATGGTGATAATAATATGTTCAAAATGGATAAGGAACTATACCTATCTACGACTGTAGAACGTGATCTTATTTCTTAGTAGATAGGAATAAGCGTCGTAGGGACATTCTTCGCCAGATTGCAGCAACCAAATAACTTTGCCGTCCTGCCATAGTAAATGTCGATAATCGCTCAGGATGAAGTAAACAGTCACGCTTCTTATCCATTTTATTTGTCAATTCGCGAACTTCATTATTAAGACGGCGTCGGAAGCCAGCAGATAGGCGCTTGTATTGAATGATTCTGGATACGAACAATACGACGAATCGAAAAAATCTGTCCGATGGACGTGTGACGAGAACGAAGTCCTTGCGAAAAAATAGCAGGATATTGCGTGCGTTCAGATAATAATTAAATTCTGTCATCTTGCCGCTTGATCCACCACGCACATGGCGCACAATAGCAGATGGCAGATAGAGTGTTTTCCAACCGCGAATTCCTGCATGAAAAGATATCTCTGTATCCTCTACAAATGCAAAGAAATCTTCATCATAAAACTCCTCCCCAATGCGTATGTCTTCTAGCATAGACCGTCTATATATCGCTGCTGCGCAACATGCACCGTCTACATACTCTTCTTTGTTGTATTGACCGCAGTCTTTCTCGCCGAAGCCGCGATCAACTGCTATTCCTTCTCTAAAAATATAAATACCTGCAGAATCGATAATTGAAGAATCCGAGTCGGATATAAGCTTGCCAATGACCGTTCCAGTGTATTCGTCTTTACGAAACGCAGTAACACATTTATCAATATAGTCAGGACTTGGAAAGGCATCTGCATTAAGGACCAGTACAAACTCGCCGTTACTCTCACGAATCCCGAGATTATTTGCTTTTGAAGACCCTAAATTCTCCGCCGGAAATAGCCTCAAGCGTCCTTCGTCAGCCATCTTTTGAATCAAAGAAAACGAACTATCCGTTGAACCATTATCAATCACAATGATTTCTGTATTTGAATAGCTCTGAGACTCAATGTTGCTTATACATCGCTCTATATATAACTTACTATTGAAGTTAATAATAACAATTGAAACCATACCTGGTTGAAATATCATCTCAACATTCCCCGAGATCTCAACTCATCGAGCGCGTGTTCGTAACCATCAGTGCCGATCTGCTGTGATTTCACCCATGAGACAAACCGAGCGAGTCCGTCGTGAAACTTCACGACCGGCTTCCAATCGAGTAGTTCACTTGCTCGTCGTATATCAGCATAGTTATGCCTAATGTCACCAATGCGGTAATTGCCGGTCATATTGACTTTACAATTTGCATCAAAATCATGTTTTAATAAAGAAGCAACTGTGAGAACATCGACAGGTTGTCCAGAGCCAATATTAAAGGCTCCAGATACTGTAGGGGGCGATTCCAGTGCAGCAATAGTGGCAGCTACAACATCGTCAACGTATACAAAATCCCTTGACTCCTTCCCATCTTCGAAAATATTTACATCGCCACCGGATCTAAAGCGAGTAGAGAAGATAGATAATATACCTGTATATGGGTTAGCTAGCGATTGTCCAGGCCCATACACATTCTGGTAGCGCAGCGCAATTGCAGGTATATCGAATGCAGCTCCGCATAGCAGCCATAATTGCTCCTGAGTCTGCTTGGTGATTCCATAGATCGAAGTTGGATGGAGTTGCGAGTCCTCATCTGTGGGCACAAGTTGTAGTGGTCCGTTACAGAGTGGGCACCGCGGATCAAAAAAACCGGCTTGTAAGTCGGATATACGCCGCTGATGTGGGTAAACTGCACCATCTTTATCGCAAGCGTATTTCCCCTCTCCATAAATTGCTCGCGACGAAGCTATGATTATTCGCTCTACACAGCTGCAACTTGATAGCAATTCCAGGAGTTTGGCAGTTCCCATAATGTTGACGTCTGTGTATCTACCAACCTCATACATTGACTGTCCAGTACCAGTTTCCGCCGCAAGATGAATGACAGCATTGACTCCTTTAAGCGCCGCTGTCAACACATCGGCGTTGCGAACGTCTGCATGAATTAGTTCAGCCACTTGGTCAACAGCATGGCGCGTCGGGGAATCTCCGTCGGGACCATGAATCTGCGGAGAAAGAGAGTCTAGAACCCGGACTTCATAGTTCCGTTTAGCTAGTGCCACAGCAACGCTAGAACCGATAAATCCGGCACCTCCAGTGATCAAGACCCGGCTGCGCATTTGAGATGTGCTCCTTACTATTTTTGTTGCATTAGAAACCTGCATTACTCATATCCAACACATTGTAAGCTCTTGCTAAACTGTATTTATCTTCTGACATTAGTTACACGTCAATTGAATGTTCACGCTTCTCACAAATTATTTCAATTACATCACCCATACGGACGATGTCGATACATTTCTCTATTAGGCTCGTAATTATTCTAAGTAAACGGTTTCGGATAAGCCAACCATCGTCTGCTTTCTGTCCTGTATTACGATTCACAAATATTTGCAAACTGCCAAGTAAACCCCAAAAATCAGCGTTGTAATGTACTTTATTAATCTGAAATCCGGATTTATGCAATAGCCTTGTTATTACTTTGTCTGAATAGTTGTACGTGTGCACCGGTGCACAGAGATACCACCAGTAGCGGCCAAATATACGAAATGACATGCTACCAACATTTGGGATTCCAATGAAAAGTTTTCCTCCCGGGCGTAATATTCTGTGGATCTCGTGTAGAACATCGACTGGATTTGGGACATGTTCGAACGAGTGGTTACAGCGAACATAATCAAACGATGAACTTGAATAATTTGCCTCTAGGAGAGTTCCATGATATACATCGAAACCTACAGTTTTCGCTGCAAACGCACCTGCACGCGAAGGCTCGACTCCCCATACATTCCACCCCCGATTTGCCATAACCTGTAAGTACGCACCATTACCGCAACCAATGTCGAGAAAGTCACCAGTCATATTAAACTTTGGATTGTGTGTATGAATTTGGAGAGGAATAACATGCAATAAAAATGTTTCCACCATGCCATCCTCACTTCTGGTGAATAGGCATAGTAGTTATCAGGGTAATAGGATATTAACTGCTTCTCTGAGGGCATCGGATCGAGATGAATTAATCCACAACCTTTACATTGAACTACATCAAACTCACCTGTAATTCCGTAGTGACGATCACGAGTTCGGTAGAGCAGGGTTACATCCTTCGACCCACATACGATACATTCAATGCTGACCATTAATAATATCCTTATCTAGAATTATTATAAGATGTTACATAACTAAGTTAAATGGTTCGATTTACCAGCATTATGGTCAGCCGTTTGGATCAATCGAGGTGGCGACTATGAGTTGTAATGCGTAAAATGTCGCGAACTGTATATATGTCAGATATCTTTACGTTAGGCTCCTAAATTAGTAACGTGCATATATTCATCGCCGCTATGGAATTAAATGGTCAGCACTGGAAAACATCTCAGGCAGAACCCGTTTGTAGACAGTGTTTATAAACTCTTTTTTTTGCTGCCATGTAAGGCGCAGTGATGCCTTTTGAGCTGAAATAGCCATTTCATATCGGCGATCCTCGTCCAGCCCAATTGCTTTGATTGCCTTGGCAAAATCTTGGATTACCTGATCGACTGTGTTGGGCGGAATCTTGATGCCGCATTCAACAGTGACGATGTCCTTAAACCCCATATGATCAAGACAAATGACTGGCAGACCGTGGGCTAACGCCTCAACCAACACCGTCGTGGTTGCGTCATATAGACTTGGCTGCACAAAGCAGTGACCGGATGCCATTGTAGAAAGGACCTCTGCGCGTGACACTTTCCCTAAAAAACTACAGAAATCGCCGATCCCTAGACTGCTAGCAAGTTCCTTCCAATTACCAAAAAGCGGACCATCACCCACAATAATTAAACGCCAGTCAATGGTAGATCGTTTGAGTTGCCCCAACGCTAGCAATACGATGTTAAGGGCTTTTCGTGGTTCGCAACTCCCGCTCCAAACAATGCGTAACGGTTCTTCAGGACCTCGGCGAACCGGTGGCCTCAGTTCCAGGTCAGGTACACTCACTTCGCATGAGACTGTTGCATCCCGGCTGCAAAGTTTACGGACTCGATCAGCCACGTCGCTCGTTGCGGCAAAGATGGCGCGAGCAGCGGCAGCCGCACGCCTCGGTCGGCGAGCAATATACATGGACCATGTCACAGAGAGGTTTTTCAAAACAAAGAACAGCCGCGAGCGGAAAGGCACAGCGTTCAGTAACCTCAGCGGAAAGAATGTCAGTCCGCCGATGGGTCCCCATACAAACGGTTTGCCCAGCTTCCAAAGGTATCCTGGCTCACGAAAGCCGATACAGTTAAGCTGGTGAACCAGGTCAAAATCGATCTGTGCATCCAAGGCGCGGGCGAGACGGTATGTTTTCCATTGCCATTGCCTATAAATTAAATAACTACGTACTGGTTCCAAGATAAAATTAAACCACCCGGGTTCCCATTTAATATATTGGATCGTTATATTCGACATCACGTCCGGGTGCTGACGCAGATACTGCTCCGTCTCTTTTCTTGGCGTATCCTCTGCGATGACCCATACCTTATGCTGTGACGCGATGGCACGCACGTAATTCCAACCAACCGCAAATTCGGAGCCTCTAACAGGGCTAAAAGCATGTGCGGATACAAGTATCTTCAGTGATCTTACTTCACTCATTGATGAGCTTTCATACGAGAGAGTGTCATTCCTGTCCTCAATAAATTAGTAATGGAAAGACTTAGAGACTTTTCGAAATGCTCTGAGCGCACGTTGATATTATCAAATACCATTGTATCTCTGTTTCTCACTAATGCAAGATGTGTACAGAGTCCCCTATTTCCATCTTAGCTGATCGGAACAAGCTTCTCTTCTCTAGTATCTCAAGTACAAATTGTCATAAGGGGTCTGCGCAACAGTCGATATTCCTATCCAGTAACAGCAGGGCTCAGGGTGACGAAACGAACCAGAGTCGAATGCGACGTTGATATCGGATGGGAATTAACTTGAGAGCTCTGGAACGTATGAAGCGAACGAGTTGTGCGATGTGATCTGAAATAGAAAACAACGCGCGAGACTGTGTTTGAACTGGCAAGCCAGCTGCTATCAGTTCTTTTTGCGCTCGTGCGATCCACTTGCCCCGAATAACTCCATGAAGGCAGTGCAAATATGTCTCCTCTGTTGCATAAAAGTCCGGATATTTGTCCGTCCTGACTGATCCCTGAATTTCGAATTGCCAAATTGTTTCATCTGGCCTGAGAAGATCTAGCAATACGTCCTTTCTCCAAAGACTCATAACCGTTGAGGATCGATAAGGTATCCCAGAAGGAAGATGACATATCCCTTTGAATTCAGACTGAACCATGCCCACAACCGGCTGAAGTCTAATGCAGGCAGGTCTTTGAGTGATAACCCATTCGACTAAATTCATAAATTTTTTAGTATCCACTTGTCTAATTAAAAACCAGTCCTCGAGGAAAAGAAAAATAAATTCTTCGCTAATCTGTTCAACTGCCAAACGAATACTTTCTGGCCATGCAATAATATCGCCAACCATGATTGGCTTAATCGCTTGGTCTGGGAAGGAGGTATAATTTGAAAGTAAATATATTTGATATGGACAGTCAGGCCAACTACGCTGGAAGGCTGTAAAAAAGGGTGCCCATAGATCAGAATAGGCGTCGTATGATGAGACTAGAATAGCTAGGCGTTTTGATTCACCCGTTCTCGCTGCTAGAGGTTCTTTTAGGCTCGTCCGACTTGTTATTATCATGCCTTCTGACATCCCCCCCCCCTCATTGAAAATATTATCTATTTAGCAGTCTGTCTGTATAATCGTTCTGTAGGATAATAATAAGCGGCTGACTTAAAAATCTATAATGATAAATAGAAAAAATGTAAATAATGAATATTAATACCTATAGATATTTACAAAATATGTTTAAATGATTTCTCCTAAGGTCTCGACCAAATAGTCTAGCTCGGCGTTAAGACTATAGTGGTGGTTGCCTACAAAAAAACCGTTATTATGAATAATATCTGCGTTATTAAGGGTCCCGTGGATCTCGTAATCCATGTACTTTACTGATTCACTACGGGTGAAATTGCCTGCAACAATAGGGCGACACTCAATATTTCGTTTCGCCAGATGTTTTACTACTTGGTCGCGATTGATGCGCGTCGCATCAGTCAGTATCATGCTGAACCCAAACCAGCTGCTTTCGCCAATTTCTTGCTGTAGTAAAAAGGCAGGATTGTCATCAAAATGTTTGTGGAAGATCTCAGAGTTCTTTCTACGTTCTGAAATAATTCCGGGTAACTTACGTAGTTGCTGTGTGCCAATTGCGCCGCTTAATTCTAGTGGACGTAGGTTATACCCTGGTAAAATAAACCGAAATGATTCATAGAATGAATCCTTTGACTTATTACAGACCAAGTTGGAGGCAGGGAGTTGACGTGTCCAACCATGAGCTCGTAACGCAAGCATCACATGATATAGTTCTTCGTCATCTGTAACGACCATGCCTCCTTCCATCGTGGATATATGGTGGCTAAAAAAAAAGCTAAATGTACCTGCACGACCAAATGTACCAGCATACTTTGAATCGTACTTAGCTCCCAACGACTCACAGTTATCTTCGAGTAGAATTATATTCCGACCGTCAATAATCGAGTATAACTGCTTAAAATCATTTGGATTCCCTAGCAAGTTTACAGCTAGAATTGCCCGAGTCCGATCGGTCACAGCTGAAGCAAGTGCATTAAGGTCATAGTTTAATGTTCTAATATCAATATCTACGAATACGAGTTTGAGTTGGTATTGGTATAGAGGGAAATAGGTTGTTGCCCACGATACAGATGGAACTATTATTTCATCGCCAGGTTGCAATGAATGGTTCTTTACATATCGCAGAGCGGCAATCATGAGAAGATTTGCAGAAGAACCTGAATTTACCATTAGGCAGTAGCGGCTACCTATATATGTGGCAAATAAGCTTTCGAATTCCTCGACGCGTTTCCCCATAGTATAGGTTTCCGCGGCAATTACTTCGGACATCGTAAGCAACTCTGCTTGATCCCAAGTAGTGTTAGCCAACGGATATCGCACGTGACGCTTGGTCACAGTAGAACTCATATGTCTTTTGTATCCCTTCCTCAAGATTTGTTCCGCATTTCCACCCAAGGGATGTTAGCTTGGACACGTTCAAAAGCTTGCGGCTCATCCCCTCTGGTTTATCCAAGTCGTAAACAAAACGACCATTATATCCAATTACATTTGCAATTGCTCTATAGTATTCAGTAATAGTATGATCAATGCCAACGCCTATGTTTAGTAAATCAGGTATTTTGTTAATATTGTCAAGGATCCAAAATATCGCATCAGCAATATCCGCTGCATACATAAACTCACGTCGAACTTGTCCAGTGCCCCATACCGTTACTTGATCTAAACCATATATCTGGGCTGCTGAAATTTTGTCAAAAATCGCAGCAATTAAATGCGACTTGTTGCCGGAATAAAAGTGATCCCAACGACCGTAAAGATTACAGGGAATGAGTGTTTTATACCGTAGCTCTGGATGTTCACGGGATAAGTACTGACACAACCGGGCAGCATATATTTTACTCAATGCATATCCCTCATTCGTCGGCTCTAGTGGACCATCCATCAACATTTCTTCTGAAAGCATTCCAGGGCGATTACAAGGATACATACAACTACTACCAAGATTTATGAACTGTGATATTCCCGCCTCATAAGAACACATTATAAGATTGCGTGCCATATCTGTATTATCTATTAAAAACTTTACTGGGGAGTCAATGTTTGCCATAATACCACCTACCAAGCCGGCGGCATGAATAACTATATCGAAATGATGAAGTGCTAAGAAATTCTTAACGTGAGTTTTGTCGAGTAAATTCAAATCAGAACGGTTTGGTGAAATGACATCATATGTATTAATGCGCGGATGCTCCAGTATATTTCTACCTACCATCCCGGTAGCACCAGATAGAAGAACTCGCATAATTGTTTCCTCTGTGCGAAAATAATATTTCAAGATGTAGCAGGTAGAATCGTATATATGGAACTATAGAGCTACAACTATTAATCTATAGTCAATTAGGGTTGTAACCCTAGACCGCCTATCTCTCGTCTTCGGGACTCATTGGCAACAACTATTAAATCAGATTCCAGCATTTCCGAGATTAGTTCAAGGAATGTGACTGTATGCTTCCATCCCAATACGCGGTGTGCCTTAGATGCGTCGCCGATAAGGGCGTCGACTTCAGTGGGGCGAAAATAACGGCTATCGATTCTGACTAATGTCTCTCCACTAACGGCATCGATGCCAACTTCGTCAATCCCATGACCTTTCCATTCAATTATGCGGTCTACTAGGGAAAATGCTATTTCGATAAATTGTCGAACACTATGTGTTTCACCTGTTGCAAGAACGTAATCGTCGGGTGTTTGCTGTTGCATAATGCGCCACATGCCCTCGACATAATCTCGCGCATGACCCCAGTCACGTTTGGAATCAAGATTACCAATGTAAAGTGTATTCTGCATACCTAGATGAATCGCGGCCACAGCACGCGTTATCTTGCGAGTGACGAAGGTTTCTCCTCGAATAGGGCTTTCGTGATTGAACAAAATTCCATTAGACGCATGCATACCATAAGCCTCACGATAATTAACAGTAATCCAATAAGCATAAAGCTTGGCTACAGCATATGGACTACGAGGGTAGAAAGGTGTCGTTTCCCGCTGTGGTGTTTCTTGCACCATGCCAAACAGTTCAGAGGTCGATGCCTGATAAAACCTGGTTTTCTTAACCAGGCCGAGAATACGGATAGCTTCTAAAAGTCGTAATGTCCCTGTTGCGTCTGCATTAGCGGTGTATTCCGGCGTTTCGAAGCTGACCTTCACATGGCTTTGCGCAGCAAGATTATATATTTCATCCGGTTGAACTTCTTGAATTACGCGAATTAGATTCGTGGAATCGGTCATATCACCATAATGAATCCGAAAGCGATTGTCGGATGCATGGGGATCTTGAAAAATATGATCAATGCGAGCCGAATTGAATGATGAGGAGCGACGCTTAACTCCATGCACTATGTAACTCTTCGCAAGCAAAAGATCGGCCAGATAGGCACCATCCTGACCGGTGATACCGGTAATGAGTGCAATCTTCTGCTCTGCTGTGTCTGAAATATTATGCATTATCGATCTTCCTTGCCATGTTAGAAAATGTAGTGCGACGCTTATATATTCGCTAGCTGAAAGTGACGGGATAGAACAGGTAAACAATTGTTACTAGTTCGCATTCCGGTCCGTTAAGAATTATGTCCATGTGCCCCACCTGGATGCTACAACGTGCCGTAAGCACTACGAACGGTATTAAAGACGACCGCGTGTCGATAAGGTGGCCGCCCGGCTTATCGGGCTCAGTATTCTCAGATCACACTACGCCTATCAATTGCAGATGCTGCACTTCAATGGTAGAAGTTCAACAGATACCTACTCGCGCAGAGTATCTTATTCTTGGCCGACCTTATTCTAAAATATTTATATAACATACGATTCGTGATTTATCTGAACTGTGTGAAGGATTGTCTTTAATGCATACATTCTTCCCAGATGTACGATTGTAGTTTATTTCAGCACATTGATGATATTGATAGACATATGTAGAAGTTCGTAAAGTCAGTGACGCAGAAAGGAAATAGAGAGCGTTGCGATAGAAATTAGCAAAGCAAGTATTGAAATCACTGCATATCTCCTACTGGTACCAGTTAGAGGCGTGGAGGCCGGCGGCAACGGATACACAGAGTTAATCTGCTGTGGAAGAGGGCCTGCAACAAAAATAGCAATGGCAATTTCATCTGTATGACTCAAACTGAGCGCACCACAAGCCAGCCCATCAACCATTAGGTTTGGCTTACCATTTGAGTCGTGGACTACTTCCAACCGCTGCCAATCAGCCTGTCGCAGCTCGGCGTCCGTCTTGCGTAGCGCTTCTTTTGCACACCACATGGCTGCAAAGCTTGCCTGCGTCGAGGTCTGCAGCAGCGCATATGCGATCTCCTGATTCGTAAAGGTATTCTTGTAGAAGTCATCATTCCAGTAGTCGAGCACAACTGGCATTGCTTTCACCGACTCGACATCTACACCAACTCTGAAACTAGTCTCGGACCCACGAGCGATTGTTGGTAAAGCCGCTGCAGACTCTGGAGCAGCAGCTACCGTCTCGGATGAAGAGTCAATACCTAATACAGAGCAAAGTTCACCAAAGGTCCCTACCTTGTATATTGACTGGTTGACAATCCCATATTCCGAACGTAAAGCCGCATCCAACCTCGCTTGGCCGAGCGAATTACCTAAAAGCCTGGATAATGATGATGTCCAAGTAATTATTCCAGAATCCACATGCGCTAGTTTTGAAATTGTGCTTCGCAAGTGTTCTTCAGTCATTTTGCTAGTTCCCCGCCACACATAAGGAGCACAGAAAACCTTCCGGCATTACAGATCGCAGCAGATACTGCTTGGTTCCTGCCAACTGTGTCGTCGTACGTCCACACCGGGAGCACGTTATATCTCCTCCCATGTTATTAGCCATATCCTCGTAACTCTGAAGGCGGCTCTTCAAATCGTACAAAAAGAGCGCAGCAGTTCGACCGTTGCTCAATTGATGATCGAACGTAAGAGTCAGCGTATATGCTCCGTATGTATTGTTAGGAGCAAACTGTTCACTGCCAACCCCCAAAATGCCGCCTTGATTTTCGCTGATTAGCGGATAGAAGCTCGATACTCCCATCCCCGATAGGTCGCTAATGACAAAAGTTGAATTACTAGTCTGTGTAGGCGTCAATTTATTATCCAAGTACGCAACGGTGAGTTCGTGCAGCTCAGCTACGGTTTCAGCGAGAGGCAACAGATCACAGTTATGAATTACTGCCACTTTCAACCCACGTCCGTCGTCCATTGCGAAGCCGATGTTGACCTGCTCATACTGTAACATTACCCCTTCTCGGTAGGTTGCGTTCAGAGATGGATACTTCCGCAACAGGCGACTCACCTCAAAGACGATCACAGCTGATGCGTTCGAGCCTGCGGGGGTGTTTTCTAGAACGCGTCGCAAACCCCGAGTAAAGCACATTACTGAAACCGCGCTTTGAATGGCATTTTTCGCTCCTGCAGCCAGCGTGCTACCTTCGCTGCGCTTCATTTTGGAAAGAGGAATCTCGATGTATGGTTGAGTAATTTTCGTAGCCACAGTAGCCACATTGGATAATACTCCGGACCGTAGTGAAGCCGAAAGAGCTGCCGGCGGATTGAGGTACTCGAGAACATCCTGCTTGCGTATGATTGACTTCCCGGCAAAGTTCGCTGCCGTTAGTCCATGCTCTTCTATCATTTTCGCCGCTATTGGTGATATCCGTTGGCGATATTCTGTCGCGTCTGGCAACTCAACGCCATGCACAACCGGTAGATAACCTTTCCGCACGGGTAGCATAGCGTTAGCATTCATCAAGGGTGTCGCTAGAGCCTGGTTTACTCCTTGCTGATCAGCAGCACAGGTCCCTTGAACGGAACTCCGTTCGAATTGTGGTGGCCCAGTTGGGGGGGCTTCGGAAATAAAAGCAATTGGTGATGACAACGGTACATTGGCCCCCTCAGGAAACTCCCATGCTAGAAACCCGGCTTTGGGAGCATAAACCTCAATGTTAGCCTTACTTGTCTCCACTTCTGCCAAAAGCGTATTGGATTCAACTTTGTCACCGTGACTGGCAAAGCAGCGAACCAGAATCACAAATTCATCGTTGACGTTATCGCGTTCCAGAACTACAGGAATATCTGAGGTCATTGAATCAGCTCCAGAGTGGCCGCCACGATACGATCCATATTGGGCAGAACGAGCAGTTCGAGTGGCTTGGCTGATGGAATATGCTGCGGATGAGAGTAGACCCTCTGCATGGCCAATGTAGGGTCCAACTCGTAGAGCGAGGCCATCAGCTCTGCTGTATATCCACAAAAACCGTGACCTTCTTCCACCAGAAGTACCTTACCCGTACGTTGCAAAACTGGTAAAATTGCCATTTTTTGCAACGGATAGAGCTGCATCAGGCAGACAATCTCAACCACTAATTCATGCTCCTCAAAGAGACGCTCCACTGCCTTTTCTACGTCAGGAAGCATGCCGCCATAGCAGACAATAGTAGCATCGGGACGAGCTTCCGCATGCATATAGCTCACAGGAAAGTCGTGATCGCTTTGAAACCATCGATATCCTTCTAGAGCATCAGGCGATGCCTTCTCACCATACAAGAGCTTGTTCTCAATCACAATCGTCGGCAGTATTGGAACCGCATCCCCCAGTAACCGTTCATACACTCGGGCTGGATCAAAACGGTGATGAAGCGCCAATACTCGTATTCCGGGAATGCCCAGTATATGCTTCTCCAGCGACTGACTATGAGTAGGCCCATACCCTCGTTTACCGCCCATTGGCGTCCGCAGTACGAGCGGCATACTCACTTGGCCAGCATACATATACTGAAATTTTGCCGCGTGATTGATGATTTGGTCAGAGGCCAGCATGATGAAATCTCCAAACATGAGCTCAACTACAGGACGCATACCAGATAGCGCTAGACCGTTCGCTATCCCGGTGATGGCCAACTCACTGATTGGCGTATTACGAACTCGGCCTGGAAATAGTTGGCTTAAATCTTTGGTTGCCTTAAAAGCGCCGCCGTACGAGCCTTCGATATCTTCACCCAACAGAAGCACCCTGTCGTCGCTTTCTAATGCTGAACGCAAGCCCTCATAGATTCGGCTCACCACGCGCTCACTACCGTTAAAGATCGTCTCCTTCCACGATCCAATTGCTTCCTCTACAGTCATTTCCAGCTTGTTGGATATAGGTGAACGCTCTGCCTCCTTAACCGCAGTATCCAGCTTAATTTGCAGGGTCTTTTCGATTGGTTTCATGATTTCTGGAAATGAGACTGCTGTCTGGTGCAACAAATCCCGCTCCCAATACGCATCCACTTCGGCTTTCTCGCGGTTGTCGTCACTCTTTGAATGCGCCATCAATCGATACGTGTCTACACACAAAAACAGCGGACGCCGCTCGATCCGAACGAAGCGTACCGCTTCACCCATGATCTCAATCAATTTCATTGGATCCCATGTATCACCATGCAGCGTCCTGATATCAAAAGCCTTGGCACGAGCTTCAATATCGCCGCTAAGAGTTTGCATCTGTGATGTACTTTGCGCATATAGATTGTTCTCCAAAACAATCAATAAGGGTAACCCCCAAAGCGAGGCAATATTCAGACTCTCATAGAACGCACCCTCCCCCAGCGTTCCATCACCGACAAAAACAACCGCAATATCACTCCCTCCTTGCAATAGCTTGGAATAGGCTATGCCGCAGGCCACAGGGACTATACCTCCCTGAATGCCGTTGCTGAACACGTTGGCGTCACAGATGTGCTGGCTGCCACCACGGCCACGGCAAATTCCGTCTTCTCGGCCCATAATCTCTGCAAATAGTCCGAGATAATTTCCTGTGCGTGCTAAATAATGCCCATGGCAACGATGGTTGCTGAAAACAACATCTGCGGGTGCCAAATGCTCCGCCAATGCAACCCCAGTCCATTCCTGTCCAATGCACGTATGGACCGTACCGAAGAGTCGTCCTTCTCCGAAAAGTTTGAGCAGACGCTCTTCAAACATGCGTATACCAAGCGCTTTTTCGAGGAGTCGAGGCTCCAAATGCGACGAAATATTTAGGCGTATATCAGTAACTGGTTGTGTCATAAGGAACTGCTTGCACGACTCGCGTAGTATTCACACTTCAGTCTATATAGTGGATGCTGAGGTCAGTCCTGATCACCATAGTGGAAGTATATGGAGTTGATACAGTTATGTATGTTGTTAAAGCCATATGGCATACACATCACCCAGTGATTACTGCGTTAATTATTTCGTTATCTGTATTTGTAATACAAAAATATATATATCACATTTTCAAAGCACCACGCGGGCATACGTATTGCACATATTTTTGGTTTAAGCTGGCTGCACATCATCATGTTTCGCCACATGTGGAATTTGCGTGGTCACTACGGATTAACTTCATGCGCCAGATGAATATGCACTTCCACAACTCCACCGGCAACCTCACCTCCGAAGAAGCCTCATATTTAATAGTTGTTCATATAAGTCATGATCCTGCATCATCCAACTACTGCCAGAACTATGCCTGTCCCCCCATCGCACCATAGAGAGAAAATCATAGCGTTCTCTTTACAATCACATTTTCAATGCTCCCTATCGCCCCAATTATGATACATTCGTCACGATGACTTCGACTATGAAAAGGCTAATACATTTCCTTCAACTTCCATGGCATGATCGACTCAATTGCCTACACGTAGTGTTAGTGGAGTTTAAAACCATTGCATACTATCGCCTGGTCTTTGGTAAGATCGGTCGAAAATGCCGGATATACAAGCCGCTTCTGCTCGCCAATCCGCGATATGTTTATATCGGCGATCATACGGTGGTCAGCCAAGGGGTCCGCGTCGAAGCCATTGTAGTAGATAAGAACCATCCGCCATGTTTAAGGATTGGAAGCAACGTTAATATTGAACAAAATGTTCATATTATTTGCTCTTCGAATTTGGTAATTGGAAATAATGTGTCTATTTCGGCTTCATGTTCTATAAGTGATACGGTACATCCTTTCCTAGACATTGAAGATACATGCAAGATCGGAGATCGAATTGATCCCATATCGTCCCCAATTGAAATAGGGGAAAATACCTTTATCGGATTTGGATGCGCAATCTTACCCAATGTCCATATCGGAAAGCGCTGCATCATCGGGGCAAACAGCACCGTCAAACATGACATTCCCGACTATTGTGTTGTTTCCGGTAATCCAGCTTCCATTATTATGCGTTATGACTTCGAGAAAAAAATCTGGAATTGATAGCGAAGTGCCGGCATTTCATTAATTATAGTTTTAGATTCGCAACTATCGGATCGGTTGCGAATAGACACTGTAGGAACTCTCTTTACAGCATTCAGATGAAAAGTGACTTATTTAGTGTATGGTCTCATCAGCTCACGAAACACTGTTGGATCGAAATCGTCGAAGAATCGTGGGGCGTCTTCCGTCCGAGTTACCGGCTTGAATAGAGAATTTTGCAGTTCCTCTGCGGTTGAGAATAGGTATATTCATCAAACTGCATCAAATCTCCATTATCCGATTTCCTAACCTGCTCACCTTGGATGGTGGGATAATCGTCGTCCGCTCATTTCCCAGCATGCATGCTCTGGTCATGTACTAGGCATGCTCTCCTACTCAAAAGCACAGAATTCATTCCCATAATTAACGTTGCACACAACATCGATTCTGCCGAGGCGACAGCTAAAGATACGTGAAAGAATAAAGTAAGAAAGTACCAGACTGCAACAAACGTCGAACAGCTTACACACCAGTTGATGACATACAGATCTTGCCTCTTAATAACATTAAAGACAGCATCGAACATATCAAATGCCATAGCAAAACAAATAAAGCTACTCAATTGAGCAGCACGAATGCCTGGGATATATTTTGGAAGTAATAGCAGGACGAATCTCGGCAGCAATAGCCAGCCGCACACTCCCACGATAATTCCAAGCGGCAAAACAAAGAGTGCACCCTTTCTTGCGATTCGCCATATATCCATTGCGCAATGGTTTTCGCCATACTGATGAGCCATCTGCGGATACAAGACCATACTAAAGGCCATCGGAATCTGGCGCGCGAACGTACTCACTTGAATTGCAATCGTAAAGTAGCCAAGCACTTGAATAGACTTGACCAATATTAGCCGGTCCATTGAAATGAAGAATAAGAGTAACTGACCAACTAACCAGATAGGGATCCCCACCTTGGCAAGTTGCACAAGCTGATCTATTCCCCACTGAGGCTTCACCCGCAGGGGACGCCGGTAGAAAAGAGCCAAAAGTCCAAGAATGCTGATTAACGAAGCACGCAAGATTAGGCCAATAAAATGGAACCGCCAGACAAGTAGTACAAGGGCAGCTCCTATCAATGCAACAGCCACAGTATTCTTCGCGAGTCGACCAAACTCATGACGCGTCCTGTATGTTGTAGTCAAGTAATACGTCGGCCAGGAACAGACAACTAACACCGCAACGGCAATTGAAATTATACACCGTTCCGGCTGCCCCTTCATCCAGAACCAAAGTGCAATGAGCGCACCACAAAGGATCGAACCTCCGACTAGAAGCCATGACCAGGCGGATGCCGCCTCTGCCATGCGCAACGCACGCTTTCTGTCGCCGGCACCTATTAAGTAAGGAAATTCGCGGCTAAGGCCATTGAATACGCCAAGCTGAAGCGTTGACGTGTATATAGTTACAAGTGACGCTGCATTCCAGATGCCCATATCATGCGGATCTACCCAGCGAGCGATCAGTATGCTGGTTACCAAACTGATCAGATTCGACGCAATATTCCCTCCCATTACTTTGGCAACTGAATTGAGCGTACTAGTAAACTGCAATTGAGTATTGTCCCTTTCGGTGGGCTTGTTGCAGGGAAGCACATACTAGCTATAGCTAGCTATAGCTCGATATTGACGTGATATATAACTCATTATAAACTGGTATGCTTTTAACCTGTAAGCTAGTAGGTAGAGGCGATGGTTGATGAGGACTATATAAACATATTATATTGGACTGATTAATCATTATGAATTAATACGATTTATCTGGAGACGTGTGAGCCAGTAGTAGTTATATATAGGATCGTACAGACTATCTAGTTTTCCGGTGCATAGCGTGAAAACATCCTGTACTTACTCAACAGATGGCTCTAGATCCTCAGCATTCACCCGGATTGCAGCGTGCTGGTTTATTAACTCGAGCGTAAGAACGAATATCATTGAGTTATTTTTCTTCACTAGAGTTCCCTGAACTCCCTCCATCACACCGTTCTTAATACGAACCTTTTGCCCAATCACAAGGTCACAATATGGCTCAACTTGTGCAGTATGTAAGCCAGAGCGGAGAAACTCGATTTCGGATTCTGGAAGCGCGACAGGTTCTCGACCCTTGCACACAATCTGTAGTACCCCAGGAGACTGTAAAACTTTTACTCTTTCCCGATTGTTGATGTGAACAAATAAGTAATTCGGAAATAGTGGTAGGATAATTTTCACTCGTTGTCGGTTTTTCCATATACGGATAGTTTCATATGAAGGAAGAAAGCATTCGATTTCACGCAGATTAAGATGTTTCGAGACTGACTTTTCGTGCTGAGGAAGCGTGAAGACTGCGTACCATTTTTTGTCGATCAAAGTAGTT
>Ga0364866_10424_pt1 | contig 26229 bp, 23 predicted proteins | sample ExccelAu500001D3_3_FD_206913 | JGI IMG/M metagenome (GOLD analysis project Ga0364866, IMG submission 206913) | Enriched cells from Trout Bog Lake Hypolimnion, Wisconsin, USA - BchlTB.Aug13.5000.01.D3 | ecosystem: Environmental > Aquatic > Freshwater > Lake > Hypolimnion/Profundal zone | place... | reverse complement strand
CGCTGCAGGTTTTTCTGAAGAGAAATGATCATGATTCCTGATTTTCTCTGGCAAAGACTCCACCGTAATTAGATCAGAACTTTCTAGAACAAATGCATGTTCCATTACGTTCTCTAGCTCCCGAATGTTGCCGGGCCAACGGTGTGATTTCATCAGATTTAAGGCATCTTCATTAATGGCCTTGATGTGTTTTTTATAGCGCTGGTTAAAGCGCTCAATAAAGTATTTGGCAAGCGCTTCAATGTCGTTTTTTCGGTCGCGTAAAGGTGGGAGTTGTACTGGCAATACATTTAAGCGGTAAAATAAATCCTCGCGGAAACTTCCATCCTTAATCATGGTTTCCAAGTTCCGATTGGTTGCAGCAACGATTCTGACGTTCATTTCAATCTCGCGGTTGGAGCCAACGGGCGTAAATTTTTTCTCTTGAAGAACGCGAAGCAGTTTTACTTGCATGGAAGGAGGAATCTCACCAATTTCATCCAAAAATAGTGTGCCACCTTCAGCATATTGGAATTTACCAATTTTACGTGAGTCCGCACCTGTGAATGCGCCCTTTTCGTGGCCAAAAAATTCACTTTCCATCAATGATTCAGGAATTGCCGAGCAGTTCACTGCCACAAAACGATTGTCTTTTCTTGGGCCGTTATAATGAAGTGATTGTGCGACTAGCTCTTTGCCAGTTCCGCTTTCACCGCGGATCAGAACTGCAGTGTCGACGCGTGCGAGGCGATCGATGACGCTAAAAATCTTTTTCATCTCATTACTCTGGCCAACGAACTCATTTCCACTTGGGAGATTAAATACCGGCGCAGAATAAGAAAGTGTTTTCACCATGTTTTGACTCTTGAATGCAAGATCAATCATGTACACCAAGTTATCAGATTTAATCGGTTTCTCTAAGTAGTTGTAAGCGCCGAGCCTAGTTGCTTCAATGGCATCACGAATGTTTGAGAATGCAGTGAGGATAATGACCACGATGGTGGGATCGTGGGCCTTGATTTCCTTTAGAGCTTCGATGCCGCTCATTTTCGGCATATTCACATCCATCAACACTAAGTCATATTGACTTGCTCTGATGCGATTTACCGCTTCCTCGCCGTCGCCAGCTTGATCAACAATATATTGCCCTTCGGTGAGTGCCGATACTACTGTGAGTCTCAATTCTGCATCATCATCCACTACTAGAATTTTACGCATTTGCTGTCTCCTTCAAAGTTTCTTGGTTAATTTTTGTTTTCAGTTCAGGCTGAATAATCTCAGCCTCGGTTAAATTTAATGGAAGTCGGATGATAAACTTTGTGCCGTGACCCACTTGGCTTTCAACATCTACGGTTCCACGGTGCGACTCAATGAAATACTTCGACAGATAGAGTCCCAAGCCCGTTCCCTTTACCTTGAAGGTCGTATCATTCTTTACCCGGTAAAAGCGGCTAAAAAGATTAGGGAGCTCATTTTCGGGAATACCAATGCCTTCATCTTGGATGCAAATCTCTACGAAAGAGCCCACTTCACGGGTTTCGATCGTGACGCTGGTCTTTTCGGGTGAGTATTTAATTGCATTATCAATCAAGTTACTCAGCACTTTGGAAATGAGTTCTGAATCAACTTTAATGGGGAAGAGTGTTTCAAAATGAGTGATGACTTGAATCTGTTTTGCTTGTGCGGCAAAACGGTGTTTGATCACAATGGCTTCTAAAAGTTGATTAATGTCTTTTGATTGAAGCGTGACTCTGATGCCTTGGTTGTCTAATTTAGTTAACTCCAATAAAGAATTGATGAAGTGGTTGAGTTCTTCATTCGCAGAAATAATATGATTCATGAGTTCAAGGTCTTTTACGTTTAATTTCTCGGCAAGTGAGCGTTTCAGCGATTCAGTAAGACCTTGAATCTTTGCTATTGGAGTCTTTAAATCATGGGTAACGAGTTGAAGAAAGTTTGTCTTCATTTCCTCGACTTCAAGAAGCATCTTATTTTGCTTCTCCAGCTCGTAGCGTTTGCGATGTTCGGAATAGAGTCTGAGTGGAATCATAAGGTAAAAACTAAGTGCAAGTGATAATAGCGGCGCACCGAGAGGGAGCCATAAGTTTCCAACAATGGGGATCGGTTGAAAGAGTAAAACGGAGAGAGCGAAGGTTCCAATAATCAAAACCACGGTATAGAGAATGAGTTTGCTAGGACGTTTTTTGAATGAGGCGATAATAATTAAAAGTGAGAGGAAAAAACAAAAAGTGGCCAAGAACGGAGTGGCGACTTCTGTAATTCCTTGGTGATTCATAATGGAATCGAGAATGTTTGCCTGAACAAGAATCTTTGGAGTAAGGCCAAAGCGACTCATTGAATTGATCAGGGTGTAGTCATTTGGATTTTCGCGCAATAAGCTGCCCACTAATACAATCTTATCCTTAAGGACACCTTCTGGGATCTTGCCTTCAATTAGATCAATGAATGAATAGCGAGGATAAGAAAACGTCTCATAGTTTTGGTCATAGATCAGACCATTATTTTGGTGATAGCGCATGAGGAAATACTGAGCATCGGTATCAGCTGCGCGATAAGTTCCTGGTGGGTTGTGAATGGTTTCGTTCGCGTAAATTTTATTGGCAAGTGCCATTTCAAATGCGAGTCGATCATATAACGAGACCAGCGCACGTCTGGATACTTTATCCTTACCAAAAATGGTTCCATCGCGATGAACGAGCGCTACTGACTGAGGAATTTGATTGAGAGGGTACGGTGCGGTCACTTCACCATTGAGATCAAAAGGAATGCCGAGCATGAACGGGGTGCCTTGAGCATTCAAGCGGACTGTCGAACGATAAAAATCCTGAACAATTTCTTTTTGAAAGCTCGAAGCGTCGATTCGCTCTACTTTGTTAAAATCAATTAAATATCCAACCGCTTTCACACCCTGTTCTTCAAGTTTCTGTACTGCTTTTAAATGATAAGAAAGAGGAAGTGGGTTGATGTCGTTCAGTTGATTGATGGTTTGGTCATCGATGGTAATGATAGCGATGCGATCATCAATGGCCGGCTTAATGGAAAGAAATTGTCTGAGGTCGTAAAGTGGTGCCTCAATGAAATCGAGTGGAAAGGTCAGTACGGAAGCGGTGATCACCAATGCGAGCAACAAGTGCAAAAGTGTTTCTTGCATTGAGGAGAGGAGGATTAAAAGTTTTGTACTTCGTTTAGTCATAAGTATTCCACGGGCAAAGTCCAACGCATGGTATCATAATGACCCTTGCAAGTAAAGCGAAAAAGTCAGGTATTAGAATGCCTTTTTTATATTTCGATTTAAATGAATTCGGTTTACCGATTCAATGCTGTTTTTATGGTGTTTTCGCGTGCGAGCAGTAGGGCAAGTCCTGAGAAGATCAGCGCATTGATTGCAATGAGTTCTACTCCCAAGCGGTATTCATTCAGGAGAACAGGCGAAAACCAATCTAAGCCTGCGGTAATCGCCACCGCACTGAGTGCAAGCCATGGAATGCGCGCCTGTTTGAGTCTTATTTTGGTGAAAATTCCGATTCCATACAGGCCAATCAGTGGGCCATAGGTATAACCTGAACAACGAAGGACAATGTCGATCAGCGATTTTGCCTCTGACAAATAAATTCCGATAATAATGAAAAAGATGAGTGCTGCTGCGAGTGTATGAATGCCTCGCACCGGAATTTTATTTCTAAGGTGTTCAGGAAGTAGGTCGATCTCAATTGAAGATGCGATCGCAGGCAATATAGTGCCCGCGCTGCTGAAAGTGGCGGCAGAAAGTCCTACGATAAAGATGAGCGATGGAAATGCACCCATATATTGAAACACGAGTGTAGACAGAGTGAGGTCAGGAGCAGGCGTGGTGAGGGCATGCGCTCGGTAGTACTCTTGTGAGAGTGACCCCAAGGCCAGAAAGACAAAGTTCACCGCAACCATCACAAATGCCAAAGTGATCATGTTTTTTTGCGCGTCCCAAAGTTTTTTACAACTGAGATTAAGTTGCATGATGTTTTGGTCAAGCCCGTTCATAGAACTCGTAATGAGCATTCCACCTAAAATTTGTTTTAGGAAAAAATTAGGTTTCATAGGATCTGTAAAGAATATTTGAGGCTTCAGAATCGTCGCGAGTGGATCTGCCGTTTGATTCCATAATAGATACACTAAAAGGAGAATGGCGAGAAGCAGGATAATAGATTGGTAAGCCTCGGTCCAAACTAAGGTCTTAATCCCACCTTTATAGGTATAAAGAACAATCAAGGTCATGGCTGCGAAAAAAGAAAAAATGGGCGAAAACCCAAATGGAGAAAAAAGAAATTGATGTAGGATCATGACGGAAATGTAAAGTCTCGCAGCCGAACCGAACGTGCGAGACGCAATAAAGAAAAGTGACCCCGTCTTCTGTGCTGCTGGGCCAAAGCGTTCTCCGAGATAAGAATAGATCGAGATTAAGTTCCGTCGGTAATACAGCGGGAGTAAGATTGCCGTAATTGCAAAATAACCACAAAAATAGCCAAACACCACTTGTAGGTAAGAATACTGTTGCGTGAATACTGCGCCTGGAACTGAAATGTAGGTTACTCCAGATACTGAATCACTAATCATTCCTAGTGTGATGAGCCACCAAGTGGAATTTCTGCTTCCAATATAGTAATCAGACAAAGTTGCGGAACGTGATCGATAGTGAGAGAGCGAAAGGAGGGCGATAAAATACAACCCGAGCGCAATGAACCCGTTCAATGGCGTCATCATGGATTGGCGAAGTCGCTCAAGCAGGTGCTTTTCTTGGGTTCCCGACCCACAATTACTTTTTCAAGAATAACTTGAGATTCAGTGCAAGAGCTCTCGGCCTTTTGGCCAGAGTGAATATCAAGGCGCATGTCTTGAAGTTGATCACTCTCTAAGAAGGGAAGGGGTGGTTCGTACTGCAGAGCCTGTTTCATAAATTGGGCCCAAATGGGCAACGCTGCAACTGCACCAGTTAATCTGATTTTTTTAGGTGTTTTTTTAGTCACCGGTTTTGAAGCGTCTTTAGATGCTACTTTTAATGCCTCTTGAATGAGTCCTTGGTCCATTCCTACCCAAACGAGTGCAGTTAATTGCGGGGTATAGCCCACAAACCAAGAGTCGCGATAGTCGTTCGTGGTGCCCGTTTTTCCCGCAGCAGGGCGATCAAAACCATAGCCGATGGCTCCCATCGCCGTTCCTTCAGTGAAAACACTTTGAAGAAGATACGTCATCATGTCGGCGATGCCCGCGTCGATTCTTGATTTAGGACGATATTCAGCTCTAAAAAAATCGGAGGTATCAGAATTTTGAATTGCTCTGATCACGAACGGTTGATCCGCTTTACCGTGATTGGCAAAAGTCATGTAGGCCTCGAGTAATTCAATGGGGCTCAGCTCCACACTTCCTAAGCTAACGGAAGGAACTTCTGGAATTTTAGTTTGAATGCCGAGGGCTTTTGCTGTGTCGGCGATTTCACTTAAGCCCACTTGTTTGGCGATTCTTGCAGCTACTGTATTGATTGACTTAGCTAAAGCCGTTTTAATAGAAATCCAACCTAGGCTCTCTTTTTCGTAATTAGTGGGTTTCCATTCTGGCTGTTTGGAATCATATTTCCAGCTCCAGTTTTCATCCTGAAGAGGGTAAGCTGGAGTGTAGTAATTTCCATTTGCATCGTGCATTTGTCTAAATGCGGTGGTGTACACGATGGGCTTAAATGTCGATCCCGCTTGTCGTTTCATGTTGAGGATTCGGTTGAAGTTACTTTGGGCATAGTTTCGTCCGCCAATCAGCGTTCGAATCTCACCAGTCGATTGATCAACAGCGGCTAATGCGCCTTGAAGTTGAATTACTCCAGTAATGCCTAGTTTTGCTTCTAGTTCATCGATCCCCTTTTGAAGCGTATCTTGTGCGCTTTGATTCATGCTTAAATCAAGGGTCGTGTAAACTTGGAATCCCAATTCTGGAATTTCCTTTTCTTCGAAGCGATCGGCGAGTAGCCGAACCAGTTCTGCTTTTACAAAATCTACAAAATAAGGAGCACGATTACCAGCTTGAGGGGCTTGAGAAAGCCTGATTGGGTTTTTAAGTGCAAGATTGTATTCTGCTTCTGAGATTTTCTTGGTTTCTACCATTCGCTCTAAAACGTAGCGCTGGCGAGTGAGTGCACGTTCCAAGTGTTTATAAGGGGAGTAAAATACTGGCCCCTTGATGAGTCCCACCATAAGTGCAATTTCACCTGTGTTGAGATCGCTCACTTTTTTGCCGAAGAAAAATTTTGCACCCTCGGCAAATCCGCGCACTTCATAAGCTCCAATTTGACCCAAAAATACTTCATTCAGGTAACGTTCAAAAATTTGCTTCTTATTGTATTTCACTTCAAGTACTGGCGCCAAGAAGAGTTCATTCACTTTCATGAACAGATTTCGATTTCTCCGTTCCATGAGATTTTTAACTAACTGTTGCGTGATGGTGCTACCACCCTGTGAGAGTGAGAGGGTTTTAATGTCGACCAAGATTGCACGAATAAAACCGCGAGGATCAATTCCAAAGTGTTCATAAAAATGCTGATCCTCCGCTGCCATGACTGCATCGGGAATGCTCTTGGGAAACTCTTCAAACTTCAGCACTTCGCGGATTTGAGATTTGTCTGAGCTCAGTGCTGCGACGAACTCGGGCTCAAGATAAAACTCATTGACGGGACCCGATTCGGACTCGATAGAGTCCAAGGTGCTGTCGAGTGATTCACTATCAAATCGAAGCGTAATGGCTTTGTCTTTCAATTTCAAAGTAGGATGATTTTCGGGAACAAGATAGTCGGGGTAGTGGGGAGAGTGTAAAGTGAATTTTATTTCTCGATCTTTGACTTGGAGCGCATAGCCGAGAGCCTTCAGCTTCTTTTCTACAAAACCACGGGGCATCGGTGGTGCGATTCGAGTCACACTCGAGTAGATTCGAGTAGGGATAAACTCAGCAGGACTATCGAAGGCAATTTCGACTTGTTTGAGAAGGATAAAAAAATAAATCGATAACGCAGCGAGTATTCCCGCCGCAATTCCAATCAGCGATTTTCTTTTTTTAGCAATTTTCCTAAGTATGTTCATGTTTTATCCTTGACTCAATCAATATGCGCCTCGTACTTTCGAATTTCAAGGAGAGATCACACACATGTCTTTATTAGCAACAGTATACAGCCTGGTTTTGTTTTCAATTTTAGCACCGAATGCAGGTGCAATGGACTTTGATTGGCACGGAGATTTTCGTGCAGAAACCAATTGGCTCTTCGGATACTCCAATGGGTTGACTTCGCCTACTGCGCCGCCAGGTTACGGTAACGGATATTTTGTTCCGAGTAACGGTGACAGCCCCGCTTCATTTCAAAATTTATTTTTGAGATTAAACCCACGGGCAATTGTGAATGACAACATCACTGTATATTCAGAACTCTGGTTTGGTTCTGCGGACAGAGGAATGTTTGGAAGTGATCAGCCTACCAGCTCTTATTATTATTCTACCAGCACTGGAAATGCAGCCATCACTGCTAAAACTTTTTACTCTGAACTCGCTACAGACTTTGGAACGATCACCGTTGGACGGGCTCCACTGAATTGGGGATTAGGATTAATTTATAATAATAAGGGCGGAGCATTCGATCGTCTTCCATCTACTGGCGATACTATTCGCATGGTGACAAAATTGGGCGCATTTAAATTTATGCCTGCCATGACTAAATACAGACTTGGAACCAATTACGGTGGTTCATCGGCTGGACCAGGAACCGGAATCACTCAAGGTGGTTGGTCTGGAGCGGCTGATTATACTGTTGGTTTGACTTATGATAATCCGGATGAACAAATTGATTTAGGCGTGATGTTTATGAGAAGACTCGCTGGTCTGAACGCTGCAATCATGAATCCCTTGGCAGTAGATACTCTTCCAGGGAATACGAGCAGTGCTGGTTACCAGTATAATGTTTGGGATTTTTACGCGAAAAAGAAATCAGGAATTTTTACTTTGGCTGCTGAAGTCCCTTTGATTACCGGAACCATCGGTAGCAACACCTATAGCACCGTGGCAGGAGCAGTAAATCTTGATGCAAAAGTGAATGACCATTGGAATGTTAAACTGGATATCGGAAGCGCAAGTGGAAACGCCGATCTCGGTGCAGGAAGTACTCCAACCCAAGTAACGGCGTTTTACTTTCATCCAGATTATCGCCCAGGATTTATTATGTTTAATTATAATCTTGCCAATTTATCTGATGGAAGTTTGTCACCTTATGATAATCCAGTGACGAATGCGCGATTCCTTGCAGTTAATTTTGATTATAATTTAGGTAAGTGGAATCATGGAATGAAATGGATTTATGCGATCGCTGACAAAGTGGCCGATGGTGTAGCAGGAAATCTCTATTACAACAGCCGAGATCGCGGGTACAAAACGGAGCAAGCAGGAGTTGCTGCTCAAAGCAATGGGCTTGGTTTTGAGCTTGATTACTTACTCGCTTATCAGTGGGATGAATCATTTCGTTTAGGATTGAATACTGGGCTCTTTTTTCCAGGACAGTTCTATGCATTTAGCAATAGCGCTACTCTGAATACTTTGAAAACTGTGTTTGCGACGAGTGCTAATTTCAACGTAAAATTCTAATAAAAACGTCGTCCCGGTGTTTGCCTACGCGGTGGCTTGCGCTTCACGAACTGGAGAGTTCGTTTCAATACTCCAGCCTTGCTTCGCAATCCCACATCTCGGCTCCTGCCTCAGCGTTTTGGTTGAAACGCGCATTAAATGACGCAATTCTCAACAAAAAGATCGGGACGACCTTTTTAACCTCGAATCCGTTTGTACATCATTCTCATGATTCGATCGAAGAGTGCACGCGGTAGCATTTGCAAAACAGGGTAAATGAAGCGATAGGGTCGCGGCGCGACTACAAAGCGTTTTCGCTTTAGAATTCCATCTACGAAAATTTTTGCTGCTCGATCGGCCTTCATGAGGAAGGGCATGTTGCCCTTATTTTTTTTCGTCATTTCAGTTTCGATAAATCCCGGTGCCACGGTAACCACTGAAACGCCAAAGGGGATCAAGTCTACTCTCATTGTTTCTAAGTGAGTAGTGAGGGCCGCCTTAGATGATGAATACGATCCAGCGGTGGGCATGCCTCGCGCGGCTGCAATGCTACTGATGCCGCAAAGGATCCCGCTCCTCCGTTTAATCATTTTCAATTTCATGTGTTCAAGGCCATGAATCGTCCCCATTACATTCACCATGAATGTTTTCTTCACTTCTTCCCATGCATCGCTTTGGAAAGAGCTGCGACTGGTGATTCCTGCATTGGCAATGAACATCGTCGCACCACTAAACGCATCATCGAGTTCATCTAAGACGGATTCCAGTTTTGCTTCATCTGTAATGTCGAGCGTTCGCACGAGTACCTTTGGCGATCCTCTTTTTTCGCATTCCAGTTTTACTTCATTGAGGAGATTCTCTCGTCGAGCGATCAAGCCGAGTACGTGACCACGATTTGCGAATTCAAATGCTAGTGCTTTGCCAATGCCATCGCTGGCACCGGTGAGAATGATTTTTTCCATACTTTGATATTAGTCCATTTGACGCAAGTCTCAACAGAAAGATCGGGACGACCTTTTAAAGCCAGCCGTTTACTTTGTACCAAGCGAGCGTTTGAGGGATTCCGGATTCCATCGTGTACTTGGGTTTGTAGCCCAAGCGATCGAAAGCCTTTTGTGAAGAACAGATCCAATAATCAGGAGTGAGTTCTTTTAGTTTATCTAAATTGAAGGGAAGGCTTTTTTTCAAAACTCTGCCGGTGAGCGTTCCTGCGGCTGCAAGCCCCGAGACTAAAATGCCGGGAATCTTCACTCGAATCGGTTTCACTTTCATTTCGTCGGCGATCATCGAAAGCACGCGATCATAGGTATAGATTTGTCCATCACTCACGTAGAAGTGTTCGCCAGTTTGAAATAGCTCATCAGGCGCGCTCAGGGTGCAGATGAGTGATTGAATTAAATCATCGACATGAATGAAGCTGTAATATTTGTGGCCGGTAATCGTTTTTGCAGGAGTCAGTGGCATCCACTGTTTTTGAATCGATTTGAAAAACATAAAAACATTTTTGTCGCGTGGACCATAGACGCTGGACGGGCGGATAATCAAATAGGGTAGTTGCCCTTTCAATTCTTCTAAGTAGAGTTCTCCACGAAGCTTGCTTTCTCCATACATGGAAACCGGGTGGTCGGGGTCAGTTTCTGTTTTGGGCGACAGTCCCACGCAGGGGCCTGCAGCTGCTAAGCTTGAAACATAGATGAACTTCTTTACTGTGCCAGATTTCAACGCAGCCTGAGCAAGGTTTTTTGTGCCCTCTGCATTAAACTTGAAATACTCCTCACGGTCTTTAGCTGCAGTGAGTCCGGCTAAGTGAAATACCACTTCAGTGTTCTGGCAAGCTTTCTCGAGGGTTTCAAGGTCGCGTAGGTCGCCTGAAAGGCGGGTGTACTGAACGCCTTTGAGAAACTCGTTCGATGCGCTTGGTCGCATTAGCGCGCATACGTCGTGCCCAAGGCGTGCGAGTTCAGCAACAAGACCGCTTCCAATAAAACCACTTGCTCCGGTGACTAAAATTCTCATAAATTGAAGTCTACCATGGCAAAGCCTTTAAATAAAATGCGCATCACTGTTTTAGGATGTGGAACCTCTACCGGCGTTCCCCTCATTCATTGTCATTGTAAGGTTTGTAGGTCTCGCAACCCCAAAAATAAACGCCTCCGGGCTTCTTTGTGGGTTCAAGTGGGTGAAAAGAACTTCGTGATCGATATCTCTCCTGATTTCAGACAGCAGGCCTTAAGGGCGAAAATTCCACGCATCGACGCAATTTTATTTACGCATCCTCATGCAGATCACGTGGGTGGCTTAGACGAAATCCGCAGCTATAATTTTGTACAAAAGGAAGTGATTCCAGCCTATGGCCATGATTGGACGATTCGCGAATTGACCTCGCGTTTCCCCTATATTTTCGAGCCGGGCACGGTGGAAGGTGGGGGTGTTGCTCGGGTTTCTTTGCATGAGTTTTCACTGCAGGACTCAAGCTTTTTAGTTGAGGGGGTCTCCGTGATCCCCATCGAGCTCGAGCATGGATCGCAGAATGTTGCGGGTTTCAGGATTGGTGATTTCGCTTATTTAACCGATTGTCATACGATTCCAGAAAAATCATTTGATAAACTACACAACCTTGATGTATTAATTCTAGATTGCCTCAGAATGTCAAAACATGACACGCATTTGCATTATGAAGATTCCCTTCAGTATTCATCGAAGATAGGTGCAAAGAGGACAATATTCACTCATATGGGTCATGATTTTGACTATGTTTCTTCTTCAAAGAAGCTCCCCAAAAATCATGCATTAGCGTATGATGGAATGATCATCAAAATTAAATAAGCAACCCTCGTCTCAAGGAGAAAGATCTATGATCGTTGGTGTACCTAAGGAAATTAAGAATAAAGAAAATCGCGTATCCATGGTGGTTGCCGGAGTTCGAGCACTCACTCAGGCCGGACACAAGGTCCTCGTGCAGGCGAGCGCAGGCCTAGGCGCTGGAATTACCGATCAAGAGTATGCACAAGCGGGTGCGAGCATTGTTGATCAAGCCAAAGATATTTTTTCTAAAGCCGACATGATCGTAAAAGTGAAAGAGCCTCTTCCTGAAGAGTATGATCTTTTGCGTGAAGGACAAATCCTTTATACCTATTTGCATCTTGCCGCTGACGAACGTCAGGCAAAAGCCCTTCTTGAAAGAAAAGTAATTGGAATTGCCTATGAAACAATTCAACCCGCCGACGGATCACTTCCACTTTTGGCTCCCATGAGCGCAGTGGCGGGCCGGATGGCTACACAAATTGGGGCAACTTATCTGCAAAAGGATAACGGCGGTAAAGGAATGTTGCTCGGAGGAGTGACTGGAGTTCAACGCGGAAATGTTACTATTTTAGGTGGCGGAGTCGTGGGCGTAAATGCGGCGAAAATGGCGGTGGGTTTAGGCGCGAAAGTAACCATCTTAGATGTGAATGTGGATCGTCTTGATTATCTTAACGATATTTTTGGTAACGCCATCCACACTCTTTATTCTAACAATGAACAGATTGAAAAATCGGTGGTGGAGTCGGATCTCGTCATTAGTGCGATTCTGATTCCGGGTGCTAAGGCTCCAAAATTAGTGACTCGAGACATGATTTCAAGAATGCAGCCAGGCGGAGTAGTGATCGATGTGGCTGTCGATCAAGGGGGCGCAATTGAAACCTGTCGCCCAACCTCACATGAGCATCCTACCTATACTATCGAGAACATTATTCACTACGCGGTTCCCAATATGCCAGGAGCGGTGCCTCGCACCTCTACCTACGCATTGACGAATGTGACCCTGAGATACGGCCTCATGATTGCTAACTTGGGTTGGAAAGAGGCAGTTTCTCGTGATCCTGCTCTCATGAAGGGTGTGAACCTTGCTCATGGAAAATTGACCTATAAAGCGGTTGCAGATGATCTAGGGTTGCCTTACGAGCCGCTTAAGCTTTAAGCTATAGTTAATGGGTAAAAAGCTCGGCCTCATTCTTAGGCTAGTCAATACGATTGCTGTCCTCGCGGTCTTAGGTCTCTTTGTCTACACAAGGATTATTTTTAAGCACCCTGTGATTACAGAGTCCAAAGAACGAAAAAAACTTTTAGACAATCAGAACAAACCAACCTCGACCACTTTGGCGAGGAAGGGGCTCATTAGTCTTGATCCCATCACTGCAAATCTTGATCCTTTTAAAGATACAGACGGAAAACAAAAATCGCATTTCCTGACCCTTACCGCTTCCATTGAAATTCGTGATGAAAAGGAAGCACCTCGCTTTGAAGCTGTGCGACCAATTATCATGGATCACATTCTACAAAGTTTAAGTAAAAAGAAGTTTGAGGATCTGGACCAAGTGCAGGGTCGGTATGTTTTTAGATCGCAGATTATTGATGCCGCAAATGAGGCGATCGGCGCTCCCGTGGTAACTGAAGTATATTTCAGTGAATTCCTTCTTCAATAAAAGGTCGTCCCGATCTTTATGTTGAAGATCGCGTCAAAAGAACTCTGGTTTTCACTTTGTACTTAGTCTGAAATTCTCTTCTAGTGATTGCATTAGAAAACACCCGTTTTTGACGCAAACTTCAACATAAAGATCGGGACGACCTTTTAGAAGGCGTAGGTAATTCCCGCGCCAAGGTCATTTCTAGTGTAGGCATCACTCCAGTAATATTCGTATTTTAAAGTAATACCCATGGTGGGGTTGAAGCGATATCTCAGTTGGACAGTTTGAACGGTGCTGGCTATTTGCTTCGTAAATGAGTTGTCGCTGATCACGGTATATCCTTCTTCTCCGGTGTCGTAGCGATAAGATGCTTCGAAGTTTTGGCCTTTAAAAAATGTAATCACTGCATAAACGCGTTTTGTATCTACAGGGCCAGGCAAACTACGATTCAAGCGTACTCCGGTTTGAATCGTTGCTTGCCAAAAGTAATAAACTAATTCGGCAATTCCATAATACCCGGAATAGGGTGCATGATTGGCGGTATACCCCATGCCGATACCTGGAACGAGTGAAAGATCGGACAATGTTTTTCGGTGTATTTCGTTAAAAAAATCGAGCCCCGGTAAAATATTCGAATCCGTAGAGCTGGCCAAACTTGTATCTTGGTACCAATATTCATTGTAAGTATGAGTTAAATTGATGGCGCCCAAAAATGCGGTTTCATTGAAGTGATCTTTGTAATCAGTTTCAATCGTCCATTGGTTAGTAGGTTGATGATCGAGAACAGTATAAATGTTCACATCATTCCAAACCCCATACCCTTGACTCAAAGTAGAGTGCTCGTATTGCAGCTCCACATGATCTGCAAGTGCAAATGAAGGCATTGCACAGATACCTAATAATGCCGAGCCCAGTACCCATTTTTTAATTAAATTCAATTTTATTTTGCGAACAATCACCGAGCAGCCTCTTCGTATTCAATTTCAAAGTTTTCATTCTTCGGCGTTGAGACTGTAAATTCGGAATCTGATTCCTTGATTTGAGTCTCTCCCGACATCGCTCTCACTTGTTTAACGTATTTTTTCGGGAAGGTCCAAGTCATTTGAATTAAGTTTGGTCGGCCGAGCACTTTCATCGAATAGAAATCACTGTTATTCTCGCTTCGTTGAATGCTCCACTGTGTAGCACTTCGATCATTGAGAAAACTGGCGGCTTGGGACATGGTGTACCACTTAAATTTACCGTCCTTGGTTAGAAACTCATTGTATTCCATCCAGCGTTTGAGTGACTGAGGATAAAATGCAACACCTGGGGGATGAAAGTAAAAAAGTCGGATGGCGTGATTCCGAGATACGTAACTAGAAAGGGATTCAAGCCACGCGGTCATATATTCAGATGGGATTTTTTGTTGGTTTGCTTCTTCAAAGGAGGCAGCGTTTCGATATGAAGCTGCGGGGAAGGCCCAAGTGGTATGATCGGTCTTCACTAAATCACGAAATGTTTGTGTGGGCCCTAAGCCGCTATTACCGGTAAAATAATATGAATTATAGTCATGTGCCTCAAGCCACTGGGTAACCCATGCGGGATGGTTTCCGAGCGGAGCTGAATATTCTTTCACTGGTTTTTGGCTCATTTCACTGACCAAGGCCCTGTTTTTCTCTAGGTAATCCTCTAGCTCTGAATTGGGGGAGTCTTTAATATTGTAGCCGAAAAAATCATGAATCCATCCACCATGAGCTCCAACCTCATGCCCTTCTTTGACCCAATAACGAACCCAATCTTGAGAAACAGAATTTTTTTGTAGATCAAACCCAAGATGATCGCCCACTTGCCTTGCGTCAGGTCCTGCGGTGACATGAATTGAAAATGGCCCTTGAGCAAAGAGATTATATTTTTTCATCAGCTGCAGGCCGGGAATGGCAGCATTTGAATCTACGTGGATATTCAATACCATTCCGCCTTTGCCTTCTGGTGATGATAAAAGGCGTGGTAGACCAATCCAATCTTCGGAAATCCACCTTAAGAAACTATGAAGGAGTAGCCCGTCGGTACGAGTCTTAAGGTAACCTAATGGCATATTAATCCAGAGTACTTCACCTTTACCGTAAGCATTGGTGCCCGCAACCAAAGACCCATCGATGGACTCGAGAATAATTTTCCCTTTAAAACTTTTCGCGGATTCCGTTGGCCAGTAAGGATAGGGCGCAATTCTTTGTTGATAGGTGCTCAGTACATGAGTGTCTTGATTGGGGTTCTCCCAAACTGGATCGGTATATTGTCCGGGTGCAATTCGAAGTGCTTCTATCCATTCATTCGAAATTTGAATTCCGGCGCTCCTGAAGAGGAGGTTCCTCTCTTTTTCTCGCAGCACGTGAGGGAATTCAAATACTTTCTCCACGGGAAGTGTTTCAAGATCATGATGATGAGAGTCCTGCGAAAGCGCATCCCCTACAATGACTAGTTTTCCACCTTCCTTAACATAGTCTTGCAGAGTCGCTAGTAGTGGTGCTTGAACTTCGGTGATGAGTTGGTCGGGAAGAATAATTCCTTTGGAGCGTATTTTTGAGATCCGAAAGGGTTTAAGTAGGTCTTCACTTGAATAGCGAGTAAGGGGAATCCCCTCTTCGCGAGCTGCACTCATCCAAACGTCAGTGTATGTCTGTGATAACGAAGACTGAGGCACCAGAAGCGCCAAAAGAGGTTCAGCAGCTTTTTTTTTAAAAGTTTGATAAAGAGGGTAAGAAAAAAAAAGTCCCAATAAAAGCACTACGGCATATTTATTGAGAGCTTTCATTCAGTGCAATCGTGGCGGTGGCCTCTTGTTTAGCTGGGATGAGTACTGCGTTTCGGAGTGCATCCATTTCGGTACGCATGCGTTCTCTCTCTTGAGATAACTCAAACTGTACTTGAGCTAATTGCCCAATTTGAAATTCAAGCTCACTCAGTTGCTTTGCCAACAAGGGATTCAATCCTTCGAATGCCAATGCCTGTGCTTCTGCCTGTGCTTTTAATTGTTCTTGTTTTTTTTTGCTCTGTCCTGAGCGAAATAAGCTGATCATCATCGTGAAGATCCTCGCAATCTGTATATATTGTGATGCGTCTATAATCAAAAATCAAGACTTTAGCTTTAATACTTTGTACTATTTGGATTAAACCGATGCCATTAAATAATTACTCACTTGAAGAACGTTTAGTAGAACCCTTTAGGTCAATTCGTTGGCTGGCCGTGACGCCGCTATTGAAATTGTTCACTTTTATATGCTTGGTGTTATTTTTGGTCTTTTGGTGGTTTGAACGATCAATGGTATTTGAGTGCTGGGGAGGAACGCTCTCAAGACTCACCCATCTTCTAGAACTTCCTTGGCACGTGGGAATCGCACAATGGCCAGACCCGGCACATGCTTACCTTGCAGTGCCCACTTTAGAGATTTGGATCGTGCCTCCGAGCACTTGGGTGTGGTGGAGTTTCGTTTTGGGGACAGGCGCGGTTTGGATGATTACGGGGCGTCTTAAGCAATCATTTCTTCCGGTGAGAACCGCAGTTCGTTTTTTATTGATGCCCTTGTGGATTACCATTGTTTGGTTTGTCGTTTTTCCATTGAAATTTAATCACACGATCGAAGAGTGGTCGCGAATCTATTTCTTGGTGAGCTATGGTTCGGTAGCGATTCTCTCCATCATTTGGACCTTCGGAGTGTTGTGGTTTCCGATTCCTCTTTTCACAAAACTTCTGATGAGTTCACTGTGGATTATCTACACTCTCTTTGGCGTGCCCGTTTTATTCTTTATTTCGTGCATGCTGCTCAATCAAACCTCACTCCTTTTATTGCCCACTTTTGCTCTCGGGATTGTGCCGTTGGTACAGTTGGGATGGTTTGTTGCATTTTATTCTATAGCGTTAAGTGCAGGGAGTAAGACGCGATGAACACTTTTTTATTAATATTGAGTTGGTATCTATACATCTTTTTAACGCTCCTCTTTATTTACTTCGTCCGGCATTTCATTTTTACGTTAAATAGGGCTTTTCGCTCTCAAGGGGCGATGTATTTAGGAATTGAAGACTCAAGGCTTCCTACGGTTACTATTTTTGTACCCGCGCATAATGAAGAAAAAGTGATTGCGGATGCACTGAATTCACTACTGAAGCAGGATTATCCGGCGCACCTCTATAAGATTATTCCACTTAATGATCGCTCTACCGATCGGACAAAAGAAATCATTGATCAGTTTGTATTGCTTCATCCAGGCAGGATTGAAGCATTTCATCGCAATTCCGGCAAAGCTGGGAAATCAGCTGCTTTGAAAGAAGCATGTGAGAATATTCAGACAGACATCATCATCGTTTTTGATGCCGACTACATTCCTGCCCCTAAGCTGCTATTAAATTTAGTGTCGCCTTTTGTTGATCCTGAGGTGGGTTCAGTTATGGGACGAGTGGTTCCTCTCAACTCAGGTCGTAACCTTTTGACTCGAATTTTAGATCTCGAAAGATCAGCAGGCTATCAGGTGGATCAGCAAGCCCGCATGAATATGGGCCTGCTTCCACAGTACGGCGGCACCGTGGGTGGTGTGAGAACGCAAGCACTGAAAGAAATTGGGGGATGGGACGATTCTGTGCTCGCCGAGGATACCGACGTTACCATGCGAATGTTTCTCAAGGGGTGGATGGTAGTTTACCAAAATTTTTGTGAGTGCTACGAAGAAGTGCCCGAGAACTGGCAAGTCAGGATTAAGCAAGTAAGGCGTTGGGCCCGGGGCCATAATCAAGTGTTCTTCAAAGAAATTAAAAACTTATTAAAATATAAACAGATTCGGCTAATTGATAAGTTAGATGCCATCCTTCTTCTTGGAATTTTTATGATGGGGCCGCTGACCTTCGTGGGGTGGGGCGCCGCTCAAGTGTTGTATTTTGCAGGATATAGTAAAACAAGTTTGCTCGTTTCAAGTTTGGGCGCTTTTATTGCTTTTAGTTCCTTAGGAAATTTTGCCCTCTTCTTTGAAATCGGTACCGCTGCATTCTTGGATGGTTACCAAAAAAGAATTCGACTCCTTCCTCTGGGAGTCTTGTTTTTCTTTGTAAGTATGACCACCGTTGCACGTACATTTTTTGGCCAACTCTGGGACGATTACATTATGAGAAAAGAGCTCACCTGGGACAAGACTACTCGCTATAGGCTCACGCCGATGCATCGGAGAAAACAATGAGTGTGGTAGTGTTTTTTTTGGGTTTAGTGATGATTTCACTTCCTTTCATTCCGATGCTAATGGAGATCGTAAAGAAGAGTGACTTGAGCCCTCTGCAGATATCAAATCAAACCTTAAAAGACCCAAGAAGTGTGCCAGATTATGTTTTTTGGTATTTGGCGCATCTTTTGAAAGTAAATGGGCTTATTGAATTGAAAGAAAAGGTTAGTGTCAGCGTTTCTACCATGGTGGGTGACTCTTTGCTTGCGATTCCAGCTGGGATCATGACCAAGCTCGATGTAGCCGCACATACCAAAGTGGCCAGAGTAATTTCGGCTGGGAAAATTATCCTGCCTGATTATAGCAACCATATTCAAAAGATCCTTTCCCTCGACTCCATTCAAACCGGTGTAGAAAATAATCTTAACGAAGTTCATGCACATCATTTATTAACGATCGGGAAGAAGAATAAAGTGATTTGGTGGGCAACCGCAGAGAATGTGATCTTACAGGCTGAGGCTCATTTACCTGGCAAGGTGCAGGCGAGGAAAGAAATTGTTTTTGAAAATGGAGCACAATTTCATTTATTACAAGGGGCCTTAATTAAAAGCAGAATTAATTTTGAGTCTGGAAGCGCAGAGAATCAAGAACTGATCAAAACACCCTCTACGCATATTCCTCATAAACTCACGATCTCAAAAAATCATACTATTTTAGATCAGGTTGTTTTTGATGGCACCTTGATTGTGAAAGGGAATCTTACCTTAGGAAAAGGATCGCGAGTTTTGGGTGACCTCAAAGTCTATGGAAAACTGATGGTAGAAGAGGGTGCTCAAATTAAAGGAAACGTCTTCTCTTTTGGTAACATTAGATTCCGGGGGAATAATTTAGTGGGTGGGACACTGGTTACCAACCGACAACTTCGGATGGGACCCTGTACCCAAGTTGGATTCGAAGATCGAAAAATTACTGTTTCTGCGAAGAGCATTACGATTGATGGCCCTTTTAAGGTTTATGGCCTTTTACGGGCTTGGAAAAGTGGCACCATTACTTCATCAGCACTTTAGCTTCAAAAAATGCTCCTGGATCAACAGTGAGAGACGGTGAATGAATAGATCCTACCATCTTTCCGTTAGGCGTAATCCATGTGCGTTTAGTGCAGACCACCTCACCTTTTACAAACCCTTCAATGACCAAGGTATCGGCAAAAATATTTCCCTCAACCAACGCACCTTCTTTAATGTAAATTATGCTGCCGGCCTTACCAATGAGTTTGCCGAGCACTTGCCCATAGAGATGAAGTTCGTTTGCAACTTCCATGTTGCCGACGATTTTTATTTCGCTAGCAATCACGGTCAGTTCACTTGTGTGGAGTTCATTTGTTTCCATATTGAAAATTTTGCACCATGATTAAATTGTTATTCAGATCAAATAAGAACACTTGAATTTCTGAAAGTTGTTTTTGGTTTTCGAAGGGGCCAAAACGAGTTTTGAGGACGCGGAATTTTGCGACTGAAAAGTACTCCCCTTTATTTGGGTTAAAAAGAAAGGCGCCGCTTCCTGTGTTCAGTACACCTTCTGGATGCGCAAATACAAGATCGTTCGATCTTGCGAGCACAACGATGTGGCCCTGTTGACTTCCTTTGCCTGGCTCACGGTAGAGAACGTTGACCGCAAAGTTTGCATATTTACCCTGCCAATCAATTCGTGCTTCCTCCAGCTTGATCGGAGGAGTGTTCCCTGCAGGAGGAGCAACTACATTTTCTGCAAGTCCGGTCCAAACGCCCTCTTTCCCTTCAATGGCAGTCCCAGCGGCTGGATTTGGTTTTTCGTTTGTCGCCATTGCATCCGCTTTAATGTTTTGGTCATGAGTACCGGACGTGGCTGGAGGGGGAGTTGTTCCCTTTTTTTCGAGGGCAATCTTGAGCTCTTGAATTTCGTTTTCCAGTTCCTTCACGAGTTCAGGTCTGGCTGAGCGTTCGGAAACATATTCCTTAATCGCATACGTGGATGCAATGCAGGCTACAGCAAGGAGTGTCCACGCCAGCAGAGCGCTTCGGCTAATCCATTTTAGTGGAACCTTGAAGGTTCTTGCATTCAAATGGCCTAGATGCACTCTTAGAGTCAATATTTTGGCTGAGTTTTTCACATCTCGCATTTAATGATCATAACATTTTGTCCATTTCAGTCAAAGAGCTTAAAGGTTTTATAGTCGGTTTCCGATCTGTTTGATGATGAAGATCCTTTTCGTCGACCACAGTGCCGATATGCAGCAGAGATGGATAGACCCGCTTCGTAATGAAGGGTGGGGTGTAATCCGCGCGAGAAGTGCCGAAGACGCTTCACGGATGCTATTTTTCCACGGAAAGAGTTTGGATTACGTGGTGGTCTATGAAAAGGACGTGGTCTGGGCAGAGAAGCAAGGAAATCCATTCATTCTGATCAATCGCGACTGGACTGATAGCGAAGTCCTCAAACATCAAAATTCCAATCATGCAGCGGTGGGGTATCTCAAAGCAAAGTGCACTGCAAAAGACATCAAAAACTTGGTCGATTCAAGAAATAAAAAAGTAGAGTTAAAAGAGAATGCTTCAAGACTAGAGCTTGAGAATTTTGCCGACGTACTTTCCAAGCCAGAGCCCACGAAGACATCGATTGAGTCGAGTATCCGTCTGGATGGTCCATCTGTGTACTTGGGTGGTGAATCGACTAACACCGATTTGAGGCGAAATCTTGAAAGCATCGGTGTACATGAACTTACGAATAAAAGTCAGACCCAGGATGCAGTTGAGAAAACAGTTATAATTGAAGAAACCAGGCTTGAACTAAATGAAATCAGCTTAGACGAAGTTGAAGAAGTTCAAGGTATCGAAATCAATGAAGAAGAAGAAATTGAGTTTTCAGAATCACTGGATCAGGCAGTAGGTTCGTCATACTACGAACCCACACCCGCAGTGAATCCAAGTCGAGTGAATGTTCCGAGTCCTCCACCTCGAACTCAGCCAATAAATGAAGCACCTCCTGAGGATCGTGCTCCTTATTCAGCTGATGTCGAGACCATGAAAAACTATTTATCACTTCGTGAGCAAGATGTAGCCATGCTCACCGGGCAGCTTCGGTCCTCTCAAGAGCGCATTCATCATCTTGAAGTTCAACTTAAAGTTGAAAAAGCACGGAGTACTGAACTTCAGCACATTGCCCAAAAGCAAGAACAACAAATTAAGAATTATGATCAAGATAAACTAGTCGAGACTGAAGTCCTTTTCAAGCAAGTAGAGGATTTGAATCTTCAATTGCGTGAAAGAACCGACAAGGTTCGAACGATTGAAACTAAATTAAAGCACACCACCATTGAAGTGGATAAAGTAAAAGAGCGCGTGAGGGTTGACATTCGTCGGATTCGTGTTCGCGAAAAAGAGCTCGAAGGACAACTTGAGGTTTTAAAGAAAGATTCATCAGCATTGTTGCTTGCACGCGACGAAAAAATTATTGAACTCAAACGTAAAATTGATTTACTCGAATTTAATATGGAGCTCGTTCAAGAGCAGTTTACAAAAGAGCGAAACGTATCTGATCAATTACGCTTACGTCTCAAAGATGCCGCAAGTGTGATGCGACAAGCAGGTGGCCTTCTTGATCACGAAAACTAATGTTTTTGATTGAGGTCGCGAATATTATTCCACGCGAGCTGGCTCTTGTTTTTCCAATTACCCTCTGAATTCAAACCAGAATAAATGGCAACGTATCTTTTCATTACCGCCACAACGTAGTTCTTAGGTGTCTTTTTGAGGTCGACCAACTTGCGTAGTTTGTGTGCTCCCATATTATAGGCCGAGAGGTAGAGTCGGCCTTGGGCGTCGAATTGAGTTCTCAGTTTATCAATGAACGCGGCACCTAATTTGATATTTGTTTCTGGGTCGTAGAGTGACTTGGCGCCCTTGTAGGGAACATGGCAGGTATCGGCGAGCCATTTCGCAGTGTCGGGCTTCAGTTGCATTAGTCCAATTTCGCCAAAGGCGCCTAAGCGTTTTGGGTTGAAGCTGCTTTCGTTCTGAATAACCGCCACTAAAAAGAGTGGGTCCATTTCGTACTGATCAGCCTGATCTATAATTACTTTTGAGATTTTTTTAGCCAAGTGTTGATAGGCCTTTGGTAAAAAACGCTGAGTAGTTTCTTTAATAAAATCCGAAATATCAGCTGTTTTTTCGCCATGCCTCACCACACTCTTTTTGTAGGATCCGCCCAATAATTCACGAGCGTGAGAAATGCGAGCGTCGGAAGAGGGTGTGCGTGCCGGCACTTCAGCCAATGCAACTGAAGTCATTGACACGATCAAGATGCAAGTGTGTTTAATTAGGATGGTTGGGACTCTCATACTGGTATCTATTACAAGGAATGGGCCAAGGATGAGTCGTGAAACTCTTCAGATTTTCTACAAGCATGTGTTTAGAACCTGGACAGCTGTCGTCAAAACATTATCATTGCCGTGGTACCGCTGCGGTGAAAAAATTAAACGAATCTTAGATTTAATACTCATGGAAGGGCATCCAGAAATGAAACGATCTTTCTTGTTTAGTTTTTTGTTTAGCATATTAGGTTTCCAGCCAGCACACGCTTCTTCCGAGCAATGTTTTCAGTTCTTCAAAAATGATTTACCTGAATGGGCCCATCGCGAAACTTGGTGCTATCAAGAGAGAAGAATTGAGTCGCAAGTATATTTATTTCTATTTCAGTTCGATTCCGGTTTCGCAGACTTAGTGAAACCAGAACTCACCGCATTGATCAAGCTCGATCACAAAAAACGTCCACTAAAAATGAGCGTGGGTTCAAATCACCGAGGCACCGTACAATTTGATGAGTTGCCGAGCCTGAAGCTTAATCCATTTGCGATTCCGCTCTCACCCGAAGAGGCGTCTCAAGTGGCGGTAAGGGTTTATCCTCACACGCGCAAAGCATCAGCGCTTCTTGACTCATTTATTTCAAGTCACAGAGTTCAAGTTCGCGCTCATTCGGTGATCTCTCTCCAAGAGGGAATATATTCGGCGAATATTTCTGAAAAGCATTTTCCCTTCAATGGTTTTTGGTGGAGCCTTGCTGGGCTGCCTATGTCATCGGGACCAAATTCACCGCTCGGTTTTTACGATCTTTACCAAAAAGCGCATACTGGCAGAAACCCTAACTCAGTAGGTTGGGAAGAAAAAAATCACACCGGAGGCGAAGCCGAATGGGGCGGCCATTGCAATGGTTGGGCAGCAAGTTCCGTACTTTTTCCGGAACCGACGAAAACTCTTTATGATCCGACCACCGGTCGGGTGCTCACCCCTTATGCTCAAAAGGGAATGCTTGCCGAAGCGGCTTACTGTGTGCAAACCGCATTTTATGGCAAACGCTACAGTGGCCCCGGAGATGATCTTTTAGACGTCTATCCAGATGTTTTTCACCGTGTGCTTAGTTATTATATTGGTGAATTGGGTCAGGGTGTTGCGATGGATTATGTTCGAACTGCAGAAATTGATAACCACACCATTACCGGATATCGGTTTGAAATTCGTGCAAATGGCCTCCAGTCTTATCATGTCAATGCCGTGCTTACTGTTGCCGGATACGATATTGAACAAAGAGACTCCATCGGTCGAGCAGTGACCTATGAACGGAAATATTCTTACACATTAAAGACTGATGCTAAAGGTGAGATCATTTCTGGACAATGGGATGAATCCAGCGATAATCCTGATTTCTTATGGGTAGCACTGAGTCCCGCAAAAAACTGCGGTGGCATGAATCCAAAAATTGATTACCAGACTGTCTCAAAGATCATTCAGTCATTACCCGAAGCAAAGGTGACGTCCAGTAATCCGAACATCAGAGTAGTAGCGAGTCTTTATCCACAACTTCAAATACCTCTCGCTACCCTCATCCCCATGGGCGACGGAATTGAAATTACCTATACCGTAAACTCCGTGAGCACAGCTGGCCTTCAACTCATTTTCTCCGGAAACGCCCGCTACCCGATCAAAGGCGGAATCGATGAATCGGTATTTATCCCTGTCACAGTGGGCACTCATGTGGCGAAGCTTGATCGCTTACTCAGTATCTCAAACGCGGTCGTGGTGAACTCAAGTACCCAAAATACGGTTACTTTAGACATGTCCGTCGATCGAGTTCAGTTCTACAAATAAAAGGTCTCCGACAACTTAATGTTGAGACATGTGTTAATGAACGCATGTCTTAAATCAAAATGGCGTTTACAAGTCGCACATTTAAAGGTGCAGCTTATTCGCAAATAAGGTTTTTATTTACGCTCTCTACTTTGCCCGAGTCTTCTCCGCACGTTCCGTAAGTGACTATAATTCGGCATCGTTGAGAGATGGAATTGTGACTTGTGTCCTCAGTGATTCGAGTGAACAGAAGATCAAAATAAGTTCGATCTCCGGTACACCCAGTTTGCAGATTTGACATCACGATTCCTTTAAACCAGCGCATATCGGATTCCGTTCTGGCTTTAATGACTTCAGAGACGGCAACTTTCACGGCTGAGTCTTGGGCAACGACACCGATCTGATCGATGATTTCGTGCGCGAAGGCTGGTGTAGATAATAATCCGAATAGAGTGATCAATAGATTTTTCATAAAAATTCCTTTCAGTTAGCGCTTCAGATTACAGGTCCAAATCAGTGTAGACGACCCATCTGATATATTGTCGGGCGCTTGGGTTACTTGGACCGATATATTGAGAGTTGCTCCTGGTGTAGGGCGTTCAAAACCTCCTCCAGTTTGACTTTTGATAGTGTAGTTTTTTGTGCTTATTTTTATTGTTTGGCGAGTGAATTCCCCGCCCACATCGTTGACATTCTCGCGACCTTTCAAGAGTTGAGAAAGTTCGGTCGGGCAATGAGCGACAGCATTCGCCATCTCCACTGCGTCGATTTCGTTATCAAACAGTGAGGCATTTGCGGTTCCGGTTATACATAGCAATACAAGCATGAGTTTGGTCATGGGGTCTCCTTCGAGAGGTTAGCTCTTTTATTTTGGTTGATGATTGTTCACTTGTTTTTAAAAGTAAGGCGGTGAACGTCGTCTCACTCGGTCGGGGTCAAAGACTGTAGTTTCTTGTTTCGATGATACTCTTTGATCGCTTTTCCGGTAGAACGATTTTCAATCTTCATGAAGAGCCTTTTGTCTTTCCAGTACAGGGATTCAGTAAAATTCTCAAAGGGATCATGATTAGGATTAGTGTCATTTGGTCGTTCATTGAGAGCACAACGATTGGGAAAGTGTGTTTTCATGTCAGGCCAATTCATTTGTTGCTGGGGCATGAAATAGAGGTCACCGCTATAAACACAATACAACTTGTGTTTTCTCTCGTCTCCAATGAAGTGAGCATTTGGGTCATTACCAATTTGAGTAATCGGGAATGAACTGAAAATGCCATCAATCCAGTCACCTTTACATTCCTCTGAAAAACTAAAACTGAGTCGATCTAATTGAAGAGAAACATTAAAATTAAAGGCCGTTGATTGAGTGGCGTCTTGTTTATCTGTCCTGCTAATATCTCCGTTAAATCCGTAATCATAATTATAATTTTTCAACTGTGAAATAGATGCGTTGTATTCAACTTTTTTTGGATCTATACGCGAGTCATTAATTTTGAGCAATCTTTCTAAGTCTGGATCACGATCGTCGATCCATTTTGTAAATTTAAGATTGAGATCTGGAACATAGCACATCAGTCGGCTATCATTTTCTAGTGATTTTTTTGGACCAAGAACCTCTCTCATTTCTCGATGTTTAAACTGTGAAAGTTGGTCTGAAATAGTGAAGTCTGAAGTACTGAGACCCATTCGTTCCTCGAGGCCCGCAATGGAGGCAAATTCGTGGTGAGTGAGTTCGAAATTATCATCGGGTAAGCCTTGCTGAATTCGTTTCTTTTCATCCAGGATAGAATTTTCATCGCAGTCAATGTGTGACCGTTTGTCCT
>Ga0364866_10430_pt2 | contig 26256 bp, 12 predicted proteins | sample ExccelAu500001D3_3_FD_206913 | JGI IMG/M metagenome (GOLD analysis project Ga0364866, IMG submission 206913) | Enriched cells from Trout Bog Lake Hypolimnion, Wisconsin, USA - BchlTB.Aug13.5000.01.D3 | ecosystem: Environmental > Aquatic > Freshwater > Lake > Hypolimnion/Profundal zone | place... | reverse complement strand
TGAGAGCTTCAATGTGGAAGTTCGGAGATTGAATCAAAAACTCAGCGTCACGGATGAGTCGTTTGTGCAAATACCATTCGACCTCGTTCATTGGGAAAAAATAGCGAAGGAGAAATATCCGAACGGATTGCCTAGGCCATTTTCGAGCAATCCCACGCAGTGGCTGTTCAACGGGCATCCAAAAGGATCCGACCATCCACTACAGGTTGGGGTAGCAAGACTTGCCGGCTATCTGTGGCCGCGCCAGTCGGGATCGAGTTTCCAAGAGTGTCACGCGCTCGGTCCGGACGGGTTGGAAAAACACGCAGACCAGGATGGCGTGGTATGCTTCAACCAGGTACGAGATGAAGCGCCCGCAGCGACGCGATTACGAGCGTTGCTGGCCGACGCATACGGAAAAGAGTGGAGTCACGCAATGGAGCGCAAACTCATCACGGCAACCGGCTCGAAAGCTGCGTCTCTTGAAGACTGGCTTGTAAACGATTTCTTCATTCAACATTGTGATATATTCCACAGCCGACCTTTCGTGTGGCACATCTGGGACGGACGCAAAGACGGTTTCAATCTTTTAGTGAATTACCATCGACTCGCCGGCCCGAATGGGGAAGGACACCGCACTTTGGAGACTTTGACCTACGCATACCTCGGTGACTGGATTGGACGTCAGAAAGAAGCCGTGGCGCATGGCGAAGCCGGTGCAGATGACCGCTTAGCCGCAGCGATCGAACTGCAGACCGAGCTAAAAAGAATTGCAACGGGTGAATCGCCATATGACCTATTCGTCCGCTGGAAATCACTTCACCTGCAACCTATTGGTTGGGAACCTGACATGAATGATGGAGTCCGTTTGAATATCCGTCCGTTCATGATTGCTACTCAGAGCCGGGGGAAGAAAGGATGTGGATTATTCCGATCACATCCGGGAAGCAATGTAAAATGGGAGAAGGACCGTGGAAAAGAGTCGGATCGCTCGAAAAAAGATTTTCCGTGGTTCTGGAAATGGGATCAGCAGACCGAAGATTTCACAGGCGACGTCGAGTTCGATGGCAACCGGTGGAATAATTGCCATTTCACGATGAAATTCAAGCGTGAGGCACGGAAGAGTAAGTTGGACGCAAATGGTTAACGAACACAAGACCAGATTAATAGATAACGTATAAGAAATTATGAAACCAAAAGGTAGAACTATGCCAGCAGTCGGAAGCAAGTATGCAAGAAAAGTACGTAATAGCGGCATACATCAGATGACGGTCGTCGAAGTGGACGGAGGAATTGGATACCGAGTGGGCAAGAATGTTTTTAAGACTCCGTCAGCGGCTGCAAAGTCAGTAAATGGTGGGCACCAAGTTAACGGCTGGCTATTTTGGAAAATTGACGAATGATCCTGCATGAACCACTGCAATCCGAACTGCTTATTGGCTTGAAGATATTTAAACTGGGGATGCAGGTGATGCTGGCTGCGCTGTTGGGTGGGAGGCCGCCTGTGCCGCTGGTTTCATTTGGTGAAGCGGAACTGAAATTCGGACTGAAGATGTATTGGAAAGCAGGAATACCGAGAAATATCGAATGAGTGTAAGTTATCGAAATAATGCCAAGGCGCCGGCAACCATGATGGCAGCCGTCAAGGCTTCATTGCTTGCGGCGACGCGGCATCATGCCGGCGTGGAAGAAAAGCCGGCGGCGTTGTTGTGGACAGATACCGACGGTCAATGGCAAGCGCTTGTAAAGAAGCTCCAAGAACAGCTGCCGCAGCTCATCGTGTATGGAGTGTACGACGTCGCAAAGCGCACAGGGCCGGCAGTGTGGTTGAAGTGCATCGTGGCGCGGACGATAGATTTGGGCTTGGCCAAGGATGTCGTGCCGATTGTGTATCTCCCCAAGGTGAGCCGCCAAGATTTAAGAGCGGCGGCGGAATGTCCGTCCCAATTGCAACCGCTGGTGGAACTGCAATATCGCGGCGTGGTTTGGACGCAACGCAACTGCAAAGACTGGACGTTGGATGCTTTTCTTATTTCCGATGACGGAATGGGGTTGGACGTTTCCCGCGACGAGGCAACTCGCATTTCATTACGCCAAGCCCTGCCGGTTCTCGCGGAGACACCCGTGCCTCAATTGGAAGGCAAACGGCTGGAGGCGGAAGATTTTGACAAATTGATGGTGGGTGACCATCCGCGTGATTTGTTGGAATGGATGAACGACCCCAAGGAAGCTCGTGCTGCTTGGGCAGACGGAAAATGGCACGCATTTCGGTCGCGCTGTAAAAAAGATTACGGCTTTGACCCCGATGCGGACGGTGCGTTGGGGGCGGCGGAAAAATTAGGCCTGCGAAAAGAACCACCCTGGCAGCAGCTTTGGGATCGGTTTGCGGAAGCCCCCTTGCTTTACAAATCCTTGCCAGGTTTGTTGACCTATGCACAACCGACGGAACTTTTGTTTAATCCCGAATCATGGCCGGATGAAAATGACAAAGCCGAAGCGCGGTTGCGAGCCGCACTGCTGGAGCTTGCGCCTGCCGATGGAGCGACCGCTCGTGCGCGGGTGCTGGAATTGGAACATGAACATGGTCGGCGGCGAAACTGGGTTTGGGCGAAAATGGAACGGAGTCCACTCGCGGAAGCGCTGGAGCATCTTGCTGGCTTGGCGCACAAGACAGCAAAGACGTTGAACGGCGCAAGCTTGGAGGAGTTGGCAAAGAATTACGAGGCAGGCGGCTATGAAGTAGACCTCACGTTGCTGCGAACGTTGGCAGATGGCAAATCGAATCAAGACCGGGCTGCGATCCAAGCGGTGGCACGGGCGCTTTACCTGCCATGGCTTCGGGCGGCGGCGGAATTATTTCAAGAGCTCGCTGTCAAGACGCCGCTCGGCGGTGGCACCCAACAGCCGATGATCGAAGCGAAAGCCGGCGAATGTCTGCTATTTGCGGACGGCTTGCGCTACGACCTCGGACAAGAATTGCGCTCGTTGTGTGATGAACGCGGATTGCGCGTGACGCTTGGGAGGCGTTGGGCGGGCACGCCCACGGTGACCGCCACGGCCAAGCCGGCGGTGTCGCCGGTGGCCGGATTGTTGCAAGGTGGCGTTACGTTGCCAGACAACTTCACCCCGGCCATCAAAGGGAGTGGCCAGGAATTAAATACGGCGCGATTCCGCAAACTGTTGGAAGAGGCTGGTTATCAATATCTCAGCACCGATGAAACGGGGGACTCGAACGGAAAGGCTTGGACAGAATGCGCCCAAATTGACCGACGCGGCCATGAACTGGAGTTGGGTCTCGCCAATTTAATTGCCGAAGAACTCGACGGGATTGTGGAGCGAATCACCGAATTGTTGGATGCCGGTTGGCGCGTGGTGCGAGTCGTAACCGATCACGGCTGGTTGCTTGTGCCAGGCGGTCTGCCAAAAACGGATTTGCCTGGCTACCTCGTGGAAAGCCGTTGGGCACGCTGCGCGGCGATTCGTGGACAATCAAAAGTGTCCGTGCCGAAAGTTGGCTGGTTTTGGAATGCCTCGGCGGAGGCGGCGGTTGCTCCGGATATTACGGCATTTGTGGCCGGCACGAGTTATGCACACGGCGGATTGAGCATCCAAGAATGTTTGATTCCGATGCTCGTTATCCAACCATCGAAAGACGCTGCACCGGTCACGGTGCGGATCAAGAGTGTGGAGTGGCAACGGCTGCGCTGCCGCGTGACGTTGGAATCTCCCACGGCTGGTTTGGCGGTGGACATCCGAACGAAAGCTAATGCACCGGATACGACACTCGCCGCGATCCAGAAATCAACCGACGCGCAAGGCCAGGCATCTCTTATCATCCCGGATGATGAACAAGCCGGGGCCTCGGCAGTCGTGGTGGTGCTGGACGCCGCCGGTAACGTATTGACGAAACAGGCAACGACCATTGGAGAAAGCTAATTTTATGACGATGCAACTTGATGAGTTGGACAAGCTGGCCGCTTCAGCCTTCGATGGCTACCTGGTGCGCAAAGACCTCGTGCGGAAATATAGCCGGCAATATCCTGTGCCAACGTATGTTGTCGAATTTTTGCTTGGCCGATACTGCGCCACAGTGAACGAAAACGAAATTCGCGAGGGGTTGCAAATTGTGGAGCAACAATTAAACAACCGAACCGTCCGGACGGGACAGGAGGAATTATTCAAGTCGAGGGCACGCGAAACCGGCTCGGTGAAGCTGATTGACATCGTCAAAGCGAAGCTGGACGCAAAGAACGATTGTTATGTCGCGGAATTGCCAAGCCTGGCACTGCGGGATGTGCGCATTAGCGACAAGCTTGTGAAGGAACATGAGCGGATGCTGACGGACGGATTTTACGCGGAAGTGACGCTGGGTTACGACGCGGTGATCGCGGAAGAAAATGGCGGACGCCCGTTTGCAATTGAAACCCTGCGCCCAATTCAACTTTCCAAATCGGAAGCCCTGGATGTGCTGGCTAAAGGCCGGCGCGCCTTCACAACGGAACAATGGCGGAATTTTCTCATACGCTCCATCGGACTTGAACCGACTGAACTCACCGAACGGGCAAAGATCGTGGTGTTGCTGCGGATGATGCCGTTCGTGGAACGCAACTACAACTTGGTGGAGCTCGGGCCGCGTGGCACGGGCAAAAGCCACTTGTTCCAACAAATCTCGCCTTACTCGCATTTGATTTCCGGCGGCAAGGCCACGGTGGCGAAAATGTTTGTCAACAACGCCAGCGGTCAACGGGGGCTGGTTTGCCATTACGATGTGGTGTGCTTCGACGAAGTGTCGGGCGTTTCATTCGACCAAAAAGATGGCGTTAACATCCTGAAGGGCTACATGGCATCGGGCGAATTTTCTCGCGGCAAGGAAAGCATTCGTGCCGAAGGCGGCGTCGTCATGGTGGGAAACTTTGACGTGGATGTTTTGCAGCAGCAAAAAATCGGGCATCTCCTCAGTCCGTTGCCCCCGGAAATGCGGGATGACACCGCTTTCCATGATCGCATTCATTGTTACGTGCCTGGGTGGGATTTTCCGAAGCTGAATCCGAATGTTCATTTGACGAATCATTTCGGACTTGTGAGCGACTTCTTGAGCGAGTGCTGGACGAAATTACGAACAAGCAGCCGGGTGGCGGTGATGCAAGGTCGCGTGCATTTGGGGGGTGCATTGAGCGGACGCGACATCGAGGCTGTGAATAAAACAGTAAGCGGCATGATCAAGCTGCTGTTTCCTGATCCAGAAATGACGATTTCCGATCAAGACATGGAAGCCATTGTCCGCATGGCACTGGAAGCGCGCCGGCGGGTGAAAGAGCAACAGAAACGCTGCCTCAAGAGTGAGTTCCGAAACACCCATTTCAGCTACACGCTCGGCCCGGATGGGGTGGAACAATTCGTTTCAACGCCAGAGTTGCACAGTGACGAGGCGATTGAGAGCGACCCACTGCCACCGGGACAAGTTTGGGCAATTTCACCGGGGACGACGGAAGCCGGACCTGGGCTTTATCGTATCGAGGTGGCAGCGGGGCCGGGCAATGGGGTTCGCATCCTCAATACGCCAGCGCCGGCTGGTTTTAAAGAAAGCGTCAAGGTTGGCGAGCAAAACTTGTATTCGTTGGCGAAAAAATTGGTTGGAGACCGCGATCCGCGCACTCATGAATTTTCGGTGCAAATGCGGGCGATGGACAACGACAAAAGTGGCGGCGGCGTTGGCCTGCCGGTGCTCATGGCCTTGGCGGGTGCTTTGCTGGAACGAAGCACACGCGGTGGCCTGATTGTCGTCGGCTCCTTGAACCTGGGCGGCTCAGTGGAAATGCTGCCAAACGCAGTAGCCTTGGTGGAAATCGCCATCGAGAAACAGGCATCGGTGTTGCTGATGCCAGTGGCGGCCCGCCGGCAGTTGAATGAACTTCCGGACGAGTTGTGGACCAAAATCAACATCGAGTTTTATAGCGAGCCGGCGGACGCGTTTTTTAAGGCATTAGCAGAATAAGACTATGAGCCATCTTCATCTGAACATTTTCCCGATTAGTGTGCCGGACGCAGAAATCTCCGTAGGTGTCCTACCTTACGATTCACGGGATACCATGCGAGACTTGCGAACGCAGCACGCCGGAACACACACGTTCAAACGCGTAAATGTCGTGGCAGACGGGAAGAAGAATGATTTGATATATGTGGTGCGGTTGGACGGTGCCGCCTGCACAATCGCTCCAGAGACACGGAAGATTCGGTTACGAGAAAATCTTGGAATCGCGAAACAGCTCGTGGAGGAGAGTTTCATTTCCAGCTTCGCCGGGAAAGCAGATCGCAAAATCGTAGACGTTGGGCCATTGAAGGTACTGTCCGCAGAGAAGGAACACGATTTCATCACTCAAGCGGCGAATGGCGCAACTGTCCCTCCGTGGTTACTCGTTCGTTTGGCACACACGATTGCGGCGCACATTTTTCAATTCGATGGCCAAGACGCATTTCTTGGCCTGGCTTTCGATCATCACACTTACCGCCGGATCGCACGCCCCTGTTCGGAATGGACCGCCGAACGCTTTAACCTTGTAGGACTCTATGTATCCGAGAACTCACCATTCAAGGACGCCCGCATCGAGCCACGAGCCAGGCTCGTTGGACGCGTCGCCTCGGTGAATGGCGGAAGCCTGCAACTGACGGACTGCCGCGAAGGAAGGAATATTGTCGATGCAAGTAATGTAAACGTTGATGCCGACTACGAAGGGTTCATGCGTTGTCTCACTGCTGCTTTCGGTGGTAAAGCCCAGGCCATCGAACGGCGGTTGTTCGATCTTCAATCGGCGGCGCAAATCGGGCCGAAGAAACTTGGTGAATTGGTGCGCATTGAGAATCGTCTGACGCAAAAGCCGTTTCGCCTCCTTCCAGGAATCGAAGCTACGGTGCATCCGCACCTCAACTCAAAAGGAAAACGATTCCCACAAGTTCGCCAAGCACCACAAGCACTTTATGTTTTCGATAGGACTTTCAACAAGCCCGCATTGGATAGCGCAACACGAGGGATTGCCGAATTGGGACCATACAGCCAGCAAGGATTCACCCCATCCAAGCCCCGAGTCTGCGTGGTGTGCGAGCGCAATCGCAAAGGCGAAGTGGAACAATTCCTGCAAAAGCTCTTCGAGGGACACAATGAACCTGGCCGGTTTTGCTACTTCCCAAATGGTTGGATAAAGACCTATCGACTCCAAGGTAAGGATGTCCGTTTCTTCGTAGCCGATGGCCCGACAGCGGTCGCCTATCGCAAAGCTGCGCAAGAAGCTTTAGCATCCGTTACCACGGAAGCGGAACGCTGGCACCTTGCGTTTGTCCAAGTAGACGAGTCGAGCCATGAACTGCGCGGCGACGCAAATCCTTATCTGGTCGCGAAGAGCACTTTTCTTTCGCAGCAAATCCCGACGCAGGAATTCCTAACCGAAACGATACGTCGCAACGGTGCTGGTTTGGATTTCATCCTGAGCAACATCGCTCTGGCGAGCTACGCCAAACTTGGTGGCACACCGTGGCATTTGAAGGTCAATAATCCAATGGCTCACGAATTGGTGGTCGGACTTGGCAGCGCCTCCATAAGCGACTCACGCCTTGGGGCGCGGCAACGCATCGTCGGTATTACGACATTATTTACAAGCGAGGGTCGCTACCTGCTTGGCAACATGTCGAACGCAGTGCCGTTCGAGGAATATGGCAAAGCGGTTGTGGAGATGTTGACAGGTGCTATCGAACGAGCCCGTCTGGACATGAACTGGCAAAAGGGTGATGAAGTCCGGCTAATTTTCCATTCCTTCAAACCATTGAAAGACGCTGAAGCCGACGCAGTGAAGGCGGTTGCTAAGAGCCTGAAGGACTACCACGTTGATTTCGCATTCCTGCATATCGCTCAGGAACACGACACTGTGATTTTCGACAGCGACAGCGCCGGGATCAAGTCATATACAGGCGTTTGGAAAGGTGAATTTTCCCCGAAACGAGGGACGTATCTGACACTCAACAAATTTAAGACGATTCTTTCACTCACGGGTGGACGCGAGATCAAGAAGCCGACGGATGGTTTACCATATCCGGTGCTGCTGAACCTTCACCGTTGCTCGACGTTTACGGATATGAAGTATCTGACAGAACAAGTTTATACGTTCGCCGGTCATTCTTGGCGAAGTTTCGACATGGCGCGGATGCCGGTGACTATTGTTTATTCGCAACTTATCGCACGTCTTCTCGGCAGATTGGGCGCGCTGCCACATTTCAGCGTGGATTCAATTCACGGTCGGCTCAATCGACTGAGGTGGTTTTTATGAAGACCGAGGGTGTCATGTTGATCACCGATGCGCGCCACGTATTGCGCACGGTGGCCATGTCTGAAGCCAAACAAAATCCTTTGGCAGCGGCGTTCCTCGGTTGGTTGTTACGCGCGGATGACTTTCTATCAATGCTCATGGAAGTTGCTGATCGGGCTGCTGCCGCAAAGGGTGCAGACCGCAATTCACGAAATGTTGCTGTCCTTGGATACGCATGCAGTATCGAATCGCTGAAGTCCCGATTTACTGCTGAATTTACAAAGCAATTAGCGTGGCTGGTGGGCCGGCCAAACTTTGCGAATGGCGGCGAGCCGTGCGGCGTGGTGGCTGATCCTCTTAATTTTGCCGGCGTCTTGGCCGGTGCTGAAAATCTTCCGGTTGACCAGAGCCGTAAGAGTTTTGACCAATGGGCAATGTCAGCTTGGAATGATGCAGATGCTCTGATCGAAGGTGTCAGCTGGCGGCGCGGCCTGCTTAATAATCTTCGATTTCGGATTAGTGAAAGGAACGACGCCCCCCCCAGAAAAAGCGGGCCATTATGGCTGGCGCCGGCACTTCAACGCCGTAGCTGGGACATTCCGGATGAAACATCTGTCAGCGATGTACTCAAGGCTGCCCTCACTGACGCCGCCCGCGTGACTGATGGATTTGAGGCCGGATTGCGAATTGCCGCAATTGATTGGGCGGCGGCTCGCGCGATGGATTTCGACGTCTCTGCATTAACTTCCGCCGATATCGCGGGAATTTTGCAGCGAGTGCCGGCAGTATTCCAGCGTTGGACGTGGGAAGATAAGCCGCGCACTTCCCGGCTCGGGGGAGAGCCACGACGATGGCATATTGAAAATGAATACCATTTTCAAAGCCTCCTTTACGCGGTTTTGAAACCTCTGATTGCGGCCTTGGAAGAAGAACAATACATGTCTCCGACCGGGACCTACCAACCGCGTTCCGATTTGTGCATTTTGGCGTTGGAATTGGTCGTTGAAGTGAAGTTTTGGTATCAGGGGAAAAGTGTCAAAGACCTGATTGAAGAAATAGCCGCGGATTTGAGCCTCTATCTCCGGAAAGACTCACGGTATCGAAATGTTATTGCGGTCATCTGGGACGATGGCGTGCGCACTGAAGCGCAATCAGAACTTCGTCGCGGACTCAAAGGCCTTAGTGGTTTGTTGGATGTGGTCATCGTCAACCGTCCGTCTTGTATGAAATTAATTGAAGCAGGTGTTTCAAAAAAGCAGGCCGGCAAATCTCAAGCCAGGGCGCAAAAAAGGGTTAGCCGGTGAGATGATGGCACGTTTCCTTGGCTTAAAAACCTTCAGTGAAACCTTCAGTAAACGGGTTAAAACGGGTTAAGCAGGATAGTGGAAGATTTACTTGAAATTGCTGGGGAAACGATGTAATTTTAGGGCTGAAACAGGGCATAGGCTGCCCGATTCCGACCCTCGCCTCCAAATTGCTTAAAACAAGCAACTTACGCCAAAACGCCAGCGTCGTTTTTGCTTGTTTTTGCCGGATGGGCGTGAAATAAAAACCGACCCTCGCCTCCTTTGGCGATTCATGCTCGTTAAACAGCGTAACCAACTCCGGAGGGAAAAATGCCCGGCGAGTCGTGCCGTTCGCCGCGCGAAATGCAAAGCTACCCCGGTCACATCTGCCGTACGCTGCTTGACCGCCAGTTGTGGACGTGACTATGGGATTGCTTTAGAGCGATAATGGAGTCGTTATCTAACTTAAGCAGGTCCAAAGCCACAGTAGTTCATTGCGGATAAATTTTTTCGTGTCCTTTTGCCGTAGTAAGAGCAGGTTGGAGCGTGATTAACTTTAGCTGGGCAGTGCGGTGGCCATAACTCTGCTGATTTTGTTTCAAACTGGAGCAAAACAACGTACTGCAAACAGGGCGGCTGGCACATTTATTGATGGTGCGTGCAAACGAATCTCGATAAAATCGGTTATGGCTGGTTCCGGGAGCATAATCACACGGCGGGATTGATGATTGTCCGAGAACTCGGCCAGCAAACGACCGGGCTCCAGTCCCGACCCGGCAACGAGTGGGACTGTGGTGGGAGCAACGATCGCCACGTCACGCACACAGAAAGGAATCACCCGCTCGGGATGTCCCATCAACACTGATTCCATTGGGTGGTCAAAATCTGTGTCGAACCATAACTCCATGCGAGCGATCTTTTGCGGTTCATTCCAAGCCAGACGAATCACGGATTGAACATGGTCAAAACCGGCAACCCAGGCGTTTGCCTGGCTGGTGGGACGAGTGAAACCATTGGTGAGATTCCCCGGCCCAAACACGGCCAGCGGTGGATCCAAACGCAACGCGAAATTTTTCCCGTCCGGCCGGCGCCTGGGCGTCCAAAATTCAAAAGTGTCAATCCCGCTGCCGGGCGGTGGAGTTTGGGTGGCGGATTTTGCCACGGCTTTGTTGCCATGATGACAAACTGCGAGCACGCCAGTCACACGCTGGTCGCTCAAGTGGACGGACACGGCCTCGTTCTTGAGCAGGCAAACAAATGCGTAAGCCGGCTGCGGTACTAAAGCCTTGAATTGCAGCATCAATTTTTGCCCGGGACCGGCCGGCAAATTCACAATCAGAGTTTCTAGCGTGCGATCCGGCGTGTGGTTGTCGGCTCGCTGGCTCAGACGAAATTCAACCTGCAATTCAGCGGGTGTTGCCACATCCACGATAAACTCGATCAACGGTAATGGGCCCGCCTCCACGGGCAACAGCATCGCCCAAGAATGCTCCAAAGGCAGAACCTCGCTGTTCGCTTGGAGTGTTTCCAGCTTTAATTCACTGGAAGCCGTAATCGTCGCCTGGCGGGCAAGGTCAGCCCGGTCAAACAGGCTAATCCCGGGGATAAACTGTCCGCGGCTTAGCAACTCTTGCTGCAATTCCGCCATCAACGGCGGGGCCAATAAATCGCGCGGCTTGACCTGGAGCCGTGTGCAGAGCGCGGCCGCCTGTCCCACGGCCTGCCCGCCATGCGCGCAGGTGGCCATCACGCGGGTGGATCCAAAGGCAATATGCGAGGCGCTGATAATCCGGCCGGCCAGAAATAAATTGGTGATGTTGCGAGAGTACATCGTGCGGTACGGGATGGAATACACCCCCTTGGCATGCCACTGGGAACAGCCGGGTTGCGCGCTGTATATCCCGTCAGCCGGATGCAGGTCAATCGCCCACCCCCCAAAAGAAACCGCATCCGGGTGCGGTCGCTGCTCCACTATGTCCAGTTGTGTGAGCATGTAATCGCCCTCGAACCGGCGGCTCTCCCGCTTGCCCGGAATGGTGCCGACCCATTCTAGTGTCAGGTTTGCGGCCCCCGGAAAACGACCGGAGTTTTTAATGTGATGCCAGACGCCATAGGCCACCTGCCATAGTTCCCATTTAATTGTTTCACTGTCATGAATCGTATCCAGGCTGCCGCCCCACTCCAGCCACCATAACCGGCAGCCGGTGTCGTTGAACTGGAGGTCGCGCCAGCGCGGGATCCGGGTGATGTCCAGCAAGGCAAAACCAGGCGGGATGAATTTTACTGGCCGCCCGGTGTCCTTGGAATAAAAGTAAATGGTGTGGCCGAGCAGTTCGCTGGCTGGCTGTGGCGGGGCCAATGGCTCGCCAAATTCCGTCCGGGATTCCGCCCCGATGCGAAACGCCGCGCCGGCCAGAAAGCCTGCCACCCCATCACCACTGGCATCGCAAAACAGGGGGGAGTTGATTTCATAAATCGTTGAATTTTGCGGGCAGAATGCGCGCACGCTCCGGATGGTATCCGTGTTGGATTTTTCCAAATCATGAACGGCGGTGTTTAGCAGGAGGGTTATGTTTGGCTCGTTAACAACCCATTCCAGCAAAATAATGTCCAGCATCAGCGGGTTGCCTTCGGGATTGCGGTAAAGGTTTTCCACCAGCAATTCATCTATGACACCGCCTTCCCGCGCCCACCGGTTGTTGTTGCCCATGTGCGAAGTCGCGCCAAGGATCCACAGTCGCACCTCGCTGGAAGCATTTCCTCCCAAAACGGGCCGGTCTTGTACCAGCACGACCTTGAGTCCATTGCGCGCCGCGGTGATGGCGGCGCACACACCCGCAAGCCCGCCACCGATAACGGCAAGACTGGCCGCCAGGCTGACGGTTTTGAATTCACGATGGTTTGTCGGACCAGACTTAATCATGCCGAATTAAGGGTGTAATTTGAACTATGCCTCGACTTTTTGACAGCCGAATCCAACCTCAATTTGAATTGCATGGCAAAGCCAAATCGAAGAAAAAGCCGCACTGGCATGTCATCAAACGGTCCATTCAATGTGCTGGTTCAGCAGCCCACCAGTTACAGATCCTAAAAACCAAATTGCGGAAAAAGCAGACTGCTTTCGTTGACTGATCCGGCTTTTCGGATGTGCTGGAGTTCCCGATTAAATGGAATCGCGGATAAATTAAGGCTCGCAGCTGACACTGGCGCTGCGAGCCCTAACAACCACAACCATTACCACTCCACCATAACCAAAACTGGTGGAAAGCATTGCCCCATGGCAGGGCTCATGGATAAACAAGGCGGAAAAACACGCTGGTTTTCGCCGGGTTTATCGTGATGACCACGTTGGTCAGCGCGGCGGAGCCGGGATAAGGAAACCAATAATTTGTATTCGCGAGCGCCACGGAATTGGTCTGCAACGTCCAGCCGAGATGATCCGCCGGCCAGGAGAGGTTAAGGGTATTGCCACTCACACTAAACGTGAGGTTGGTCGGATTGGGATTAACCGGCGGGGCCACTGAAAGCACGGTGATACTGCCGTCAACCGCCAGATTGTTCGTGAAGGTCACGCCTGCCGGTCCCACAATCTTAAGCGTGTTGCCATTGAGTACGGGCTGGCTGAAAAGGGTGAACGTGTCATTGTTCGTCAAGGTGGGAACACCGACATTCGCCACGATTACGTTGCCAGCTCCGCTGTTGGTTAGCGTGCCTGCCACACTGAGAACGGAGTTGGGCGTTCCCAGAGCCTTGTTCACATTAAACTGAAGGTTGCCGGCAATGTTCAAGCTGCCATTCAGGGTCAGAGTGCCCATTAATGCGCCCGGGACGATCGTCCCGTTGGCGAAGACATCCCCCGAAACCATGCCGGTGCCCTCCAGAGTTTGTCCGGCACCCAGTGTGAAACTAACCCCGCTCACATCCAAATTAGCGCTGTCATTGGCCAAGTTGATAACGGGCGTATTGGATATGGAGCCATTGCCTGACAGTAACAAGGTGCTGCTGGTGATGGTGGTGTTGCCGGAATAGGTATTATTGCCAGTGAGAGTCAGCATGCCGGCGGTTTGGTTCAGGGCGAGTTTGCCCCCCGCCAAACCGTCACTGATCACTCCATTGATAATACCGCCGGGCGTCGAATTAGCGGGTGAGCCAAGAGTCAATGTGTTGGTGTTGCCGGAAGTGGCGGTGCCACTGACATTGCCGTTGATTTCCAGCGAGGGATTTTCCATGCCAATGGTGGCGCTGCCCAGCAACCTGATATTAGCTGTCAGATTATCATCAATCCGGATGGCCCCGCGGCCCTCATTATTCCCAATTCCGGCAACGGCGACCTCATTAAAGGTGGAAGCCTGGGATACAAACAGTGTGCTAGAACTCAAGACCTGCACGCTGAGGTTCATATTGTCAATGCCATTGGCATTAAACTTGTCCCCGGTGTTGCCTCCATTTGCCAGTTGAATAGTGCCATTGAAATTTCCCGCGCCCGGCAAATACGTGTTGCCCGGAGCCGGAGAGGGAAAATATAATTGTGCCGTGCCCGCGCCAAGCAACTGGTTCGCCCAGGTGGTGCTGCCACTGGACCCGGAAACCAGGGACACCACGGAACCGGGGTTTACCGTAACCGGGCCGCCACCCAGGCCGGACGTTGTATTGACGATCAGGATGCCGGAATTGGTGTTCAGAATTGTGCCGCCGCCATAATTGTTGGCCGCCATCAAGGTGACGGCATTGGTCCCGTTTTTCACCAGCGAAGCGGCTCCGCTAATCAGGCCACCGGAAACCGTGTAAGCCCTGGCCGTGTTGTTAAACACCACGCTCCCCGGCGACACCGAGGAGCCTTGAATTGCCACCGTGAAAGAACTGGCCGAATCGTCGAATACCACTTTGTCACCGGTATAGAATTTGTCAGCGTTGCCTGCATTGTTCCAGTTGGTGGTGGTGGCCACGTCCCAAAACGAGGGGTTGGCCGGATTGTTGCCCTGCCAGGAGATTGTGGGAGAAGATGCGGGAGCAACATAGTGCAATTCCGTATTTCCATTGGCAAATTTGAAATCTCCGCCACGAATTCCCAAAGGAAGAAAATTCGCGACGCTGCCGGTAATTCCGCCCGCAGCCGCAAGCACCAGCACATCGGTCCCCGGAGCCGGGGCGTAGCCGGAAAAGCTGACGTAGATGGGCGCGGCTGTGGCATTAACTGATCCCGCGGTAAAACTCCCCGGCGTGGAGGGGTCCGCCTGCAAAATGGAATTGGCATTCAAGGTCAATGATCCCGTCGTGGCGGCTTCCCCGCCAAGGGTTGCCCCGCCCTGCACCGTGATGGCAGACGCCATGACACTGGAAGTGGTGAGGTTTAGCAGCCCGGCACTGACAGTGGTGCTGCCGGTATAACCCAGCGTTTCGCCGGCCAGCGTTTGTGCCCCAGCCCCCAACTTGACAACATTCAAAATGCCACTGCCATTCAGCAAATTACCGGTGGTGGAATAATTGTTCGTCCCCGTGTTGATGGTCAATGTGCTGGCGCCAGTTCCGTTATTGAGGATTGTCCCGGGTCCGGATTGATCGCTGATGCCGCCAAAGGACTGGTTAAAACCATTCAGGTCGAGCGAGCCCGTGCCCAATTGAAGGGCGTTCGTGGACAGTGCATTGTTCGCACCCAATATAATAACACTGGTGCTGTCGCCGAAGGTGCGAGTTGCCCCATAGCTGCTGCCCGAGCCGGAAAGCTTGAGCGCACCGCCGCTGCCTGGGCGGAGCAACACAACATAATTCGAACCATTGTCCTTGATCGGTCCGGCCACCGTAAGATTGCCGCCATCATCGGTGCCGATCCGGGTTGCATCTGCGTCGATGATTACTGAACCGGCCCAGATGTTGTTACCGCTGGACGTGGCCGCACCGCGCAGGGCGCCATGCACGCCATCCACACCCGCGCCGCTGAGGGTGACGGATTTATTTGAGACCGCAATGCCGGCACCGCTGGCAATGCCGAGTTCAAGCGTGCTGGCCGGTCCGGTAACCGTGACATTGCCACCCGCCCCGCCAAGCGCCCTGGCATTGTTGACCATAATTGTGCCGCCGCTGATGGCAACCGGTCCGGTGAAAGCGTTGGCATTGTCGATTTCCAGTGTGCTGGTGCCCAGTTTGGAGATGCCCACACTGCCGATGATGCTGCCCGTTTTGCCAAAAACGTATGAACTGGAGGAAACATTCACGGTTAGGCTGCTCGGTTTGACGTTGCCGGAAATGTTCACCAAGCCGGATGAATTATCATCAAACGTAACCAGATCGCTGCCATTGGGGGGATACTCGGTGTAAATGGCCGTGCCATTGTTCCAATTCAACAAGGCGCCGTTGGTCTGCCAAAAGCCGCCATCCCCGGCGGACCAAACCAGGCTTTGGGCCGAGCCCTTGGTGACATGCAACACAACACTCGCTCCATTATCCGTGATCGTTCCCACCGCCCCGGAAGGCAACGAACCCAGGGCAAATGAGCCGCCGCCGGCTTTTTGGCCATAAGTCAGCAAAGTAAAGTTGCCCACTGTCAGGTTTTGACCGCTGATGTTGATGGTCGTGGTGCCGGACAGGGAAAGGCTGGCCACGTCAATGTTTGGCTGGCTGAAATTGTAATCCGGAAATGAACCATAATTAAACGTGAGATTTGCATTGGTAAGACTCGCCGTCGCCACGGACCAAAGCGCGGGAACCGTGGCGAGTGTCAACCCCCCGCCGTCGGCCACCAGGATTGAGCTGCTCGACGTGGGCATTGGCTCGGACAAGGCGCCCCCATTGACAATCGTTGGGCCGGTGTAGGTATTATTCCCTGTCATGGTGAGCGTGCCAGCGCCGTTTTTTGTCAAACCACCGTCAACTGGCGCATCGCCGCCCACTGTGGAGTGAAACAATGGTTGATCTACTTGAATGTTAAAGCCCGCCGTGTCAAAAATCGCCCCGCCATTGCGCACGTCCGCAGAAATCACCGGGGATACTGGCGGCAGTGGGAAAAAAGTTGAGGAGCTGGCCAGGGCCTTGAGGGTGCCACCGTTAAAACTCCAACGAACTTGGGGTGAATTATTACCGCCGGAGGTCGGGTAAGTGATGTTATTCACCGCCAGCGTGCCGCCATTCAAGTTCACCGTGGACGCATAATTGAAAAGCGCCAGGGTGGTGATCGTGGCTGTGCCACTGTTAATGGTAAGGTTGCCACTGGCGGTAATGTTAATCCCCATGGTGAGGCCATGCGCGCCGCTGATATAATTGCCGCCATCTAGAATGAGGTAACCATTGCCACCGCTGCCATTCCCAAGCACATCCGGACTCCCGCCGCCGGTGTCACCTGCGGTTGAGAAGGTGCCGCCGGTGATGCGATTGGTGCCATAAACTGTAGCCCCGGCGCTGCTACCAATTACCAGCCCCCGGATGCCGTTCCCGCCATACACAGTAGTTCCCAGCGAGGCGTCGTAAACCAGCTCGCGAGACGCCGCCACACTCAAGCTCGCAATGTTTAACCGGCTCGCTTCCGTGGTATTGGTGCTCGGAACGGTGCCGGCATTCCAGTTTGCAGCGGTAGTCCAGGCTGAACTTGTGGTGCCTTTCCAGTCATAGGTGGTAGCGTGCAGCGAACCTTGGACAAGCCCAAGGCAAAGCAGGGAAAGAGACCCCCGCGTGATAATGCGTGATGCATGGTAATGTGATGTTTTCATAAAGGATGGGTTCGTGTGGTCAGAACATTGTGGTGAAATACTTCGCGTTTTTACGGCGCTCGCCTCAATTAATTGGTTTATGACGCTGTTGCCGGCAAATGCTTGCGCTGCCGATTTAAAAAAACCGCCAAACATGAAGTCGGGCCGGTTTTCGTTGCGCAATGGCATCCGTTGGCTGAGTGTCAGGATTATCCCACAGGTTTCTGAGCGAAAAAAGATGCTAACGCGCAAACTTTCATAGAATTTGCGCAGTTAGATCAGCGGCCGGGTCTGTGGGGACGCTTGAACTGAAATCCCAGGGGAAACTCGCTTCCTGGTGCCCGCTTACCGGCTCTTGATGCCGGTCTGTGCGCTTGGGGGATTGGCTGGCTTTAACGGGATCTGCACATTAAAGGAGCCCTCCCGATTTTGATTGTCCGCGGCGGCGCAACCCAACGCGATGGGCTGGCCGTTTTCAATCACGAGTTGCGGTCGTTCGAGTGCGGTTAGTTTATCAGGATGACCGTTCTCCCAGTGAATCGACTCTGGATTGGCAACGAACGGATGTTGCGCGAGTTTCCAAACAAATCCATCCGCCGATTCCCACAAGGCGAGCGAGTAACCCTGATGCGTAAAATTTCCGCTATTGTCCTTTACCACCGCCCAGTAACGATCCACGCCGCGCCAGATGAAGGGATCTTCCGCCGCAAACTTCACGCCTTTTGCGCCAAAGACTTCGCCCGGGTGTTTGGTGAAGGGTCCGGCCGGGTTGTCCGCCGTGGCGATGAGAAGCGACACCGGTCCGCCAAATGGCAAGGGGTCCTTCATGGCCACGGCCTTATACACCATGAGCACGCCGCCGTCCGGACGCAAGGCCACGCTTGGATTGGAAACAAGCAGCGCGTCCGGGGCATTTGTGTCCTGGCTGGCGTCCAGAATTGGGCGATCGAAACGCCGCCACGGACCGTCGGGCGACTCCGCCACCGCCAGACCGATGCGTTGGTGGTTTCGATGCGTCCAGTTTAAAGTCGCGTTCAGCACACCGTCAGCGTAATTGCCCATGTAGTAGAGATAATACAATTTGCCGACGCGAATAATCGTGGGATTGTGCGTGCAGGAGCCGTCCCAGTAATTCGTGCCGCGTGCGGGCAAAGCCACATCGCGATGGGTCCATGGTCCGAATGGTGAATCGCCAACTGCGTGGGCCACTTCCGAGTGGGTAACCCAGGCCAGGTGGCCGAGTGCCCGCGGCCAGCGGGAGTAAAACAAGTGGTATTTGCCGTCCTCGCCCTTGATTTGGGATCCACACCAGATATTAAAATTAGGATCGGCCCATTTTGCCGTCGCCGGAACGGGCTGGATCATGGAACCAAGGTCCATCTCTGCGTCGGCATCCCCGTTGGTCGGCTCGTAAAATCGCACGTAATCGAATTCGGCCGCCGCCGGGAGTTTGGTGTCATCCACCCTCCTGGTCCCGCCGAGATTTGAGGCGATTGTTGTTAGCCAAATATTCTGGTCGCCAGGTGTGAAGTTTGTCGCCGCCACCGTATGCACCAACCGGCCCTCAAAATAATACTTAACGAACGCCTTCGTGAACTCACAGCCAAACACATGGAAATCAGAGGATAAATCCGGGGTTTTTACGGTTCTGTGACCATGGCTGACATGCGGCGGCGGATTCCACTTGTGCACGTTTACGGCGTAATTCGTCGGATTCACCGAATCATTTTCGCATACGTCGAGTTCCTGTGCTGCTTCCGCCGGACCGGTTCCGCCATCACCGCTGTGGAGCATCATCCAAAACGACGTGTGCCAGCCGGCGCCGGGCGGGACTTTAAAGCGTGCTTCATAGTAACCAAATTTAAATGCCTGCCGGCTGATGATGCCCGCGCCGGTGTAATGCTTGTCACCCGCTTCCTCCTGTTTAACCGCCAGAACCAATTTTCCCGCGCGCAACGAAACATTCTCCGGTTTCTGGGTGCTCCACATTTTGCTGTCCGTGCGAAAATCCCATTTGTTCGTGTCAAGCTGACCGCCGTCAAATTCATCCGACCATGCAAGCCGGTAACCTGGCGGCGGGAGCGTAACCCGCGACTCGGTTTGGGCGAGGGCGGCGGTCACCAGCAGAAATGCCGTGAAAATGGCAGGGAATATTCTCATATGGGGTGGTTATTTGTAACAGCGGATTTCGTAAATGGCCGCCGACGGATCTCCGTTGGTGGCCGTGACCAGGATCCGAAGCCGGGCAGTGGTCACGGGTTCGGCCAGTCGATGCCGGCGCCGGCGTTGGTAGTTGCCACTGGTTTCCACCACGCGCTGCCATTCGCCGTGCAAAAATACTTCCACCGAATAATCGCGCGGGCATTGTGGATCGCGGTAAAAAGGCGCGTAGGCGTGGTACTCGCGGATGAGTTGACCGGGAAAAATTAACTGGACCTCGGAAATTGGTTGCGGAGCGGCCCAACTCAATTCCAACCATTGGGGCAATTCTTGCGTCGCATCGGAAACCCACAAGTTGGTTGCGCGATGCGGCCGTGTGACGCCGGACAACACTTGCGCAGCCGAAAACGCCCTCTGCGGCGGTGAAATCCGGTAGGCCAGTGTGTGGCCGTTGCCAAAGCGGCGCATGCGGTTCGCAGAGATGGCATACATCGCCATGTGTCCCGGGACGATTTTCGCTGAAACGTGCCAGGACAGATGCTGGTTGGCGAGCGCGTCGAGCCGCAGAAAACTTCCCGGCGCAACCGTCGCCGGCAGCTCGAGGTTCAATTCCCATTCCACCCAGATATTTTTTCCCGGCGGCACGGATAGTTTTCCTGTGGCCAGCGGCGGACCTGGATCAACGCGATAATCCCAGATATGTTCCGCCAGAAAAAGTCCGACTTCGAGCGTCTCGGCGCCACCACTCTCGTTGGAAAGGCAAAGGTCGAGGCGCTGAATGTGTCCGCCCGCCGTGGCAATCAACTGCCCCCGCCGGGTTTCCAGAATTTCGATTCCGTATTGCGGTTGATCGCGCCACATTTTAAGACCATCATGAAAACCGGGAGTTTCGATGGCCACGCCGCCCGACAAATGTTCGCTGCTTGCGGAAGCCGTTGCTGAACGCGCCAAATCCTTTCCATCCGTGTTGCGATGGTTTGGCAGGAAGCAGCCATTTTCCAGCAATCGTTGCTGAATTTCGCCGATGTCGTGGGTGACGATTTCATCAAAGCTGTGTCCGCGTTTCAATCCAATCACCGCGGCGATGCCCGCTGCCTCGCCCATCAAGGCGGTTGTGCCCATCACCCGCACCGTGCCAAGCGCGGCGTGCGTCACACTTACGTTGCGTCCGGCCATCATCAAGTTGTCACAGTCCTTCGCCAGTAAAATTCGCAGCGGGATGCCGTAAGGCCCGCAATAAGACAGCGCGGAGTAATCACTGAAGGTGTTGTATTCACCTTCGGGCCCGTCGGCGGCCGCGGATGGTTCGGAAGTTTTTGCCAGCAGACCGCCCGGGGTGTGCAAATCCACGAACCAGCCCCCAAATGCGATTTCATCCGCAAACACGGTTTTGTTTAGTATGTCGTGCTCCGTCATCAAGTAACGGCCATTGATGCGGCGGCTCTCGCGTTTGCCGGGTACCTGGCCCATCCAGTCGAGCGCATAGTTGCGGACCAAATCCATCGTCTTTGGATCCTTGTTCTTCATCCAATCCCATACCCCAAGCGCATGGCGTGTCAGTTCGTGGCGAATCGCCTCGGCATCGTAAATCGTGTGATATGGCACGCCGATTTCCAGCCACCAAAAGCCGCCGCGTTTTTCTTTCGGCAACCGGCCCTGGTCGTAAAAATAGCTCGCATCCTCGTGCTTAACCGCCCAATCAGGCGCCTTGAAGGGAGCGGGCGAGCCCGTGTCGCGAGCCAGAAAGTGAATGGAATTTCCCATCGTGTCGCTGCTCGCCTTCACGGGCGCATGCGGCTCGTTGAATTCGTCTCGGCCTTCGGAACCCATGCGCCACGAGCAGCCGGCCTTGTCCGCCACGATGCCGTCACCAGTGCAATCAATGAATATTTTTCCTTCCAGCCGCAATTCCGTCTCCGCATTTTGCACCACGGCCAGAACGGCGGAGAGGTTGCGCTGGTCGCGCATGATGACGCCGCGAATGTCCGTGTTCAAATGCAGCCAGAGATTCGGTGTGGTCCGCGCCAGGTCGTAAAGCACCATGTCCCACACGCTGTTCGTCCAGCCGTTCTCGTAAATCTCGGCATGGTTCCGGGCGCGTTCCTCAATGAGCGCCTCGCTGATGATGCCCGTCTCGCGCGCATACGCGTGAAACGCCGCCGCGCCGTGGGGTGTCACGCCGATCTCGGATGAACTATTGCCGCCGAGCACGGGGCGATTTTGAATGAGACAGGTTGTTGCGCCGTTGCGGGCCGCCGCGATGGCCGCGCAAAATCCCGCCAGGCCTCCGCCGCAGATGACAACATCGTACTTTTCGTTTACCACTCGCATAAGAAATCAATTTGCATTCACCCGTTTGCGCAAATTCCAAACCAGCAACACCGCTGCCGGGTACAGCACCGCCATGAAATAAAAGCAGTCATTGTAACTGCCATGATCAATCACCGTGGCCACCGCCTTGTTCATGAAAAATCCGCCCAGCGCGCTGCCACAGGCAATGACGCCAAAAGCCGTGCCCAGCATGCCTTGCGGCACGAGGTCGACGACCAGTGATGTGATGTTGCCCAGCCATGCGGTTGCCGCGCAAGCGGCCACCATCGCGATGATAACGGCGGTCATGACCGTTGGCGCGTGCGGCACAAGGCCAATGAGCGGGGCAAGACAAGCGCTGCCCAGCATGACCCGGAGGCGCGCCGCGGAAGCAGCGCTGCCTCGCTTCACCAGTCGCCCGGACAGAAATCCACCCAGCGTAAAGCCCAAGGTCGCCGCGGCAAAAATCATCCACATAATGGCCACCCCTTTCTGGTCCAGGCCCCGGACATCCCGGAGATATTTTGGAAACCAGAACTGAAAAAAGTACCACACTGGGTCGGTGATGAGTCGCGCGATCATCAATTGCCATACCAGCGGCTCACGCAGCACCCTTTGCCACAAGGCAAATTCCGAGCCCTTGGGTTCCGCCGTGGCCGCCTTGGTGACGGCGAGATTGGTGGCGAGGAATTGCCTTTCCGAGTCCGTCATGTGCGGATGGGACGCTGGACTTTTATAGAGCCAGAGCCAGAGAAGCAGCCACATTAAAGCCACGGCTGGCGTTACGGCAAAAACCCAGCGCCAGCCGAACCGGTCCGCAATGAGCGCGACCATCACCGGGGCGATGGTCGCGCCAATCGCGCCGCCGGCGCTGTAAAGGCCCACGGCCATCGCGCGCTCCGAAGCCGGAAACCATTCGGAGACAGCCTTGGGCGATGCCGTGTAGCAGCCAGCCTCGCCGAGGCCGAGCATAAAACGGAGGCCGCAAATTTGACCGAACGACCGTGCCATTCCGGTAAAAGCATTGGCAATCGTCCACCAAGCCACGAACAACGCGAGACTCCAGCGCACGCCAAGTTTGTCAACGAGACGGCCGGACAGGAGATTGGCAACGGTGTAGGCGGTCAAAAAATAATTAATGATGCCCGCATATTGCTGGTTTGAAATGTTCAGGTCCTTTTGAATTGTCGTCGCCAGCAGGCCGAGAATATTGCGGTCAACATAGTTCAGCAACGCCGCCAGGAAGAGCGCAAAGGCGAGCAGCCAGCGAAGGTTGGGAACTTTGAGGGCCATGGACTTATTGTTGTTCCCAGAATTCCCAGGCGAGATCTGGAACGCGCGTTGAAATCGTACCACCTTTCAAGGCACCGATTTGAACGCCCATGCAGTTTTTACCCGCCTCCTCCGGCGTGTAACGAAAACCTTTGAAAGTCGCATCGCACAAGCCGGTGGCAATTCGGTAAGTGTGTTCCCGGAAACTGCGATTGGAAACCACAACGGTTAATTTGCCATCCGGCCTTTTAAAGGCGAAAGCACGAAGGTCATTCTCCACCAATCCTTCTTGGATGGCGACCGCCCGGCAGTCCCACGGCATGTGCCGCACAAAACTGCCGACCGCATTCCAATTATATGGGTTCCATGTCCAGCCGCCCGGTTTGAGCCCCGGATAACGCAGGCTGGCGGTTGTGTTTGTGTCCCCGGGCGGGCGCCAGAATCCAAGGGCGTAGCCGCTGGCCTCCGCATGGCCGACGGGCTTGAGGGCATGAATCCAAAACCATGTCGGCGCTTCTCCCACTTGAAACCAGTTCATAATGTGCTGCACGGTGTTGAGGCAGCGCGCTGGTGAAGCGGGACCGTGCAGATATTCAAATTCATTTTGGAAGCGCGGTTTGCCGGATTTTTCTTCCGGTATTTGCAGAACCTCACTGGCATCTGAACCAATGTGGTGAATCACCAAATCATCCAGCAAACCGGCGGTGTCCGGATTGTCCAGCACGGGGCGGATGAACTTGAAATCCCAGCCAAATGCCGTGTCGGCCACGATGCTTATGCGGGGATCAAATGCGCGCACCTGCGCCGCGGCAACCAGAAAAGCTTCGCTGTATTGTGCCGGCGTAAATTTGCACGAGGAATAAGCACAGTCCGCCGGCGGCTCGTTTTGCAAACCCCACATCGCAATGGGAATTCCATTTGCGCGCAAAGTCTCCAGGTCGCGCCGGCATGCACCGGCAAAATCTTGCAAGAAAAGCGCCGTATTGCCGCGATATTGCGGATCATTGGCAAATGTTTTGCCGAAGCAGCGCAGCACATTTTCCGAACCATCCGCGCCGGTGTACTTCCGGTTTGCCTTCCAAAATGGCGCGGGCGACCAGTACTCAAAAGCCACCCCTTCGATGCCCGCAACCTGAATCATCTCGCGCAATTCCGCCGCCTGCTCCGGCCAGCGGCCTTGCAGGAATTTTTGACTGGGATCCACGCCCCGCCAGTAAAGCCCGCCCGCCAGCCGGCAGTAGCGAAAGCCCTGAAGCATCTCCCGGTAAAAGCGCTCGCGTTCCGCCGGCAGCAGATCATGCGGCACACTGGTGGTGGCCTCCGGCAATTTCAGATTGTCCGAGGCGATCGAGTCTGACTGGATTTCAAACCCGAAACCCTTGATGACTTGTTTTAGCCGGTCTGGATAAATCGTAAAAGCGCTTTCTTCCGGTACCCCAGACATGCTCGGAACCCGTTCTGCGGGATACTCCGCCCGCGCACTGGCTGTCAGCCAGCACAGCGCCAGTGCGAGCCGCAGGCGGTTGAAACGAGTCATGGTTTGCCAAAAGTTTAGATTTGCCGCCAAAATAAAACTAGCAGTGTTTGCGTGTTTTTTCGTAGATTTTACGCAACCTCCATGAAATCAAAATGCCGCCGGCCACCGCCTCTCCATGTCCCCCGCGTTGCCTTGCTGGTGGACACTTCAACCGACTGGTCGCGCCGCGTCATCAGCGGGATCATCCAGTATGTCCGGGCGCATGACTTCTGGCATCTCTACGTCGAGTCACGCGGCACCGAGGAGGATTTGGAACTGCCGCGCGGCTGGCAGGGGGACGGGGTAATTGCCCGCATCGGCAATCAAAAACTCGCGCGCAACCTGCACGAACGCGGACTTCCGGTTGTAAACGTATCTGCCATTCAACTGCCCGGCTCGGTGGAATTTCCCCGGGTCAACACCGACGTGGCTGACACCGCGCAAGTGGCGGTGAACTATTTTCTGAATCGCGGTTTCAAAAATTTTGCCTACTTAAGCCTGCTCGGTTTGGAATTTGCCAAGCGGCAGGAGCGTGCGTTTGTCATGGCCGTGGAAAAAGCCGGCGGCCGCTGCGCGGTTCATGGCGTCAAAACCCACGCCGGCGCCCAGACCCCGGATTGGAATTTGCGCATCGAGAAACTTGGCCAATGGCTGCTCGCGCTGCCCAAGCCAGTGGCCATCCTTACCTGGAGTGGCGGCCGCGAAGTGATTCATGCCTGCCATGCGGTCCGCCTGAGTGTTCCGGAAGAAGTCGCCTTGCTGAGCGGCTCGGATGATTTTCTCTGCGAAGCCTCGCGGGTGCCCGTTTCGGCGGTGCAGGCCGCCGCTGAACGCATCGGCCAGGAAGCCGCCTCGTTGCTGCACCGGCTCATGCGGGGCGGCAAACCACCGGCCCGCCCGATTCTCGTGCCCCCGTTGCGCGTCGTCACCCGTCAATCAACCGACACCCTGGCCATTTCCGATGTCGCCCTGGTGAAAGCTTTGAGTTTCATCCGGGAAAATGCGACCAAGCGCATCCGCGTCCGTGAAATCGCCGCGCATGCGGGCATCTCGCGCCGATTGCTGGAACAGCGCTTCATGCTGACGCTTGGCCGTACACCGGCCGCTCAAATACGCCGGACCCACCTCGACCGGGCCCGTACTTTGCTGGCGGAAACAGATTTGGCCATCGATCACGTCGCCGAAGCCAGCGGCTTTGGCTCCCCAGAATACATGACTTTTTATTTCCGGCGGGAATTGAGAATAACCCCCCTGAAATTCCGGCGTGCCGCCCAGGGCTCATCCCTGGCGAAGATCACGCTCCAAACCTCCGGACCTCAAATCACCTGAACGACTCCTTCTTCTGCTGGGCTTTAAAATGGCGGTGGGATCCATCCCGAACATTTGCGAACCACTGTTAGATCACATGGATCTCAATGTTGGGGTGTCCGGGTAAAATCACGTGAGTTGACCGCTTACTGGACGGGCCATACTTCCGCCCAAATCCGTTAACGGTTCATTGCCGCATTAAAACCGCAAGTCCTCATTAGAGGGAAGGGTGTCACTGTGAACCAGTTTTGACGCTCGTACTTACGGTACATAACAGTTTGAATCAGTATATACAAGGAAAATACGCTTTTCAAAACGACGGTCACAAAACGGTATGTCTCGCCGACGGGTGGGCTGCGGCGGCGGCACCCAGCCGGTCGGTTGCTGATGCCTTCGAGGCCCACGATGGCCGCACCGGCGAGTCCAAAATTGATTTCACCATCACCATCAAC
>Ga0364866_10436_pt1 | contig 26352 bp, 34 predicted proteins | sample ExccelAu500001D3_3_FD_206913 | JGI IMG/M metagenome (GOLD analysis project Ga0364866, IMG submission 206913) | Enriched cells from Trout Bog Lake Hypolimnion, Wisconsin, USA - BchlTB.Aug13.5000.01.D3 | ecosystem: Environmental > Aquatic > Freshwater > Lake > Hypolimnion/Profundal zone | place... | reverse complement strand
CTGATTTGTAAATCGGAAGTGTAATTTATTTTAAGTCATTATTCTTTATCGGGGGTCGTACGTATAGAGTTATAACAGGGGTAAGTCTATTTATAATGGCATTTATTGACAAGGGTTATTATCGAAGGCGGACTTGGTAAAGCACCAAGTGCTCTACCTCAAAACCCATCAAAAATGTGTTTTTATAGGTCTATTATGTCGATTATTTTACTAAGGTTTGACTTTTTACGACACGTTTACGTCACCCCGACTTGGTTCCTAAGTCAAAAAATGGGCTAATAACTTGTTAACTACTTGATTTAAAAGGGTTTAAATGGTGCGCTCGGAGGGACTCGAACCCCCGACACCTTGGTTCGAAGCCTGATGCTCTAGTTATAGAATCCTTATTTATCAACACCTTGCGATGCGTCAAAATCGCAAAAAAAGGCCTAGAACTGCCTAGAACGGCGCAGTACTGCCACAGTTATGTCACAGTTATGTCACAGTGATCAAGACTCACGAACTTAATAGTTTCAAGGTTTTTTTAAGAAATAACAAATGAAAAAAAACTCAGTATAGGTATAATCAAGCAAAAAATTCGCATTGAAATTGAGAGAGAATGGGTTATAATACAAGTAACCAAGCCCGTCACGCCTCTCAACGATGCGCACCACGACGGGTTATTTTTTATGGTTAACAAGAAATACACAAAACCTTCCCTTAGCATTAGTCAACAAATCGAATTCTTAATCGCTCAAGGATTGCAGCTTTCTAATCAAGAATTAGCCCATCATGTTCTAAGTACAATTAGTTATTATCGTTTTTCATCCTATCTTTTACCCTTTAAATTATCACACCAAAATGGCAGTCCCCGGCAATTTAAAAAAATTGCCACCTTTGAACAAGTATGGCAATTGTACCAATTTGACCGAGAGCTAAGATTAATTGTATCTGATGCTATTGAAAAAATAGAAGTGGCATTCCGAGCCGCGTTAATCAATGTTACTAGTCAACTTTTCCACCCTTTTTGGTATGTCGAGCGTGCCTATTTCAAAGAAAGTAAAGCTAACAAAAGTAAAAAAAGAGATTTTTTTGATGACTACCTAAAGACCATTAAAGCGATTAGCATCAATAAGCAAGAAGTGTTTATTCAGCACTATCATCAAAAATATGATAAACCAGAATTCCCTCCAATTTGGATGATGGTTGAAGCTCTATCTTTTGGCTCTTGCTCTAAGATGTTTGACAATATTCAATCCAAAGAAGTACGTAATGAAATCGCCTCTTTTCTCGGCCAGCATACAACCATCATTGAATCTTGGATGAGAAGTTTAACTTATACAAGAAATCTATGCGCTCATCATTCCAGATTATGGAATAGATGGTTTGTTATCCCACCACTGATACCTAAAAACGCCCCTATCACCTCCCATATTGAAGGTAATTATCGATTTCAATTAATTGCCTTTGTAATACACCAACTATTGGAAAAAATTTCCCCTGAATCGAATTGGAGACAAAAACTGTTTGAACTATTTGAAAAAAATGAAAACTTCCCAGGAACTACAATGGGATTTAATTCCAATTGGCAAAGTGATCCGCTCTGGTTAATATAATCCGTTTTCAGCAAGAAGAATTTAAATATTCAGAAGACCTCCTTCACTCAACCCCTCTAAAGTTTTATTAAAATAGCAACTTCTTCAAAGCAAGATCTTTTAAAATTGTATTTTCGAAAACACGAATTTGGAAAAATGATCGTTATTTTTTATAAGGGGATCTTCTAAAACTTGTTGAAGTATTGTGTAGTACTCGTTAGCTAGCATTGATTCTTTTTGAGTAAAGCGACAAAGTGTTGTTTGAAGTGTCCACTGATGTGAAGCATGCCCACGATACACTAAATCAGTATTATCTTCCTCCAAAATCATCTGATCTCTAAATTCTTCCCAACTACAATAAATAGTTTGCATTACTTATGCCAGCACATACAAAAGCTCCAGTCATTATACATCACCCTACTTGTTTAAAAACGATCGATCCCCATCGACTCAAAAAGGCTCAAATAATCAGCCTCATTTTCAATCAACTGCATCGCGTGCGACAACGCACCCAGAATCACCGATTTATTAAATCCATCCATTCCAGACTTAATCACCAACCCACCTAACTCAATTTTTCGCCTCGTATCCGCTTTGCGTTTTTTCAATTTTTCAAGCGCAAGGGATTTCTCGCATCGGGCTACTTGCTGTTGTTGCTTAATAATTTGATGATGTGTGGTCATAATGCAAGTCCCTCGCTGACGATTTTCGCGAAGGCTTGATCTAATTGCTTAATATCTAATTGATGAAGGCCATGTTTGTAGGCCAGAGATCCTATTTCAAGTTTGTGTTTTTGTTGTAATTTCTCAAGTTTGGTTTTTGCTTTTTCGATTCTATCCAAGAGTATTGCTTCCATTTGGGACACTGTCTGTTTAGACATAATCATTCTCCGCAAATGTGTTTAACCTTCAAAGCCTATCCCACCAGATCTTTAAAATCAATAGGCCATCAAATAATGTGAGCGCAGCGAACACCATCCGTCCCGAATTTTTTTCTGAAGGGCGCAATATACATTGCTTCGCAATGTTGCTAAAATCACACTTCAAACCTAAAAAAATCTTAATGGATAAGGTTTTTTATCTCAGTCAATTAACCGATGGATCACTGGCACAAATAGGTGCTCCATGGCAATTGCTTTCGCTCAAGTCTCAATTCATAGCCGCAGTAAAGGTCACAGCGCCATCGCTGCTTGCGCCTATCGCACCGCATCCAAATTAACTGATGAGCGCACGGGCATCGTGTATGATTTCACGCGCCGCAAAAATGTGGTCTACACCAAAACCCTATTACCGGAAAACGCCGACCCACGCTATTTAGACCGACATGTTTTGTGGAATGCTGTTGAGTCCAGTGAGCATCGCAAAGACGCGCAAATCTGCAAAGATATTGTTTTAGCGTTACCTAAAGAACTCGATTTAACGAATCAAATTGAACTTGCTACACGCTTTGCACAAACGCATTTTGTGAATGAAGGCATCCCTATAGAGATTGCTATTCATCATGATGAAGGCAATCCCCACGCTCATATTTTGGTGACCACCCGACGATTAGAACAAACTGGGTTTTCCAAACATAAAGCACGTGACTTAAATCCTGCCTTTTATTCTGGAAAAGTGGTTGAGCAAGATTATTGGGGGGAACAGTGGCGCGATTTTCAAAATGATTATTTCAAAACAAATAAGCTAGATTACTCAGTCGATTTAAATCACCTTATTCCAGAGCGTCATGAGGGCAAATTCAGAGATCTCAACTCGTCTTATGTGAAAGAAGAGAATAAGATCATTCGTGAGGCGCGCATTGAGATTGCACTTGATCAAGTCGATATTTTAATTAATCAACTCTCACTCAGTCACAGTGTATTTACCCGTCGTGACATTGAAAAACTATTATTTAAAACATTGAGGGGCACGGAGTCTAGTCAGCATTATTTAGCGACGGTGGAGCAAATACTAGGGCATCGGCATGTCATTGCGCTCGGGGCAAATGATTCTGGCTTACAGGCGTATACCACCCGACATCAATACATTGCTGAATCGAAATTACTGCAATCTATTGAAAAAATGCAGACACGAGATCAACATACTTTTCACTTGAATATGAATGCCATTCATCGCCAATACACTCTCAACGAAGAGCAGCAAGAAGCCTTGCAGTATATTGCCGAAGGCAGTGATATCAGCGTGCTGATTGGTCGACCAGGTACTGGAAAAAGTTATTTGTTAAAGCCATTAAAAGAGCATTATGAATCCCATGGACTACGCGTCATCGGCGCGGCATTATCCGGAAAAGTTGCTAAATCCCTGCAAAATGAAACGGGTATTCAGTCGCAAACTATCGCCTCGCTCACCTACAAACTGAATACCAATCAGATGACACTCACTCAAAATGATATATTGATTATAGATGAAGCCGGCATGGTTGATTTCGCCAGTCTTTCAACACTGATACATACAGCCAATCAAGCCAAATCGAAGATCATTTTGGTTGGTGACCCCGATCAATTAAAACCGATTCAGCAAGGCGAAATATTCAGGGGCATTGCGGAACGCACTGGCTATATTGAATTAGGACAAATCAAACGCCAAAAAGATGCAGGTGATCGCGCAGCAAGCCTTAACTTAGCTAAGGGGGACATTGCCTCTGCGATTACGCATTATGAGCAAAAACGCGCGATTCATTTCGCTGATTATTCACGGGAGGCTGCTTCCCAATTAACCAGGGATTGGGGCTTATCGATTCATCGAGTTGCCGATGTAAAAGAAAATGCCATCTTTGCCTTTTCACGTGCCGCGGTTTGTTCATTGAATGACGAAGCCCGCGCTGCGTTAAAACAAAAAAATGTGATCAGCGATCAGGATATTATTTGGGCGAAACACATTGATGATCCTGATAATAAGCTTGAATTTGAACGTGATACCATTCAACTTGCAGTGAACGAACGAATATTATTCCGAAAAAATGATAAAGCCTTAGGCGTTCGAAATGGTGACATGGCTTTTGTGGAGTCGATTAACCAGTATGAAATCCAGGTCCATTTAGATAGTGGAGAACGTGTCACGATTCCACGCAGCTATCAACATATTGATTATGGTTATGCGACCACGGTCCACAAAGGCCAAGGAATGACGGTCGATAATGCTCGTGTGTTGATTGACAGCAAATATTGGGATCGGAATTTAAGTTTTGTTGCGATGACACGCCATCGTGAACAATTATCTATCTATGCGGATAGACACCAACACCCCGATTTGGAGACGTTAACTAAAACCTTATCGCGCACCTCAACCAAAGATAATGTCATCGATTGGCCGCTTGATTTTGCGATTCGGGCGGGTTTCGATCCGGATAAGATGATAGGCCGTGCCTTAAATAAAATTGCAGGGGCAAAGCATAAAATCAAGCAAACCTGGAATTATTTGGTGGATTATGAGGCTTATTTGAAGGCGCAGAATGTAGAGGCACGGATAGCGGAACGTCAAGATTTGCGTGAGGCTGCGAAGACCAAGGCAGATAAACTTGATGAAAAAGTATCTCGCGCAGCAATTTTTAAGGCACTAAAAGCAAAATATCCTGTATTGGATGAGTATGACCAATTGGCTAAGAAAAGGATGAAAACCTCGGGATATCGAGCGGAGCAATTAGAGAAAATGATGCGAATAAAAGCCAAAGAAATTGCTCAAAATAAAACCTTGTGCGACAACTTAAAAAAACAAATCCCAGAATTTTCTAAAAGCCTCAAACAACAAATAGCTAAAAGTAAAATAGTTGCGATTGAGTAGCAGCCTGCCAATGCTGCTATAAAAATATACCAGGTAGATATGAAATTAATCAAAATTACCTCTGGTAGACAGAAAACAAACCTTTGTGCCGCATATATATTCAAGCGCCAATCGTAGCGGAACTTTAAATACCCATTACTGCACGGGTAAACTGGGTGTAAATTTCTTGTTACGGACGGGTTGCTGTGGCCAGCTATCAATAGTAGTATAAATAATCTGGCGCTTATGGGGTGTTTCGTAGCGCTGCATATATCAAATGGATGATAAGGATATCTGATGCGGTTTAATCGAGAAACTCATTTACGAATAATAGCGCTCAGCTTGCTTTGTCTTGGAGCACTGAAAGCGCAAACTGTTTTTGCGACTGAACAACCTGATACAGCTGTAACCCCCCCCCATTCACCAACCGCGCCTTTCCTTTTGTATTTAGTTTAAGTGCAGGCCCTGTTTGGGGTATGGGCGGAGAAACCCAGACGATTACTTCATCGCCACAAACGATAAGAACGTATACGGCGAATACCTCCAGCAATACGATTGCGGATGGCGAACTCTTTTTTGGTGTTCAGCATGCGTTAAAGTTACCGCATCAACTATTGGAAAATCATCCCTTGCAAGGGCAAATTGGTTTAGCTGTAGCAACGACCAGTGATGCCAATCTAACGGGCAATATATGGGATGACGCTGACCCTGCCTTTAATAATTTCACCTATCGTTATCAAATCATTCATACGCATATCGCGGCCAAAGGCAAATTACTCACCGAAGCACCTTATCAATTGCAACCGTACATCAGTGGCAGCCTTGGTGTGGGGTTTAATCAATCCAGAAGCTTTAATAATCAACCGATTATTTTTGAGGCGATAGCCATCCCTAATTTCACATCCAACATCACAACAGCATTTACTTATACGGTAGGTGCGGGGATTCAACGAACATTCACACCCCATTGGCAGTGGGGCATTGGCTATGAATTTGCCGACTGGGGTCAAAGCCACTTATTAGCCGCACCGGGTCAAACCATAGGGTCTGGCTTAACTCAAAACCATTTTTATACCAACGGATTGCTTTTCAGCGTCAACTATCTCGCATAAGGATATTTTCATGCACCCCAAAAGAAACCAATCAAAGACATTGTTTTTCTCCGCTCTATCTCTCCTATGCATGGCTTCCGTTCACGCTGCTCCACTGTGGACTTTCACCCCGCAGACTGCAACTACAGTGACAGTCCCTATTGATGGAACAGCAACGATTGCATATACGGTAACTAATCAATCTTCTAAAGCGCACACACTGGTGATGATGCCCATTGCAGGGATTACGCAACAAACAGGTGGAGGGAACTGCGCTAATCCTATTGTTTTGGCATCAAAAGGCGCTTCCTGCACTTTGTCACTGTTAGTGACAGGCAGTCAATTAACGGGGACGGTGTCAGGCGGCCCCGTCCTTTGCCAGCAAGGAGGCGGTTCTTGTTACCAGCCAAATCAGAATGATATTTTAAATATTACGATTGGAGGAGAGGCTTTAACCACCTTGGCGGTCGTGGCTAATGCTGTAATTCCCGTGACCAATACCGCAACCACAGTGAACCTTCAGGTTACTAACACAGGAACGGTGACAGCGACAAACGTTCATGCGACGCTTCCAGGGGGGTGGACTGCAGTGTATCAAACTGCATGCGCAACTATTGCGCCCAATAGAGGCACTTGCAGTTTAACTTTTTCTTCCACCAAGCCTTATATAGCACAAGGGAACATTCAGATTACAGGAGATAATATTGCATTACCTCTACCTACCACTGCATTGGCGTTTTCAATAGATGGTTATGACGTATTTGCAATAGATTCTCCTACTTCGGCCAGAGTGATGTATTCATCAGATAATATTGGCAGGATTGCTTGGGATTCAAGTGCTCAATGCACGGGTGGAAATTGTACTCAAACCGGCGCAACGTCACTCACTAATGGTGCCTATTTAAATTCAACTGGTGATACGTATTGCATTATTACTGGCGGGGGGGCTGCCTGTAATTGGGGTGCCGCTATAGGCCAACAACCAGGTACAGGCGGCAACGCCGCCAATATCTGCTATAGCATCACAACCGACAATACTGGCGGCGTAATAACTGCAGGTACTTGGTATTTACCGGCAATTTGCGAAATGGGGCCATCGGGCGGGGGTGCCAACTGCCCTGTTGGGACAGCAAACATTTACACTAATTTATCATCGCTTGATTTTGGAGGTTTGTCCGCTAAAGCCTATTGGAGTTCTACCGAGTTCGACGCCGATGTCGCGTGGGGCTTCGACTTCGGCGTTGGCTACCAGACTTTCACCACTAAGGTCCCTACCCGCGGTGTCCGGTGTGTTCGGGCTATTACCTATTAACCCCTTTATCCCTTTTCTTTTGCTTTTGGGGTTGATTTTTAGGTTACCCGCGCAGCGGGGCGATTTATTTTTTTAGGATATTAGATTACTGTAGGATGTTGAATTAAATGGTGCTTCATACAGAATTGCCGGTCTATCGAGATACCTATCAGTTGATTCTTAAAATTTTTGAATACACCAAAGATTTTTCGAAAGAATACAAGTATACTTTAGGTGAAGATATGAAGCGGGATGCGATGCAATTGACGCGAAGTATTTATCGTGCCAATAAGCATAAATACAATCAATGGGGTCAGACTCGATTGATTTTTGGAGTATTAAACACGCCGTCTTGAACACTTATGACGATGTTAAAACCGGCTTTTTTAGGCAATAAGCACGCGTATGCATCTCAACCAGTGATTATTACCAACGCTTTTTAAAAATGATTAATTGCCCGCACGTGCCCCACCGTATTAGCTTTTGACTCAGCAACGATTTCACCCGAACCAAAATTTTGTAACCAAGCCTTAGATACACTGGCCTCTGTCGAACTCCAATAATACTCAGGCGCAAAAGAAGCTAATCTAGGCTGTTGTAAATTACGATGCAACAATTGCAATTCATACGCCGAAGGCAAGTACCAGCCACCATAACAAATTTCTTCAGGTGCAATCGGCGTTTTGCACGGTGTTACACCATCCTCCAAAACCTGAAAATTAGCCGCAACAAGGGCTGCAAATTGTCCATTTTGGTTATCCGCTGTCTGCCGTGCGATGATTAAACGGGTATTGGTTTCACCAGCACCGATGCCATCGGCACGGGCATTAGTGACTTTGTTCCCAGACTCTCCATTTCGCCATTCAATACCTTCATTATTCACATCAACAAGGCTAGCAATTAAACCATGTTGTCCACTCTCATCAATATAAAATATCAGACCACCACGGTATTTTTCACCAATTGAATGAACAACCCCTTTGTCTGAGTTAATGGCCTCAATATCATGGTTGATGTGATCTATTTTTGTATTAAGACCATCCATCTTTGATTGCAGCACGCCAATTTCTCCGCTTACTCGTGAAATACTTGAATTAGTTGCGTCCAACCCAGCATAAAGCTCGCGAATTTTGTCCCAGATATCATCATTAGGCCGGGCATGTGCTGTAATGCTTACAGAGAGCAGTAGCAATAAAGGGGATATTAATTTTATTTTTTTCATGATCATTTTCTCTTATTTTCATTAATCCAAATAAGCTAACTCATCAGTTTGAGTCGCTTTAATTCCATTGATATCGCATCCTAATTCTTGAAAATCAGCTCTTTCAAAAGCGATACGCTGAACCGTTTGCGTGGGGACAAAAGATGCGCGTAAAGCCAAATCTTTCATGGCTGACTCTTTGTACCAAATATATTGACCCGCTTTGACCGGATGATTGCCGGATCGCATGATAAGTGCCACGCGTGATGACAGCTTCGAGACTTGCTCAGGTCGTAATAAGGGAATGGCTTGGTAGGCAATATTTTTACTATTGCTTACACCCTGCTGTTGATGCGAGGCCGAATGCGTCACGATACGTTTAGTGCGGGTACCTAAAATCTTACTAATAAATTCCGCATCGCTTGGATCTTCAGTCGTATATGCAATTTTTGTCTTGATGTTGGTAAATGCTTTAGCTTCATCATGAGTGTATTTTTCATAGGTTTGAGCAATGTATTGAAACATCAAAATACAGCGCACGCGATATTCACGCAGCAGCTTTAAGGATCGCCTTAATCGGTCAATCCGTCCTAATGATGAAAACTCATCGATCAAGCACAGCAAAGGATAAGGTTCAGTTTTTAGATCGGGGACTTCTTGAATCATCACTGAAATGAGTTGTTGCCAAAACAACGTTAAAATCGGCGATAAACGCTCCATGTCATCATCTGAAAAGCCAATATAAATCGTGGTCTTCTCTCTGCGTAATTGGCTAATATCAAAATCACTGGCACTGGTTGCGGCATCGACGATGGGATCATCGAATAGCTCAAAATAACCCGAGAACTCCAGCAATATCGATCGTCTAGTTTTCTCATGATTATTGATATACGAAAAACCATTACGATAAAAATCAGCGTCGTATGAATTTGTTTGGGTGAGCACGTGCACCAACCATTCATCAAAATCTTGTTGCTTGATGAGGCGATTGATTTCGCCAAGTGTAGTGGGACGCGCTGGAGTGTCCAATAGATATAACATTAATGCCTTAAATAGATTACGCGCAGCACGTGTCCAAATAGGCTCTGCTTTGGGATTATCAGGAATTAAAATATGTGCAATACGCTGAATATCGGTGATGCGTCTAATTGCATCGGTTGATATGAGTGATAACGGGTTAAAACGATGAGTTTTAAATTCAGGGTTTGCTGGCGCCCAACAGTAAATTTTATTGGCTAATACTTTTTCACGATACCCTGATGTTGCTTTAAATTGCGTTAACTTTACATCATTGCAAACGACTGAATATGGATAAAAAAATAAGTTTGGAATGCTGATTGAGCGTGTTTTACCGCTACCCGATGGCGCAAACACCAACACATGCTCAAAGCCATTGGCATAAATCGGGGCACCAAATTTTTTGCCAATAATAATGCTTTCAGGTTCTTGCTTAAGAAATCCTGCTCGCTGCACTTCAAGTCCACTAGCGAAATGCGCATTGCCTAAAACCTTATGGGCAGGACGTATTTTTTCAAAAATAAGATAACCAATTAATGCCGTGATAACGATAAACACTATCGCTTCGGTTTGCAGGACATCGTGCCATAATTGCGGCGATTGATAATGCAGCGTGAATAAGTGGATAAGCTCACTAAACCCATTGAATCCATCCAAGTAAATTTCGGCAAATGCCATAAGTCCCAGGAAAAACGTCAAGGTAATGGCAGATAACCCTGTCAGTAAAATGAAGCATAAGTAGCGTGCAAAGCCTTGGCAATTGATGTGGATTAATCGACCCATTGACTGTCTCCCACACCCTTGTAATAAACGCTGACTAACTGACGACCAAACTCCGTTTTTTGTAGTTGTACGACAATATCAATCACCTCATGAAGTTCACGGTGAATATCGGTATCCTGCATGCCAGAGACATTATTTAATTTATAAAGCTGCGCCATACGCATAAAAGCTACTCTGGGATTATTGGCGTGTATGGTGGCTAGTGCGCCACTATGTCCAGTTGAACACGCCGAAACAAAATCAAAGACTTCTCGACCACGAATTTCGCCCATGATGATCCTATCAGGGCGTAAACGAAGCGATGCTTGGACTAAATCCTGCATGGTGACGGAAGTTTCTTGATTGCCTGATTTTTTCAGTGATTTCAGGCGAACTAAATTTCGATGCGGCACATTAATTTCATAGGTGTCTTCTAAAGTAATCAGGCGTTCATGCAAAGGGATTTGACTGACACAGCTATTTAAAAAAGTGGTTTTGCCTGAAGAAGTCGCGCCCGATATAACGATGTTTTTCTTCGCAAGAATGGCTTGTTTTAGAAAGCCAAACCAATCGCCCTGCTCATAAAGCTGTTTAAGGGTTTGATCGGTTTCAACAGCTTGTGTGGGATCATTTAACCCAAACGCTTTGGTGCCTTTAAAAAAATCCTGCCCTTGATAATCTTCAAGGGTCATTTGCTGCACGACAAATTTTCGAATCGATAAAGTCTCATAAAGTGATGCCGGAGGAATGACTAATTGCACGCGCGAACCATCGAACAGATTCCCTGATAATACTGGCGATTGTTCCGAAAGTGTTTGCTGATTTTCATTAGCAATCATCAAAAATAAGCGTCGTAGATATTGAGCACTCAACGCTGGAATATCATAACGAATCATGTGCCTGTCTTTTTCAATAAACACTTCTTTGGGTTGATTAATCAAGATTTCTGAAATCGAAGCGTCATCTAAAAAATCTTGCAGTGGCGCGAGAAGACCGGCAACACCGGGTGCGAAAGAAGCTTTAATGACTTCCATGGCTTAAGCTCTCTTCCCATAAACACGATAAAAATCGAGATCATGCGCTACAAAAACGTTAATTTGCGTACCTTGATTAATCTGCAATGTCGCATTTATTTGCATATCTTTTTCAAGCGTTTGATTCGCCGTTTGCTGAAAATTATTAGCAATATTCATGCGATATTGAGAGCCTGAGTTATATGCATCTTGGCCATTAACTCCACCTGCGGCAGCATACGCACCCAAGACTGACAATAAAGCGCCGGTTCCAAAACGTTCAAAGAAATGACGGTCAATATAATCCGCGGCTTGGCCTGATCGCCCAATCGTATCAGTACTCGGGCTATTCAGTGTGACAATCACACCATTCGTCATTTGCACGCGATTCCATACCACAAACACTCGGTTTTGCCCCTGACTCACGCTTGAGTTAAATTGCCCCACCAATGTCGCACCTTTATGAATCAGTAGATTATTGCCCTCTAATGAGTACACATCTCGCGTAATGATGGCTCGCACCATGCCAGCCAAATCAGAATTAATTGCAGTTTCCAAGGTTGCTGGAATCATTTCACCGGCCGGAACAGTAAAGCGTGGATGCGGTAATTGTTTAGCTGAAACCGACGTAATATCTTCTTGTTGATTTAAAAATCCACTATTCCCGTCTTTACCCACTAACGTTGCATGAATACCTTGAGCGTCCTTGCCTGCCGTAGCTTTCGCGCTATTACTATCTGAATAAAAAGTAGATGGCGCATTCATGCGTGCCAACAACTCTTTACTGACATAATCCGCCGTTCTGAGTTTGGGTGGATGGTAACCATCAGACTGACCGTAATAAGACGTGCTCACGGGTTTTACTTGCCTTGCCTCATCCTTCAGTTGCGCTAATAACGCCATGTTTTGCGAAAGCGTTTGATCGGTATTTTGTTTTTCTTGCGCGGTAATCACCTCTTCTTTTTTATGATTGGGTAAAAAGCCTACTAACACAATAATCCCACAAACCACTAACACCCCAGCAAATAATAGTTTGTCTTGTATGCTTTTCAATTTAGAAGGCTTATTGATTTGCGATCGAAGCCGTGCCAATTCTTCAACAGGGCGATTTTCGGATTGTTTCATTGAGGTCTCCTGTTTTGTTGTATTTGCGCAATTTCATGAATATTAAATACCGAAGTGACCTTGCCACCACTACGTAAGGTGAATTGTGGCGCTGTGCGTTGTACAACGATGTATTTGCCTACGCGCCGCGTATTAACGGTATTTTCTTTACCTTGTTTATCTTCAACAGCAAATATCGCCGGTACTGGTGCATTAGCTGCCAACTCAAAATAAGTAAATCGTCCATCATCAAACACGTGCAATGGGACTAATTGCGGACTGCCGCTGAATCGATATTCGGTATTGACGGGATGTGGGGTTGGCTTGCTCACCACTCTTACTGCTCTTGCAGGAGTGGTTTGATGAGCAGCCGCCTGTACTTTTTTGGTTGATGAAACGGGCGCTGGATATTCCATTTTCACGGCATAGGTTTGTAGCTTTGGGCTTCTCTCAACATGTTTATTGCTGGTGACATGAAAATAATAATGATGTCGATTGGTGACTACTGTGATATTCGAATCAGAATTAAATACGGTAGGTTTGACGAAGATCATATTCGGTAAATGCGGGTGATAAGTCACCATCCACGCCGTCGTGTCTCCGCCTTCAATATCTAAAACTTGCTCCTGCTCCCCAAACAAAATCTCTGTCGTTGTCAGCGTCATCGCTTGAATAGGAATGACATTATTTTCTTGGTAATTGACGTGCTTAATTCGCGTATCAGACGAATAAGCCAGTGGATTATTTTGTGCGTGTAATAATGAGGTGGAGGCAACCAACGCACCACCGATAATAATAGGTATTAACTTCATGATATATGCTCCACACGAGGTTGTTTGCTGTAACGTGTCACTTCAAAACCATCCCAATTTTTCCAGCGCATGTCTGGATAATCTGAAACCTCCGTGTATCGCCAAGAAATGAGAGCGTTGTAGTGCGACTCCGTGCTTTTGCCGGTTTGTTTGTCGGTATCAATTAAGGTGAATACGACCTCAGCTAAATTTTGATGATTTTTATGAACGTCAGTATCGTTATCCAAAAAGGAATCCATGAAATTAATACTATACATATGCACTTCACGTTTGCTGTTTGAGCCTAATAGCTTGATAGGAGAGGTTGGATTATCCTTATCTTGCTCTTTGAGGTACTCGCGTTCTACTGTGTCATCAGATAATAGATGCACTAAATCAAATTGCGCACGATAGCTTGAGGCATCATAGGCCTCGCGATGCTGGATATAACGCGCGATATCACTTTCAACCTGCACTCGATTGATAGGTGCCTCAGTTTGTTTGAGTGGCTCAACGGTGGTAACCCCATTATCATAATGATGAATCATGATAGGGATTAAAGTTTGATAATTAGCGAGCGTTGTGATGGCAATACCGGCCGCGATATTGAGACCCATTGAAGTGATGAATGCTAATTGATATCGATTGCGCGATTGTTCTAAGCGACCAAATTGATCGTCAGCCCAGGTGCGTGCTTTTTTAAAATAGGTGTTTAAATTATCTTGGCTCATGCGCCTCCCCTTCGGATTGATTGATATAACTTACTGGCAGAACTGGTAGCTGCCTGACTCACTTTCTGGCGGGCATAATCAGCGGGGCCTTTTAGCGTGCTACCGAATGCTTGCTTCGCCATTCGTCCGGCGATATGAGATGAGCCTAAGGCACCACCGATAAAGCCCCCCATCATGGCAGCGCCACCTGAAGTGCACAGACTGCCGCCGATGCTTTTTGCAATGGCTACCGCTTGCAAAATGCCGGCAACACAAAAACATGAAACGATAAAAATTGGGATCCAAATCGCCAGATTTAATTCGCCACCTTGTCCAACATGGAATCCTGCTAACGTCCAATGAATCAGATGCATGCAAAATCCAACCACACTAGAAACAAAAATAAGTACCAATGCAAAGCCAACCAAGATACCCAGCCATCGTTCAAAAAACATTTTGGTTTGATCAAATAAGGTGAAAATAATAAACAACGGCGCTGTCGCGAACATAATCGCCATCATGAGTTTGGCGGTGATGATTTCAAAAAAAGCAAATCCAATCGTGATGATGCCTGAAAATAAAACCATTGAACCGGCAAAATAAGGCGGTAGTTTTCTAAATGAGCCTAAGTCGAATAAGTCATTGCCTAAACTAATCACTTCATTTAAGACATCTTGCAGACCTTGATTAATAGAGCCGCCACTGACTTTCGCATGCGCCACTTTCAGGAGTGCATTTGCAATCGACTCACTGCCAACAACCAATAAATCGCGAATATGTGAAGAAAAAAAGCTCCAATTCATCGCACACATATAAATGAGCCCCGCGCGAATAGTGAACTTCATCAACTCTTGTTGAGGGGCTTGAATCACCCCTCGCAGCATGGCATACCCCATTAACACAATATAAAGTACGATCATCGAACCCAACGGTGCACGTAATAAAGTCGCTAGTGCGCTATAACCATCAAACACAAAGTGATTGGTGAGGACATCAATTTGATTCGCGAGATTGACTAAAAAATTGGTTGAGCTTGTGACACTCATGACTGATTCTCTTGATAATAAGTCGGCCAAGTCGTCATCATGATTTCAACATAATCATCAGATAATGGCTCAAAGGATTGAAGATCGGTTAATTGCGCAAGCGTCATGTTTTCAAAACCTGGATAGTGTTTTTCTTTGGCAAAAGTCAGCATGGCTTGGTATAGGCTGTCACAATTGATCTCTGGATTTTTCTTACCTTCCATACACTCTAAATAGCCATAACCACGTTCATCGGCCTTGATCGAAAAATGTAGGCGCTTTTCGACATTAGCTGATGCATTCATCAGAAAAGTCGCGCTTTCAATCTTGGTATGTGTTTGTAATGGATTAGGTTGGTTTTGCTGACAGCCACTCAATAAAAACAATGCGCAAGCAGCTAATGCGTTGAATCGATTCATCATGAATTCTCCTTATTGATTTAATGGCACAACGTTAATGGGTTGTTGTGAACAATGGCGCCCAAAGTCGCGGCAAGGGGCATCAAAATCCGGTGGTTTTGAACAACCGAGGGTGATTGCGAATACAAGACTTAACATTATTTTTAACATTTTCTATTTCCTATCTTTAATTAACACTGAAACGTAGGTTGGGCCTTGGCCCAACAATTATGTTCAAACCAATCCCAATGTTGGGCCAAGGCCCAACCTACAATTATCCTCCCGATCGATTAAACCGCGCCATTTCCGCCCGATCGCTTAATTCATTCAAACTGTCCTGTGAAAGCTGCTGGCTAATCAAAGTTTGTAACCGTAGGTTCATCAACTGAATAAAACCCATCTCAGTCATCAAGCGTGAATTCAAATCAATCGCACCTTTGGTGTTGTCCGTTTTATCAATTTGTTTGGAAAGTTTTTGTAACGTTTCCATATGCTGATTAATGTCGTTATAAGCTTGGGTCGTTTGCACCTGAACCGCACGATTGACTGCTTTGTCTTCTTTAAAGCGATTGGCTTCGGGTGCTGACATATAGCGGGTCGTATTGGCCTCACTTAAAGTAGGATGATTCGCTTCATAAGCTTTGACCAATGCATCGTAACGTTCGGGATTACCGCCAGATAAACTACGCAAAGCCTCGTCCCAGGTGCTGGCTGGTGATTGCCAACTTCGTAATTGATCGTAGCCATTTTCAAGTTCACCAAAACCATAATGGCCGCTATTCATTTCTTTAAGTCGTTGTAAGTTGTCGAGTTGGTTTTTGGCATTATCATAAGTGTCTTTCAACATCTCATATTGGCGGCGAAGTTGTTTAAGTTGATCGATAGCCGTTAGTAATAGCTTAGCGTCGCTAATAGGATCAGCATGAACTGGCATAATAAGGTTCGCTGTAAGGAAGCACGCTATTAACCATCGTTTCATGCGGCACTCCTCGCTAAAAAGTGCGGGATCCAATCATTAGGATCCGTGCCAACATCCTGCATTACTTCATCCAATAATTTAACTGACTTAGTATTGCCTGAAAGAATACGAATGAAATCCGGTAACTCACTTAAATCCAGTTTGCATAACAGCGCATCATTGCCCTGCTTATAAAGAAAGATTCGTGATTCGGGTGGTGTCTCTTTAAGAAATTGAAATTGCGATTCGGTCAGTCTTAATTGCTCAATATAAGTTTCACGATCAGCTAAAGAATTAGGAAATAAAATCATCGTCGCTAAGTTATCGAGTACGACATGACGGATTGCTGATGTCGTCACTGTCTTTGGCGATTGCGTCATAAAAATAAAATGACCGTTTTTCTTACGAATGGTAGGTAACCATTCTTGCAAACATTTAACCCAATAAGGTGATGCGAATAGCTGCCAGGCTTCATCAATCACAAATGAAGTGAGCCGACCATCGAGGCACAAACTCATGCGGTGCATCAAATACAAATACACAGGCGTTGAGATTAAATGCGGTGCTTTATCCATGAGATAAGTGACATCAAAACCAACCTTATCGAAATCCAAGGCAATCGCATCATTTTCATTATCAAATAACCAATGATATTCACCGTCTATACGTTTATCATTGCTTCGTAACCATTTTCGAAGTTCAGGCCAACGAGGAAAATCAACGGGTAAATACTGGCTGATATGACTCAATGTTCGATACTCTGGAGATAACTGTTCAAAAGCATAATCAATACATTCATTCACCATTTCAGATAGTGCGCCCGGTAAATTGATTTCACCTTCTTGTTGAATCAATGTTGCAAACCATGCTTTAAGAAATGAGCGATTTTCTGGGGTATCCGCGAGCTTTAAAGGATTCATCGCAATTGGATTAGAAGGTGAAATCACCGTGTAAGCGCTATTGCCACAAGCTAATATATAAATTTTGGCTGATTCATCGCGATCAATAAAAAAGCTTCGCCCAGCAAACCGTCCCATCTGTGCATCAAGAAAACTAACTAGGGTTGTTTTACCAGCATTGTTACCGCCAAACACGGCGGTGTGGCCTTTAGATGGATTGGTTTTAGAACCTTCAGTGTGGTAATTAAAAAATACCGGCGTTTTTGATGGGGTTTCAAGTAACGTCACTGCAGAACCCAAATGATTACCACCATGGAATTGGCTTTGGGTATTATGCAGTGGCGCAAAATCTACAAAATTCTTTGAGGTAATTAATGACGCACGGGCAATGAGGTGATGATTACCGGGGATTTGGCTCCAAAAGGCTATTTCGATGCCCAGCGGTGTTTCCTTGATAATCGAGATATTAACTTGCGCATAGCGTTTGGTGGCCTCCATGATAGCGGAGTCTAATTCTTTTTGACTGCGAGCGATGAGCATCAAACTATGATGATGAATACCTAAACGCTCCGACTCACTGGCGATGCCGTCCTCTAAATCAACAAGGGAACCAATTTGGCTGGCTGCTTTATCTTCGGCGTTTAATAATTTATTACGCTTAGATTCGATTTGCTTGAGTGCCGCTTCACGACCAATGGGTGCAAAGGTCGAGGTAGAAATAAATTCACAATCGATGGATAACAGTAAATCTAATAACCAACAGGCCGTAAGCGTTGGATATTTTTTTAAAGATAGCATCGCAGCAAAACGCACATCATCGGCAGTATTGCCTTGAAACTGAATAGTCTCACCAAATAACAATTGATAACGAGATAGATACTGACTTAAATTGCCTTCAGGATAGAGCCCCTCTTGTTGGAATACCGAAGGCATGTCACTTGCAATTGGCGATGCAAAAGCAGGCTTTGGAAAGGCAAGGGATTCACCTGCATTAGGAATGAAACTTAGAAACTCGATTAATTCACTATAGCCCAAAACATTATCTTGCTCACCCAAAATCTTCGGTTTGAATACACCCAAATTTGCTTTAAGTTGGGTGATGACTTGAGTTAATACGAGCATCGATTCAGTGCGATGGACATCTGCGCTGATATTGACTTTCAGATCTACCAAACGCTTGACCCACGTCAATGAAGAAGCCGTTTTAGTTGAGGTATCGCCTTTTAAAATAACGGTAAGATAAAGTTCATTGATATATAAACTTTGATGATTAAAACGCGCCATATAACGTTCATTTAATTCCCGCGCAAAGTTCGAACTAAATTGACCAGCAAGTGCGATCGGTTTTTTCTTGCGATGAATGGTCGTCATCACCATGAAGCGTTCATCAAGACCAACCAAGGCTTGATGAATCAGATGACTGTGATGATTGAGGCTGACTGGCTCTTCGATTTCAAAGGCAACCCCTTCCACACGAATTACTGAGCCCATGAGTCCCGATTTGGTTTCAAATACAGTCGGTGAATTTAAATGGGTAATCGGACATAGATTAGAAACTTGAGCTTCTTGTTTCGCAACTTTATGTGCTTTAGAAAGGTTCATAAGCGCGAACTCCCCACAGTTTGAGATTAGGCATTTGCGGCAAATTTAAAAAACGTTTTGCACAAATCGTAAAAAAATACATGTCATAACGACAGACCACCCAACCAAATACATGCATGGGAATAAAAATTAGTCCGTACAGTGGATTCCCCAGCCCAATGAAGGCGCACATCGAAACCATCAAATTCATCATGTGATATTCAAAGGTCACGCCGCCTGTCATGGCAGGTCGAGTGAGCGCGCCAAATATAGGATTACTATTCAATACAATCTCTTCCATCGCATTCATTAACCTAAGCAATCAGTCGGCTATATAAGGCTGAGGCGCCGAAAATAAGACCCATGCCTAATAAAACTAATATGAAATATTGTTTAGGAAATCGATTCTGGGCTAGGCATAAATAGCCACATACCACGATAGTTAATACGCCCATCGAACGCGCTAAGCCGCCTTGTAAATAGCTGGTTGTCCGATTCACAATCGTTTCAATATCCAAGGCGTAACTAAATGTTGGATTTAAAGCGAAAACAGACAGCCAATACCATTGACAGCGGTTAAACAAGGCGCGTGCTTTGTTTTTTGATGATTCAATTAATTTCATCATGCGCAAGCTCCTTCAGTTAGAAAACCTAATTCTTGTGCTTGTTTTCTGACATACACTTCTTCGCGATCGATATCGATGTGCCCTGGCGCATTAAAACCAAGATGGATATTGTCCGCGTCGATTTTCAGAATTTTCAATTGAACGATGCCTTTACCGATTAAAACTTGTTGACCGACTTTTCTGGTTAAAACCAACATACTGTTCCCCTCATTGTTTGATTAAAATGTCTTTGCATTGCCGTAAGTGATGCAGTACAACCTCAGTCTTTGCAGGCACATGATCTGCACTCGGTACAAAAATTTCGATTCTTTTTTTTATTTGCCGACAGAGAATGATGACTTGAGGCAAAGTCGGTGGCATTTCATAAGTTTCTCTGCAATGAATAATGGCTTTATCCAACACCTCGTCACTAAAATTTATTAATCCTTCCTGCCATTCCTTTTTTGCAAAACCAAAAAAATTGGGATCTTTAAGTTGACTGCGCCATATATGACCGTAAAAAGCAGCGAACCGTGTAAACATTAAATCAATCCTTTTGCTTTGATTATTTGCATCGTTTGAAAGGGATGACATTGCATTCGGTTTGTTGATTAGGCTTTTCATCGCTGGCCTCTGCTTCACCGGGGATCCAGAACATATCTTTTGCTGATTCATTTCGAGTATTTGTCTGATGGCTTGCATGCTTTCTCTCCTGTGTTTGATCCATGGTTAATTCATCATTCCAGCATTGATTCGTTAGCCAGTTAGCCGGGTATTTCCACGGCGGTACCCATAGCCCATGAAGTTGCTGTTGTTCGCGATGTTGTATTTGTGCGGCTAGGGCCTGCATGATTGTATTAAATAGCGCCTTATCTGGATTTAGCCTTTGAAATGCTTGCCAGGCTTGCTCTTTAGATTTCTTTTGTGGATAACTCGACCAAAATTGTTCAAATTGAGATAATAAAAATAAATAAACATCTTCTTTTAGAGGTGTGTCGGCTTTTACCATTTCACCACTGTCGGCTTTTACAGTTCTATTGGACAAAAAATTATTATTTTCAATGGGTTGGTTATTGCAACGTGTGTCTGGTTGCTGTGTCGGGTTCGTGATCACTTTATTTTGGACGGAATAACCCAAGGTGGCTAATTCACATTTTAAAATAAGTTGCAGATCTTGGGATTGCATAGTAATAAGACCGACGCGCTCCAGGGCAGCCAATGCACGTCGAATTTGTGTTTTTGTGGCACTGGTGCCTTTAATGCCAGGGTGCGGCTCAATATAAAGCTGCTCCGCAATCGATTGATAACTGATTCTGCGCTTTAACCCAACGATGCCTGCCTTGACGTCCATATATGGCCGAATCCCTCTTATGTAAGCTAACTGTTGTAGGTGGGGTAATCCACAGAGTGCCGCTAGCTCATCACCATTAATCATAAAATCCATGAGTTACACTTTTTCCTAGTTATACATCTCGTTATTATTTTTGTGATATGTTATCTTTAATTCAGAAAATCATTCACATGAATTGCACTTTACGTGCAACTTATCAAGACAATAATGCACGTAAAGTATATTGTCAATGATTTTATTTTCTAATTTGATAAAAAGGTATATCGATATGATAAATATCAAAGAAAAAATTGGACAACGGATTTTTGCAGAACGAAAAACTAAAGGGCTGACTAGAAAAGCACTTGCTGAACTTACCGACGATTTAAAACCCTCGCGTATTAATAACTGGGAGCGTGGGATCAGAACACCAGGGCCTGGAGAAATTAAACAATTAGCGAGGGTATTTGATATATCACCGGCTTATTTGATGTGCTTAACTGACAATAAACAACAGAATATTTACCAAACACCCGTAGGCGCGTTAATTCCGATAATTGATCACCAACAAGCTTGTCATCCTAAGATCATCATTCAAGCAATCAAGGATGAGACAGCTAATGAAACTATCCAATTTATTCCAATAGAACGTGAGTTAGCTGAAAATTTAGGAAATAATGCGTTTGCACTCAAAATGAAAGACGACAGCATGGGGCCTGAATTAAAGCGACAGGACGTTTTAATCATTGATCCAGATCAAACTCCAACCCCTGGTGACCTTGTTGTAGCTCAAGTTGATGGCAATGATAGTGTGATTATTCGTCGTTACAAACAATTATCCGCCCTAAAAAATCATCATGAATATGAGTTATTGGCAACTAATAATGCTTGGGCTAGCATTCGTATTGAGAACGCACATCAAGGTAAAATCATCGGTGCAGTGATTCATTTAATGCGGCGACTTAAGCCTTAGTTTTTTAAAAACGAGCAGTTGCATTTGCTAGTTGAATGAATCCACCTGATAGCAAGTTTCTTAATAGCGCATCAAGATGAAAAATATTGACGCTCTTCAATTAAACACTCATACGGAATATGTAAACCTTTATGAAGTTTTACAATTTGGGGCATAGTCAAGCTACGTCGTCTATTTAATACATCACTCACGCGGCTTCTAGGACCTAGATAAGGTTCTAAATCTTTTCTATTTAAATGCATTTGATCCATTAAAAACAAAATTGCATCAACAGGATCAGATGGCGGCATTGGATAATGCTTATTTTCATAAGCCTCGATTAAAACTAACAAGACATCAAGCTCATCCCCTGCATCAGTGTCTTGTTTAACACCCCAAAGTGATTCAACTCGTGCTAATGCTTTTTGGTAATCTTCTTCACTATGAATAGGCCTAATCATTTTATTCAACCTCCCCTGCTTTCACACGATCATATTCTTTATGTGTGCCAACAAATTTTATAAACATCGCTTGTCTTGCATAGTCCATAGCACAAATAATTCGATAATCATTTCCTTTTACATTAAAAACTATACGGTCGTTTGCAACGAATGATGCATTTCTAAATATATTTTTAATATCCTGGGGTGTTCTCCATATTTGTTTAGAACAAAAGTGATACCATTCATTTAAATATGGTTGAGACTTCTCATTCCCTAGCATTTCCCAATATATTTTTAATCGACTTTTAGCAATTATTCTCATAATGTTACAATTATTCTCATAGTTTTATTGTACGCTACCATTTTGGTAGCGTCAAGCGTTGGGACATTTCGTGTCGCGGACATTTCGACTTTGGTCCGACAGCGTTGGGATGTTTTTTAAGTTATAGGTCCATGGCAATTGTCTCACCAGTGGTGAAATAATTTCATCATGGCAATATGTTTCATAAAATTGGCGCATTGCCCCCTATATTTTACAAGCACACCAATTACTTCGACCTTAACATCATCACTCATTCTCATTAATGTGATTAACCTCTAGAAAATTTTGAATTTGCCATACAATAACGCGTTTTAATGCCTCAGCACTTATTTCAACAAGCAAGTCCTCTTCCTCTAAAAAATCATCAAATGAACTACCAATATGTTTATTCATTATTTTTTTCCTCTACCCCTTCTATTATTCCACAAGTGCGAGCCGATCCACTTTTTCTTGAACTTTTATAAAGAAAAATAAACTGACTAAGCTAATGAACCCAAGCACAATTAAAATATAACTTGGGGAATAATTGCCATTTTCTCCTAATCTTAAAGCAATCAATGGCGTAACCCCGCCACCCAAACAGGATGCTATTGAATAAACAAAATTAACCGTCGAGCATCTTACTTTATGAGGAAATAGATCAGTAATAAACACTGGAATAACCGCAAAAATACTCGCACAAGGAATGCCAATCAAACAATGAAAAGCTAACACTTGGAAAAAAGTTCCTGATGTCAAACACTGAAAATAAGATGTGATTAACAATAAAATTATAACATTCCCCATCATGATCACTTTGATACGTCCAACTAAATCTGAAATCCAACCAAAGAGTGGAACAAACATCGTAACTAACGCCAAGCTAAGTGCGTTAATAAAGAAAGTTTGAGTATTTGAAAACGTATTCACCGTGATTAAATATATAGGGGCATAAACAAAAATAAGAACCGTCGTCGAAACCCCAAATAAAACCAATGAAAAAACAACAAATGACTCGGCAGTCTTATTTTTGAGTGTTTTTAACATACTAAGAAAAATACTGTGCAAGGTTTTCTTTTCTGTTCTTGCATTATTCAGAACAAACTCTTGACTCTCTGGAATAGAACTACGAATCCAAAATCCAAATAACATGGTCAAAAATGCTAATATAAAGGCTATACGCCATCCCCACGCAGGAAGGATATGAATATCGATAAGATACAAAATAGATGCACCAATCACTGAGGAAATAAACATCCCCGCATTCACACCAAAAGCAGCCCAAGAGCCAAAATAGCCTTTTTTATTCGGCGGACAACTTTCTATTAATAAAGCGATTGAGCTAATGTATTCACCACCCACAGAAACAACTTGAAATAAACGAATCAAGAGTAATAACCACACAGAAGCTACACCAATATACGCATACGACGGTAAAATACCCACTAAAGCCGTGCATATCCCCATCAACAAGATACTCAATGTGAGCACTGCTTTTCTACCAATTTGATCTGCAAGCATTCCAGCAAGCACGCTTCCTAAAGGCCTAAAGATATAACTGAGCAAAAATAAAAAGAAAATATCAGAAAGTTTAGATTGAGGCGGCAGAAATTCTTTAGAAAGATAGACAGAGAAAAGTCCCCAAATCACATAATCATACATCTCAAGCGCATTACCAATTGCGCCACTCAGAATAATTTTTTTTGAAATTTTAAACATACATCTTTACTCAGGTTTATTGAATTTGAGCAAACCAAAGCGCAGTAATTCATCATGAAAACCCAGCGAATGATTATCAGTCACGCGATCCAAAAAAATGATGCCATCTAAATGATCGGTTTCATGTTGCACCGCGCGTGCATGAAGATCAGAGACTTCACGTTCAATCAAACGTCCTTCAGCATCATAACCTCGATAACGTATTGATTTATAGCGAGACACTTTTCCTCTTAAGCTTCCAACACTTAGACATCCTTCATACTCTTCAATACACTCATCTGTCATCGGCTCGTAAGTCGGGTTGAACAAAATCGTATATGGAATTGCGGGCAAATGCGTATGAACCGGGTGTTTATCCATACCGAATACAATGGCTCGTTTATTGATTCCAATTTGAGGCGCTGCCAATCCTAGCCCATTTTCCGCTGCGATAACTTCAAATAGCTCTTTTTCTAATTCCTTTAATTCTGGCGTTCCAAACTCACGCGCAGAAATCTCCACGGATTTTTGTCTCAATGATGGATTGCCTAAAAGGATAATTTTGTGTTTATTCATCATGCTTCATCTTATTTTATTTATATTTTTCACCAAGCGCAGACAAGATCTAATATTGCGCCCAGCTTCTTTGGAATTGAATTGAGATAATGTTGGCAAGGGATAGTTCGTATTATAAGTCGCATAAAGTGAACGTATCGATTTATAAAAATAATCACCAATATCAATCAAATGAAACAAATGATCGGAATAGTATCTTCGAAAATCCTGATAGGTTTCTTTGGTTGCAAAAGAGTAGATGAAACAAAAATCATCCACTGGTCTAACAATCGACATACCCAAGGTAAACTGGTTGTTTTCTAATTTTATCTTTGCAATTTTTTCAAGACCATCATCCCACCATAACAATGTATTTTTTTCAACAGGATCAGGGTAAAAGCAATGATCATACTCCCAGAGATTTTGAGAAATAAGATTGTATTCAACATTCGGCGTCGTTGAAAATACGATGCATTCATTTGAAGGATCAATACAAGTTAACCCAATATGGGCAATATCATATAACCCATTCAAGTCCGAAAAAATATTTTTAATATACCGACGATTTTCAAATAAAATCTCGATAATTTCAGGATGAAGTTGAATGTTATTTTTTTGCTGAAGCAAAGGCTCAAGCGGTTTTAATTCGTGAATCATCGTTAATTCCATGAAAGCGCATGACTGAGTTAATAGACATATCAATAATTTTTAAAATTTCTTTGGGATCTGCTTCGATATGCGTTGCATCATGAATGATATCCATCATATAGCTAATTAGCTCAGGTGTATTTTTTGTAATATTAAATAATACAACGCTTTTCATGAGGATATATTCAAGCAAATCATGTTCGATTTGAATCAGATTTTTTTGACCAATATTATTTGGTACATCCCCTTCTTTCCCAAATAAAAGCCAACCAGGAGAAACATTTAACCATTTTGCTATTCGATAAATGACATCTATATCAGGCAACGCTTCACCCAACACATACCGTCTTGCCATTTGATGCGAGCAGCCACTAATTTCCGCTAAGCCACTAGTTTTAACACCAGCCTTGGATTTAGATGAGCCTAAATTCGCTTGTTGCATGAGGGATGTAAGCCTTCGAGCAAATTCACGAACAAAATGTTCCCTTTCCAATTGTGCCTCCTATCAATATCTGCAGCCAGTATATCTTCATTATATTAGATGTTCAATAAATTCCACTTTAATTAAATTAAAAGTTGGAATATATTTAAAGTTGATCAAAGATCAACTTTAAATTGCATTAAAGTGCAACTTAAAGTACTGTTAT
>Ga0364866_10426_pt2 | contig 26421 bp, 24 predicted proteins | sample ExccelAu500001D3_3_FD_206913 | JGI IMG/M metagenome (GOLD analysis project Ga0364866, IMG submission 206913) | Enriched cells from Trout Bog Lake Hypolimnion, Wisconsin, USA - BchlTB.Aug13.5000.01.D3 | ecosystem: Environmental > Aquatic > Freshwater > Lake > Hypolimnion/Profundal zone | place... | reverse complement strand
GACCAAATGCATCTGCCGCACCAATAGTCGCCATTGCCACTAATTCTGCTGCTCCCCCTTGGGCATAAGTCATATGAGTTTTGCCGATCTTTTCGCCGACCGTTACAACTATCCGCTTCCATCCAACCATGGTACCAAGGCCAAGCGCAATTGCTACAACCACCTTAACCCAGATAGGGATAAACTTGGTAGCATCGTCAATTTCTTTCTTGAATGCTTTCAGGTTGGTTTTGGTATCAGCATCGAATTTGACGGGATCATTCTTGTCGAGAAATCTGATAGCCTCTGACGCAAGATACATTTCGTTGCGGACATTGGCCACCGATTCCGTTGGAACATGGGCGAGAGAACCGCTTTGTTTGACTTGGCCACTGATGCTACCAATGACGTTTGACAGGGCAGGTAACACGTTGGGATTGTATTCTTTGGTTCGGATGTAATCCGAAAGAGTTGCGCGCGGATCTCCGGGAGGATTGGTCTGCCCCCTGGTTTGCGCTACCTTGGCAAGTGATTGCTGTGTTGATTCAGCCACTGCAAGAAACTGTGTCATGTGGCTAACCGGCATTGCCCTGTTTAAGGCGTAGGTCATAGGCACGGTACCGACCAAAATGAGCATGATCAGGCCCATCCCTTTTTGGCCATCATTGGAACCATGGGCAAAAGAGACGCCGGTGCAGGTCAGTATAAGAATACCGCGAATCCACCATGGCGGAGGCTGGTTACCTTTCGGTTCTTCGTATAATTCCTTTTGCTTAACCGTGGCTTTTAATACCAGTAACAACAGAGCGGCACAGCAAAAACCTATGAGAGGGGACAGCAGTAAAGAATATCCTATTTTTGTAGCCTGGGCCCAGTCAACACCGCTGGTGCCATTCCGTCCATGCATTAGTGCATTGGCTATCCCGACGCCGATTATCGACCCAATCAAGGTATGTGATGATGATGCTGGCAAACCCAGCCACCATGTACCCAGATTCCAAATAATTGCTGCAATCAGCAAGGCAAAAACCATTGCGAACCCTGCTCCGGATCCAACCTGCAAGATCAGTTCAACGGGTAACAATGAAATAATGCCGAATGCTACTGCTCCGCTTGAAACCAGAACCCCCAACAAATTGAAAAATCCAGACCAGAGAACCGCAAAATTGGGTGGTAATGAGTGTGTATAAATGACTGTGGCGACTGCGTTGGCGGTATCATGGAAACCGTTGACGAATTCAAATCCCAAGGCGATGAGTAATGCAACTCCTAAAAGAATATAGGGGAACCAGTTAAGGACTTGGCCACCGACTTCACTTATATCGTTCACAAGGCTATAGCCAGTGAACAGCAGACCGCTGGCAAGCAAGCCGAGAAATATAATGCCGGTGAGCGGGCTTTGTTTATGATCAAGGCGCGGAAGGTTGGCAGCAGAGCGAGTAAGGGCGGCAGTCTCAATATTCATGGCAAATTTGAAGTCCGGAATTCAATGAACTTAACTATAGCGAACAATAATTACACTATTGTTACGAGCTTGTTTTATTGTTTGGGGCAATAAATCGACCTGTTAGCCAATACACGAACTCAACGATATTCAAAGATTTCGTGTGGATGGTGTAATATTTTTGTAATCTAATTGGGTTACATTCAAGAAAATCTTGCTTATCCTTGATTTAATTATTGATTTAAGATTGGAATAAATAGCTATGGCTGCCGAAATTAACTATGTAGACGTCAACGAAAACTTTCGCCGTATCTCACTCTCCGGTCGGCTCGATATTTTGGGTACCGACTCTATCGAGTTGAAATTTACCTCCCTGTCTGTGGCGACGAACCGGAGGGTGGTCGTTGATCTGACAGCCATCAGCTTTTTAGCATCAATAGGCATTCGCGCCCTGATTACCAATGCCAAGGCATTGCAACAACGCGGCGGGAAAATGGTGTTGTTCGTCGGCGACAATGCTGCAATCGCCAAAACCCTTGAAACAACAGGTGTTGACACCCTGATACCGGTGGTGTCGGATGCTGTTGCAGCCGACAATATTGCGCTTGCCTGACACTTCGGATGAGTCTATCCGTTGTCAATTTAGCAGCAGAACTGTCAATTCGCGCTGATGCAAGAGAATTACGCCGTGCCTCCGCATGGCTGAAGAGAACATGTCTTGAACATAGTGTTCCTCTGGAAGAAATCAGCCGAATTGAACTCTGTCTCAATGAGGCGTTGGCAAACATTATCACCCACAATGGCACTAATGCCCTGCTATTGCCAATCAGTTTGCACCTCGATATCTGCACTAACCAAATCCCCAAAGCAGTCACGCTGATAGTTTCAGATTCCGGCGCTGCCTTTGACCCGCTTGCAGCCCCGCTGAAGCCAAGACCCAAAACACTGGCTGAGGCTGAGCCAGGAGGGCTCGGTCTGCTGATGATCCAAAACCTTGCCGATAATGTGAGCTACCAATATTCGGATGGCCGCAACCAGTTGACATTTAGCGTGTATTGGAAAGAGGACAAGTAATGGACAGGGAATCCATCCGGGAGCAACGATTCAAACGTGGATCTGAGCGAAGAACATCGGTCGGCACCTGTTTTTCCAACCGCCGGAAGAATGAACGACGGATCCTGGGTGTTGAGACGATCCCTCTGTTTCAAAATGCCGAACCAGGCACCGTCCTCGAAGCCTTAAGCGACAGTGAGGTGTTGTTGTTACCCGCCGGCACGCCTTTGCTCAGCCCCGGTGAAATCAACCATAATGTCTTTATTCTGCTTTCCGGCGAAATTGCCGCTTATCTCGATTCAACTTTGAGTCAGGACGCCGCCATTCCAATTTTGCAGGGTGAGTGTATCGGAGAACTTTCCGCAATCGACAACAAACCTGTTTCGGCACTGGTTATGGCATTAACGGATGCCCGCGTGCTAAAGCTATCCCAGGAGGTATTTTGGTATCGTGTCATGGCTCTGCCCGGGGTTGCCCGCAATTTGATGATCAGCCTCACCGGGCGTATGCGCCGTACCAACGAGCAAACCTTGAAGGCCCAACGCGAGCAGCTTGAACTGGTACACCTCAGGAAAGAGCTGGATGTTGCCCGCCAGTTGCAAATCAGTATGCTGCCTTTACAGCGCCCCTTGTTTCCGGAGCGTCTTGATATTGAAGTATGCGGATTTATGGAACCCGCATCGGATGTTGGCGGTGATCTTTTCGATGCATTTTTTGTCGATGAAAATATTCTGTTCTTTTGCATCGGCGACGTTTCCGGTCACGGAATCGCCGCAGCGTTGTTCATGGCGCGCGCCATCGGGTTATTGCGTATCCTGGCGATGAATACCCAGCAGCCCGACAAACTGCTTGAAACGCTCAACAACCGGTTGTGCGTTGACAATGACACCAATATTTTTGTCACCCTATTCTGCGGTTTCCTGCATTTGGGCAGTGGCTTGTTACGCTATTCAAATGGGGGGCATTGCCCGCCTATACGATCATTTCAAAATGATATCGGATTATTGTCCATTCCGAGAGGTCCGCTGATTGGTGCCTTTCCGGGCGCGAGCTATTCATCCATGGAGTATGTGCTTAACCCCGGGGATATGTTGTTTTGCTACACCGATGGCGTCACAGAAGCACAAAGCCGGGAGGGCGAAGAATTTTCCGAAGTGCGCTGTCTCAAAATCATAAGCCAGGCTTTTGAGACTTCACTGCCCACATTGCTTGATACCATGCGTCTGGAGGTGAACAATTTTACCGGTTCAGACTTCCTGGATGACGATTGCACGATGCTTGCTATTCGACTTCCGGGGTAAGTATCACACAGCCGCGAAAGTAAATTTCGGGCTATTCTGATGGAAATCTCTTTGGTTGAAAGATGAAACCGTCTTGAGAAATCAATTAAGAACATGTTCGGCATATGAAAACTTATAACAACTTCTGCACTCGGCTGCTGACACGTATAACTCCGAATCTGTTTACCAAGCCGCTTGGCTCCGGCCCGTGGGGCGACCTGAATGGTGCCGTGGCGGGATCTCTGGCTTCTTTGCCCCAGACCCTTGCTTTCGGGTTAATCATCGGCGGTGCTATGGGAGGCTCATCCAGCGGAGTGGGTGTGCTTATCGCGCTGTATGGTTCCGTGTTGCTCGGACTGTCGGCGGCTATTTTTGGGGGCTGTCCATTTCTTGTGGCCGGGCCGAGAGCTTCCACTTTATTGGTATTCGCCGCGTTGATAATACAGCTAACACAATCGGCGGCATTTTCCCATTTACCTGATGCCACTTCGGTTGCCTTGATTCTGGCCTGCACAGCTGTTGTGGGTGCCGGAGTGTTGCAATTCTTCTACGGCCTGTTTCAACTTGGACGACTGACCAATTACGTTCCATTTCCGGTTATGTCCGGATTTGTCAACGCATCCGCCCTGCTGATTATTCTTAGCCAGGTCTGCCCGGCAATGGGCATTACAGAACAAAAGTCTTTATGGAATTTCTTTGGTCATATAAACGAGATAAAGCCGGCTACACTGTTACTTTCTTTCACTACAGCCGCTTTGGTAATATTTCTTCCACGCCTGACCAAACGGGTTCCTCCTGTGCCCTTCGCTTTTATCGTCGGAACCTCGATTTATCATCTGTTGGCAGCCTTAGGTTTCGGCGATGCGCTTGGTGGAACGATTCCTCCTCCGCCTGAACATTACACCCTGCATTTCATCGGGTCTGACGCGTTTGCGATTCTTTCCAGCCAGTTCGGCGGAGAAATAATACCTCCATTGTTAGCTGCTACCTTATCCATGTCGATTCTATCTTCTTTGGATACGCTTTTTGCTACAGCGGCAACAGATGAGATAACCATGAGTCGTTCCAATACCGGTCGGCAGTTGATGGCCGAGGGCTTTGGAAATATGTTGGCGGGAATGTTCGGGATGGCGCCAGGCTCCGGGGCGCTGGCTCGAACCAAAGCGGCGCTCAGCGGCGGGATGAGAAGTACTCTGGCTCCCGTCGGCATTGCCCTGATCACCCTGGTAGTCGCTTTGGTTATGAGCCCACTAATTGGACTGATGTCGCATGCAGTCATGGCCGGCCTGCTTATTGCATTGGGACTGGATCTTATCGACAAATGGACCCTGACCCGGTTGCGCCGTCTTTTCTTCGCTCATCATGGAACGGCAGCGGTCGGTAGCGACATGATGGTCGTATTAGTTGTCGTGAGTACCGCCTTGATCGCTGACTTGACGACCGCAGTCGGCATGGGTGTGCTGTTATCCGTGTTGTTATTCGTAACGCAAATGGCGCGCAATCCGGTTCGTCGTGGGTATCATGCAACTGCACTTATTCCCCGAATCTATGGTGACATTGCCAGGCAACGTTCGCTTGAGCATTACGGCAACAGCATAGCCATCCTCGAAATTGAAGGGATCCTGTTTTTTGGCACAGTCGCCGAATTGGAGTCGCGTGTCGTGGAATTCATGAACCAGGGCATCGTTCATGTCGTGCTCGATATGCGGCGATTAAAACATATTGATGCGACCGGAGCCAGGGCGCTGGAACGAATAAGTTCCAGATTATCGCAATTGGGCGGGATCCTGGTAGTGGGGCACGTTGATCGGGAACGTCGAAAATTCAGAGATCGCCTTGTTGGTGAAGAGAAGCGCGGCCAATCCGTCCCGCGAAACATATGGGCCAAGCTGGCTGATTTTGGCACCATATCCGCTATTGGCAATGATCGATTTCTGATCGACACAGACTCGGCGGTCGCCATGTGCGAAAAACATTTGGCCGCAAAATTTTCCGGTGCCCCGGCGTCGCACGAATTGGGCGCTGCACATTCCCCTTTGATGCGCAATCTTGACAGGCATATGCTGCGTCGTTTGCGGCGCTGCCTGTCACGGGTGTCTTTCAAACAAGGGGATGTGGTAGTTATGCAGGGAAGCTCCCCTGACGGTGCATACTTTGTTGCATCCGGGCGTGTTGACGTAATGATTGACCTGCCGGGAACCGAGCGCAAGAGGAAAGTGCAGTCGCTGGCATCCGGCTCGGTTTTCGGGGAAATGGCATTGATTGATCCGAATCCGCGTTCCGCCACCATCATCGCTGTGGAACCAACGATGTGCTATTGCATGAGCTCGCAGACCTTCGAGCGCCTGAAAACGGAACAGCCGGATATCGTATTTGCCTTACTTGCCGCTGCCACCATGATATTTGCCGAACGCTTGCGCGCTACCAACAAGATGCTGGCCGAGATGGAAGCATAGATTTTGAAGCAGAATTCAGGCATCAAACGGCATTGCACTTTCTCAATCACTTTCAATATCCTGATTGGCATCGTTGTGAACAAAGCCCTCATCGTGAATATCGAAAGTTTTCGCCGGAATTGGCATCATATCCAATGCCGTAACTTGCCACACAACTTCGCCGTCTTGCGCTTGGATCAGTAAAGGCAAACGACTTTGAGCACTCCAGCAGATGTGGGTTGTGCGGCTGTCCTGGGTCAGATCATTCCACTGGCATGACTTAATCGGTTTGTGGGTACCTTCCGGCTCTAGAGCCCTGGTTAGCTGATATTTTCCCTTGGGATGCTTCAGTCCATGCGACAAATCGAACCAGTCGGTAAAGTTGCCGATACGATATAAATTTGTCCGGTCAACCTGAGTGTGTATTCGTTTTTTCAAGTCTAGAATCGACATATGGAATTCCGAACTACCCGGTTTGCGGAAAGCATACGTTTCGATTACATCATCCGTTCGACGTTTCAGTTGTTGGTCGCCATCACGCCAGACTTCCATCTGATGTTTGGCGCCTTTTGACGTAAATACAACCTGATAGTGCAATGTGTGCGGTTCACCCTGGTCACTGAAAACATTTTCAAACTTGAGTTCTTTGGCCGGGGCATCAAAAGAAACTGCGACTGCCACACACAGTGTGGCGAGCCGCAGCCCTAGTCCCCAATAACTACCTGGGACAGCATGTTTCAATAGAATATCTCCTGTTTCTTATTCAAGCGGTGAGTTTACTGGCGCACTGCCTTGGCGTAGTCAAAGTAACGGTAAGTTTTGCCGTCCACAGTCAGATCCTTCACCTGCAGGTTAACGGTGTAGGAGCCGACAGCCAGTGACGTGTCCAGGGTCGCGCCGGTCGGGTCGGTCGGCAATTCGAAACTCAGGCCGGTCGCCGGGTTGCTCGGGGTTACCGTAAACGGAGCTACGGTCGGCGTGGACTTGCTGGCCGGAGTCGCCAGTGCTTCATTGAGAACGCGGCCATCGGCCTGAGGCATAGAGAGTCCGAGGAGGTAAGCCACGGTCGGCGCAACGTCGACGTTACCGGAGGGGCCGGCGATTGTTGCCGAAGGCTGGAAAGACGGGCCATTGGCAATCAGAGTATTATGTACATCAGTAGTTCCAAAGCTGCCGTGCATGCCGTGCTGACCGCCGCCGAAGCTTTCAAACTCGATGCCGCGCATGCCCTGGATGGACACGGTATCGTCCCAGTTAAAGCTTACTACCACATCGGGTTGTCCATTGTTCTGGCGGGTTGCATTTTCCAGATTGACTTGCGCCATAGACAGGGTGCCGGGGATCGCACCATAGCGGGTGTCAACAAATATGGCACCGTATTCCTCGCGCTGTTGCAGGAATTTAACCAGCTTCTTCACCGTGGTTAGATCATGTCCGGGAACATAGAAGTAGTCGGAGCCACCGTTTGCGGCAATCACGATGCCGTTGGCTGGCAAACTTCCGAGAGCCGGAACCAGGAATCTCCCGGTGGTCGCACTAATCGCCTGATATGGTTTATTGACTGTACCGCACATGCTACCTGTGGTATCGAGCTTGACGGGAATGGTCGGAACACCGGTCGCGCTCAGGCCATACATAGCGTCGGTCGAACATCCGCTTCCATCGTAGGCGCTGAAGCCACGGTAGGTCAACAAATCGGCAGAGCGTACATCACCGGAGAAGGAGTAGCCGCTACTACTCAGCCCACCCACCGAGGCATTTGTCCCGCCGTTGGTCGAACCGTTTATCAGACCACCGTTGGGTAACGAGGTGCCGGAAATCGCGCGTAGCGGATATAGGGCAAGCGGACCGGAAACGCTGGAGTGACCATGGTCGGACACAACGATGATGTTGGTCGTGCTGTCCATGCCATTGGCGCGCAAGGCAGAGATCAGTTCACCCAGACGTGCGTCCTGCGAACGCAGACCAGCCAGCGCATTGGCTGATCCTGGGCCGTAGCCGTGCTCGACATTGTCCGGAGTGCGGAACCAGATCAGCGACAGCATAGGTTTCTTGTTGGGCAGGATGTACTGGGTAAACACCGACATCATGTACTTGTTGGCAGCATTCGCGGGTTCACCTTGCGTGGTATCGGTAGGGTCGCGTGATGCGATGTTAATTACTCCGTTCGGGTCGTAAATTGGCGTGTTAAAGGTAACATAATTGGCTCTGGCAGTCGGGTTTTGGGCTGTATTGGTCAACGGAACAGCGCTTGCGGCCGAAAAGCCGAATTTGGTGTTGAGCGGAAGAGCATAGTTGTTGTTTTGGAGTTCAGTGGCCAGACTGTATGGCAGCACGGAATTTTCGTCCAGGAAATAGCCGCCTTGCCCCAGATCCTGAATGTAGGCAGCCCCCGATTTGCCGATGGTGGCGGTCACCATACCGGCGCTTTGCGCAGTGGCGAACAAGCTCTTGACCAGTAGAAGTTGACCGCTGTAATAGGTGTTAAGCGTCGCCAGAACCTGGTAATCCTCGGTGAATACCGGATCGGTGTAATCCTGGCTGGAACCAGCGGCGCTGTTGCCGACTGGGATGGTGTTGGAAGCGCCTTGAGGCGGGGTCCAGAAAGTATTACCGTAGAAGCCGCTGGTTTTTGGGAAGGAACCGGTAGCAAAGGACGACCCGTTCATCATGGTGAAGGTCGGATAAGTCGAGTGGTTGTCGGTAAAGTTGGCTCCGGTCTGACGCAATTCATACAGGTTGGGAGTGTCGGTGGCATTGACCGAGTCCGGGCGCAAACCATCCCAGACCATAATGATAGTACGGGTCGGAGCCATCGTTGTTGCACTGGACGAGGAACCCCCTCCGCAACCAGCGAGCAGAGCGCCGGCAGCAAAGGTGGCAATCAAGATTTTGGGCAAATTCATGGATTGCATCTCCTAAGTAATTTAGTGGCGAAGAAATAAATAGATTTCAAATTTGACAACAGGCGTATTTATAATCTCTTTGTGTTACAAAGAGATTAAGGCCGATTCAAGTTTCGAATGGTGGTTGAAAGCAATTGATTGCAAAGCCAAAACAGGTAATTGTGAGGATGTAAAACATATCGGCCATGAATTATGATTCCGTAGCCATCATCAAGACTGTGCAACACCGATTAATTCCAACTCGCCGAATATTTTTCCAGTGTGACAAGTTGGCGGAGCTCGAAAACTTCTTAGACTTTCTTTGGACGTCCAGTTTTAATCTGCTCTATTTCTGAGATTATCTTTTTAAGTTGCGCCGTGTTCATTTTGCCCAATGCATGCAGGCCGGCTCTCAACAATTCGCTTTTTTTGACCTGCAAACCTATTTTTTGGCATACCAGTTTGAGTTCCCCAATTATTGAGTAGTCGTTTTGAGGCATGGTAAAACTATCACGGACAACCTTGACCTTGGGTACCGATTTTTCGCTAATCTTCCTGACCTTTTTCGCAATGACTTTCTTCTCGTCCTTGGTAACGACCGGTCTCTTTGCAGTAGCACGCTTGGGAGTAGAGGGAATTTGCGCACCGGAAGCGGGATTAGCCAGGATAGCCTTGACTTTAGTTGGTTTTGTTTTTTCCGACATAATTTTATTCGTAAAGTGAGTGTGAGAGAACAGTATATCCAGTAACTGTTTAAAATTTAAGTGTAATATTTATGTCATAAATGTACCCTGCTGCCCAAAGCAGGATACATAGGGTACGAAAATGACAGTCTTCCAGTGTCCGGATTATCCCGCCGCGCGTGCCATCTGATACTCGTGGTCATGTAATTTATGTTGCGTGATGCTTTTGGTGACATCAGAATGTACCATAGCCCTGTAAATCTGATGATTAGGTACTCAATAGGAGCGGACAGGAAATGGCACCAATAAAACGCTTGGGAAATTGGCTGGTCTGGAGTTTGTTTGCAGTTCTGTCGACGCAGGCTGCAAATGCCATCGAACCATCCGTGGCGGGTACGGTGATACACGTTCAGGGCGCGGCATTTGCAAACCATCATGAGTCATCCGGCAACCTGTCGCTAGGGGCGCAAATACTGGTAGGCGATCATATTGTAACCGGTCGCAACGCCCGGGTGGGTTTGAGGATGGTTGATGGTGCCGTGTTAAGCCTTGGGGCGGATACCGAGTTCGCTGTAAACAGTTACCTCTATCAGAAAAAGGCAAAACAAGGTACGGCGCGTCTGGAGTTGATTAAAGGCGTATTCCGGGCGGTTACCGGGGCAATCGGAAAGTTGCAAGCACACGACTTTAAGGTGCAAACATCAGTGGGTACTATCGGTATCAGGGGCACAGATTTCTGGGGCGGCTTTTACTTTTCACAGGCTTTGGATGTTGCCTTGCTGGGCGGCAAAGGCATCTATATCGAAAATGCCACCGGACGGGTCGAAATTACTGCACAGGGGGAAGGCTCTACTGTGAACAACGCCAAAGAACTTCCACTGCCGCCGAAACGTTGGGAAGAGAAAAAATTGAATGCCGCGAAACAATCTGTGTCTTGGGATGCACCTGATTCAGGACAGAAATAGGCTTTGCCTGCGCGTTCACTATGTCCCCGCAGGTTATTGCACAGGACGGCAGCTTTCGTTGCAAGCTAACGGTATCCTTGGTGACTACGAGAATCAAACATGCCGCCGCGCAGTGATGACGTTGGGGACTTGATGAATCAAAGCGAGTAAACGGCTTAACTGCTCCAGATCGGATATTTCAATCGAAAATTGCATCTTCGCCTGGTTGTTTTTGCTTAACGTATTCACGCGGGTCACATTGATTTTTTCCCTGACGAACAAGTCGCCGAGGTCGCGTAGCAGGCCCTGGCGGTCATAGGCTTCCACGCCGATGCCAACGGTAAAAGTATCACCCTTGCTGCCTCCCCATTCGGCGCTGAGCATGCGACCGCGCCGACCTTCAGGCAGGCGCAACATACCGGCACAGTCCCGGCGGTGTATCGTCACCCCACGGTCGCGCGTGACGTATCCGACGATAGAGTCGGGTGGTGCCGGCTGGCAACATTTGGCTAATTTAGTGAGCAGGTTGCCCACGCCTTCAACAAGGATTCCGGTCGGTGAGGATTGCGCGGCGGCAGGTCTGGAATTAAGCGGTTTAACGATTTCTTCAGATTTGGGCGTGACCTCTTCCTGTACGGTTTGGGCGATTTGATAATCACTGACATCACCGCGCCCGATGGCGGCCAGAAAATCTTCCAGCTTGTGGAAATTCAGCTTCTGCGCGATCTTTTCCTGATTGATGGAGGTAATGCCGAGCCGATGTAATTCGCGGTCCAGTTGCGTCCGCCCCTGGGTAACGTTCTCATCAAAGTTCTGGTACCTGAACCAGTGTCGCACCTTGGCGCGCGCGCGCGGGCTTTGCAAGTAACCGAGGGTTGGATTCAACCAGTCGCGGCTGGGCGATCCCTGCTTGGCGGAGAGTATTTCCACACGTTGCCCGTTCTGCAATTTGTAATTGAGCGGTACTATGCTTCCATCCACTTTCGCACCGCGTGTACGGTGCCCCAGATCGGTATGCAAGGTGTAAGCGAAATCCACCGGGGTTGCGCCTTTGGGCAAATCAATCACCTTGCCCTGCGGCGTGAGTACGTAAACCTGGTCATGGAACAACTCGCTTTTGAATTGCTCCAGCATGTCGCTGCTGTCGGCGACTTCTTCTTTCCATTCCAGAATCTGGCGTAACCAGGAAATTTTTTCATCGAATCGGGCATCGGATTTTCCGCCTTCCTTGTAGCGCCAGTGAGCAGCCACCCCAAGTTCCGAATGATGATGCATTTCATTTGTGCGGATCTGCACTTCCACCGCAAGGTCGCGCGGTCCTATCACAGCCGTATGAAGGGAGCGGTAATTATTGCTCTTGGGGTTGGCAATATAATCGTCGAACTCCTTGGGAATCGGCTGCCACAGGTTATGCACCAGGCCGAGTGCCGTGTAGCAGTCTTTGATGTCGTCTACCAGAATCCGTACTGCCCTAACATCATAAAGCTCGCTGAAATCAACCTGCTTGCGCTTCATCTTGTTGATGATGCTATAGATGTGTTTTGGCCGTCCGGTCACCTCGGCCTTGATGCCGGCCTGACGCAGCTCCTCTTGCAAGCGGGCCAACAGGTCGGCGATATATTGTTCACGGTCCACACGGCGCTCATCCAGCAGTCGGGCAACCTTCTTGTAGAGATCAGGTTCCAGGTACCGCAAGGCAAGGTCTTCCAATTCCCATTTGATCTGCCAAACTCCAAGGCGATTTGCCAGCGGAGCGAAAATTCCCCGCGTTTCCCGCGCAATACGCTGTTGCAGATCAGCGTTTGCACCGGACAGACAACGCATGGTTTGGGTGCGCTCGGCCAGTTTTATCAGCACCACGCGGATATCTTCCACCATGGCCAGCAGCATCTTGCGCAGGCTTTCGATCTGTTGGGCGTGGTCGCCTTTTTTCTTTTCTTTCCCATGCAAACCTTCAATCTCGCTGAATTCCTGGATTTGTTCCATGCGCGAAATGCCTTCGACCAGGCTGTATATGCTTGTGCCGAAACTTGCCTTCAGGGTCTCTGCCCAATTGTCACTGTACTCCGGCACAGCATGCAGAATGGCGGCAGTTATAGTTTCGAAATCCATGTTCATGCCGACCAGTACCGAAGCCGCCCCCAGCGCATGCTGCAATAGCGGTGTTCCCGTTAGCTCGGCTTGTCCGGCATAGAGCGGTTCAGCCAAATTGCAGGCGTGGCGGATAACTTCGATTTCTGCGGGAGCAAAAGCCCTGGGCAAAGAATCCAGCCATGACTCGATGTTTCCGGCATCTGTGCCGGAGGTGGAAGCTAATTTATGTCGAACCGAAACCATGAGAGAGTGTGTATTAATCCAGATTTGATGTGAAGTGCAAGGGCTGATTCAATTTCGGATTAAGGACTAAAACCAGTACCAGTAATTCCGGAAATGAAGCGCCCTGTAGTCAGTCAAGCCAAGTCAAGATGAAGAAATGGTTGGTGGATGGTCAACCCATCGCGCCAAACATGCAATCAGCTTCTCACGATTTATTGGCTTTGTCAGGAAATCATCCATCCCGGCATCGCGGCAAGCCTGGTGGTCCGATTCCATTGCATTAGCAGTCAGTGCGACTATCGGAGTATGTGCATTTGAGCCATCTTGGGTACGAATATGGCGAGTGGCTTCAATCCCGCCCATTTCAGGCATCTGCATGTCCATGAGAATCAGGTCATAGTGATTATTGTTTGTGGCAGTGATAGCTTCGAGACCATTTTCAGCGGTATCTACGCTGAATCCAAGCTTGCCCAGTAACGCCAGTGCAAGTTTCTGGTTGATCTTGTTATCCTCGACAAGGAGAAGATGTGGCGGTGTGTCCTCACTGGAGAGTACAGGTGTACTGGCAGGTGATGGATCCTTCTGCTTGATCGTCGATTCTTCTTCAGCGCCTGCTTCCTGCTGTACCGGCAACGTCATGGCGGACTTCGATAAAATCGAATTATTTACAATATCTTGTCCTGTCGCCATTTCAAGAGGCAGTTCGAACCAAAAGCTGCTTCCTTTGTTATCAGCACTATTCACGCCGATGCTGCCACCCATGCCTTCGATAAGACGTTTGCTGATAGCCAGACCCAAACCCGTACCACCAAATTTACGTGTTGTAGAGGCATCAACCTGACTGAAGTTAGAAAACAACTTTTCACGCGCTTCCGCCGGGATACCTATACCTGTGTCATTGACTTCGAAACGAAGTCCATTGGTCTTGCGCATGATATTAATACTGACCTCTCCCCGTTCTGTGAACTTGACCGCATTGCCTGCAAGATTTAACAGGACTTGCCTTATGCGGAGACTATCCCCGATAAAGTTGGCGGCGGCATCAGGGGCTATATTTAGATATAAACCGATTCCCTTCTCATTTGCTTTGATCTTAAGTAACGAATTGACTGCATCGGCCAAATCTTTGACTGCAAATGGATGAAGGTCATACTCCATTCGGTCAGCTTCGATCTTTGACAGGTCAAGTATGTCATTGATGATCGCTAACAGGGACTCGCCCGAAACCAGAATATCTCGTGTGAATTGTCGTTGTTCATCGTCGAGTTTTGTTTCCAGAAGTAGTTGTGCCATCCCTAAAACCCCATTCATCGGGGTACGGATTTCATGCGACATGTTGGCAAGGAACTGGCTTTTTGCAATATTGGATAATTCCGCACGGTCTTTTGCCAGATGCAGATCCCCGCGCACTTTTTCCAGAGTGGTCAATGAACGGAGCAACATGAAAAACAGCAAAACGGCGAACAAGCTAACAACGCTGGCCACCTCCAGGACCAGACTTCGGTATTCATAATATGGTACCAGTATGTTATTGATTGATTCTCCAACCACAAAAACCAATCCAAACTGGGAAAGCTTGTAGTAACCGTATACTCGTTCAACTCCATCGACTGCGGCCAAGGCACGAAAATTTCCTGAGGTCGGCGAATTATCCTTTAAGAAAGGACGATCCTTGGGTATCCCTGCCTGCGCCGTAAAGGAAGAAGTCGGATAACGGGCCATAAAATCCCCCGTCGATCTAAGCATTGTTGCGGTACCGTCGTTGCCAACGCCCAGTTTTTCAGCAAATTTTGAGAACAAATCGGGACTCACCGATACGACAAGAACCCCATTGAATTTGCCGTTTTTCAGAATAGGCCGCGTAAATTGGATTGACCACTTGCCTGAAACTTTGCCCAGAAGGGGTTGGCTAATGTAAAGATGGTCGGCATTGCCAGCCTCTTTATGCACCAGAAAATGCATTCGTTGGCTTAAGTCAGTATGCACTGTCGGTTTCGCCAGATTGGAAAACAGCATAATTCCATCCTTGTCGATCACCGTTACCTGGAATGTTAAATCGTCGATATTCTCTTGTCGCCTTTGAATAAGGGTCGAGAAACTTTTCCAGTCTCCTGTCCATTGAGTTCGTATATCCAGGATTAATTCGTTGACGCGCTTGATGGTGGATCGTGAAAACTCGGAAAATAATTGGGATTGTATCGAGGTTTTGACTTCAGCTTCGCGCAAGAATCCTTGCTTGCTACGATCCAGTTCGTAGAAAACGACAGCCCAGATTAGTACCAGGGCCAAAAACACAACGATGGCTATTTGAACCTGCAGAAGCCTATTGGATGTTGTCATAGGTCAGAGACTGCTAAAATCAGCAGCCTTCAGAAAATCATTATGTGCCGATCGGAGAAGAGCATGGAGCGACTGCTATATTTGTTCATTGCAAAACCTTTCGAACTTTGGATTTTATCGCCACAGGTTTATTATAAAACGCCATCCGGAAAACTAATACCTCCAAGGCAATAATCGATAAGGCTATTGGCTCAAGCCCGGCTTTGCGCCTTAATTGGATATGGGTTCCCCGCCCTTGGGGAATAGCACCCACATCCGTCCCTGCTGTTTCATTTTGCCTGCCCGGTTGGCGGCTGTTTCGCCGAAGCCCCAGAAGAAATCTGCGCGCACCGCGCCCCTGATGGCACCGCCGGTGTCCTGCGCCAGCATCAGGCGGTTTAGCGGAGTATTGTCGTTGGGATAAGTAGTGGACAAAAACACCGGTGCACCAAGCGGGATGGTGCGTGGGTCGACTGCCAGGCTGTATTCGCCGGTAAGTGGTACGCCAAGCGCGCCCAATGGCGCGGACAGACTGTCAGGCGACTCGCGGAAAAATACGTAGCTGGGATTCTGTGCCAGCAGGGCGGATAATTTGTCGGGGTTTCTTTTCGCCCAACTTTTGATGCCCTGCATGGATGCTTCTTCCAGTTTGAGTTCGCCCGCCTCGACCAGTTTCTTGCCGATGGATACATAAGGGTGTCCGTTCTGATCGGCATAACCGACCTTCATCAGCTTGCCATCCGGCAATTCAATGCGGCCGGAACCCTCAATTTGCAGGAAAAACAGTTCGACCGCATTGTCCACCCAGAATAGTTCACGCGCATTGAGCGCGTTTATTCCGTCGGCCTTGGCATCAATCTCCGCACGGCTGTAATAGGGCACCACGCGCTTGCCTTGCAGTCGCCCGCGCAGGCGCATATCCTTGAGTTGCGGATATGCCTCGCCGAGATCAATGGTTAGGAGGTCATCCGGCGTGGCGTAGAGCGGATAACGGAAACGTGCTGTCTTGGTGCGGCTACCGTAGAGCTTGGGTTCATAATAACCGGTGATCATTCCCTGATCACTGCCATCGGGGTTGCGCACTTGAAAAGGGGTGAACCAGGTTTCATAAAATGTGTGCAGCGCGTCGCTATCGGCATTATTTAATTGTTCGGCGTTGGCGCAGATATCCTGCCAGTGAATTTTTAGTTTCAGTACACGGCAGCTTTGCAGAAATGCGGGCCAGGATGAAACAAGATCGAGAGACTGCCAATCGGGCAACAATTCCCATTTGCTGACAGCAAATGGCGTAACGGGTGGCGCAATAATTTGCCGGGGCGACGTGACCGTCGGGGGGATAACCACAACGGGCGGTACAGGTGGAGTAGTACAGGCAGTCAGCAACAGGCTCAATCCCAACGCCAGCGATATATTCTTTGGGTTAAACATTAATTTCTTTCCTTCTGCAATTCAATCCGGCGGAACCAGCCGCGCGCCAGGGCAGGCTGGTCTGATACCACGCACAACTCCGGCACTGTTACCAGAATATCTTCGAATACCACGTCAAGACGAGTTGCAATCTGTCCGGCCAGCGGGCTGAGACAACGCCTCAACCATGCACGTTCCCCGTTACGCAGAAATTTGTCGAACAGGAAAATACGACCGCCAGGTTTCAATACTCTTGCCGCTTCCGCCAGACAGCGCTGCGGTTGCGGCACCACTGCCACGATCAGATGGAGCACGACGTAATCAAAAATGTGCGACGCAAACGGCAGAGCCAGGCTGTCACCTTGAGCCCAGGTCATGTTCAGGCCATGTGCCCGATCCCGCGAACGGGCCAGCATCGCGGCGGTCAGGTCGAGTGCGGTGTAGTCGTGCTGCGGTGGCAGGAAAGGAAAATCCAGCCCGGTTCCGGCGCCACTAAGCAATACCCGCCCCCGCTCTTGCTGTTCCAGAGCGGACAAACTGCGCCGTCTGATGTCGGCTGCGATGGCGCGACCCAGAAAGGCGTCGTAGAACGGGGCGATGAAACGGTAGCTGGTTTTTAACGACATGAAATTAGACGGAAACGGGAAATCAGCTACGGGTGCTGATTTTTCCAGGGTTAGTGCAAAACGCGCGGCACACTTAATACAAATTGCGGAATGGGGGCATCAAACCTGGTGCCGTCTTCCGCCACCATCTGGTAACTGCCGGACATGGTACCAACTTGCGTGGAGAGCACCGTGCCGCTGGTGTATTCGAAACTCTGCCTCGGTTTGAGTACAGGCTGTTCTCCAACCACTCCCTGACCGCGCACTTCCTGCACGTCGCGGTTGGCATCGGTGATGATCCAGTGACGGCTGATCAGCTTGACGGCGGTTTCGCCGATATTGGTTAGGGTGATGGTGTAAGAAAAAACAAAGCGATTGTCGGCCTCGTCGGATTGCTCGGCCAGGTAATTTACCTGGGTGGTGATGCTGAGGCGGTATTTGTCATTGTTGTCCATGGCGCTATTTCACAGCATTTCAGCAGCTATGGCAAGTTGAAACAATTAATACAGGGTACGCGGGGGTGCCAAAGACAAACCCCGCACAAGGCGGGGTTTGTCAGGTATGACAACAACGAAGGTGTGGCAATTACATCATGCCGCCCATGCCACCCATACCGCCCATGTCACCGCCACCCATGCCGCCGCCAGCCGGTTTATCTTCCGGCGAGTCGGCTACCATGCACGCGGTGGTCAACATCAGTCCTGCGATGGATGCCGCATTTTGCAATGCGGTGCGGGTTACCTTGGTCGGATCAACCACGCCCATGGCGAGCATGTCGCCGTATTCGCTGGTAGCGGCGTTGTAGCCGTAGCTGCCCTTGCCTTCCAGTACCTTGTTCACCACGACCGACGGTTCGTCACCGGCGTTCGCAACGATGGCGCGCATTGGGGATTCCATGGCGCGCAGGACTATGGTGATGCCGGCGTCTTGATCATGGTTGTCACCCTTGATTTTTGCCACTGCAACCTTGGCGCGCAACAGCGCCACGCCGCCGCCGGGAACAATGCCTTCTTCCACGGCTGCACGGGTTGCGTGCAATGCGTCTTCCACGCGTGCTTTTTTCTCTTTCATTTCGACTTCGGTTGCGGCACCGACTTTGATGACTGCTACGCCGCCAGCCAGTTTGGCTTTGCGCTCTTGCAGTTTTTCCTTGTCGTAGTCGCTGGTGGATTCTTCGATTTGCTTGTTGATCTGGCTAACGCGACCCTTGATAGCATCTTCCTTGCCTGCGCCGTCAATAATCGTGGTGTTATCCTTGCCCACTTCAATCTTCTTGGCTTGGCCCAATTCTGCCAGAGTTGCCTTTTCCAGTGACAAGCCCACTTCTTCTGCAATCACGGTACCGCCGGTCAGAATGGCGATATCTTCCAGCATAGCCTTGCGACGGTCGCCAAAGCCGGGAGCCTTGACTGCAACAGTCTTCAGAATGCCGCGAATGTTGTTCACTACCAGCGTAGCCAGTGCCTCGCCATCGACATCTTCAGCAACGATCAGCAACGGACGACCTGCCTTGGCAACTTGTTCCAGCAGGGGCAACAGATCACGGATGTTGGAAACTTTCTTGTCGTGCAACAGGATGAAGGGGTTTTCCATCCCCGCGATTTGCTTGTCCTGATTGTTGATGAAGTAGGGTGACAGGTAGCCGCGATCAAACTGCATACCTTCCACGATATCCAGTTCGTCTTGCAGGCTGGTGCCGTCTTCCACTGTAATCACGCCTTCCTTGCCAACCTTGTCCATCGCTTCGGCAATTTTCTCGCCGATAACGGTGTCAGCATTGGCGGAAATGCTGCCTACTTGAGCGATTTCCTTGCTGGTGGTGCAAGGCTTGGAAATATTCTTCAGTTCTGCAACGGCTGCGATGACTGCCTTGTCAATACCGCGCTTCAGATCCATCGGGTTCATGCCGGCGGCTACGAACTTCATGCCTTCCTGAACGATGGACTGCGCAAGTACGGTCGCAGTGGTGGTGCCGTCACCTGCCACGTCGGAAGTCTTGGAAGCAACTTCTTTGACCATTTGCGCGCCCATGTTTTCGAACTTGTCCTTAAGTTCAATTTCCTTGGCGACGGAAACGCCGTCCTTGGTGATGGTAGGAGCGCCGTATGAGCGATCCAATACTACATTGCGGCCTTTCGGACCCAGAGTAACCTTGACCGCGTCGGCCAGGATGTTGACACCGACAACCATTTTGCTGCGTGCGGCGTCATGAAATTTAACGTCTTTTGCTGCCATGTTATGTTCTCCTAAAAATTCAGTATCTGTTTGTTGGGTTACGGCCTGCGGCCTAACCCAACCTACGCTTCAACTACGCCAATGATGTCATCTTCGCGCATGGTCATATATTCCTGACCATCCATCTTGAAATTTTGTCCGGCGTATTTGCCGAATAACACTTTATCGCCGACTTTCACACTCATCGGACGCAACTTGCCGTCGTCACCGATTTTGCCGTTGCCCACAGCAATGATTTCACCTTGATCGGGTTTTTCAGTAGCTGCATCGGGAATCACGATTCCGGACGCGGTTTTACGTTCTTCTTCCAAGCGTTTGACAATAACGCGGTCACTCAAAGGGCGGACTTTCATTCTTTTATCTCCTAAAACAAATGGTTAAGTTAAAAGCGGCGCTGCCAGGTTAGCACTCGCCGTTAACGAGTGCTAATAATATGGGCAGACTGGACGATTTTCAAGAGTGCAGCAAAAATTTAATTTGGCGCGCGCCACGAATCAAGGGGGAGTGCATCAATAAATTGATGAAGTGAGAACAGCAATGCGTACTAAATACGACTATGATAACGGCAAGCCGCGAGCCTATTTTGAGATGGAAATGGTATTCATCCATTCTGCCAGCTTGTAGTCGCGCCTTATGAGTTCTTTCAGGAAGGACGGGAAATCATCCGATATCCGGGCAAAAGCATGTTCGGGCTGGTGCACATAATAAATGCCGCCATCCTCCGGGTTAAACGCATATTGGTTGCCGACAATGTCTCGCGCAAACAACACGTAACCCGCCAGCCGCCCCTCACCAATTACGGAAAACCATTCTTCACGAAAACTCAAGGTCTCGTCTATATCGCCAAATCCCGCCAGAAGCAGCCATTTCGAAAGTCCCAACGCAAACTTGAAGTTCAGTCCGGTGGCAATTCGGAATAATTCAGATTCAGAAACAGGTGTATAGCGCACAAAAACAGGACGACTACTAAGAAATCGCCTCCGTTTGGCGGACAAAATGATCTTTGCTATTTCATTCATTACAGGTAAGCACTTTAACTTTATCAGATTTTACTGTTAGATACGCTTCAAGGCGTATGGCAATATGTCATTGGTAAACATAACGGACTTTAACTATTGTCCGGGATGGCGTCAATGGTGTACAAAGCGGATTCAATGTTTTGGGTTTCTTTATAAATAATGTCCGTCACGTCAAATTCCGATCTGATAGTCCGATCCGGTACTTCCGTATGGCATCCCTGTACGCAGATGAAACGGCATGAGAGTTTGCCACTGGTGCCTATTCAGCGCGGGCAGGGAGTGTGGCTTTATGATTTTGATGGCAAGCGCTATCTGGATGCGGTGAGTTCATGGTGGGTGAATCTGTTTGGGCACTGTAATCAGCGCATTAATGCGGCAATTACCGATCAACTCGGCAGACTGGAACACGTCATGCTGGCGGGCTTTACCCACGAACCGGTGGTGGTGCTGTCAGAGCGCTTGAAGCAATTGGCCCCGGCCGGGCTGGGGCATTGTTTCTATGCTTCGGATGGTGCATCGGCCACCGAGATCGCCCTCAAGATGAGTGTTCACTATTGGCGCAATATTGGCAAACCTTACAAAACACAATTCATCAGTTTGCAAAGCAGCTACCACGGCGAAACTCTGGGTGCTCTTTCGGTTACTGATGTGGCAATATTCAAGGACGCCTATGGCGGGCTGCTGAAGCAGAATGCCACCGTGTCGAGCCCCGATTGGCGTGCGGCGCAACAGGGGGAGAGCGCCCATGACTTTGCCTTGCATTGCGCCGATGAACTGGAGGTGCATTTGCAACAGTTCCACGAAAGCATCGCAGCATTCATTTTGGAGCCGCTGGTGCAGGGTGCTGCGGGCATGGCAATGTATCACTCCGCCTATCTGCAACGGGCACGGGAATTATGCGACCAGTATGAGGTACATTTGATCGCAGATGAAATTGCGGTGGGAATGGGCCGGACAGGGACAATGTTTGCCTGTGAACAAGCAAGCATCGTCCCCAATTTTCTGCTTCTGTCAAAAGGCATATCCGGTGGATACCTGCCCCTGTCGGTAGTAATGACCACCGATAAAATTTTTCAGGCATTTTATGCCGACGAGTTGGCGCGGGGCTTTCTGCATTCGCATTCCTACACGGGCAATCCGCTGGCCTGCCGCGCGGCGTTGGCAACGCTGGATATTTTTGCAGAGGACAATGTGCTGAGCGCCAACCGCGACAAAGCGGCATATTTTAACCACACTGCGGAAACGTTGCGCCATCACCCCAAGGTGCGTAATTTTCGTAATACAGGAATGATCTGGGCATTCGAGGTGGAAAGCCCCCACGCTGATTTTGCGCAGCGCTGTTTTACGTTAGCGCTGGAAAGGGAATTGCTGCTGCGCCCGATGGGTAACACAATCTATTTTATGCCTCCCTATATCATCAGCGAGGAAGAAATTGGTATACTTATCAAACAGACATTAACAATCATTGAACAACTAACTTGAATAAATGGTACAGCCATTTTTACGGATTCGCTTTGTCGAAAATAAATGGCTATGGAAATACAAATAAAAAGACCTTGCATGAAAAATAATTGCAATGGTAGAATCGCCGAGGTATAAAACCAGAATTAACGTTACATTCTATTAATCAAGCAGTTCGGATAGGGAGGAAGGGTTATGCTCGAGCCAGATGTAAATACCAGCCAGGTTCTATTGATGTATGTGGGTATATTTGTGTTCTTTTTTGGTTTGGCCACGATCTTACTTAAAAAGAATTCGTAAAAGCCGGGTCACATGCTTTGCATAATCAGGCGCTGTCAGCAGGGTGGGCGCTCAAAAAAGCATGCGGCTAAAATTACAGGCAATCAGGTATTTAAGGGAAATCTTAAATTTTTTAAGAGCTCATATAGGGGTGAGGGAAATGCGCAAGTCTAAATTTATATTGTCGTCGTGGCTTTCGGTGGTTGCTGCAGTGTTTGTGTCCGGAATGGCTTCCGCAGAAGCTGCTGCTGGTGCTCCAAACGCAGCCAACGGTCAAAAAATCTTTACTGAGGGCAAGGGAGAAGCTCAGCCTTGCCAGACTTGTCACGGAGACAAGGCGCTAGGTAATGATGCAATGGGGGCTCCCCGTTTGGCTAACATTGGATATGGTTACGTTGTCAAGCAGCTTACAAATTTAGCTGAAGATAAACGTACTCCTACCGGGGTTGGCGCGGTGATGCCAGGATTCGCGAAGGCTTTGAGCGAGCAAGACCGTCGCGACGTTTCAGCATACGTGAATTCCTTGAACGCGACTCCCGAGTTGTCCGACCTGAAGGAACTAAAAGCGGGGGGACAGCAAGTGGGTGAGGCATATAAGGGAGCAGAAATCGCCCAGCATGGGATAACCAACAAAATTCCGGCTTGCTCATCTTGTCACGAATATAACGGTCGTGGTGTAGATCCGGTGTTTCCCAGGATCGGTCAGCAAAAATATGTATACTTGACCAACCAGTTGCATAACTGGCGGGCAAATGCAGCCGATGTTGCCGGTGGCGTAGTCGCCAGAACCAACGATCCTGCCGGGATGATGCGTGCTGTGGCAAAAAAACTTACCGACGAAGACATCAACAATGTGGCAGCGTATCTGTCCCAAGCCTCGCCAACCAAGGGGGTCGGGGATACCTCTCCGGATAATGCAACTTTGATGCATGCAGTATCCAAGTAAACAGGCAGCCGAACTGTTACTTTAGATTTTCATGTAGCCCCCGCGCCGCATTATCGGGCGCGGGGGCTTTGTTTTCGGGAAGCAAAACTGTACCATTTAGAGGGTGATTAAGTATGGCATCTGGGGGGTTGAAACGCGGGGAGAAAATCCTGTTTGGAGTGGTTGGGTTAATAGGTATTTTTTCGATAGCCAGTTTTATCATGCTGGAAGTGGTTCGCGCGCGCATGGATAAACCGATGTATCCCAGCCATATTCACTACGACTTTTCTGCCGAGGGGTTGCGTGGGTCAAATATTTTCCGCAAGGCGGAATGTACGCAATGTCATCGCGCAATACAGAACGGGACTAGCTCTGGCGTTGATTTGGATGGTATCGGATCCAAGCGTACCCTCCAATATCTGCGCGATTTCCTCAAGAATCCGGAAACAATTTATGCCGCAAAAACCATTGATCATGGCCCGTCTCCCAAGGCTGCCGCTTATGTGGCGAAACTGCCGGAAGCTGATTTGGAAGCGATTGCAGTTTTCCTGTCAGAGTTGCGTGCCGACCAGGGGGCTGCCGTTTCAAGGCTTCCGGTGGAAGGACGATCCGGATTTATTGATGAGATGGTGAAAGTGTGGGCCCCCGATAATTGGAAATCCGAATACAAGGATGTTCGTGAAGAAGCAAAGTCAAATGAAAAAGAAGGGAAGCACGATGAACCTGGAACTAAATGAGCCTTGGGTGCAGGATAAAGAATATACACGTTACACCTTGTGGTTTATCTACGCATGCATCATTTACAGCATTATCGGTTTCTCATGGGGAGCGTTGATGGGTGGCATTCCTGCATTCAGGGATATGGTAGATTACACCCCCCCGCATGGGCACCGGATTGTATTGGCGCATACCCACATCAATTTGTTGGGCTGGGTGGAAATGGCAATCTTCGGTGCGGTTTATTACCTTGTTCCAAGATTGGTCCGCCGTCCTATTTATAGTATGCGACTCGTCAAAGTACACTTTTGGACGCATAATTTTGGTTTGCTGGGAGTGGTGGTATTCTTTACCGCTGCCGGAGTGGCAGGGGTTTATTCTCAGGACCCCAGTGACCGTACAGCTTCACACTTCATGGCACTCTCGGGGATTTTTGGCAGTCTGGTTTTACTGGCGAATATTATCTGGGGATATAACATCTTCCGTACTTGTGCGGGCTGGGATAAACAATAATGACGGACAGGTTGCTGCGTTTACTTGCTGCCGGCTTGATTTTGACTATAAGCGGTTGCGGCGAACAATATGTTTCGGGGCTGACAACGGGTTCGCTTGCACCAAAATTGGCTACGAAAACTTTGGCGGATGTGGGCGGAGACTTGAGCAGAATCACCACCTATCGTCAGCCCGATGCACGCATGTACCAATACTCTTTGGATAAAGCTTTGGCAATGGGCAAGCCCATAGTGCTGGAGTTTGCCACGCCGGGGCATTGCACGGTATGCGATGAGCAATTGCAAGCCGTGAAGGCTTTAATGGGAAAATATCAGGACCAGGTGCTGTTTTTGCACATGGATCAATATCAAAACCCGCAAGCCTTTAAAGCGTATCGCGTGATGGGTGATCCGTGGACTTTTTTTATTGATGACAAGGGAGTCGTTCGCCAGTCGCGGGCGGGGCGTATGTTATATGGAGAAATGGAATTTGGAATCAAGCTTATACTTAATCCAGGAACTGAAAAGCGAGCGAGTTGATTAATGATGGGTGAAGCCCGGTTTGATTTGTCACAAGACCGCAGGGGAATGGTGTGGGACTTGCTGTTATACATTCCAACCGTGGTGGCCTTGTTGTCAATGGCCGCAAAATTCTGGTACGGCGACGACGCCAATTTGGCCTATTTGCTGGTTTTCCTGGGCAGTTTTTTTTGCATCGCCGGGGCTAACCGGGTGTTGAAAACCCGGTTGATGATATTACCCTCCGCACCTGTTGCGATTGAGATAGACAAAGCTTTGACGCGCCTTGTTTTGCGTAATGGCAAATGTGTGGAACTGGTCAAAGAGTTGAAATTTTATTCGGATTACGCCGGACGCACATTTGGATTAACGGGCATGGACAGTTCCGGCCAGCGTTTGCAATTTGTGTTTCACAAAGGCCAATTCCCCAACCCTCAGGACTACCAAGCGGTACAGGACAAACTCAGGAAGTGCTGCTAAGCACAATGCGCGGGGCAAGTAAACGGCATAGGTTGTTGAAAAGGCTCTCTGTCAAAGCAGGTAGGAGTCGGGTAGGTCTTAATCGTCAAATACAAGGACATATAAAGTATATAGAATCACGGCTAGAAATAGTGCGAACACTATTTTCATTGTTTTTTCCGCTTGTTTCTTTTGTCGGGCAAAAAGTATTTCTTCGTCAGGTTTGTAGTCCAAGGTAAACCCCTATCTCCGCCCCTTGCGGCGCTTGATTACATCTCTAGCCATAAATCCAATTACCGTCAAATCCGCGAGGCAGATAAAAATAATCAGTAACTCTTCCGTTTCAGGGCTAACCAGGCCGCCAACCAGCATATGCATGGCAAAACCCATAATAAACAGAGAGCTGATTGCCACAATCAGATAGACAAAGGCTTCTTGCAAAAGCTTGCCCATGGACTACTTTCCGGAGCTGCTCGTGCTAGCGTTCTTGAAGTGTAAAAGCACCCCATTGGGCTGTAATACGAGCGTTTCGGCAGCGTCTCCGCCAAGTCCGGCAAGATTACGGGCAAGCAAGATGTTTGCGGACTGCCGTGGGTCGAATAGCAAGTGGGAAAAATTGCGCAGCATTGCGAGCTGGGTTTGCGGGTCTTTGGCGGCAGGTGGCAGAGGAAATGTGTCACATTTGCAAGCGATCATGGTGCGGCTCGGCCACTGGCTGGCTACGCGCAAACGAATCGGAATTGCATTGCTCCCGGATTCTTCGGAGGCTTTGCGGGCAGTTTCAGCTTCTTCGGAGAGAGTTTTTATTAATTGATCCTGTTCCGACAGGATGCCGAGTTGTCGAATTTCGTAGTGTGCCTTGTCTGCGCGCATGAACAAGGTGGAAAGCCCCCACGCTGATTTTGCGCAGCGCTGTTTTACGTTAGCGCTGGAAAGGGAATTGCTGCTGCGCCCGATGGGTAACAC
>Ga0364866_10432_pt1 | contig 26532 bp, 19 predicted proteins | sample ExccelAu500001D3_3_FD_206913 | JGI IMG/M metagenome (GOLD analysis project Ga0364866, IMG submission 206913) | Enriched cells from Trout Bog Lake Hypolimnion, Wisconsin, USA - BchlTB.Aug13.5000.01.D3 | ecosystem: Environmental > Aquatic > Freshwater > Lake > Hypolimnion/Profundal zone | place... | reverse complement strand
GAAAAGAAAGATCCTCCCAGTTCTCCTGAAGTCCCTGAGGTTTGTAGCGAGCTAGCCCGGGCTCAGTGGAGCGTCTTTGTTTGAGCCCGATGGTTCGTGCGGGCGAGTTTAGATGCGACGCCCGGGCGTGTGAGCGTGAATCAAACCTCTAAGGACGGAATGGAGAACGGCCCAAGCGGGAAGCGCCCCTTTACCGACCTTCGAAGGATATGCGCCAGGAAGGTGACGACCAGATCGAGGAGCGCGGAGCGTTGGAGTATTGCGGTATTTAGGTATTTCGGTATTTCGGGGAAAGTGCGTTACCAACCCGCATTGGCCGTTGCGCGAGCAAAGCGATGCGCATTTCCGGAAAGGAAACATCCTCCCAGTTCTCCTGGAGTCCCTGAGGTTTGTAGCGAGCTAGCCCGGGCTTAGTGGAGCGTCTTTGTTTGAGCCCGATGGTTCTTGCGGGCGAGTTTAGACGCGACGCCCGGGCGTGCGAGCGTTGAGCAAACCTCTAAGGACGGAATGGAGAACGGCCCGAGCGGGAAGCGTCCCTTTATCGACTTTCGAAGGATATGCGCCAATAAGGTGATCGCTCGATCGCGGAGGTTGGATCGCCGAGGAAAGAAGGCAATGATTGCCACACTTCTAGGGCGCTGTATTCGAGCTTTCTTAAGATGGTCCCGATTGACCAGCCCTCGATGGATCCCCGCGTGGTAATTCCCAAACGGCGGATGCGATGCAACCACTCCGTTCCGGAAAAGAAAGATCCTCCCAGTTCTCCTGGAGTCCCTGAGGTTTGTAGCGAGCTAGCCCGGGCTTAGTGGAGCGTCTTTGTTTGAGCCCGATGGTTCTTGCGGGCGAGTTAAGACGCGACGCCCGAGCGTGCGAGCGTTGAGCAAACCTCTAAGGACGGAATGGAGAACGGCCCGCGCGGGAAGCGACCCATTACCGACCTTCGAAGGATATGCGCCAGGAAGGTGATCACTCGATCGCGGAGGTTGGATTGCCGGCGAAGGAAGACAATGATTGTCACACTTCTAGGGCGCTGTATTCGAGCTTCCCTAAGATGCTCACGATTGACCAGCCCTCAATGGATCCCCGCGTGGTAATTCCCAAACGGCGGATGCGACGCAACCACTCCGTGGTAGACGCCTTTGGCGGCCCGACCCACGGTAGCGCCGGAGCGCAACCGTGGGCAATTTTACGTAACCGCTCCGCGGTAAAGGAACGGCGCGGCCCTGACCCACGGTAGCGCCGGAGTGCAACCGTGGGCTAGGGGACCTAACCGCTCCGCGGTAAGCGGGTAAGCGGATTAGCGGGACATCGCCATACCGGCGGGGACACGGGCTAGTTGGCCTTCGAAGGTGGGGCCTTCTAGGCTGTCGAATCGGGCGCTCTTGGTCATCACGACACTGACGGAGTCGCCGTCGAAGCGGGTGACGATCGTGAGGCCGGAGGGGCTTTCGGTGTAGCGTAGTTTGATCTCGTAGGTGTCCTCGGAGGTCCAGCTTCCCATCGCTGCGATTCGCTTTCCGCCTGCGGCTTCGATCGAGGTGACGCCGTGAGCCCACTGGGTTGTGCCGGCGCGGATCGAGCGATCGCCGCGATCGGAGCGCACAGTGAAGGTGCAGCCTTGGGGATCGAAGTCGAAGATGACCGACTGGAAGTCGCTTTCGCCGCCCGTGCGCTTGAACATCTTTCCGGAGACCCTGGGGATTACTGGAGAGATCGCCTTTCCGTCGGGGCCATGGAGCGAGAGCGAATGGAGCTTCGAGTTGAGGGCGCAGTTCGCTTCAGGGTTATCTGGCAATGCCGCGCTCTTGACGTTGGCGTGGATGTGCTTCCAGAACAGGTCAAGGACGTCTTGCATACTTCCAACCGAACCGGTAATGGCGACGACCATCTTGAATTCGGGAATAACGATGCAGTACTGGCCGAAAGCGCCGTCGCCTCGGTAGCAGTTGTTTTGGCATCGCCAGAATTGGAACCCGTACCCTTGCTGCCAGTCCGGCTGGTCGTTCGTCGCATTCGAAACTTGGTAGCTCGTGGCAAGGTCGAACCAGGAGTCGGCGAGCAAACGGTGACCGTTCCACATTCCGCGGTTGAGATAGAACTGGCCGAATCGAGCGATCGATTCAGTTGTGATGTTCAGCGCGGATGCGCCGATGGTGATTCCTTTCGGACAGCAGTCCCAGATCGCGCGGTCGATTCCGAGCGGCAAGAACAGCCTGGGGCGAAGGTATTCGAGCGTCGACTTGCCCGTCACCTTGCTGATGATCGCGGATAGCATGTACGTCGCGCCGTTGTTGTAAACGAAGTGGGTGCCTGGTTCGTGTTGCACTTCGCGGGCGAGGAAGCCTTTGACCCAATCGTCGTCTTCGCGAGTCCGCATATCCGTCATGTCGCCATCGTCGTGGCCGGTCGACATCGAAAGGAGGTGTCGCACCTTCATGGCTTGCAGATAGGGGCTCGGGTTCGACGGGGTCTCGGCGGGGAAGTAAGAGATAACCGAATCGTCGATGGACACACGACCTTCTTGGACGGCAAACCCAATCGCAGTCGAGGTGAAGCTCTTGCTGAGGGAGTAAAGGAGGTGGATGTACTCCTTCTTGTACGGAGCCCACCAGCCCTCGGCAATGACCTGACCTTCCCTTAGGAGCATCAGGCTGTGGAGTTCGAGATCGGCCTTCTCCACGGCTTCGATGAATTCGAGAATATCCTTTGAAGCGAGACCGAGTGATTCAGGAGTAGAGCGTCTTAGTTCAGTAGGAGTTCCCAGCATGTATAGGGTACGTTACCCCGTCCAGGACCCCAATTTTCCCTCCGAAGGCAGGTGATTGGGGTCTGGTAACTATTCCGCAGATGCCACTATTCTCAACCTCGGGTCGGGCTTTGCCTTCTTCAGGCCGGCTCGCTCGAAGCCCCGCTTGATGATCGGATTAGCGGAGGTGATGCGCCAAACCAACCCGGTTCGGGCGTTTTCGACTGCGCACAGCATCATGCCGAGATCGATCCCAAGCACGTCGGTGTCGATCCAGTTCCGTCCGGGGTTCAGTGCGTCCGGAAAGCCGTACTTACCCCAAGCTGTCGGATAGTCCCGCCGCAAAGCAGCCGCAAACGAAGTCGCCTCTTTAGGGATCGCAGGCATCGCGGCTAACGGGCCGGTCGGGCAGACAGTTCCGTCGTCCACCGTCCAACCCGGCGCCCCAGATCCTCCGTAACCGTCCGGCGTGTCGCAAGCGTTCAGTCCCCAGAAATCGGGCCCGTACCCTTTCATCTTCTTCGGGTTGTCGATGCAGTACTGGCGATTGGAGAGTGCAGCGTTCCGCTCCTCGATCGAGTAGTCGTATCCGAGCCGGTCTCGGTATCCCCTGAAATCGTAGAACCCTTCCGACATCTCGTGCATGAAGATCGGCCCACCCGTGATGAAGTCGAGCCCTTTGTACGTCTCAGCCGGGCGCTTGATCTTGTCCCAGCCGTCGGCGGTGATATCGCTCAGGCCGTATGCTTGGATGTACAGGAACTTCGCTTCGTTGAACTCATTCCAACGCGATGCGATGAACCCCTTATCCGGGTTCCAACCCATGCTGAGGTGCACGGCATCCGGTTTATCGCCGTCGTCGGTGAGCATCCATTTCCAGTCGATCCGTTTGATGAACCGATCGGCGTCTCGGCTGACCTGAGGGTCCTTCCAATACCGGTCGGCGAAGAGAATTCCGGCGAGGCAGAGGCTCGTGTCGACGCTACTGGATTCGCAGTTCCACTGCCGTTCGCCCGTCTTCCAGTCGACGAAATGATAGAGCCAGCCGTGGGAGTGCTGCCAATCCGTAAGGAGGTGGGCAAGCGTCACCCGCGTGCGCTCCAAGGCCTCCTTTCGGTCGAGCCATTTGTGTTCGACGCCGATCGGATAGGCAATCAGCGCGTAGCCGACAGCGGCGCAGCTTGCGATGTTGTGGGTGTCGGTCCCATCCGCATTCGTCGCCCGATCTTTCGTGAATCCGGTGCCTGAATACGACTCATTCCAGAAGAAATCCACCGCTCGGCGCTGGACGTCATCAAAGAGCGAAGGGCCGGCCAAGTGCGCGGCTACGCAGAAAAGTGCTGAGATCATCATTGAACTGAACCGATTCAGCAAATTCTAACATATCTTTCTAAGTCTTGTAGTCGATTGCACGCAAAGACGCAAAGACCCAAATGGGAAGGGCGATTTGATAGCCTGTGGGGCTTTGGCCGACGTTCCCAAAATGGGATTTTAGAGTCCGTCCTTTGCGGCTTCGCGTCTTTGCGAGCTAATTCTCACATTTGGTCGTTGTTTGATTCGCGTTCATTGGAGTGTGCAACCGCTCAGCACCCGTATACTCCGGCACATGCGCTATCGAGATTTTGGGAAGCATGGGGTTCGAGTATCGGAGATCGGGTTTGGGGCTTGGGCAATCGGGGGAAGTTGGGGGCCGCAGGCGGATGGCGACTCGATTGGGGCGCTCGACAAAGCTTTGGAACTAGGACTGAACTTCATCGACACCGCAGCCGGTTACGGCGGCGGAAAGAGCGAGCGAATCATCGGCAAGGTTTTGGCCGGACGCAACGGCAGCGACGTCTTCGTCGCTACGAAGACCCCGCCGACATCCGGGAACTGGCCACCTTCGCCCTACGATATCGCCGAGGAGCGCTATCCGGAGTCGTATCTTCGCCAGAACATCGAAGAGCGACTCGAGTGCTTGGGCTCAAGCAAGATCGACCTGCTCCAACTCCACACCTGGACCCGAGCGTGGAATAAGAACCCAACCCCGTTCGAGTCGCTTCGGAAGATTCAACAGGAAGGCAAAATCGGGCTGATCGGCGTCTCGACACCCGAGCACGATCAGAACAGCGTGATTGACCTGATGCGGGGCGGCTACATCGATGCCGTGCAGGTGATCTACAACATCTTCGAGCAAGAACCGGCGGCTGAGCTACTCGACGTGGCCGGCGAAACCGGCACCGGCGTCATCGTCCGGGTCGTTTTCGACGAGGGCGTCCTGACCGGCAAATTCACCGCCGACACCGTGTTCGCCGAGGACGATTTCCGCCGAAGCTACTTCGCCGGCGATCGTTTGGCACGCGCGGTGAAACACGCCGAAGCCGTCCGGCAGGACCTGGAAGGCAGCGGATATTCGATGGCCGAAGCCGCGATCAAGTTCGCCCTCGCCCACCCCGCCGTCAGCACCGTTATCCCCGGCATGCGAAGCCAAGCCCAAGCCGAAGCGAACTGCAGAGTCTCCGACCTCCCCGACCTCAGCCCCGAGTTGCTGAAGACCCTCCAGAAGCACAACTGGCGAAGAGCGTTCTGGTACGGCGGGAAGTAGGCATACAGCGTTAGAGCGCTAGAGCGTAACGCTGCGCTAGCGTTCGAGGGCAATTGAGCGATTGCGCCTACCCTCGAACGCTTCAACGCTCAATCGCTAGCGAAGCGAAACGCTCTTTTAGGCATACAGCGTTAGAGCGCTAGAGCGTAACGCTGCACTAGCGTTCGAGGGCAATTGAGCGATTGCGCCTACCCTCGAACGCTTGTAACGCTCAAACGCTAGCGAAGCGAAACGCTTTCTTTCCGTTGTATCCTTCGTAGAACTTCTCATGGCAGCCCATACCATTCATCACGTCACTGCTGTTACGGCGCAGATTGCTCAGAACTTGGAGTTCTATACGAAGACTCTCGGGCTGCGGCTGGTTAAGAAGAGCGTCAATCAGGACGACGTCAGCGCTTACCACCTGTTTTATGCGGATGCGGTCGGTTCGCCGGGGACGGATATGACGTTCTTCGACTGGCCGAATATCGGGGCTAGTTCGCCTGGCGCCGCCACGATCTCGCTGACTTCGTTCCGAGTTCCCGGCGAGGCGTTGGAGTGGTGGGAAGCTCGGCTGGACGCGGCGGGGGCATTTCCCGAAACGGATAGCGACGAGTTGGGGCGAACGCGAATCCAGTTCACCGACCCGGAAGGGCAACGGCTGGAACTCGTCGACGATACTAACATCCCTGGTGGGTCGACAAAACCGTGGGGAAAGCCGGTTGCGGTCGAACGGGCGCTAAGAGGAATTATCGGAGTCGATCTGACGAGCGCGCGACCGGAGGCCACGAGCCGCGTTTTGACCGAATTGCTCGGCTATAAGCTTGTTCCCGGTTCGGACGGCACGTTTGAGACCGGCGACGACGCGTCCTATGCGTGCGTCCGTGTGATCGAATCGGATTCGCGTCGCCTTGGCCGAGTCGGGGCGGGCGGTGTTCATCATGTCGCTTTTCGAGTGTCGGACGATGACGAGCTAACGGCGCTCCAGGCACGAATCGAGGCGGTCGGCCTCAAAACGTCCGGCTATGTCGATCGCTTCTACTTCCACAGTGTCTATTTCCGGGAGCCAGGAGGCGTGCTTTTCGAGCTCGCAACCGACGGGCCAGGCTTTGCGAGCGACGAGCCGGTGGAGACGTTGGGCGAGCACCTTGCCCTTCCTCCGTTCCTCGAAGGGCGAAGATCCGAGATTGAAGCAGGTCTCAAGCCAATCGGAGTTTAGCGGACGCGTGAACGTAGGCAAATTGGTCCCACTATATCGCAACTTTGGCTTGCTGAAAGGTATCAGCAAGCCAATTCAGCCTGTACACTAGGCAGTAATGTTGGAAGACGCAGTTCCTACTGTCCCCATCGATGTGGATCAACCGAATCGTATGCTTTCGAACGCTTATGGTCACTTCCGGGCCGACTCGGGCACGTTTGTTATTACCGATGTTCTTACTCCAAGGCCCTGGATCAATGTTTTGGCAAACGACCTCTATGGCGTAGTCCTAAGTCAGACCGGCGGTGGGTTCTCGTGGGCGGATAACTGCCAGCTTTTCCGGTTGACACGGTGGGAACAGGACCTCGTTCAAGACGCATACGGTCGGTTCGTATACATTCAGGATCTGGATTCCGAAGAGGGCCTTTGGTCGACGACTTACCAGCCGACACGCCGGAAGGCGGAGTTCGATCAGGTTGAGCATGCGCTGGGGGCGACCACCTTCACCCGTCGCTTCCTTGACCTTGAGACTCGGCAGACCGTCTTCGTTCCGGAAGGAAAATGCGCCGAAGTCTGGATCGTCGAGATCGAGAACCGATCTGACCGGGCAAGAAACCTAAGGGTCGGCAGCTATCTCGAATGGCACCTCGGCGGAATCGGCGAGTGGCATCGGGAATTCCACCGATTGTTCATGGAGAGCCATCGGGTTGGGAACACTCTGGTCGCATGGAAGCACCCCGGTCTCGTCGAGCATCAGCGCACGGAGGTTGAAGAGCCTCAGCGCGCCTTTGTTTCGTGGTCGGGTGTCGACGAAGTTACGTGGATTACGGACAAGCAGGAGTGGCTCGGAAGGAACGGTTCACCGGCGGCCCCGAGAGCATTTATCGAGTCGGTCTCGGAGTCGGCAACCCCGCGGTGGGACGATCCGGTAGCAGGCGGACTTGGCGAGATCGCACTGGCGCCACGCGAGACCAAGACGATCGTCATTACGATCGGCTCTGCGCCAACCGAAACGGAGGCGCTTGTGCTCTCCCACGTATTCGACGAAGGAACCGCTCGGACCGCACTGGCCCAAACGCTCGAGTTTTGGCAAACGAAGTGTCGAGGCGCCAAAGTCGAGACGGGTGACCCTGCCATCGATTTGATGTGCAATACGTGGTTGCCGTATCAGGCGATTGCGGGCCGGCTTTATGCCAAATGCGCCTACTACCAGCAGGGTGGCGCTTATGGATATCGCGATCAGCTTCAGGACAGTCTCATGCTCTTGGACTGGGATCCGCAGCGGACCCTCGTCCAGCTTGGCCGTCATGCGGAAGCGATGTACGAGGACGGCGGCGTGCGCCATTGGTGGCATCCGGGGACTGACATTTATTCGAAGAGCCACCACAGCGATACCTGCCTGTGGCTTTCGTTCGGCATGTTGGCTTACATCGAGGCGACGGGCGATACCTCCGCATTGGATTTGGAGTTCTCATTCCTTAGCCGAGAAACCGATAAACCGGGAGAGCGAGGAACGATATGGGCGCATTGTCTGAGGGGTATCGACCGTGCCCTATCGCGGATTTCGCCTCGCGGGCTTCCGCTCATCGGCGCAGGTGACTGGAACGACGGACTGAGCCATGCCGGAATCGACGGGCTCGGAGAATCGGTCTGGCTCGCGATGTTCCTGTACGATATCCTCACCCGATTCCAACCGGTTCTTGCGGGTCTGGGTGAAACGGCTATGGTAGGTCGGTTTGCCGCGGCGGCGGAATCGCTCAAAACGGCGGTCAACGAGCACGCCTGGGATGGCAACTGGTATCTAGGCGGTACCCGTGACGACGGGAAGCCATTCGGCAGCCACACTTGCGAAGAGGGGAAGATCTTCCTCAACCCGCAAACTTGGGCAGTTATCTCGGGAATCGCGCCTCCCGATCGCGCCGAGCGCGCGATGCAGTCGGTCCGTGAGCACCTCGTAACTCCATACGGTGCGCTTCTCCTGCAGCCGGCTTACAGCGAGGTCGACCCGTATATCGGCTACATCACGCGGTACGCCCCCGGTCTGCGTGAGAACGGCGGCGTCTACAGCCACGCTTCTACCTGGGCGGTGAAGGCGTTTGCGATGATGGGCGACTCCGAAACTGCGTTGGCGATCTATCGAGGAATGCTTCCTGCGCTCCGCGCCCAGGACGACGCGGAATTGTATGCGGCCGAACCGTACGTCATGCCAGGCAACGTCGACGGTCCAGACTCTCCCTATGCGGGGCGTGCCGGTTGGACATGGTACACCGGCTCCGCGGCATGGATGGTCCGGGTAGCCAGCCTTCTAAAGATGTGAAGAGCTTAGCAGTCGGACGCAATGGTTTTCCGGCAAAGTTGGTTACCTGAACCGGGCCGAGAGCACTGACCGCCTTCGGGCTTTTCGACCCGTTTTCGGTGTCACTGCTGGCATTCGCAAGACGTCTAATGTGTATGCGATGTGCCCTGACGGGGCTGGGAATTGCGGTGGGGTCCGCAGTGCTGACGTTTGCCTTGACGCCGTCTCTTGGTAATGCTCAAAGGGCAGTAGGTGCCGGAAAACCCCGTTGGGTGGCGAACCTTCCACAAGCAATAATTGCCGCCCGAAAAGAAGGGAAGCTGCTTATGGTTTTTTTTAGCAGCCCTGTGTGCGGACCATGCACGGCCTATCGGAAAGGCTTGTTCCCGTCGAATGATTTTCGAATGGCCAGCAAGGACATGATCCTGGTCGAAGTCAACGCCCAGCAAAACGCTGAGATCGTTGCGAAATACAACGTCCAGGGCACACCCGATGTCCGAATCTACTCGCCAAAGGGCAAAATGCTTGGCCGAATAGTCGGGTTCAGTTGGCACGGTCTTCTTGCAGCTATCGACAAGGCACACATCGTCGACAAACGTGATGCCAAGACAAGGCGAGTTTATAGGTACAAATGGTGATCCGGTTTTTCCGGTTTCGAGCTCAAGAAGGTTAGGGAAAGGCTCGATTCAGCGGAGAAGATATGAAAAAAGATCTCGTCCAAGCGATCCAAGTTAGCTTTGCACGGGGGCCGAAATAGCTATTTCTTCCCTCACGCAAAGCTAACTCAAGGGCGAACCTATTGGCCCGTCCCACCCATTTTGTTCGTTGCGCCAACGGGTGCGTTAGGATTGCGCATGTGCTCCCAATAAACCGGGACCAACGACTCGTTGCCATCTTCGAATTCTACGAATTTCTTCTTTTCCTCGGGCGTGAGTTTCGTGATGTCGCCCTTGTACTTGTCGAATATCTGTCGGAGTTCGGTGACTTTTTCCAGGTAAGACGCCGACGTTTTGACTTGTTGCTGTGGTCCAGAGCCACACCCAACCAAGGCAGTTAACAACGAAGCTAGCAACGCCGCCGTGATCCATTTCACTAGGCGTGTTCTTCTATTTCTGATCATTTTCGGTCTGCTCGTTTACGGAGAAGAAACCCCGCAGCCAACAGTGACTGTGCTGCGGGGTGTATGGTGGCATCTAACCCCTAGGGCGCCACTATCTGAGAGAAGCTGGAATGCCTACGACGGGATCCGAGCACATCGTGTCGATCCAGCTATAGTCTCCCGGTCCGCCAGGGCCGCTCGTCTCGATCTGATTTCGCGTGTAGCCCCAGTCCGTGAAGTCAGTCTTGTTTCCAAGATTGCACATCTGGGTCCATGCACGACGTTTGGCGTGGCTGTCGGCAAAGATGATGATCGTTGCCTTATTGCCCCACTTGTCTCCACCGTAGTTCCAAACCAGGCCCTTGCTCAGCGGATCGCCATCGGTTTGGCTGACATCCATCGACCATCCAACGCACGGGCAGGCATCTGGCCATGAAGTCTTGGTTTCGAGGAGCATTCCCTGGTTAGCCGGCTGCTGATACATGCCCATCGGTACGCCGGGGTTGCCCCAGACGTTGGCGATGAAGAACTGGTTCATTCGAGCATAGCCGCGTGCAGTCGGGGCGTATGGGCCACTGCCGCTGGCGGTAGTACCGTTCGTCGTATCGATCAGGTAGCCGCCTGCGATCGCCGAAGCGGGCTCGGACTGTCCGTCATAGATCTTTGACGCAGGGTTGACGAGGTCGGCGAACAGGCCGGTCGATTTGATGTAAGGAGAGGCGGTGTGCTTCCAGTTGATGTTGTGTCCAGCGGCGTCAAATGCTACGTATGGGGGGCTGTTAACGTCGTCGTAGTCGTTCGCGTACATCTGAAGTGCAATGCCAACTTGCTTCATGTTGGAGAGCGCAGACGTTGCCTTGGCGGCAGCCTTAGCCTGAGCGAAGACAGGGAACAGAATGGCGGCAAGAATCGCGATGATCGCGATTACGACAAGCAGTTCAATAAGAGTAAAGGCACGTTTGATAGTTGATCGATTCATAGAATCACCTCTTTGTGAAAAAGGACATATATGGAATTGTAGTAGTCGAGACTCAAGTAGTTATCCGGAGTCAGATGAATGAGAGGTCGAACCTCGGATGTCAAGCCGGGGCGGGAATACGATTTGATGGGGTCCTGCAAAACCCTCGCCGTTGACGACTTCGAGCAGTAGCTCTGTCGCACGGCGTGCCATCTGATTAATCGGTTGGCAAACGCTTGTGAGCCCGGGGGTAACCCGTTCGCAAGCAACGGAACTGTCAAACCCGACGACGGAAACGTCATCGGGAACCTGGAGACCCATCGCGGAGAGGACCTTCATGCAGACGAACGCATCGTCATCCGACCAGACGAATACCGCCGTCGGCCGATTGGGTCGTCGCATCATGGCCATCAACGCCTGGGAGTGATAGTCGGGAGTGGCGGGAAGGACGATTTCGGCGTCGTATTCGATACCTGCCGCCTCCAGCGCGCTGCGATATCCGCTATGTCTGTCGTTTGACGAAACGGACAAAAGCGGACCCTTCATCATCGCAATTCGTTTGTGCCCTAAGTCGATCAGGTGGTTGGTTGCCATCTTGCCGCCCATGAAGTTGTCGAGGTCGACAAAGGGAACGTTTGGGTCGTCGGAACGGCTGAAGAAGAGCACCACTGGGAATTTCCGGTGCAGCAACAACTCCATCATTTCGTCGTGGGCGTCGCGCAAGACGAGCGCGCCGTCAACTCTTCCGTCGGTGAGTGCATCCGCTTCAGCCATTAGGTCAGAGGCACTCTTGGTATGGAGCATCAAATCGACTCCGGCCTCGACGCATCCGTCGCAGACGCCTCGCATAACCTCGCCGATGAACGAAGAGGAGGATCGGAAGTAGTCGGCGTACTGGAAAACGACTGCGATGGAATCGGTTCGCTTGCGCAACAGCATCCGCGCGAGCGCGTTCGGCCGGTAATCCAGGTCGCGTGCGGCGGCGAGAATCCGTTCGGAAGTCTGAGGGCTGATCCGGGCCTCTTCAGCTCGACCGTTGAGGACGTAACTGACCGTTACTTTGCCAACGCCGGCACGCTTCGCTACATCATTCAGGGTTTTCCGCTGACTCATTGCTGAACGCCTTCTGCAAGCATTGTATGTCCGCTTTGGCCAAATCGAAGACTCGATTTTGTGGATTTGACCGTTAAAACCGCAGATTCACCGGAATGAAAGACGCATATCGATAGATTTCCGACGATAATGGCGCTCGGATTACCCGACAGCACGAATTGCCGCTTACAATCGATCGATCTGTTTAGCATCATTGCCATGTAAAGAGAGCGAGAATCCTTGCTCTACCTTGGTTTGCAATTGTACTGAAAGCGTTCAGCAAAGTCAAGCGCGATATTTAGAGCTGCAAAACTACTGGTTAAGGCGCTGTTATGCAGACTAGACTAAGCCCATGAAGAAGTGGCTTCCACTCTTGGGTCTTGGCGCTCTCGTCGGGTTTGCCGCGTTCTCACGGGTCCAACTCGGTCAGCAACCGGATGGCTCGTTCCTTATATCGACTGGGCAGAGAATCGAACTCATCGGAAAGACGACGCGGTTGGAAGGGGTTCGGCCAAAAGACATGGCGTTTTCCCCCGACAAGAGCTCAGTGGCGATCCTTACCCACGGACGTCTGATCGTTGCCGAACCCTCGGGAAAATCACGGGCCGAGATCAAGATGAGCCCGGGACCACTGGGTGTCGCCTGGGCGCCGGATGGAAAGACGATCTACACGTCGATGTCGACTGGCAAACTCGGCGTGTTCGCTTGGGACGGAACGTCCCTCACGAAGTCGACTGAATACATCGTCGAGCCGAAGGGCGCAAAAGGGAATCCAGGAACTGGAGGCCTGTCCGTTGGCGCAAACGGAACGATTTACGCTGCGCTCAGCATTCGAAACGAAGTCGCCGCCCTTTCGCCCTCGGGAGAGATCCTATCCACATGGAAGATCGGTGCATGCCCTTACAGCCTTGCCCTCTCTCCTGACGGCAAGACACTCGCGGTTGCCAATCGTGGCGGAACTGTTGTCGGTCCGAGTCCCGAACAAGGGGACCCGACAACGCGAACCCCGTTCGAAGGCACGGGAATCGCCAACGCAAAGTCGGCGGGAACTCCGGTACAGATCGACCCTAGAACCGATGCCGCTCTCGTCGGAACCGTTTCTTTGATTTCGGTTGGGAACCCGACTCAGCCGCCGGTCAGCATTACTGTCGGTCGTCAGCCCACAGGAATGGTGTTCTCTGCCGACGGCAAGACGCTCTATGTCGCGGACTCGGACGAGGACGCGATCAGCCTCGTAGATCCTGAGCAAAGGACCGAATTGGTTCGAATCCCGATCGCCCCGAAGGAGGACCCGGGATTCGGCCAGATCCCGACATCGATCGCGCTATCGCCGGATGAGAAACGGATCTACGTGGCGCTCGGAGGCGCCAACGCGATCGCCGTTTTGGAGAATAGGGCCAAACCCAATGTCGTTGGGTACTTCCCGACCGCCTGGTACCCAATCTCGATCCTCGCCAACGCGGACCAGATCCTCGTCGGATGTGCGAAGGGCATCGGATCTCGGCCTGCTTCGAAGACGACCGGCTACTACGTCCACGACTCGGTGGGAGCGTACCAAGCGATCGGGCTCGATGAAGTGAAAGACCTTCGCGCGATGACGAAAAGGGTTTCGTTTAACAACGGCTGGACGCGAACCCCCGGCCCCAAGAAGGACCGAAAACCGGTTCCGGTACCGGAACGGGTCGGCGAGCCGAGCGTATTCACCCACGTCGTTTACATCATCAAAGAGAACCTGTCGTACGACACCCTGATGGGCGACTTCGTCGGCGGTAACGGCGATCCCTCGCTGTGCACTTTCCCCGAAAACGTCTCGCCGAATCACCATGCCTTGGCGCGAAGATTCGGTCTGATCGACAACTTCTACATCTCCGGCACCAACTCGGCAGATGGGCATCAGTGGGTCGACTCCGCGATTGCCAACGACTACACCGAAAGGAACTACGGCGCCAACGAAAGAAGCTATCCGTACGACGGAGACGACCCGCTCGCGTTCTCTCCCGCCGGTTTCCTGTGGTCGCAGGCGGTCGCCGCCCACAGGTCGGTCCGGATCTTCGGCGAGTTCGTGAACAAGCCGTCGATTGTCGATACGATGAGTAAGAAGGCTCCCGATTGGCAGCGCTGCTGGGAGGACTACAAGAGCGGCAAGGGCGAGGTCGTGATCAAGGCGGAGACTTCCGAGGCAGGCTTGAGGGCCAACCTCGACCCAACCTACATCGGCTTCCCTCTCACCGTCACCGACCAGTGGCGCGCCGATCACTTTATTGGGCAGTTGAAGCAGTGGGAGACGACCGACTCGATGCCCAACCTGTCGATCCTCCTTCTCCCGAATGACCACACTGGCGGCACCAGACCCGGTTGGCCGACGCCGAGAGCCGAGGTTGCCGACAACGACCTTGCCCTCGGCAGGCTTGTCGAGGCGATTTCGAAGTCCAAGTTCTGGGCCCAGACCCTCATTATCGTGGCCGAAGACGATAGTCAAAACGGCGTCGATCACGTTGATGGTCACCGCTCCCTCTGCTTCTGCATTTCGGCCTACTCGCGAGCCGGCGTCACCGTCAGCGATATGTACAACCACGTTTCGATCGCGTCGACCATCGGCAGAGTGTTGGGAATGCCGCCGATGACCCGGTTCGACCGCACGATCCGGCCGATGTTCGGGTGCTTCGGCGATAAGCCCGACCTCACTCCGTTCTCTGCAGTCCCGAATCAGGTGCAGATCGACGAGTTGAACCCTCCCGCCAAGAAAGCGTCGACGGTCGAAGCCCGTCAACTTGCCGAAGCATGCGCCCGAATGGACTGGGACGAGCCGGACGTCCAGGATCAGCAGACGCTGAACCGCGCGATCTGGCAGCGAGAAGCGCCACGAAGCGTTGGGCGTGCCGGTTACTCGACCGCCTATCCACCCGCTTTGAAACGATAGATCGAGAGTTTGGTTCCTTTAGCCGGCGGATGGGTCTTGCCGTCGCAACGGCCGCTCGATTTTGACTAATCGGGATTGAAATCGCTGTTTTGGGTGCGCCGGCACAAACCATCCGTCGGCTACAGCCGATTCGGATGCTAGGCGGCATGAATGGCGGCTCCAAGCGCCTTAGTTGCCGGTTAGGAGGAGGTTCCTCACGGTAAACTGCTAGGTCCGATATGGACCTTAGGAATACTCTCAATCTCCCAGATCCAGCCTTCACGATTCCGATGAAGGCTGACCTCCCTACACTTGAGCCGGCGATTCAGGCGATTTGGGAGAAGGAGCAGATTTATCATGCTATTCAGAAGGCCCGAGAAGGCGCGCCTACGTTCGTTTTGCACGATGGACCGCCGTATACGAACTCGCCCGTTCACATCGGCACTGCGCTGAACAAGATCCTGAAGGACTTCGTGGTGAAGTCGCGAACGATGATGGGCTTCCGCGCCCCCTACGTTCCCGGATTCGACAACCACGGCTTGCCGATTGAGCAAGCGGTCATGAAGAAGTTCTCGGAGAAGAAGATCTCCCCATCGGTCGTCGAACTTCGGCGCGCATGCCGCGAGCATGCGGCGGTGTACATCGGCGTCCAGACCGACCAGTTCAAGCGGCTAGGCGTATTCGGGCTTTGGGAAAAGCCGTACGCCACGATGAACTTCCGATTCGAAGCCGAAATCGTTCGCGTGTTCAAGCGAATGGTCGAAGGCGGCTACGTCTACAAAGGCCTGCGCCCGACTCTATGGAGTCCAACCCAGCGGACGGCGCTTGCCGATACCGAGATCGTCTATAAGGATCACGTTTCGAAAGCGATCTACGTGCGGTTCCCGCTGCTCGAGGACCCGAACAAGCTGTTTAAGAAGTTTGCCAACTTCTACACGATCATCTGGACGACGACTCCTTGGACGATCCCGTCGAACTTGGCTGTCGCTTTCCATCCTCAGTTGGAGTACGCCGTGGTTCGCGTGGGTCAGGACCACTACCTGGTTCTCGACGCCCTCGTTCCGAAACTGGCAGAAGCGCTTGAGTGGTCGGATTACGAAGTGGTCGAAAAGCTGGACGGTATCAACCTTGAGCACGCGGTGTTCAAGCATCCGATCTTCGACCGGCCTTCGGTTGCGGTGATGGCCGAATACGTCACGACCGAGGACGGAACCGGCGTCGTACACACCGCCCCCTCCCATGGACGAGACGACTTCTACACCGGCCAAAAATACGGCCTGCCGGTGCCGAACACCGTCGATGAGAAGGGAATCCTCACCGCCGAAGCGGGCGAGTTTGCCGGCATAAGCTACAAGGATTGCGATACCGTCGTCGTCGACCGCCTCCGCGAAGTCGGCAACTTGCTGAAGGTCAGCGACTACGAGCACTCCTATCCGTACTCCGAGCGAGACGAGCGCCCCGTGATCTTCCGCGCAACCGAGCAGTGGTTCGTGGCGATCGACCACGACGGACTTCGCGACCGGATGATGGCCGAGATCCCCAAGGTCAAGTGGTTCCCACCTCAGGGCCAGAACCGAATCGAAGCGATGGTCAGCGGTCGGCCCGACTGGTGCATCTCGCGCCAGCGTCCGTGGGGAGTCGGAATCCCTGTTTTCTACGGAGCGCAAACGCGCGTTCCCGTCCTCGACCCCGTCGCCATCGAATGTGTGGCGAAACTCGTCGAGCGCGAAGGTTCCGACGCATGGTTTGAGCGGGACGCTTCCGAGATTCTTCCCCCTGGATACGTTCACCCCCAGACCGGCGAGACCGAGTTTGCTAAGGAGACGGACGTCCTCGATGTCTGGTTCGACAGCGGATGCACCTCTCTCTGCGTCCTCGAAGGGAACGTTGAACCGGAGTGGAAAGAGAAGTGGCCGGCGGACCTTTACTTGGAAGGCTCCGATCAGCACCGAGGTTGGTTCAACTCGTCGCTCGTCATTGGAACCGCGGCGCGGGGACACGCCCCCTACAAGCAAGTCGTCACCCACGGCTGGGTCATGGACGAGAAGGGGATGAAGCTCTCCAAGCGACTCGGCAACTCCGTCGATCCGGTTGAGGCGTGCGCTAAGTACGGCGCCGACGTCATTCGGGTTTGGGTCGCCAGCGTCGACTACGCCAACGACGTTCGCATCTCAGACAATCTGCTGAAGCAGGTCGGCGACAACTACCGGACGATCCGGAACACGCTCCGCTTCCTGCTGAGCAACCTCTCCGGCCTTGAGCCTGGAGACAACGTTCCGCTGCTACCTCTAGACGAGTGGATCGTCGAGCAGGTCGATCTCCTGAACTCGTTCTGCGTAGAAGCGTACGACCGGTATGATTTCGGCGGCGTCATCAACGCCATCCACAACTTCTGCGCGAAGGAGTTGTCCAAGCAGTATCTCGATTCCATCAAGGACCGCATGTACTGCGAGCCGGCATCGTCCGACCTCCGGAAGTCCGGTCAGCTTGCATGCCAATATGCCCTGACAAGGCTCGTGAAGCTGGTCGCGCCGATCCTCGTCCATACTGCGGAGGAGACCTGGAAGAAGATGGGTCAAGAAGGCTCCGTTCACGCCGAGATGTTCGACACGGTTACGACGGAGAGGCTTGAAGACATCGAAGGTAGCGAACTGCTGAACCGTTACTCCACCGTTTGGACCGTGAGGGAAGACGTTTTCGCCGCCTTCGAGCAGTGGAAAGGGACGGAAGGGATAAAGGATTCTCAGGATGTCATCGTCACAATTGGCGAATCGGGCGCAACACTTGCGGTGCTCCAGACGTTCGAAATCGATGAATTGGCGATTCTGTTTAAAATGAGTTGGGTGGAGCTAGAGGAAGGCGAGCAAACGGTTAAGTTCAGAAAGAGCCCGTACCTAAAGTGCGAGCGTTCTCGAATTCGTCGCCCAGACGTTGAAATGGTTGGCGAAACACCCCTTTCGAAGCGTGACCGAGCGGCGGTCGGCCTTTGAAGCGTCCGTTCATGTTTCTAGCGCTGGCAGTCGCACTGCTCGTGCTAGATCAGGCGGTCAAGCTTTGGGTAGCTCAAGCGATTCCACGGGGCGGGTCGATTCACGGTTGGCCGTTTCCCGGCTTTTTTGAGCTAACCCTTCAGTACAACAAGGGGATCGCCTTCGGATTCTTGCAGGGGAAAGGGAAGTTGCTCTCCCCGATCGCCATCGCGATTGCGGGCGGGACCGGTTGGTACAGCTTCCGCCACCCGAAAGAGCCGATTCTGACCCACATCGCGATGGCACTCCTCGCGTCCGGCGCGATCGGCAACTTGATCGACCGGATCTTCCGCGATCAGGTCACCGACATGTTCTGGCTCCGCAAGATCAACTTCCCGGTATTCAACGTGGCGGATTCATGCATCACCGTCGCCACGTTCCTGCTGATCTTCACCTGGTTTACCGCTTCCGAGCAGGCCCAAAAGCCCAAGCCCGCCCTAGCTGAAACCCCGACACCCGGAACTGAGTAACGGGTATCAGAATGAACAACAGAGCTCCCATCCCCACCGGCGGCGCCGGACTCCTCCTCATCGCAATCGCCGTCGCCCCCCTCGTTATCAAGAAGTGCAAGCCTGCCGTCAAAGCAGTAGGCGAAGCCTTGGTCAAAGCCGGCAACGCCGTCCAGAAAGCCGCGGACGCTCACGCGCACTAGAAGCTGTGGGTAGGACCGTCGCCCCGAAGGTGGCGATTAGAGCATAGCCGGGGGCCGCGAAGCGAGCCCCCGGAGCGATATCCAAATTCCCGCCCCCGTAGGCGGGCGTAGAGCCCAAATCCCGTTGGTTCCGGTTGTTTGAACCCGACGAAATCTTCGGCCCGCTTGGTTGAGTCTCTTCGCCCCCTTCGGGGACGTGACGCAGAACGACTTCCGGGGGCTCGCCTCGCGGCCCCCGGCTATGCTCTGGGCGCACCTCCGGTGCAACCGGAGGTGACCGCGACTAACCCTCGCTGGCTTCGTATTTGTCTTTTAGGGCGCTGACGACGTTCGGGTCGGCTAGGGTGGTTGTGTCTCCCAGGGCGCGGCCTTCGGCGACGTCTCGGAGGAGGCGGCGCATGATCTTTCCGCTTCGGGTTTTTGGCAGCTCGGCGGAGATGAAGATGTCGTCGGGGCGGGCGAGGGCGCCAATTTTGTGAGCTACGTGGCGCTTCAACTCGTCGATGAGCCCCTCGTGGGCCTCATGCCCGCCGCGGAGGATTACGAACGCGGAGATGGCTTGCCCCTTGATGTCGTGGGTCTTGCCGATGACGGCGGCTTCGGCGACGGATGGGTGGTCGACGAGAGCGCTCTCGACCTCCATGGTGCTAATGTTGTGGCCGGCGACGAGCATGATGTCGTCTACGCGACCGAGAAGCCAGAGGTAACCCTCTTCGTCCAGCTTGACGCCGTCTCCGGCGAAGTAGGCGTTCTCGAAGCGCGACCAGTACGTCTTCTGGAACCGTGCCGGATCGTTAAAGATTCCACGGGTCATGCTTGGCCACGGTTTTGTCAGCACCAGGAAGCCTCCCGCCGCTTTGCCAATGACTCCCGGCCCATGAACTTCGGTGCCTTCGCCCTTTTCGTTGTAAACGCTGACGCTGATGCCGGGGAACGGCTGGGTCGCGGAGCCTGGCTTGGTCGCGGTGATGCCGGGAAGAGCGGTGATCATGATCGCACCAGTCTCGGTCTGCCACCAGGTATCGACCACGGGGCAGCGGCCCTTGCCGATCGTTTCGTGATACCAGATCCATGCTTCGGGGTTGATCGGCTCGCCGACGCTGCCGAGAAGGCGGAGCGAACTGAGGTCGCAACGATCCGGATACTCCGTGCCCCACTTCATAAACGCGCGGATCGCGGTCGGCGCCGTGTAGAGGATCGTCGCCTTGTGCTTTTCGATGATCCGCCAGAAGCGATCCTTATCCGGCGTGTCTGGGGCGCCTTCGTACATCAGAACCGTCGCACCGTTCGCCATCGGACCGTACACCACGTAGCTGTGTCCGGTGACCCAGCCGCAATCCGCGGTACAGAAGTGAATATCGTTCTCTTTCAGGTCGAAAACCAACTTCGTGGTTGCCATCGTGCCGGTCAGATAGCCGCCGGTGGTGTGAACGATCCCCTTGGGATGGCCGGTCGAACCGCTGGTGTATAGCACGAATAGGAGGTCTTCGCTGTCCATCGGCTCGCACGGGCAGTCGGTCGATTGTTGGGGAACGATGTCGTGCCACCAAACGTCGCGCCCTTCGACCCACTTGCCCTGGTCGTACTTCGGCGTCGTCACCCCGTTCGTCACGTCGCCGGGGTCGCCGGCGCGCTTGAGAACGAGCACGTTGGTGACGGTCGGACAGCCAAGGTCCATTGTTTCATCGACGGTCGCCTTGAGGGCGACGATGTTGCCGCGTCGCCAACCGCCGTCGGCGGTGACGATCACTTTGCACTTCGCGTCGTTCGTTCGCTCTTCGAGCGACTCGGCGCTAAAACCACCGAATACCACGCTGTGGGCGGCGCCAATCCGGGCGCAGGCGAGCATCGTGATGGCAAGCTCGGGAACCATCGGCAGGTAGACGCTGACTCGGTCCCCTTTGGAGACGCCAAGCGCTTTGAGCGCGTTCGCGAGTCTGGAGACCTCGTCCTTCAGTTCCGAGTAGCTGATGTGCTTGCTGTCGCCGGGTTCGCCTTCCCACAGAATTGCGGTTTTGTCCTTCCTGGGGCCAGTGGCATGTCGGTCGACGCAGTTGTGGGCGGCGTTGAGCTTGCCGCCTAGAAACCACTTGGCGTACGGCGGCTTGAAGTCGCAGACGGTGTGCCAGGGCTCGAACCAATCGAGTTGCTTCGCCCAACCTTCCCAGAAACCTTCGGGATCGGCGGCGGCATCTTGGTATATCTTTGGGTCATTGGCATTTGCCTGAGCGACAAACTCTGGAGAGGGCGGAAAGGTTCTGGATTCTTGAAGAAGCGTTTGGATCGTCTCAGACATCAATGTCTCCCTGATAGTAAGATCGGATTTTAGCCCAAGAGAGGGGCTCAGTTGGGGTTGCGGTCATTCCTACGTCTCCTGCCGAACAATCTCGTGCTAAAGTTGGCTGCACGTCATGACTCTTCACGTTCCTTTTGAGCAGTTTTCCAAGACGGTCGCGCGGTTGCTCGGCTCGAAAGAGGCGTACGTGTCGGCTCGAAGCGCAGGTGCGGTCATAACCGCCGGGGACGGGCAGAAAGGGGTAATCGTCGTCTGCAACTCGGATCACGCGCCGGCGGCCGCGAAGTCGAAGCTTTCGAGCGCAGGGCTCGAAGTTTACGACGGTGTTTGGAAGCTTTCGGACGATGCCGAATGCGAACAATGCGCAGCCTCGGAAGCCTATATCGCCGCGGTTGCCTATAAGAGCGCGGAGACGATGCCAGGCGTGTGGGTAGACGCCCACCGGGCAATGCCAACCCAAGTTCAGGTGCTGCGTGCGATGTACGACGAATTTCGAGAAACGGGAGAACTGCCCGATGTGTCGTTCGAAGAATTTGTACGTCTTTCGGAACCGAACGTCGTGATCGTGTCGCCCAACGAGATCCAGAGCTTTCTAGACAAGAAGCCTGAAGCCTAATTTTGCGGCCAAGCGTGGAGGTCGAACTCTAGTTAGTTCGTAACTCCTCAATCCTGGGCTCGTTTTTTGATCTTTTTAGGTCGAATCGCGGATACTCTATCTAAGATGTCAGATTCCACAGCTATTGGTGAAGCTCCTAAACGCGAAGAGCAGGTACTTGTGCTAGCCGCGCGAGGCTTAACCGACAAAGAGATCGCGATCAAGCTTGGTATTAGCCCAGATACGGTCGGAACCTATTGGCGACGAATCTTGGCCAAGTATCAGGCAGCCAGCCGGACTGAGGTTGTCGCCAAGTACGCCAGCGAGCGCTCAAAAGCCGCCGTCGAAAACTTGCAGTACGTCAACGAGTGCCTCAAGCTCGTTGCCGACCACATGATCGAGCATGTTGGCAAGTCTGGCACTCTGCCTGCATCGACTCCTGGGCTCCCGGTCGCGCCAGTCGTCCCAACCGTTTCGATCGGCGATTCGATCTTGGCTGCAGTATCCGACTGGATTATTCTGTTGAGCCCTGCCGGAGAGGTCCTGTTCTCGAACCGTCCCGTCCCATCGGGATGCGCGCTATCCAGCTTAGTCGACGACCTCGACTTGGAAGACGTCCTATCGATGGCGGTCACGATGGAGACGGATGCGGATCTCGACGTTCTGCCGACGGCGCCAAAATCGCTTGCAGGGACTTACTCGTTCCGCTTCACACCCGGTGTCGGAGATTTGGCCGATCACATTGTCGGCGTCGGCAGAAGCCTTTAGCCGCCAAGTGTCATCGATTGAAGGGCCGACTAATGCTCGGGCTTTCGTCTGCCCTCAATCACCAACGTCAACTCCCCTTTGCGGGGAACGACGGCTTCGGTCGGGACTTCGGGAAGGACGGAGCGATACACCTGTTCGTGCATCTTGGTCAACTCGCGGCAGATCGCGTACCTACGGGGCCCAAGCGCCTCGAACGCTGCTCCTAGCAGCACTTCGAGCCGATGCGGCGACTCAAACAGCACAAGGGTCAGCGGTGAATCGGCGAAAGTGACGAATTCGCCGCGGATGGCGCCCGGCTTTCGACCCAGGAATCCGAGAAACGCAAAACGTTGCGCAAAGAAGCCGCTCAGCATCAAGGCGGTCACCACCGCGCTTGGTCCTGGGATCCCCTCAAGTTCGACCCCTGCGTCATGACACAGGTCGGTGAGGATCGCGCCAGGGTCGCTGATAGCGGGGGCTCCGCCGTCGGTTAACAGCGCGGCATGGGCGCCTTTCTTGAGGTCTTCGAGATAGCGGTCGACCTGATTTCGCGAAGTGTGATCGTTGAGGATCCTCATCGGCTTTTTCAGCCCGAGGTGGCTGGCTAGTTTGCCGCTGATTCGCGAGTCTTCTACGATCCAAAACTCAGCCGCCCCGAGCGATTCGATAGCTCGGGGCGACAGGTCGGAGAGATTCCCGATCGGGGTCGCGATAAGCGTCAGCTTTCCGCTTCCCTGATCTTCGATCATTACTTTTTGCCGGCAGGCGGCGTTACCGGCGCCCCCGGTTTGGTCGTATCGCCCTTGGCAGGGGCCGGACCCGATGGAACGGTCACCTTGACGCCAGGCGCCGGAGGTGCGGTCGTCGAAGAAGCGGGGCCTTTCCCGCCTTTTGCCTTATCGGCTTCCGCCTTCATGCGATCGGTCTCGGCCTTCTGCTTGGCTGCGTTGATCGCGGCATCCAGCTTGGCTTTCTCCTCTTCCTTCTTCATCTCGGCCTTTTGCTGATCGGTTTCGGCCTTCTGTTTGAGCCATGCCGCCTGGGCCCTTTCAATGTCTCCTTCGGCGACGGGTTTCAGAGCGCCTGCAGCCTTCAACTTCATCAAGTGAGCTTGGACTTCGCGGAAATTCCGCTCGCCCTCGACATCGTAGTTGAAGTTCTGAGCAGCGGCGGATTTCAAGGTTTCGACTGCTTCGTCGTTGGCTTTCGCTTCAATCAGCAGGTCGACCAGTTCCATTCGCAGTGAGAAGAATGGCTGTATGCCGGTAACCGCTTTGAGCACTTCGATGCGATCGCCTCGGAGCTTCTCTTTATTCGCGTTTGGCGCCGTATAGATCGAATCGAATGCGCCGTACCATGCGAGCGCAGCCGGTCGAACGCCGACGCCGTTAGCCGTCATCGCCTTTTTGGCTTCGTCGACGACGGACGCCATGCGTGCCGTCTTCTCCGCCGGAGTAGACATATCGGTCAGAGCCTGATAGAAGTCGAACGCCGCTTTCAGCCCTTGGATGTTCCACTTGACAGGTCCCGACTGGACGTACTTCTTGATCTGATCCTGAACTTGGGTCTGAGCTTTCTGAGTTGCGTAGTTCTTCAGGTACTTCGCGGTGTTCGTGGCGAAGTCGGGAGGAAGTACGTTCTTGATCGCGACCAGCTTATAGATCGATTTGCCCTGCGGAGTATCGACGGGATTGCTGAGCTCACCCTGTTTGAGAGTCTTGAGGGTCTTGTACTCGGGAATGAAATCGAACTGCGCCGCGGGAACTTCGATCGTGTTCTCGCTAAGCTTTTTGCCCTTAACCGGGGGTTCGCCGGAATACCGATCGATCGCCTGCTCGAACGACGTGCCCGACTTCAGGTCAGCCTGAGATTTTGCGATCTGGCTGTCGACCGTGGAACCTGGGTGATTCGCGAACAGGATTCGCTTGAATTCGTAGGTGTTATAGGTGGCCTTGAGCTCATCCGTCGACGGTTTGATCGAGGTCTCGAGCGCTTCCATGAGGAGGGTGCGCGCGGTCTGCTCTTCCAAGCCGGGGCGGGTCTTTTCGTCCTTGAGCGCCTTGGTGAGCTGCTCTTTGAACATCTTACGTCGCTCCGTCGCCGTCGACTTGCCGTCCTTTTTGAGGGCAGCGTCGAGTTCGGCGGCGTTGGCATCGGCCTTTAGCTTCTTCTTGCCGACGAGGTCGGTTCGGTCCTGGGAGATACCGTCTTCAACCTGCTTCGAAAAGACGCCGGTTATCTGCTCGTCCGAGAATTTGACTCCGGCCTTTTTGGCTAGGGCAATGGTCCCGTAGGACGTCAGATATTCGTTGAGCATTCCGCCGACAATCTCGACTTCGTCGATGGGGGAAAGTGAGTCCGGTGATGCTCCTCGGCCGGCTTGCATCTGTCGCTGATCGCGCATCTTTCGGACGTTTTCCTCGAAAACGTCGTTGTAGATCGGAGTGTCTCCGATCGTAAACGCAACCAAACGGTTTTCCTGATCGCCTTGTCCGCGACCGCCTCCGCCGAGGCCGCAACCGAGATAAAACATGCCACCGAAGAACACGGCGGCACACACGTAAAGGACTGCACTCCCGCAGCCAGTTCTAAATACTTTTTCCTGAAACTTGTTAATCGACACGGCTTGGTCACCAAAAGGCTGTTAAGAAGCGTTGTAGTATGGCATGGAGGCGGGGTTTACACTATCTTTTCCATTTGCGTCCACCTTTACAGTAGACAAAATAAAGTGTATAGTTTGTCTACTCCTACGAAGGGTTTGAGAGCGATAGGAGTAGACACCGACTATGGCGAAAGGACTCACCAAACGGCAGCAGATGATTCTGCAATTCATTCTGGATTATGTCCAGAAAGAGGGATACCCACCCTCGATCCGGGAAATTGGGGCCCAATTTGGTATCGGTTCTCTTCGCGGAGTGACGGTTCACCTCGATGCACTCGAGCGTAAGGGCTATATCCTCCGGTCGAATACCCCGCGTTCGATTAAAGTCGTTCACCCCGAATACCAAACATCCACTAAATTTGCGATGCTTCCCCTGTTGGGAACGATCGCTGCCGGTATTCCGATCGAAGCTCAAGAGGACGTCGAGGATATGATCCCGGTTCCGAGCGAGATGGTGCGGAATATCGAGAGCGCCTTCCTCCTTAGGGTTAAGGGCGATTCGATGAACGGGGAAGGGATCATGCCGAGGGACCTCGTCGTCGTGAAGCCGCAGATCACCGCGAATCATGGCGATCTGGTTGCCTTCCTGCTCGGCGACGAAGCGACTGTCAAGCGCCTCTATCGCGACTCGAAGGGTCTGTACAAGCTGATGCCGAGCAACCCAGCGTACGAACCGATCGAGATTCGCCAAGAGGAAGCTCGGGTAATCGGAAAGGTCATCGGACTGATCAGGGATTACGAAGGCATGGCGTTCTAGAGCGCCGTCTTCACAACCCAGACGGTTCCGGTTGGCGTATCTCTTAGCTCAATCCCCTCGGCATCCAAGTCCTTTCGAATCTGGTCGGCGAGGGCGAAGTTCTTCGCCTTCTTTGCCTCGTTGCGATCCACGATCAATTGGGCGATCCGGCCCTCGTCGACTTTTGGCGCGGCCGGAGCGATCTCCTTGCAGTCCAAATCGTGCTCGGGGCGAACGATCCCGAGCAGGTCGTTGATCCGATCCAGATAGCGCTTGCCGCTTTCGGCGGAAGCTAAAGAATGCGAATCGGCCTCTCGGAGGATGACGCGCGTCCCCTCAAGCGCTTTGGCAAGGGCGACCGAAGTGTTCAAGTCGTTCAGCATCGACTCGAGAGCTTGGTCGTACAGGTCGTCCAACGTGGCCCCGATCAGGTCTTCGCCCGGTCGTTTTGCGTCGAGTCCGCTCGCGACCGCTGCATCGCTTCTCTTGAACCGCTCGATGTTGCCCATCGCGTCGCTGAGACTCTGGTCGGTGAAGTTGAGCGGTTTGGTATAGACGCCCGAGATCAACGCATACCGGATCGCCAGCGGATCGGCGCCCTTTTCGAGCAGGAAGCGGACGGTGTAGAAGTTGCCGAGGCTCTTACTCATCTTCTCGCCGTTGACCTGCAGGAAGCGGGTGTGGATCCAGTGGTTGGAAAACGTCTTGCCCGTTAACGCTTCGGACTGAGCGATTTCGCACTCGTGGTGGGGGAAGATCAGATCCTCGCCGCCGGCATGGAGGTCCAAGGTGTCGCCAAGGTATTTTCGCGCCATTACCGAGCACTCGAGGTGCCAGCCGGGGAAGCCCCAGCCGAACGGGGAATACCACTGCATAAGGTGCTTGTCGTCCTTCTTCCAAAGGGCGAAATCGGCTTGTTCGCGCTTGCTTTCGTCCATGACGACCTCGCGAACCGCTTTCCTCA
>Ga0364866_10429_pt1 | contig 26687 bp, 24 predicted proteins | sample ExccelAu500001D3_3_FD_206913 | JGI IMG/M metagenome (GOLD analysis project Ga0364866, IMG submission 206913) | Enriched cells from Trout Bog Lake Hypolimnion, Wisconsin, USA - BchlTB.Aug13.5000.01.D3 | ecosystem: Environmental > Aquatic > Freshwater > Lake > Hypolimnion/Profundal zone | place... | reverse complement strand
GTTTTTAATCATCTAGGATTTAGTCAAGATGTCATCGTTCACATGGCGATTGCCACAGGTATGGCAACCATTCTGTTTACAACATCATCCGCAATCTGGGCTCATCACAAACATAGCTCCATCGACTGGAAATTAGTAGCCGCTTTAAGTCCAGGCATGGTGGTCGGCGGACTGATAGGTGGTAGCGAACTCTTTGAGGCTCTCAAGACTTCCTGGCTCTCACTTTGCTTTGCAGTCTTTATTGTGTACACCTCGATTCAGATGCTGATCAATAAGAAACCTGCCCCGGGTAGAGATTTGCCAGGTCCGGTTGGTCTCTTTTCATTTGGTGCATTTGCGGGGGTCCTAGCCAGCCTTGTTGGCGCTGGTGGTGCCTTCATTACCGTGCCTTTTATGCTTTGGTGCAATGTAAAACCTCACGTTGCTATGGCAAGCTCCTCTGGCTTAGGATTCCCAATCGCAGCAGCAGCAACGCTTGGCTATATGTATGGCAGCTGGGGAAACCCAAACTTACCTGCAGGCTCTATAGGCTTTGTTTATCTACCGGCTGTGGCTTGTATTGTGGTGGTGAGTATTTTTACCGCACCGTTTGGTGCCAGATTAGCCAGAAAACTGGATGTCGCCCAACTCAAACGCGTCTTCGGCATCATGTTGTTTTTCCTTGCAGCCTTCATGTTTAATGAAAGCCGCAAGGCATTCGGTTTTTAAACGGTATATTGCTGACGCAAAATATTCTTTTGCACTTTGCCCATCGCATTACGCGGTAAGTCAGTGACAATTTCTAAGCGTTTTGGTATTTTGAAGTTCGCAATTTGCGTTTTCAAAGTAGCAATCATCGCCTGAGAATCTAATTTAGCGCCAGCTTTAGGCACTACTACCGCCATGACTGCCTCGCCAAAATCAGGATGTGGAATACCGATCACTGCACTCTCTTCTACGCCATCCATATCATCGATAAAGCTCTCGATTTCTTTTGGATAAACGTTATAGCCACCAGAAATAATGAGATCCTTGCTACGACCTACGATACAGAGATATTCTTTGGGCGCTTTGCCACCGTTAGCCTCACCACCCCAACGACCGACGTCGCCCGTTTTGAACCAACCGTCTTTAGTAAATTCTTCAGCGGTCTTCTCCGGCATACGCCAGTAACCCGGAAATACATTAGGGCCCTTGACTTGAATATTACCAATCTCATTAACATCACAAAGCTTATTGTCATCACCTATGACGCGTACTTTCACGCCGGGTAATGGCAGACCAACTGAACCGCCGACGCGGCTACCTTTGTATGGATTAGAAACCAGCATGACCGTCTCGCTCATGCCATAGCGCTCCAGAATTGGCTGGCCAATCACTTCCTTGAAGGTATTAAATGTTTCAGTAAGCAATGGTGCTGAGCCTGAGACAAATAAACGCATATTGCGCGCCACTGTTTTCGTGAAGCCTTTATCAGCCAAAAGGCGGACATAGAAAGTGGGCACACCCATCATCACTGTCGAGTTCGGCATGTGGTGAATAAGTTGCGCTATATCTAAACGTGGCAACCAAATCATTTTGCTGCCATTAATTAAGGCGCCATGGGCTGCAACAAATAAGCCATGAACGTGGAAGATCGGCAAAGCATGCAGTAAGACATCGCCTTTTTTCCAACCCCAGAATTTTTGCAAGACTTGCGCATTGCTACCCAAGTTCTTATGGGTCAACATCGCACCCTTACTACGACCAGTAGTTCCAGAGGTGTACAGAATCGCAGCAAGATCATCATCTTTTGTTGCGACAGTTTTGAACTTATCGCTCTGCACTGAAGAGCGCTCCAACAAGCTGCCGGTACGATTTTCATCTAAGGTAAGCACATGTTTAGTACCAGCCTTAAATGCCACCTTTGATACCCAGGAGAAATTCTTGCTGCTACAAACCACCAAAGCAGGTTCAGCATTCTCAATGAAATATTGCATCTCGGCGGCTTGATAAGCAGTATTCAGAGGAAGGTATACATACCCAGCACGAATGGTAGCAAGATATAAAAATAAGGCCTCAGGAGATTTCTCCACCTGAACTGCAATGCGCGAACCTTTTGGAAGCTTTAAATTCTTCAACAGATTGGCCATCATGGCCGTAGCCCGCTCCACATCACTCCAGGAATAGAGCAAACCATCCTGCGTTTCAATTGCGCAGGCTTTTTTATCTTTTGGAAAACCTTTTTCCAATAGTGAATACAAATTCATGACAACTTTCCTTGTGTTCTTGGGATTTTCTTAAACTAGAGGTGTACCCATCACCCAATTTGGTAAGCCAGTAGCAATATCAGGGAACACACACAGCAAAACCACCGATAGAAGCATGATGACTACGAATGGCATTACCCCCCAAATGATTTCACGCAAAGTGATATCGGGAGCAATATTTTTAATCACAAAAATATTGAGTCCAACGGGTGGATGAATTAATCCCGTCTCCATCACAATGGTCATTACTACGCCAAACCAAATCAGGTCAAATCCTGCAGCACGCAAAGGCGGCAAGAAGATAGGGGATGTCATCAAAATAATGGACACAGGTGGCAGGAAGAAGCCCAACACAATCACCATCAGCAAGATAGCGGCTAACAAGACCCAACGCGAAGTGCCTAAATCAACGATCGCTTGGGCGGCTGTTTGACTCAAGTGCAGGTAACTCATCACATTCGCAAAGAGCAGCGACATGCCAATAATGAACATCAACATCGCCGATTCACGAATGGTGACGTCTAAAAGCGGGTACAAATCCTTAAAGCGCCACATCTTGTAAATCACTGCAATCAATAGGAAGGCAAATACAGCGCCTAAGCCAGCTGTTTCAGCAGGAGTTGCATATCCGCCGTAGAGCGCAACCATCACACCAATCAACAACACTAAGAATGGCAACACCCTTGGTAAGGAACTCATCTTTTGCTGCATGGTGTAGTTCTGGCGATCCAAAATAGGATTTGGAACTGCATTCACGCTATAAGCTTCATAGGCACTTGCATACTCTTTGCGGAAGCGATAAATGGTGTAAGCCGAGAAGAAAACCACCAGCATGATTCCAGGGCCAATCGCAGCTAGAAACAATCTACCTAATGATTGTTCTGCGGCAACTGAGTACAAAATCATCGTAATAGACGGTGGCAACAAAATACCCAGCGTTCCACCGGCAGCAATAATCCCCGCTGCAAACCCAGGTGAATAACCACGCTTACGCATTTCTGGAATACCAGCACTACCAATTGCTGAACATGTTGCAGGGCTAGAACCGGCCATTGCCGCAAATAAGGCGCAGGCAAAAACGTTGGCAACGCCCAAACCGCCAGGAACCTTACCCATCCATACATGCAAAGCATCGTATAAATCTTTACCAGCACGCGAACGACCAATCGCCGCGCCCTTCAAAATAAATAATGGAATAGACATTAAGGTAATACTGGACATCTCTTCATATACGTTCTGCGCCACAGTATCTAGTGAAGATGCTGGCATAAAGAAGTACATAAAAATGATTGCGACGATGCCCAAAGCAAAAGCAATGGAAATGCCCGAGAACATAATCAGCAAAGTCACTGCCGCAAACAAAAGACCGATAGTTAATATAGACATGCTTAATGACCTCCTCTAACTACATCAGAGGCTACTTGCTTTCTGATAAAGATCTGCAGAAATAATTGAATGGTCAACAAGACCATTCCAATAAACATCATGGAATATGGAACCCATAATGAGGGGGCCCACGTGGAATTGGTTACTTGCCCATCCACCCATGCTTCCACGAGTAAATCCCATGTCTTTGTCGCGAAGAAAGCGAAAAAGAGGCAAGAGATGATATCAATTACAACCACCCGCACACGATTCACAGGATGAGGAAGCAAACCTTCAATCGCCGAAATGCCAATATGGCCGCGTTTTTCTTGCACATAAGAACTGCACATGAAAGTAACGCCCACTAAGCAAAACAAGGCGGCCTCATCTTGCCAGTCATTAGCCGCATGAAATAAACCTCGTGACATCACGCTGTAACTCAGAATTAATGCTGCTGCCATCAGCGCGATAGACCCAAGAAGAACCAGGCATTTATTGAGCGCCGACATCAATTTATCGGCAGCGTTTAGAAGGGCCATCATTTTATGAAATCTTCTCTGCCGAGCGCATCATGGCAGCACAAGTTTCATTACGCTCTGAAAACTCTTTCCAAGCTGAAGGCTTAGCAACCGCTTTCCACTTATCCACTACAGACATGTCCATTTCAAATACTTTGTTGCCAGCCTTAGCAAAGGCAATCGCTGCATCAATATCATCTAACTTAGCTTGCTCTGTGCCAAATTTTTCCATATCAGTACCCACCGCCATAATGATGTCGCGCTGATTTGCAGGCAAAGCATCAAACACCATTTTTGACATCATGAGGGGCTCCAACATATACCAGTAAGATTTATTTTTAGCCGAGGTGAAGTTCTTCGTTAACTCAGCCAACTTGAATGACATCAAGCTAGCAGAGGAGGTATAAGCTGCCTCTAATGAACCTGTCTGAACTGCTTGATAGATTTCATTCGAAGGAATGGATGTCATCACTGATCCGCCAGCAGCTTTGAGCATGGCATCAAACTCACGACTACCACCACGCACCTTAACGCCCTTAATGTCATCCGGAACAACAATTGGACCTGAGCGTGTAGCTACGCCACCTGCTTGCCATACCCAACTGACGATCACGATGCCTTTGGACTCCATGACCTTATTCAAAATTTTGCCCACTTCAGCGTTCTTCCAGCGAGCGCCCTGCTCGTAACTTGTTACTAACGCTGGCATCAAGCCAATATTGGCTTCTACAACTTCACCGCCAGCGTAGGGCATTGGATAGAAACTCAAATCAAGTGCGCCTTTACGTAAAGCACTAAATTGCGCATTGGTCTTCATGAGGGAAGACTGGGGGTACACATCAAACTTCAATGCACCTTTAGTTCTTTTTGTAACTTCATCTGCGAACTTCTTACATAAGCGATCACGAAAGTCTGTGCCACTCGGAAATTGATGGGATATTTTTAGACTTTTACTGCTGTCTTGAGCCCAAGTAGGTAAGTTGTAGCCAGCAAGAGATGCTCCAGCAGCGCCCAATAGGATTTGACGGCGCAATTGGCTGATATCTTTTGAATCGGTCATTTTTAATCTCCTGATTAAATATTTGTTTTTATAAACTCAACTACTTAGACATTGTCAGTTTTATATTACCCGACTTATTTATGTCATATTCTAAGGGATTGCCACTAAACTATCCCTTAGGAGTGTCTCCCCGCTTAAATTTCGTTTTTAAGGCTGCATGAGGCGCCCTACCGCCTTGGAATACACAATTTCTCCGTTAGCAAAGCGCTCATGATTCTCTTCAACATTAGCCAAATCGTAAAGATAATTCACCATTAAGCCGGCAGATTGACGCAATCCTTTGCGAGAAAGGTCTCCCGCCCAATTGATCTGATGCAGCTTTGCACCATTGCCCATATGAAACTTTGCTACCGGGTTTCCTTCGCGCGCCGCTGAACCCAAACCTAAATACATGCTAACCAAACAAAGCAAAGCATCTTTTTCTTTTTGGGATGCTTCATCAGGATGCCAACCAGCGCTCAAGCGCTCACTCCAAGACTTAGCGTCTAAATTCAATTGGGTCAAGGCTTGATCACGCGCAGCCCTCAAGGCTGGCTTGAAGCGCTCTGCCGAGACGGCATCACTAAAACCAGCACCAGCTGAAACCCAATCTATAAATCCTGGAATGGGTGAGAGCGTCACAAATGTTTTTAAACCTGGGAACTCTGCCTTCAGTTGCTCGGCAACGCGCTTAATTAAAAAGTTACCCATCGAAACACCACGCAAACCTGGCTCGCAGTTACTAATGGAATAGAAAGCGGCTACCTTGAATTGATTTACCTGATTAACTGTGTCAGCCTTCTTATCAACCAAAGGGGTAATTACAGAAGGAATCTCAGGTAACAAGGCCACCTCAACGAAAATCAGGGGCTCATTCGGTAATTGCGGGTGAAAGAATGCAAAGCAACGGCGGTCTGGCTGTAAGCGGCGACGCAAATCATCCCAGCCATCAATAGCGTGGACCGCCTCGTGCTTGATCAGTTTTTCCAGCACTTCGGCGGGCGACTTCCAATCAACGCGATGCATTTTCAAGAAGCCCGGGTTAAACCAAGACGACAGAAGATGACGCATATCAAAATCTACTGCGGTAAGTTCAGGTTTCTTATCTAAAACCTGGAGAAGATCACGACGCATCTGCACTACCGCAGCAGTGCCTTCACTCGCGCGATTAAGGCGACGAAATAATTCTTGTCTTGGGGCTTCAACAATACGCTGCAGGCGAACGTAATTGCGGGCATTTGCTTCGGCAGCATAATTTTGCGCCGCTTTCATGACTGCATCAGCGTCAGGATTGAACTTCTCAAATAGGAAGGTAAAAAATTGGACATGCTGATCTTTGCCCAACTTGCGATAGTTATTCACCACTTCGTCAGCCATGCTCACTGCATTGGACTCGCCTCGCTCAGAAATCAAGCGCTTGACGGCATTATTTGCTTTAGACAAGTTACGGGCTTTTGCTAGCTTTTCCAGCATGTTCATCTCTCAATAAGAGTACGACGACAATTTAAATACGGTAATTCAAATGTATCGGGTACGCGCAGTTCAATCAATTCATAAAAATGAATATTAATTAACTTTAAGTTAATTAATTTATACCAATAAAAAGAAGTATTATTTATTATTGCGATGCAACATGCGGGCCTCAGCAGCTAGAGCGAGGATATTGGGATTTGATTCGTTAGCCTGAAGATACATTAAGGCAATGCGCTGAATCACCTCATATTTGGCATTCAGGGGTGTAAATTCAATCGCATCCCCCATTAAATCCCTCACCCTGCCCGGCAAAAGAGTTCTTCCCATATCCCCAGCCACCATATTCATGAGGGAAAAAATATCGCCAACCTTCATGACAACTTTTGGCTCAAAACCAGCCAATTTAAATACATCATAAAAACCAGATGTGGTTGCAAAACCATCTTGCAAGGTTAAAAATTCTTCATTTCGATAGTCCGCAAGATCTATTGATGACTGCTTGGGCTTATTTTTTTTAGATGAGGCTAGGTACAAGCGATCCTCAAACAAAGGGACTACCTGAATCCCCTCGGGAAGATTGGCGCTTGGTATGGCAATCACCGTAGCATCAATATTTCCTGACAATAACTTACTCATGAGATCTTCATTTGAACCTAAAAATAAATCGATGTCTAAATCAGATCTGCGAATTTTGGTTCTCATGATCAGCTTAGGAATAATGTTTGATGTCAAAGAGTACATGGCACCCAAGCGAATTTGCCCCACTTCAATACCTGCTTTTGATCTAGTCTTTTTGATCATCCGACCAACTTCATTCAAGATGTCAAACGAAGTCTCCGCTAAATAGGTGGCCGCAGGTAGGGGTTTTAAAGCGCGCCCATCCCTAACAAATAAGAGGCAACCAATACCAGCCTCCAAAGAATGCAATGCTTTATGAACACTCACAGAACTGAGGCCCAACTCCTCGGCAGTTTTAGCAAGATTTCCCGTGCGTATAAACGAGCAAAGAATTTCTAATTTACGAAGAGTGACTTCTTCATTAGGCATTAGAGGATAGTGTTTGGACTAAAAAGGTGGTCTAAGTGTGATCAATACGAGATACATTACTTCGTTGATCTTTTAATTGGAAGCAATAAATACAAACCAAAGACAATCATTGGTAGTGAGAGCCACTGCCCCATCGATAAACCTAGGCCTACCAGACCCAAGAAAGCATCTGGCTCCCTAGCAAATTCAGCTAGAAACCGGCAAACACCATAACCCAGTAAAAAGAGTCCCGAAACTTGACCAACTTGACGTGGCTTGCTGGCATATATCCAGAGCACGATGCCCAGTAGGATGCCCTCACCTAGGAGTTGGTAAATCTGGGAAGGATGGCGTGGCAAAGCGTCTACCAGTGGGAACACCATTGCCCAAGGTAAATCCGTCGGGCGACCCCACAACTCACCATTAATAAAATTACCTAAGCGGCCGAATGCCAAACCAAACGGCACGAGTGGCGCAACCAAGTCGCTCACGACAAAAAAGTGCGTCTTATGTTTGTGGGCGAACCATAGCAATGCAAGTAAGACGCCTAACAACCCACCATGAAAGGACATGCCACCTTCCCAGATCTTCAGAATATCCAAGGGGTGGAAAAGGTAGTAGCCAGGCATATAAAACAAGGTGTAGCCGATACGCCCACCAAGCACCACACCTAGTACACCCGCAAACAACAAATCTTCAAGATCTTTATAAGTCCAGCCCAGGGTTTGATATTGGGGCGCCCGAATCCGCATACGCCCAAGCAACAGAAATTGTGCGAAGGCCATGAGATACATCAAGCCATACCAATGAATCGCAAAGGATCCAATACGAATGGCGGCAGGATCAAACTGAGGGTGTATCAACATAGATCTTTAAGACTTGGATTGATCAAAGTTGTGTAGTTCGTGCCCCAAATCCCGATAGGCCTTAAAACGCTCGCGCCCAGCTAAACGCTCTGCATCATTGACTGTTACTACTTCGACGATACGCGGAAAACGAGCAGTCAAGGCTAATACATCTTTAGGCATATGCACTCCTAAATGGATCATCACATCAGCATGAGGAATGGCATCTAACGCTGGAGAGGCAAAGTTATCAGTCAACACAATGGGGGTTTCGACCGCAGCCTCATCATCAATAAAACAATGCGGTAAAAAGTCGCTTGCACTGAATGCCCAAAGTAGCTCATCGAGTTTTTTTAGATCAGCAGGTTCACCCACCATCACAATGTTCCTGACGGGTTGCCCAGCCGGTGTTGCACTCCAAATCTTGCGGGTTAAACGGCAAGCATATTCGAGCTTGTCAGCTACATTGCTATGAAAATCAATTCGCGCCATTCCCTATCGCCTTACTTATTTCTGCTCTAGCAAGTAATTCACAAGTAGCGGAACTGGACGGCCGGTAGATCCTTTAGCGGCCCCACTTTTCCATGCGGTACCTGCGATATCTAAGTGGGCCCATTTATATTTTTCGGTAAAGCGTGACAAGAAGCAGGCCGCAGTAACGCTGCCAGCTGGACGTCCACCAATATTCGCCACATCGGCAAAGTTCGATTTCAATTGCTCGTGATAGGCGGCATCCAAAGGTAAGCGCCAAACCGTATCCAGCGAGGCTTTACCAGCTTTAGTCAAGGCATTAACTAAGCCCTCATCTTCTGAGAATAGACCGCTATGCACATGTCCTAAAGCGATGACACATGCACCCGTCAAGGTCGCCACATCAATGACTGCCTGAGGTTTAAAACGCTCAACATACGTTAAAGCGTCACACAAAATTAAACGCCCTTCAGCATCGGTATTCAGAATCTCAATAGTTTGACCAGACATACTCTTCACAATATCGCCAGGACGAGTTGCTGCGCCAGACGGCATGTTTTCACATGTAGGGACAACGCCGATCACATTCTTTTTTAACTTCATTAACGCTGTTGCATACATGGTGCCAATGACAGAGGCAGCGCCACACATGTCGTACTTCATCTCGTCCATCGCTTCGCCCGGCTTTAAAGAGATTCCGCCAGTATCAAAAGTAATGCCTTTGCCCACTAGAACAATTGGGGCTTCACCAACTTTGCCACCTTGATGGCGCATCACGATAAATTGTGGCGGGGTGTCAGAGCCCTTGGCAACCGACAAGAAAGAACCCATGCCCAAAGCTTGAATTTGCTTGAGACCTAATACCTCAACCTTGAGGCCGGCTTTTTTAGTTAAGCCCTGCGCAGCTTTACCAAGGTAAGTTGGCGTACAAATATTCGGCGGCAAATTACCAAGATCTTTTGCAAGATTCATGCCTTCAACAATCGCCATACCCTCGGCTACGGCCGCCTTCAAATCCTTGGCGCAAGCTTCATTGCCTGCAAAAGTGAGTTGCGTAAATGTATCGGCCTTATCTTTCGCTTTAAATTTCATAGCAGGTTGGCGAATGCCAAAACGGTAAGCCTGATCGCCAGCATATTGAATGGTGAGGCGTACTTCCTCTGCAAGAAAATCCGCCTGATGCCCCAAAGAAAAACTGGGAGTAAACCAAATGGCATTCTGAATCGATCCACCGCTGAGGTTTTTTAATGCAGCTTTAGCAATCTTTGAGTAAGCATGTAAGTTACAGGCGTTGGCCAAACTAAGGTCGCCCAAGCCGACCAATAAGACGCGCTTGGCCTTAACGCCGCTGACAGCCCAGGATTTCTCGGCCCTCAAGATGCAGGTGGATGCCTGCTGATGATCTAAATCACCGACTACATTGGCATGCGTAATAGACCCACCAAGCAAGCGATCCAACTCAGACAATAGACCTGACTTTACCTTCGCCGCCTTGCCGCCTGAAAAATCATCTAAATCCGTCTTGGCATAAGCCAAAACTAGGCAATCAGTGTTTTGACTGAGCAGAGTGCTCAGGCTAGATTTAAGCAGTTTTGAGCTACGGAGGTCTGCCTGCGAGAAAATCTTGGTGCTAAATTGAATGGTCATAATTAATTACGGTATTTTTAAATCGATTCAAGGGGGTTAATTGATGTTTATCCATTATCCTCCGACATAAGGATAAGCTCCCCAAGCAACATACCCAATACCCACAACATAGCCAAAATCAGCAAAACCAGCCTAAGCACCCATGATCTTTAAACAAGCCCTTCGCCGCGAACTCAGTTTTACGACTGGTGGCGTCTTCTTGGTCTTGGTAACGATCATGATCACCACTTTAGTGATTCGCATTCTGGGGTTTGCAGCCAATGGCAGTGTCAACCCTAAAGACGCCTTAGTGCTAATCACGCTAGCAACCCTTGGTTATATGGCAGTACTGTTAACGGTGTCTCTATTCGTAGCTGTTCTAATTGTGCTGGTACGCTGGTACAAAGATTCAGAAATGATTGTCTGGTTTGCTAGCGGCCTGAGCATTACCAACCTCATCAACCCTATTCTTCGCTTTGCAACACCCCTCATCATCATCATTACGCTGCTAGCGCTCTTTGTCTGGCCTTGGGCCAATCGTGAATCCACACTCATTAGCCAACGCTTTCAGCAACGCGATGATGTCTCGATGGTGACGGCTGGTCAATTTAAAGAATCAGCAAAAGCAGAGCGGGTCTTTTTTATTGAAGAGTTGGACGTTGATAAAAGTGAGATAAAAAATATCTTTGTCGCCGACTCCAAAAATGGGCATCTCAATATCGCCGTGGCCTCTACAGGTTTTATTCAAAATTCTGAGGGAGGAGAAAAATCGATTGTGCTCAATCATGGTCGACGCTATGAAGGGCAGCCTACCCAACCAGATTTTCGGATTTTGGAATTTGATGAATACGCAACCAAAATTCACAGCAAAGAAGCATTGGCACCGCCCCCGAGGGATCGCGAGAAAACCATTCAAGAACTACTAAATAGATCTAATCCTGATCTTATAAATGCAAACCACGGTGAATTACTGTGGCGCATTGGCCTTCCCTTAATGGCGCTTGGCCTGGTGCTGATGGCTATCCCATTGGCCTATGTCAACCCAAGACTGGGAAATTACACAGCCATGTTCTATGCGGTGCTCATTTATTTGATTTATAGCAACCTACTCAACCTGACTCAAAATTTTGTGACACAGGGAAAAATGAATGTCTTCATTGCCGCCTGGCCCATTCATCTCCTTGCGATTCTGATTGCAGTCGCATTGATTCGTAATCGTATTAACCCCTCCCTAAAGTGGTGGCGACGCCAATTACCCGCGTCGTTCTCTAGCAAATGAAGATTTTCTTTCCTTACATCTTTGAGCGTTATTTAGCCAAGCAAATTTATGCTGCCTTTGGCTTTATCTTATTTGCGCTTGTGGCTCTATTTTTATTCTTCGATATTCTGAGTGAGCTAGGCTCGGTCAATGGTCAATATACTCTCCCACTTGCCTTATTACATGTCCTATTGAAGGCGCCAAGCCGCATCTCAGAAATCATTCCAGTTGCAGGTCTAATAGGCAGTATCTATGTATTTGCCATGCTCGCTAGTCAATCTGAATTTACGATTTTGCGTATCGCTGGGTTAGATGTAAAACGCGGACTCACCACACTTGCCAAAATCTCTCTGCCCTTAATTATTCTGACACTCATCATGAGTGAATGGCTGGGTCCTTATGCTGAATCAGTCTCAGATCAAGTCAGGATGAAAGCCCTGGGATCGGCTTACGAATCACAATTTAGAACCGGGGTTTGGGTTAAAGACCGCCTGCGCGATGAAGATGGTAGCGGACCAATCAGACCAGGTGTTCGCTATGTCAACGTCGGCAAGATTGAAAAAGACAATGAAATTAAAAATATTCGCATGTACGAATTTGATGATGCGTACCGGTTGCTATCGATTCGTAGTGCGGCATCCGGTCGTTTTGATCATACGGGCGTGTGGGTTTTGGATGATGTCACTGAAACACGCTTCAAAGAAACTAAACAAACTGACCCTCTCAACCCCGTATATTCAGCGCAAACTTTCACCCACCCAGTTCTTAGTTTGGAGTCTGAAGTCACACCCCAAATTTTGAGCGTCCTACTGGTGAGCCCTGAAAAGATGTCTATCTTTAGTTTGGGGCAATTCATTAACCACCTTCAAGACAATAAACAAGACACACAGAGACACTCGATCGCCTTCTGGAAGAAGGTCATTTATCCATTCACTATTTTTGTGATGCTCACCTTAGCCCTCCCTTTTGCATATCTCAAAGTACGCGCAGGTAGTGTCGGCATCAAAGTATTTGGTGGAATCATGCTTGGCATGACCTTCCAACTCTTTAACTCCCTGTTCTCCAATGTGGGCTTGCTGGGCTCTTGGCCTGCCCTTCTAACCGCATTGATTCCGCCGCTAGTCTATTTTGCTTTAGCCCTGTTTGCACTGCGCAGGGTCTCTCACGCTTAGGCGTTTCATTCAAGGACTCACATGCCCATCCAGCTAGTGCGCCAGATTCAGGCGATTGCCCTTTGCATCAGTCTATGTCTTGTCAGCATTGCTAGTTGGGCCATGAGTTTTGAAAAACAAGAGCGCTGTATCGATGGTCTGAATCCTAAATGCCAAACCATGATTTTGGCGATTGGACAAATCGACAAAGAGTCACCTGCGCAATTTAAAACCTTCAGTAAAGACTTTCCCCGTGGATCTTGGGTTGCCATCTCTAGCCCAGGCGGCAATCTGATTGCGGGAATGCAACTGGGTTTAGCCATTCGGGAGGCAGGCTTTAATACCGTGATTGGTAATAGCGATTACAGTCCACCAGAGTGCTTGTCAGCCTGTGCATATACTTTTTTAGGCGGCATCTCGCGCAAACTCACCCCTGGTAGTCGCTATGGACTCCATCAATTTCGCGGCAGTGATAAGGCAATTAGCGCCGAAGAAACCCAAAAGATTAGCGCCACCATGGCCAAGTATGTTGATGCCATGGGGGCTGATCGGCGCCTGCTCGATTATGCTGAACTCACCACCAGCGATAAAGTAGCTGTACTCACGCTGGCGCAGGCACAAGCCCTCAAGGTGGATACTGGGGGCCAATCTGGATATGGGCGTTGGCGCATTGAAGTCACGCCCGATAGCAAGTTGCTAGCTATCAACAGTAGTCCATTTACCGCTGGTAGCCAGATCCCGGTCACCATGGCAATTGTGCCAATTCCCGGTCAAACTAATAAATGGGCTTTTTTACTTTTTTATAAGAGCACCGATCAGATAGCTTTTGTATCTAGCAACTCTCACCAAATAAAAATTGGTAAAGACAGTTACCCATTAAATCAGGTTGGGGCCTGGCAAGAAAAAACGGGCGGCTATCAAGCCACTTTCGCCCTATCTGAAACTTTGTATAGCGCTTTTATACAAATGCCCGAAGATACCGTTGCTGCTCTGTCTGGTGAATTCACTAAAGCACCCAACAGTAATACCAATTCTCCAAGCACCAATCCTGTGCTGACTTACTTTGGTCTTGGTAATCTAAAAAGTAGTTTACTGGCACTAGCTAAAAAATAGCCATTCAAACTGGCAAGCGCTCACAAGAGAAAAGCTAATGTAAATTTTTCTTAATATCTTGGGCGCTCGCCTCGGAAGACCGATCAGCCTGCTCACCATCTTCTTGAGGATTTGCTGTGATTGGTCCCAGGGGTTTGTCTAATTGCAATTGCCCCCAGTTAGCCTGAGCAGCAAGACGCTCTAGAAGAATACGCATAGTTTGTAAGATAGACATGGTGAGCTTGAGGTTTAAATTCGCACCACCAGGCATAATCAGATCCATTGAGAGAATATCTACTGCATCAACCTGCGTCATCGTACATTTCACATCCATCACTAAAACTGGATCAGCCCCAATCGGATATTGATTCGCCACTTGATACTCTGAAGTGAAATTAGCTTGCTCCTTAGCGGCTTCTTGCTGAAATTGAGCAATTGCTTTAGCAGCTGGTTTAGGATGCTCCTGCTCGAGCTTCTTTTCAACCAAGTGTTCGGTAGCAGCAAGGATAAATAAGGCGACGCGGCGAGTAAACCAAAAACGATACTCCTTATCGTCTACCGTATTAAAACGAAATAAAAGGCGATCTTCGTGAGGCATATAAGTGCCGTTAAATTGCTTGATGCTCATCTTCTTTCCATTACTTTCTTCGAGTTAATACTTTAACCTGAACCGAGGGTCTAAAAAGTACAAAATCGTCAAATTTAGTCCTCCCCGAGTTCTTTAAAGTGGTCCAAGCCAAATTTGAGTATTTGCGACATAATTTCGAATATGGTTAGCAACACCTCACTGAATCTTTATCAAATCCTCGGCGTTAGCCCAGAGGCTGAGGATATTGTGATCCGCGCAGCTTATCGCGCTTTAGCCCAACGCTATCACCCTGACAAATCCTCCGAACCAAAAGCGCTTGCCGAGCAGCGCATGCGCTCAATTCAGGAGGCATATGAAGTCCTTTCTGATCCCGTCAGTAGGGTGGCATATGACGCGAGTATTTCGGCGGATGAGCAATATGCTTTCTTTCCGACTACATCGCCTCACTCTATTGCAAACTTAGAGTCGCAAGCTTGGGAAATTCTGCTGCGCCTACATCCTGAATTAGGCAGCAATCTGAATAAGTTAGAAGCCAATCAAAAGCAGCTTGCGAAGACCTATCGCTCCCTACTCTTAGAAATGATTTCCGAGAAACTGGTTTCTCGTTTGGTCAAATCGATTTGCGAAGAAATAAAAGAGATTGAGCCTGAAGTCCAGTTGACGAATTCAACTCAAGTGAATCTGCATTAAAAGCCAATATATCGCAACGGCCGTAATTGCCAAGCAGATAACTGGCAACAAGCTTTTCAAGGCAACACTCAAGTCCTGCCAACTAGGTAAGCACATGAGCAGGATCGGTGAAGTGCATACCCAATACCCAAGATCTCTTTGTGAAAAACTCCAAGTGGAATATTGCGGGGCAAGAAACAATAAAAAGATAAAACTCATTAGGGGCGCCAGGCCAATCCAGAGTCCGTTATACCAAGTGAGATTGCTAATCGCTACCGTCCCTAAAACCCAATTCCCATTTTCAAGGCGCTTGGGCCAAATTGAAAAAGAGGCGGGTTGACCGTTGAGTAAAAAAGCGGCTATCCAATGCAAACCCTCATGCACCAAAGTACCAGGTAGAAATAAAAAAGCCCGCAGGTGTGGTGAGGTAATGGCGCGATTCAAAACCAGCCCTAAAAGGATGGCGGGCACTTGATACGCTATCGCAAAGACAATTTGCTGCTCTAAGGAAGTCACTAACACTACAGATCTTAAAAATTAACTAATGTGCTTTAGTAACACGGGGCTACTCACTCTGCCATCAAACCCAGTCTTCTGACGCTCCAAAAATAGTTGTCGATCGCGCGGATCCACTACAGACCCATCTTTGTCCCAATCGACCTCTATCAATAGGCTATTAGGATCATAGGCATATACCCCTGCCTGCATCGCCAAGAGGGTCAACTCTGCATCTGCGTAATGTCTTTGATAGTCTGGGAAAAAGAAATTGCCAGCATAGTTTTGAAGCGCCCAACTTCTGCGAGCCACTCCAAACCCGGCTAAGGCACCCGCCCACTTACCGTCATTAAATCCTAAAAAGTGCTTTTGATCCCCTAAGTGAGATAAAGCCAAATTGAGCCAATCCTTGCCCGCAAAAGCATCCTGAGCAACATAGGCAAAGTAAGCACTTTGAGTTTTGGCAAACGCACGATTAATTAGCGTAATAAAGCCTTCTCCTGCTTGATCATGAATACCCAAAATTAATCCTGGAGCATCAGTGCGACTGGCCATTAGCTTTGCGGCGCGCTGCGCATGGTCGGCATGTGTAAATGGCATTGCTACCAACACCCCTCCAGCGCTCAAGGAGCTATTCTCACAAGCCTTCAGTTCTTGACTATTTAAGTATTGAATTTGCATCATCGCTAAGGACCATCTTAATGGGAATGGGTAGAAAAGAGTGCGGCAGTGTGACGCTCACAAAAGAGTTCCCCCACCCGCAAGACCTGAACCTGGGTACCTAGCGCAAGCGCCTCTCGCGCAGTTAGGCCCCCGCTATAGGGGAAAGTATCAATCATCACTTGGTGAGCGTTCACTGCTTGCAAGGCTTCTTGGTGGGTTTTAGGAAAGATGAAGTGGGCTCGCTTACCCAGTACTGCTTGAATGCGCTCCTGAATGACTCCATATTGATACTGGCGATGAATAAATACCACCTCGCATTTTTGTGCATGGGTCAATTGACTGAGAGCCTTCAAATATGCAGTAGAGACTTTGGCAGGGTTAGCAAAGACACAAGGGGTTTTCGATTTCTGACTCCAAATTAGAGGCTTGGGCATATAAGGCGGGGGAATATAAGTTGCATACGAACCCGGAATCATGACAAGGGGTTCGCTGTAGAGTTTCTGTAGTCGCTTAGGAGATTGAGATTGATCCCCAATCCAGCCATCAAAACAATCTAAGCCGGTTGTCACGCTCTGACCACCCACCCACTTAAAGATTTTACGTGCAGGCTTGGTCGATAGCGCTTGCAAGGCTACGGCATCCATCCAGCCACCCAGATCATACAAAACATCCAAATCAGCTTCACGAATTTGTAGAGCCAAATGAGCTGCAGGCATATGCGCTACAGAAATCCATTGGCTTGCTATCTCCTTAAACTCTTCAGTAGCCCAATCATTTTGATTTCCCCGATCAAAGACCGTCACGTCACATTGCTTGGCAATTTTTCGCCAGCCAGCAATGGTTAAAAAATAGACAGGCGATACTCCAAACAAGGGGGAAATAATGCCGACCTTAGGTCGATAAGTTGACTGTTGATATGAAGCCTCCCGATTGTGAAACGGCTCTAAAACAATGTCTTTGAGTTGCAAATAGTCCTTAGAAAATTGACGAATCTGATCAGATAAACCCTGCGCGTTACCGGGCCGGTTCCAGTCGGGTCTGTCATAAAGACTCGCCATGAGCATCGTTAATTGCGCGTCCATACGATAGTCAGGATCGCGACGGAGAGGCGCCACTAACTCAATTGCACCCAAAGGGTTACCAAATTCATTCATGGCCAGATCAGCCAAGCCAATCCGCGCTTGAGCGTCCCCAGGACCACCCAACATTTTTTGAAAATACTGCTGCGCTAATTCCATCTGCCCAAGACTTTGGTAGGCTTTAGCAACAATCGCCAAACTTTGCCACAGACTGGGTTTTAAGTGCAAAGCGCTTAGACAATAATCCAAGGCCATCTGCGTCTGCCCCTGACCCAAATAAGACAAGCCTAAATTATGTTTAATCTCGGCTGATTGAGTGGCACCCTGTTCTGCCTGACGATAGAGAGCAATGGCGCGCTGCCAGTCAGCTCGATCACGCGCAGCTTGTGCCTGCTGCAACAGAGCTTGGAGCGATGCCGAAGGTAAAGTAGCCACGGCAACCCACTCCTCAATTACGAAAACTTGATTTCTGTCGGGGTGATATTACGCAAATGCTTTGCGCACCACTCTTTGCCGTTGACTTGGGTCAGATATAAGTTTCGATAATTAACCCAACAAGCCGCCAACCATGCGGACTTGGTACGATGAGCTACATCTTTCATTTCACGCAACAACTTTAAGTGCACATTCAGTTCACGTTCACGCTCAGGCAGAGCCACCTTGTAGCCTTTCAAGTCCTTACCCGCAGTTTTCATGAAGACTGGAAAGAGTCGCTCAACAATGAATGGCACATAGGTTGCACCCTTGTGAAGATCTGCAGTATCCGCATCCTTTGAGTGCATTAAATCTCTAATCTTGGGTGGGAGTTTTTTGTTAGCAACACTCATCACTTTTTGCACCCATGGCAAATACATTTGCCAGAATTTTGGGCTAGCGACAAAATAGTTTGCAGCAGAAAACTGCTCTGAGGTCAAAATAGTGGTGAGCTCTTCGACGGGCAAGCCCGTCACCTGAAATATAGCTTGGGACAAAGCCAAGAACTGGGGATGGCGGGTGTCACCATGCAACCACATATTATGAAAAAGGGCTTCATTTTCGGGATAAGGATTACAGTAATAAACGTCATAGCCAGAATGAGCAGCAATCTCTTTGACCCAATCGGCGCCTGTCATACCGGTTTTTTCGGTAAAGCGCCAAGACAAGGCTCCCCAAAGTTGGGCACCTTTGACATAGTCAGAACCTGCCAGTTTTTCAAAAACAGCAAACTCAAGTAACTCAGAATTATCTTTGCTGTTATCTAAAGCAGCGAAATTGGGATCAAGTAACTCTCTTTGCCAAGCCTCGTAATAGATCTGGAAAATCCGCACCGGGGTATCCAGAGAGCCTAAGGGTTTTTTGGCAAGATTCTTCTCTAATTTCGGATCTGCTTTAGGAATGGGTTGAGCAACAGCCTCCGGTAAAGGAGATGCAGCGCCTTTTTTACCCCCCTTGACCAAACTCTTAGTCGCCTTTGCGATGGGAGTCTTGGTAGCAAGACTTTTCTGGGCCGACTGCTGAGCTGGTCGAGCAGCTTTAGAGGCTATGGAGCCAGATCCCCTTGAGGCCGCTTGCGAGCCTGATTTTGCTTTTGTCTTGATGTTTGGCATCAGTTTTATTCCGATCGGTTTAGAGCACTCAAAATTTGCTCCCGGTAGATATTGACACCATCATAAAGGGGATTAATCAGCAACACCCGCTCAAAACTCTCCAGGGCTTTTTGTAGGGAACCAGCCTTCATTTGGGTCAAAGCGAGGTAAAAATGGGCATCAGCATATTGGGGATCTAGCGAGATCGCCTTTGTATAGCAATCAAGTGCTCCTAGGGTTTTGCCCACATTGCTGAAAACCGTTGCCTTACCGAACCACAGAACAGGGGAATCTGGCTTGATTTGTAAGGCTTGATCATACTGTGCCAAAGCCTCATCATAGCGCTTTAGCTCGTTAAGCGCATTTCCGAAATTGCGATAGACCATAAAGTCTTGTGGATTGATTGCTAGCGCTTTTTGGTAGGCAGTGATCGCTTTTTCATATTCACCCTTGGCATGAAACGCAAGCCCTAAACTTAGAAATGCAGCGCTCGATTTAGGCTCTATTTGAATTGCCTTTTCGAAAGCACTAATCGCTTGATCAAAGCGCTTTAATTCATAAAGAACATTCCCTTTTTGACATTGAGCATCCAAATGTTTGGGTCGCATTGTTAGTAAACGATTAAAGCAATCCAGAGCTGCCTCAAATTGCTGCTTGGCTAAAAACTCAAGGCCATGCAGATAGAGATCCCCCTCGGAGATGGGTGCTTCATTTTTGTGCTGAGGACGATTGGTAGACACAGGTATTTTCAATGTTGTTGGATTTACTGCAGATTGGCTAACCCGCATCAGAGCCTCAATTTGCCTCATCAGTTCGCTGCAATCTTGAGCACTCTTTTCATAATGCGAGTGCAATTCTTGGAGTTGAGTTAATAAAACTTCCAAATGAGCCTTAACATCAAGCGGAGCAGCAGACTGCCGAGTAGGTGCTTTTTTAAGAGCCGTCTTCCGCACTACTTTTGGAGCGCTTCCCTTGGCAATTACTGCTTTTTTTGCTGGGGTAGATTTAGTGGGCGCTTTAGGCATCGATGACCCCAGACCAAGAAATATGCTCAGGAGTATCACCCGCTAGGGAACGCTCGTATACCTGCAGCAATAGACTCTCAAAGTTTCTTGCAAAGGCTTTGGCATTAAATAAATCGCTCTTCAAACGCTGCTGAGCCAAACGCTCTTTGAGGGCTTTTAATTTAGCTGGGTTATTTCCCAATTCAATTGCCAGTGCTTGATATTGAGCAACATCATCAGTGATCAGCTCTGATAGATTAAGTGATTTTAATAGGCTGGCGGCCACCCTTGAGGCAAAAGTATTTCCCATGCGCGTCAAGACAGGAAGACCCGCCCAGAGTGCATCGCCAGCGGTGGTATGAGCGTTATAAGGCAGAGTATCTAAAAAAAGATCTGCCATTTGATAACGAGCGAGATGCTCTTCCATCGAGTTCATATACTTTGCAAAGACCAAACGGTCTGGATCAAGGCCACGCTTTTGCGCTTCTTTTTTGAGATAAGCTGAAGTACTCGGATACTTTTCATAAAACCACAACACGCTGCCCTTCACTTTCTTCAAAATTGCTACCCATACATCGAATACCTGAGGTGTGATTTTGTAGGAATTATTAAAGCAGCAAAAAACGGTCCCCTTTTCGGGCAAACCCAACTCTGCCCTAGTAAAGACACGATCTGAAATAGGTTTTTGATCATTGACCTGATAAATCGGAATATAGGCAAGCTTTTCAGTGAAGTGCTGGCGATCTGTATTGGGTACGATCGTTTCGTCAGCAATCAAGTAATCAATATAGGGCACTCCCATCGTAGAGGCGTAACCCAAATACAGCATTTGAACTGGCGCGGCACGGCGCGCTAAGATGCCAGCTCGGCAATACGCGGTATAGCCCCCTAAATCCACAGCGATATCGATTTCCAAGTCGCGCATCATTTGAGTGACTTGATCATCGCTCATATCCTTGACCCAAATAAAGCGATCAAAAGCCTTTTGCACGCGCTGGGTACTCTCATCTTCTGACTCGGGCCCCAGGGCAATCCCCGTTAATTCAAAACGCGATTTATCAAAGGACTCAAACATATTGAGGGTCAGCTGCAAAACGGGATGATTTCGAAAATCTGCTGATACAAAAGCAACCCGAACCTTTGCATGGCGTGGATATCGGCCAATGGGTGGGTAAGAGAGGACTGCCGGATAGGAGTGATTTCCCCAGATTTCATTGACGCGTTTTTGCAAATGCGCATCGTCTAATGCCGCTAAGGGTGCAAAAGTTGAAGCCAAGCGTTCGCCCTGCTCAATCCGTTTTGCCAGCTCTGCAAATTGCTCTTCAATGCCATCCCAGTCACACAAATCCATCTTGGCAAATAAACGAATGTCATAGAGGTAAGGAAAATTAGGATTAATCTCCAAAGCTCGGTCATAAGCCGCAATAGCCGCTTCAAATTGCTTTTGCTCCTTGTAAACATGTCCTTGAATGCAATAGGCTTCCGCGTTATTAGCATCTAAGGCCAATGCCTTCGTTAAATTTTCATGGGCAGCATCAAACTGTTTAATTTCTTTTTGCGCATCCGCCTTCTTAATAAAAGGATGAGGATCATTTGGCCTTGCAGCGGCAACCTGGTCATAACAAATTAGAGCATCTTCAAAACGCTTCAGACTCACTAAAGCATTCCCCCGGTTTAGCATGGCATCGGTGTAATCTGGTTTGATGACTATCGCACGATCGTAACTTTCAATGGCCTGCTCATATCTGCCTAGATTCTGCAGGCCAATACCCCTGTTATAAAAGGCTTGGGCATGGTTGCTATCCTTGGCAACGGCCAAGTCATAGCTAGCAATAGCTTTTGCAAATAGACCTTGATCAAAGTAGGTATTGCCAGCATTAAAGTAAGCGGCCGCAAAGTTCGGACTGATTTCCACAGCCTTTTCAAAGCTTTGAATGGCTGCCTCAAACTGCCGTAATGCCTTATGAATCTCCCCGCGGGAGCTATATAAACCTGAGTCCTGTGGGGCAATTAAGATGGCTTGATCAAAGCCCTCAATAGCCTCTTGATGCCTGCCCAATTTATGCAAGGCATTGGCTCGATAAATATGAGCGCGCATTTCCTGAGGGTCTAATTTGATCACTTGCTCATAGCTTTGAATTGCCAACTCAGGCCTACCCAAGTTCTCTTGACCAATGCCCTTATTTAAATAGGCTGGGGCAAATTGAGGATCAGCTGCAACGGCCTGATCATAGCTAGCAATAGCTGCCTCAAATTGATGCTGATCAAAGTAAGTATTGCCACGTTCGTAAAAGGCGGAAGCATATTGTGAATCTAGCTCAATCGCCTGATTAAAATAATGAATAGCAGTTTCAAACTGCCTCAACTCCTTAGCTTGCGCACCCAGATGCATATAACTAAACATTGAGGGTAACGATGTCTCTAAGTTGCTCAAATTTAGTGTAGAGGCTAATTTAGAAAGCTGCTCTTTAATAACTGGAAGAGTTTGAAGTGCGCGCTTTTCGTCTTGCAGCATTCTATCTAAGCAATTTTGCAGATTGTCAATTTCTACTTGATATGGAAGTTTGGTGATCCCGCTACCTTTTTCTGTTATTGGTTTAACCATATATTGATCCAAAAACAACCAAACTATTACTCAGGCTTTAGCAATATCGTATTTAAATGAGGGCCTTCCCATTCCTGACTTAAAACTTTGAAAGCACCATTAAATCCATAGGGCATCCCCCATTTATGCATATCATCAAAATATAAAAGAAAAGTATGTTCAGTAATGAAATTTACATGGGTTGGGTCTCTAAATACCTCAGGATGTGGGTATGCAGGAGTATGAGAAAAGAACTTACCACCAGGTTTTAATACCCTCCATATCTCATTCATAAGCTCAACGAAAGGGTTACGTTGAATTAGTTTGGGCGAATGTAGATCTTTAAGTCTTCCAACGAAAGAATTTGATCGGCTTGGAAGATAAAGTATTCTGGGGACATGTTCGATAAAGTCATGTGCAGTGACATAATCAAAAAAATTATCTGCAAAGGGAATATTCTCAATGGCTAAGTCAGCCTTCTGAATATTTGACTCATTTAATGACTGTATATCGATGCCATATACTATATCTGCATTAAAAAAATTCTTAGGCGAACGACCGCAGCCTAAATCCAGAGCTAAAGTTGACGTTTGCATTTGACCTCGGTTAATAAGATTTTAATGTCTTTATTTATCATTTATTAATACCAATGATTCTAGTTCATTCTTTAAAGCTGTCTTGTCGAATAAATTATGTAAATATTCCTTGGTAAGCCAACTTCTGCCATGAAAGCCAAAAACATCATTTAAATGAGCATCCTCTGGTGTTAATGTTATTTCTCTAGAGAATGCCCTAGCAATATCATAAGGAGCAAACTTTATACCTTGCTCAATCATATTTTCATACAAGTAATAACATATCAAAAAATCTTCTGATTTGATGGGCACCTGAATTCCATTGAAATCAACCTTGGCGCAAGCCTTCAAAAGCTTCTTGCTTCGCCATGAAAAACCCCCATTCCCAACGCGATTTTTTTTCATGTCTAGCTCACCTGCACTTGAACCTAAAATATTTGGCCACGGGGCGCCAATATAATCATACTTATAAAAAGTATCATTCCATAAGTGAGGATTAACTATAAAACCATCAGCCTGAATTACAATGCAGAATGGCGTATCTACGAACTGATCAAGTTCCTCAATCATGAATTTACTATAGCCAAAAATGTCTATTGGCGGGATTAGGATATGTTCAACCTGTTTATTCAAATTCTCTGGTGCATGAGATGACAAAATTTTGACAGCGCCAAACTGAATATTTTCACTCGATACAAGTAGCGCACTCATCGCCTGTGAAATATTTACAGAAGTTACTGTAAGCAGAGTAACATCCGCCAACTCAAGGGTCTTTTTCAATCCCATAGAACACCATTTAAATATTATTACTTAATGGTAACAGACAAGGCTGGAAGCTTTGTTATTTCAGATCCTAAATTCTGAAGAAAGACGTGTTAACAGCCCATTGAGACTTTTAGTGATATGGTGGTTTTCAATAGTCCATTCAATGCGTTTTTTTATCGCTCCAGAGCCGCCGTTTGCAAACTTCTCATTCGCCTCCAAAACCAGGCGATCTGGATTAAGAGTGTCCTCCAAGCCATACACAACAAACCAGGCAGGCAAAACTCCATATTCGATCAAATAATCTCGAATATAAAAAGGAACTATGGGGATGCCGCCTGTAATAAGTGAATCAAATACTCTAATAGGCACATCGCCAAATACAGGAGAAATGAATGAACAAGTATAAGACGACCATTCCTTGAGATGCTCTACTTCACCTTTGGATTGGTAATCGCCATCAGTAAAGCCTACCATTGGATAACGACGACCAACATTTTCTATCACTAAATTTCTCAGCTCTCGGTTGTATAAAACATGTTTCCCCAGGGGCTCTTGTTTACGTTTTTTTATTGTCAGCTCTTTTAAATTAGCCTCTAGGAGCTGAATTGAAAATTGAGTGACACCACAAGGTATTACCTTCAGCGGATTAGATGAAAGTAAGCTTAATAAGGCAAAGTGCTCATGATGGGCAATGGTGTAGATATCTGATAATAGAGCCAATGGCAAAGATTGAGACAGCCAATGGTGATTATCGTAATCCCAAATCATAAATACAGTTTTTCTATTGCCAAGATAAATATTTTTATATTGCTCAATTGGCAATGCATAATGACAATCGTTATTAGTAAGTATTACCGCAGAATAATCTGGTAAAGAAATTTTGTTGAGATCTCCTGGATCTACAAAATGCAGCGTTCTATCTTTAAAATTAAGTTTAGATAGATCTGCAGACTTAAAAAAATTTGAAAGAAAAATTTCTTTCACTTGACCCCGATTAAACAAAGAATCTAGCTTAGCTTTTTTATAAGAAGCTACCTTAATAAGACTTTTAGAATCTAAGTTGTGGTAGCTTAATTGCGAAAAATTTTCTGCCAGTAAGTTAACAGGCTCACCTGTACCAGTCACAAAACCTTGAACCCCATAGACATCTGATTCAGCTTGATAGCAAATAAAGACGCAATACCCTTTGCCATCTTTCCAAGATTCATATTGGATACCAGCATGGTTACGAGTAAGGGCAGAGATCTTCGCACCTACTCCATAGTTTTGATGTTGGTTTGCAACACCCCCTGAAGACGATAGGCTATTTAAAAGAGACAGCATTTGCTCAGGAGCCATGCCGTCACCATTGTCAGTAAAGGCAAGCTTATAAAAGCCACCTTCTTGGAAAATGATTTCATTGAAATCTAATCGAATGAGGCCCAAGTCTTCGCCAGTGCGCTCACATGCCTCAATCGAGTTTTTGAGGAATTCTCGTAAATATTGCGTCGGAGGGCAGTCGCGACCTAGATTGCGTATGAGTGCTGTCAGGCCCTGAGGATTGACGCCGGTGGGCTGGAAATGCGAAGGCTCCATCAATAATCCGTGAAAAGTATTTAAATAATTGATATCACGATAAAGATTAATGTTATCTTACTTGAAAATATTAATTAAATCTTGACTTAAATTAACGATATGCGAAATTAATCATTTAGTTATCTTTGTGGGTATATTGGATTGTTATGGCTGAAAATTCTTGTCCTAAGGTTGAAGAAGTTGAGGATTTCATTGCTCGTTTCCAGGATGTTTATGGACCAGCATTATCAAATTTGCACAATTACTCTAGAGTTGTTTCAATGGCCTGGCTTGAAAAATTTCTAAGAGAAAACTCGCTTAATATGCAAGAGCATGTAGGAGTAATTTCTGGAAATGAGCAGGAGCTAGAACTACGATTTTTGCAATATCAAAGGCTGACTACTACAAATATTGATACAGGCTTTAATCTCCGTCAAGTTTTTAGAAATATTAAACATCACTTAGCTGATGGAGGATATTTTTATATTTCTATTCCAACTATTAACTGTATACATGGCGACCCATTTTTTTATAGCTCGGGCTTTCATCCCAGATATTTAGAGAGAATGGCTAAAGAATTTAATTTTGATGTTATTGGTCTTGGCTATTGGGGGTCTCCAAAGTATATGGTGCACGCTGTTTCAGGAAGAAAGTGGCTTTCTCATGATGATCTGTTACCTGGTTATCATGGTGAGCACGATGTAATGTTCCCGAACTTTATTGCTGTAGATGGTCGTCATCAAGTAGATTTAGTCTCAAAATCTATGGGCTTTCCAGAGACAATTACTGACTGCTGGGTCTTGCTGCGTAAGAAATGAATATGAAGCCTTATCAGTTTGGTAAGCTAATGATGGTCTCCCCAGCTATCATTGAGGAATGCTTCATTGATGGCTGGGCCTCTCATGAATCATCTTATATCTGGGCAATTGCAGAGCGGGCAACAATATTGCTGCCTCTTCAAGGTTATCGCCAAGGAGCAAAATTAAAGTTACACATAGCGGGATTTACAGGTTTTGGAAAGCTTGCCTATCAATCGATTGTAATTAATTTATG
>Ga0364866_10428_pt1 | contig 26694 bp, 22 predicted proteins | sample ExccelAu500001D3_3_FD_206913 | JGI IMG/M metagenome (GOLD analysis project Ga0364866, IMG submission 206913) | Enriched cells from Trout Bog Lake Hypolimnion, Wisconsin, USA - BchlTB.Aug13.5000.01.D3 | ecosystem: Environmental > Aquatic > Freshwater > Lake > Hypolimnion/Profundal zone | place... | reverse complement strand
CACAATGGGCACCCGTATTGAAGTAGCTTACTTTGATCAAATGCGCGAAGGTCTTGATCTCAATGCTTCTCTAGAGGACTACATTAGTCCGGGCAGTGAGTGGGTTGAGATCAATGGCAATAAAAAACACGTCAAGAGTTATTTGAGTGATTTTCTGTTTGCACCAGAACGCACCAATTCCCCAGTGAGCACTTTATCGGGTGGTGAACGCAATCGGTTGCTCTTAGCCCGCTTGTTTGCAAGACCCGCTAATGTCTTAGTGCTGGATGAGCCAACCAATGACCTGGATATTGATACTCTGGATTTATTGGAACAGTTATTACAAGATTACAAGGGCACAGTATTTTTAGTAAGCCATGATCGTTATTTTCTGGATAACGTCGTGACAAGCATTATTGCCAACGAGGGTGATGGCTTCTGGCGCGAGTATGAAGGTGGCTATGAAGATTGGAAGATTCAAAAAGCACGCTCTGACAAAATTCGCGCTAGCAAGACTCCTGTAAAGGTAGAGGCAAAACCAGCAACTCAGCCAGAGATAAAGTCGAGTAAGAGTGAGAGCAAGGTACAAAAGCTCAACGGTAAAGAGCGTCAAGAGCTAGAGCAATTACCGTTGCAAATTGAAGCGCTAGAGGCAGAGCAGACAGAGATTGGTATTACGATGAGTAAGCCAGAGCTGTATCAGACTGAGCCCGAGTTATTGGCGAGCTTACAAGCCCGCCTCAATGAGGTTAATACTGAGTTAGATCAAAAAATGCAGCGCTGGGAATTGCTGCTCGCGAAGTCAGAATCTTAGGCTGGCCCATTTAAGCGCGATAACTCTGCGCGTAATCGACTGATTTGATCCATGAGATCCAGGGCTAGCGCAAGACCAGGAGTGTTGATTTCAAAATCCCGAGTCAGACGCGCCGCTGTTTTGGCTCGCTTTAAAGAGTCGCCACTAAAGCGCCAATCTTGAGGACTGCTTCCTGCTGGACTCAGAACACCCTCTGAGACCCAATCCATGATGAGTTCCTCAGGAGTACTGGCTGCGTGAGATAGTTCCACGATCGTCATATGGACTTCATCTTCCACTATAGTGCTTTCAATCCAAGTGATATTGGTTTGGCTCATACGCTTATCCCTTCAAATGAGATCTAGGCTTGAAATCAAAAGCTTTTTCTAGCTCTTGATAGGCTGCTTTTTGTGCATCGCTTTGTGCTTCAGGTAAAACAATATTAGGTACGACATAAAAATCACCTGGCTCTTTGCTGGGTATCCCTTTACCTTTGAGGCGCATTTTGCGGCCCGATTTGGTGTTGGGGGGTATGGTTAATTCGAGGGTATTGCCAGCTGGGGTAGGAATATTGACGCTCGTACCTAGCGCAGCCTCCCAGGGGGCTAAGGGTAAATCGAGATAAACATCTTTACCATCGACTTTGTATAACGCATTAGGGTGAAAATCAATTTCCAGATAGAGATCACCGGCGCCACCATCACCCATACCGGGACCACCTTGGCCACTAAGACGCAGGTTCTGCCCAGCCTTAATTCCTTTTGGAATATTGACATCCAATTTACGCTCTTGCGTAATCACATGCCCTTCGGCATCTTGTGTTGGCATATGCAAAGAGATCGTGCGCTTGGCCCCGTTATAGGCATCCGCTAAATCAATCAGAATCTTGGCGTGATGGTCTTGCCCTTTGAAGTGCATCCCTTGTCGGGCATTCGAGCTGCGTCCGCCTTGACGATGTCTGCCGCGACCAAATAAAGATTCAAAGAACTCGCTTTGATCGCCGTCGTAGCCACCACCATATCCGCCAAAACCAGCATTCGGATCATCAGAAAATTCAAAACCGGCATTCCAATTAGGCGGAGGGCTAAAGTCTTGACCTTGCTTCCAATTGCTACCCATTTGATCGTAGGCTGCCCGTTTTTCTGTATCTTTGAGAACGGAGTAGGCCTCGCCGATCTCTTTGAAGCGCTCTTCCGCATCCTTCTCTTTGTTTACATCGGGATGGTATTTGCGGGCAAGCTTGCGATAAGCCGTTTTAATTTCTGCTTCGGTTGCACCACGTGCAACACCGAGTGTTTCGTAATAGTCCCGAAATTTCATGAGTCTAGCGTGATCCCTGTTGAATATTGACCTCAATAAAGGGATTCTACAGCCCTTCGTATTTCAATTAGGCTAAGGTATCGGCCCAAATATTATGGGCCCAGCCCCAAGCGTAGCTTCCTTCTAGAGCAGAAGACTCTGAAGAGAGGCCACCAGCCCCCGGAACGGATTTAAAAGTTTTTGCTTGGGCATCGTATTGGTGAACGCTGGCGATATGAACCGCAGCCTGGTCGTTCACAAAGCTATAGCAAGTGTTATTCACTACCGGTGCTGGATTGATCGGCCAGTCATTGAGTTGCGCAATGATGGCTGCTGCTGCGACCTTTGCGTGTTGATTGGCCATATGACCCGATTTAGGCATCAGTGGTGCTGTCTGAATCGCATCTCCGAGCACATGAATATCTTTAGTGGCCGTAGCTTCAAAATTCAAGAAGTCAACATTAACCCAGCGTCCGTTCGCATTGGCAAGCCCAGTCTTGATGGCAATTTCGCCGGCACTCATCGCAGGTAAAACATTGAGTACGTCGGCTCGCACATCGTCTTGTACTTCAAAGCGTAGTGTTTTGGTTTTAGCATCGATACCAGCAACGTTGTGTGAGGGACGATATTCAATCAAACCTGCATATTGTTCTGCCCAAGCTTTTTTAAAGAGTGCGCCTTTTGAGGTGAGATCTTGATTGGCATCCAAAATCAATACTTTGGATTTGGGTTTATGTTGCTTTAGATAATGAGCTACTAGACTGGCGCGTTCATAAGGCCCGGGAGGGCATCGATAGGGCGCCTCCGGAATGCTGATCGCAAACACGCCACCGTCTCGCATAGCAGCCAATTGTTTATAGAGCATCAGCGTTTCAGGGCCGGCCTTCCAAGCTTGTAATGTGATTCCGGCTTGATTGGCTTTGGCGAGCCCTTCGATGGAATTCATCATCAGACTGATGCCAGGGGATAGAACCACTTTGTCATAGTTCAAGGTGGTGCCTGAGGCTAGAGTCACCATCTTCTTATCAGGATCGATGGTGCTGACACTATCGCGAATCAGTTTGATGCCATGATGTTTAGTCAGGCTTTCATAAGGTGAAGTGATATCTGCCATCGTGCGCATCCCTGCCACAACAAAATTAGACATGGGGCAAGATAAGAAGCTGGCGTTTGGCTCAATCAATGTGACATTGGCCGTATTGTTAGAAAACAGGCGCAGATATTTAGCAGCTGTTGCACCGCCAAAGCCGCCACCAATCACTAAGATACGGGCTTTGCTCAGATTCGCTTGTGCATACTGAGAGAATCCTCCCAATAAGCTCAGGCCTGCAACACTTTGAGCTAGAAAGTGACGGCGATTCATTACGGCTTTTTCCCTAATTGGTTTGCAATGCTCTCAAGCTGGGCGGCGGTATAACCTTTGACTAACTGCGGCATGAGTGTGCCAGGTCGTGTTCCAGACTGATAGGCCAAAAGTTGGGCAAGCAATTCCTCACTACTGAGTTGATTGATTAGAGGAATACTTTGATTGGGCAGACCCTTGCCATTAGTGCCGTGGCAATTAGCGCAAGTAGCAGCCAAACCCTGTTGATAGAGTTGATCAACTGTCGATACTTGTGCCCAGCAAGAGCTGCTCAGGCCAATAAGTAGCCAAAGACTGAATGCAAGGGATTTCACTTGAGGACTCTCTGATACATGGTGTCATTTTATCCCTCCTAATCAAAACCGATAAACTATAGAGATGCAAGGCACCTTTACTCTCCGTAGCGCGTTTCTCATCCTGTTATTGGCAATTACCAGCTATTTTTATGGATTGGATAGTCGCTTTGCCCCCAAGAACGGGGACGAGTATCCCTATATGCACATCGTGCGCCTTACTGCGGACTCTGGCCATTGGCTGCCATTACAGTCTGAGATGGAAGGGTTAAAGAATACCAAGCCCCCTTTATTGTTTTGGCAAGGGATCGCTAGTTCCTCTTGGGCAAGTCAGTGGACTTTATGGAATCTTCGCTGGCCCAATCTTCTCTATACCAGTTTGACTGCGCTCTGCTTATTCTTGGCAGTACGATGTTTCACTACTCAAACAAAGACAGGGATATTGGCTGCAGTAGTATGGCTAGCTTTTTTCTCGACCTATCGTTATGGCCGACCTTTTTTAACCGATCCCGCAGAAGTTTTTTTCTTGAGTCTTCCATTTATGGGATTGCTATATTGGGGTAAGTCGGCCCTGGATTCCAGATTACTTTTTCCATTATTTGCAGCCCTGTGTTTTGGCCTAGCATTGCTCGCAAAATCGTTTGCCTACATCGTGCCAGCCACCTTTGCTTTAACGCTGTATTACTGGCGATGGCGTGAGTGGAGTTTATCCAAATTCATTGCACGCGATCTCTTGAAGTTAGTCTTCATTGTGATTGTGGCACTGGGCGTATTCTCGATTTGGTTCTTGCTAGATCCAGCACCAGAGGCAATTTGGAAAGAATTTGTTCTAGGTGAGAACGCAGGTAAGTTCCAGGCAAGAAGTTCTAACTATGTGTTCGATCTCTTCCGGGGTGGCGACAGTATTTGGATGCTGATTCTCACAACGCTCGCCAACACTGGACTATTGATTGCGGTATTGATCAACACGCTTTGGCAATGTTGGCGTGAGCGACGCTTTCTATCGATTGAAGAAAGTCTATTACTGCTATTGATTGGCGCTTTCTTCATTGTTTTCAGCATACCAAGTCAGCGTTCTGGACGATATCTGTTACCTGTAATGCCAGCCTTTGCCGCATTGATTGCAATGCATTGGCAGCGCTTATCACTTTGGGGCTTCCGGTTTGCTTTAGTCATTCAGCTCATCATCCTGACGGTTTTGACTTGGGTCGGATTCAAGCTCCAAGCTGAAAACCCACTCTGGCATTACTCAGTAGCACATTGGTTATTAATGGCAGTTGGTATCACATTGATATTCATGGGTCTGATCAAAAGTGCATGGTGTAAATCACTGACATTGGCTATTTGCTTCATATCCTATTGCGCTTTAAATAGCAGTCTCGCGCCATTGGAGGGATCGCTGGGTCGTTATGATGTGCAGACGATTGAAGCCGTTCAAGGAAAGGCAGTATGGATTCCTTGTGACTATCGCGCTAAGGATGAAGAGTATCGCTTGCTATTACCAGGCACAGACTTACATGGCTATCCATCTCAACAGGCAAACGATATAACCGGCTTGTTGGGGCAATATCCTTTGGTGGCAGTCCAGGCGCCATTAAGCTCATCCATCGACGAGAGCTTAGTAACTTGCCCCTCATGCAATATCATTGGCCACCGCATGGAAATGCGTGCAAGGCAAACACCCCAAGAGATTGAGGCGATACTTAGGGGGCATATTGGAGAATATCTTTTTGTGAATGAATATTTAATCGCGGGCCCCGCAATGGTTCCAAGCCCGGAACTCAATACTCAGTTGAGCAATGAACTTCGTAAGGATGCGTGTAGATGATTCGGGTTGTAGCGCTCTGCTGTTTATTACTAGCGACAGTTTTAGGCTTTTTGCACCTTGATAGTCATCCAGGCTGGGCGCCGTTTCAAGCCCAAGAAATGGTGAGCACTGAGTCTGAGTCAAGTCACAATGCCAAAGCCGCATTGATTCAACCAAAGCCAAACTGGTTGCCAGATACTGGTGCAGCCTCGGTACATGCAGCCTCTTTGATTGCCCTAAAAGATGATTCATTGCGCGCCTTTTGGTTTGCAGGCAGCCGAGAGGGTGCAGCAGATGTAGTGATTAACAGCGCGGTATTTGATCCACATACGAATTCTTGGGGCGAGCCATCGGTTGTCATTGATCGCATTACCGCTGAAAAATCTCTAGCCCGCTATATCGCTAAATTAGGCAACCCCGTTCCAGCTAGAACTGCTGATGGACGTCTGCAACTCTTTTTTGTAACGGTATCAATCGGAGGATGGGCGGGGAGCTCTATTTCTACGATGATTTCCAGTGATGAGGGTTTGACTTGGAGTAAACCGCAACGCTTAATTACTTCGCCGTTTACTAATTTAAGTACTCTAGTAAAAACACCCGCAATTCTTTTTGCAGATAGTCGACTGGGCTTGCCCGCTTACCACGAGTGGATTGGTAAGTTTGGGGAGCTGCTACGTATTGATGGCGACCAAGTGATTGATAAGCGCCGCATGAGTTCTGGTCGCAGTGCGATTCAGCCTTTGGTATTGGTGGATGCTCCAGATAAAGCCCAGGCCTACTTTCGTCAGACCCGAAGCAGTTCAAAGCCACATCAAATTCCTGTTAGCGAAACGCAAAATGCAGGTCAGTCATGGCAAGTGCAAGCAGATCTTCCTATTGCCAATCCCAATGCCGCTATCGCTGGCGTACTGTTATCCAATGGCTTACGTGTTTTGGTGGTCAATGACTTAGAGGCAGGTCGCAGTCGTTTAGTGATGCTCGCAAAAGATCATTCAGATACGCAATGGCAAACCATTGCAGTGCTTGAAGATGATGAAGCTTTAGCACCAGAACAACGTCGTGAATTTTCCTACCCATACATGATTGCTAATAGCACTCAAGTAGATTTAGTCTATACCTGGGATCGTAAAAAGATTCGGCATATTCGCTTTGATAGCCATTGGCTTCAGCAGGCTTTTAGTAATGCTCAAGCAAAGTCACTCAGCAGCGAGGAAGTTAAGCAATGAAAAATCTCATGCAAACCATCGCCTTGTTAGAGATGGCGCTCACTTGTGGCACTCTTTTAGTTTGGTTGCTCCAAAGAAACTTTGAGGCGCAAATTCCTGTTGCAGTCCGAATCATCCTAGCCTTACTTTTGGCTAACCTGTTTTATTGGCCGCTCGGCATGTTTATGGAGTTGCCGCTAGCAGCTTATATCCGTGGTGTCACAGGTGATCTGAGCGTGGTCTCGCTGCTTCTTCTTTGGTCGAGCGTCTTACTGGATCGTATCGATCCCCGAAATACTGAAGCACATTTTGTACCCATGGGGTTTAAGGTATCAATCGTTCTCATCGCTTTCAGTTTTTATCCTTTTGCACTAGGTCTCGGCATGCTTGATCCCTATGGATGGGGTTATGCAAGCATTGGCTTCTTGATTGCCGTATCAATATATGCGGCCATCCTAGCAATCGCAAACTGGAGTAAGGGCACTTTCATTATTACCTTGGCTATCCTGGCATGGTCCATTCATTGGCATGAGTCTGCGAACTTATGGGATTACTTACTGGATCCTTTCTTGATGCTTTGGGCTCTGCTGGCCTGTATTAGCTCCGCGAGACGCAAAAGACGGGAACGTTTGCAGTCGGGGTTCTTGTTTAGAGCGGGGTAAGTCATCGCCACAAGAAAAAAGCCAGCGCGATGCTGGCTTTTTCATTAATGGACTTGAGTCACATGTTTAATCTGCATACGCTCCAGCTTTACGAATCACTGGACCCCATTTATTAATTTCAGAGTCGAGCTGATTCTTCAGAGACTCAGAGGTTACTTTGCTCATAGGTACGACTTCAATATTGGACTCACCTAAGCGCGCTTTGACCTCGGGATTATTCAGTGCCACTCTCAATGCCTTATTGATTTTGGCTAGCACTTCTGGTGGAGTCCCTTTGGGTGCATACAGACCATGCCAGGCTTTGACTTCAAATCCTTTCAAGCCTTGTTCATCGAGAGTTGGAATGGAAGGCAGTCCTGGCAGACGCTTGAGGGTTGTGACGCCATAGGCTTTAACGAGATTATCTTTAATGTAAGGAACAGTCTGAGTTGTTTGGTCGCACAATAAATCGACTTGGCCACCGAGTAGATCAGTTAAAGCTGGACCGGTTCCTTTGTAAGGAACGGTTGTGAGTTCAACACCTTCACGAGACATCAACAAGAGACCGCATAATTGAGAGACTGAACCAGGCCCTGCGTTTGCAATCGTCACTTTTTCTTTGTTGACCTTGATATAGGCTTCAAGTTCTTTAAAGTTGTTCGCTGGAAAGTTTTTACGACCGAGAAGGACCATCGGTACATCAACCACTTGGCCAATATATTCAAAATCCTTCATAGGGTCGAAGGGGAGCTTTTTATACAAAGCTGGCGCAGTCGCCATCCCCATATGGTGCAAATACAAAATGTAGCCATCCGGAGCAGCGCGCGCTACACGGGTGGTAGCAATCGTGCCGCCAGCACCAACAGTGTTTTCAACAATGACTGTTTGGCCAAGATCTTTACCCATAGGGACTGCAATTAAACGGGCCACCGCATCGGTAGGTCCGCCTGCAGAGAATGGCACTATTAATGTAATGGGTTTATTAGGGTAGGCATCCGCAGCAACTGCAGGCGTCATAGACAAATAACTACCAGCAATCATTGTGAAGAGTCCTACGAATAGGGATGCGCGCAGCTTCATATGCAGTTTCATGGAGATCTCCTAGCCTAAATTGTTGTATTTATTGGGATCAGGATAGCAGAATCGATGCCCAAAAGCAGAGCAAGCCTGCAAAAGCGGCGCCAGATATTACGGTAATGACTCCGCGCTGGTATTTAAACAGGGCAATAGCCGATAGCAGGCAAATGAGGATTGAAGTCCAAGAGATTGATCCGCTTAAGCCAGTAGGAAAGAACACATGAAACGCAAAAAATATTCCTAGATTGGCAATCACACCAACGACCGCGGCGGTGATGGCAGTTAAGGGGGCGGTAAATCCTAGCTTGCCATGGGTCGATTCAATGAGGGGGCCTCCCACCACAATGAAAAAGAAAGAGGGCAGAAAGGTAAACCAAGTAGCCACTAGAGCGCCTAGGGCACCGAACCAAAAAGGATTGAGGTTATCAGTCAGATGAGAGAGATGGCCTGCGAGATAACCGACAAATGCAACCACCATGATTAATGGGCCTGGAGTGGTTTCTCCTAAAGCAAGACCGTCAATCATTTGTCCCGCACTAAGCCACTGATAATGTTCAACTGCTCCTTGATAGACGTATGGCAGAACAGCGTATGCCCCACCAAAAGTTAAGAAGGCAGCTTTCGTAAAGAATAAAGCCAGTTGCGGGTAGAGTGTTCCCCAGCCGCCCATAGCGCAAAGCAGTCCGATGGGGAGAAGCCAGAAGCAAAATGCAATCAGACTGTGGCGAACGGCCTTACCAGAAGAAAATTTTGCATGCTCAGGAGTTGGGGTGTTGTCATCAATGATGGCTGGTCCAAGGTGTTCTGATTGTGTGCCATGCGATTGCTGCGTTTGAAAGTATTCAGGATACCGTTTGCTACCCCACCACCCAATCAAGGCAGCTATCACAACGATGATGGGAAAAGAAATATTGAAAAGAAATATCGCTAGAAAAGAACCGAGTGCAATGACTTGTAAAACACGATTATGAATTGTGCGTTTACCAATGCGGACAGCGGCAAAGATAACGATCGCCGTGACAGCAGGCTTGATACCAAAGAAAATCGCGGCTATCCACGGTATCTGTCCAAAAGTAAGATAGATCCAAGATAAGGCGATCAAAATCACGAGTGAAGGCAGGATAAATAAACTGCCTGCTAATAATCCACCCCAGCCACGATGCATTAACCAAGCAATATAAGTCACCAACTGCTGTGCTTCAGGACCCGGCAGTAGCATGCAGTAGTTCAAAGCATGTAAAAAGCGCCGCTCAGAAATCCAGCGACGCTTCTCAACCAACTCTTGATGCAAGACTGCGATCTGTCCTGCAGGACCGCCAAAGCTAATAAAGCCTAACTTAGCCCAGAACTTGAGCGCTTCGCGAAACGGAACACTCAAGCGTCATCCATTCCGCCAACTACTTGGCTAAAACCGTTATCAACATAAATGATTTCAGCGGTGATGCCGTTCGCTAAATCAGACAGTAGAAAGGCGGCACTATTACCAACATCATCAATCGTCACGTTCCGACGCAGAGGTGCGGTTGCTTCAACGGCTTCCAAGATCTTGCCAAAGCCTTTGATACCAGAAGCAGCAAGCGTTTTAATAGGACCTGCAGAGATGCCGTTCACACGAATACCTTTGGGACCTAATGAACCTGCGAGATAGCGAACGGACGCCTCTAAGGAAGCCTTTGCTAATCCCATCGTGTTGTAGTTGGGAACATTACGCATCGAGCCTAAATACGTCAGTGTCAATAAAGCAGACTTGTCACGCAACATGGGCATCGCTTCCTTAGCCATCGCTGGAAAGCTATAGGCAGAAATATCATGTGCGATTTTGAATCCTTCACGGCTTAGACCTTCCAAGAAGTCACCGGCAATCGCCTCGCGGGGAGCAAAGCCGATGGCATGGACAAAACCATCAAACTGGGGCCAAGTTTTGGCTAAATCCTGAAAGAGTGCCGTAATTTGTTCATCGCTGCCAACGTCACAATCAAAGATGAGCTCAGTGTTAAATTCTTTAGCAAAATCGACAATGCGGTCTTTAAAGCGCTCACCTACATAGGTAAAAGCCAATTCAGCCCCTTCACGATGGCAAGCCTTGGCAATGCCATAGGCAATTGAGCGGTTAGAAAGTAGGCCGGTAATGAGGATTTTTTTGCCGGTCAGAAAGCCCATATAGTGTCCTTTGCTTCAAATGTGGTTTGCTATCTACAATTGTTACATATATGCCGATTTACTCATCCCTTCGCCGATTCCGCTTTCACCACGCCTTTTGGGTATTGGCTTGCCTTCTGAGTCTCATTAGTCTCTCCAGTTACGGATCACAGGGGATCGCGCAGTACGGCAAACCAAAATACGCGGATGGCTTTAGCCATTTTGATTACGTTAATCCCAATGCACCCAGAGGCGGAACACTGACCTTGCCTAACCCTGGGTCTAGAAGCAGTTTTGATAAGTTCAATCCTTTTACCCTCAGAGGTGTGACGGCTCCCGGTATTGAATTGATGTTTGAGTCTTTAGCAGAGGGCAGTGCAGATGAGGTGGCTAGTATCTATGGCTTATTGGCGGAGGATATTTCAGTAGCGGCAGATCGGAAGTCAGTCAGCTTCCGAATTCGTCCAGAGGCTCGTTTCTCGGATGGAAGTCCAGTGATGGCGGCAGACGTCAAATACAGTTTTGATACCTTGATGGGAGAGCAAGCCCATCCACGCTACAAGACGACGTATGGCGATATCAAACAAGCTGTCGTGGTGTCGCCACGTGAAGTGCGCTTTGATTTCAAGAACCAAAATCCAGAGTTACCACTCTTGGCTGGAACAATGCCTATCTTTTCTCGGAATTGGGGCAAGAGACCAGACGGAACTGTCATTCCCTTTGATCAACTGGCTTTCGAGGCACCCATCGGCAGCGGACCTTATCAAATTGAATCCTATAAAACTGGAAAGTCGATCATCTTTAAGCGTAATCCAGAGTACTGGGCGGATCATGTGAGTAAACCCATCAATGTGCGTGTGGGGTTTTATAACTTCGATCGCATTGTGTACAAGCTATACAGTGATGATGCGGTAAGACTCGAGGCTTTTAAGGCTGGTGAGTTCGATGCACTAGTAGAGTACCGCGCCAAGATCTGGGCTAAAGGCTATGTGGGTTCTAAATTTAATGATGGCAGCTTATTGAAGAAAGCCTTCTTAAATCACAATGGCGCCGGAATGCAGGGCTTTGCAATGAACTTACGCCGACCCATCTTTCAGGATGTGCGTGTGCGACAGGCTTTGGGTTATGCGCTCGACTTTGAATGGCTCAATCGCCAACTCTTTTTTGATCAATACAGCCGCATTAATAGCTATTTCACGAATAGTGATTTGAGCGCCAACTTTGATGGACCTCGCAAACCCACTGAAGCAGAGTTGAAGTTACTCAGACCCCTTAAAGAGAAATATCCCCGTTGGGTACCTGATGCAGTCTTTGGCCCTATGCCACCAGCGCCTTCAACTGCAGCGCCAGGTAGCTTGCGCCAGAATCTGCGCAAGGCGCGTGAGTTATTGGCAGATGCGGGTTGGACCTATCGCGATGGTGCACTCAGAAACATTCAAGGCGAACCCTTTCGTTTCGAGATGGTTGAGGATGGTGGCTTCTTTCTGAGGGTGATTTCTGCCTACACTCGCAACTTAGAGAAGTTGGGCATTCAGGTAGATGTCAGAACGAGCGACTTTGCACTCCATCAAAAGCGCATGAATGAATACGATTTTGATATGACAACGATTCGTTTCCCAGATTCCCAAAGCCCTGGCAATGAATTATGGGATCGCTTTGGCAGCCAAGCTGCTAAAGAGAAAGGTTCAGACAATGTCATCGGTATTCAGTCGCCAGTTGTAGATGCATTGGTTGGAGAAATTACCAAGGCGCAGAACCGAGAGCAACTCAGAGCAGCGAGTCGAGCGCTTGATCGGGTCCTATGGAATAGTTATTTTGTCGTACCCCAATGGTATAACCCAACACATCGAATTGCCTTCAGAAAAGAAATGCGCTATCCAGATCCTCCTTTGTATTACATGGCTGAAACTTGGATCTTGCAGAACTGGTGGAAAGCAGAGGCCCCTTAATGCAAGTTCAGATGCGTGCGTATATTGCTAAGCGTTTGCTATTAATGATTCCTACCTTATTAGGGGTGTTAACACTGACCTTTGCAGTAGTGCAATTTGTCCCGGGCGGTCCTGTAGAACAAATGGTGCTGGAGCTCAAAGGCAAAGGGAGTGGATCTGTGGGTGGTTCGGAATCGTCTGGAGCTGGGGCAACGTATCGTGGTCGTCAGGGTATCGATGAGCAGCGCTTAGCCGAGGTCAAAGCCTTGTATGGTTTTGATAAGCCACCACTAGAGCGTTACTTCATGATGTTAGGGCGTTTTGCTAGATTTGATTTAGGCCAAAGTTACTACCAGCATCAAAGTGTCTGGCATTTAGTGGTGTCTAAATTGCCAGTCTCAATCAGTATCGGTTTGTGGACTTTCTTCATTACTTATTTGATTTCTATTCCTTTAGGAATCGCTAAAGCCGTTCGGGAGGGCTCTCGCTTTGATACGGTCACAAGCACGATCATCTTGGTGGGATATGCCATTCCAGGATTTGTATTGGGGGTCTTGTTACTCGTGCTCTTTGGAGGAGGGAGCTTCTTGCAACTCTTCCCCCTGCGCGGCTTAACATCAGATAACTGGTCCGACCTCAGCTTGATCGGTAAGATTTTGGATTATCTCTGGCATTTAGTCTTGCCGATTACTGCAATGGTGCTCGGTAGTTTTGCGGTGGTCACGATGCTGACTAAAAACTCTTTCTTAGAAGAAATTCGAAAGCAGTATGTATTAACCGCCAGAGCAAAAGGCCTGAGTGAGCATCAAGTCTTGTGGAAGCATGTCTTTCGTAACGCGCTCTTACCTTTAGTAACCGGATTCCCGGCCGCCTTTATTGGTGCTTTCTTTACTGGGTCTTTGCTGATCGAGACCTTGTTCTCTCTGGATGGCTTAGGTCTCCTTTCTTATGAGTCTGTGATGCGACGCGATTACCCAGTCGTGTTTGGCACTTTGTACTTATTCACCTTGATTGGTTTATTCACTAAGTTAATTTCGGACCTTTGCTACGTCTACATTGATCCACGGATTCAGTTTGGCGCAGGAGGAGGGTCGTGAGTCACTGGCAACGCTTCAAACGAAATCGCACCGGCTATATCAGCCTGTGGATTTTTATGGTGCTATTTGGAATCAGTATGTGCGCTGATTTCATCGCTAATGACAAGCCATTGATTGTTCGTTATGACGGACACTTTTATTTCCCAATTGTGCGCAATCAACCTGAAACGGTTTTTGGTGGAGACTTTGCTACACCTACTGATTTTTTAGATCCTGACATTCATCACAACATTACGAGCGATGGTAATTGGGCAATCTATCCGCTAATTCCTTATAGCTATGAAACCCTCAATTACTTTTCACGCGTTCCCAACCCCGCGCCACCATCAGCCGAAAATTGGTTTGGAACCGACGATCGTGGGCGCGATGTTCTGTCACGCTTGATCTACGGCTTTCGGTTATCGATTCTGTTTGGTCTTGCACTCACGATTGTGGGTGTTGGCGTGGGTATCATCACTGGCTCGCTTATGGGCTTCTTTGGCGGCAAGTTTGACTTGATCTCGCAACGTCTCATTGAGATCTGGGGCTCCATGCCAGAGCTGTATTTACTAATTATCTTTGCCTCGATCTTCAATCCCAGCGTTTTACTGTTGATTGTGCTGCTAGCTGCTTTTGGTTGGATGGGCTTATCCGATTATGTGCGAGCCGAGTTTTATCGTAATCGTGCGCTCGAATATGTGCGGGCTGCTAAAGCCCTAGGTCTGACCAACTTCCAAATTATGTTGCGTCATATTCTTCCAAATAGTTTGACGCCCGTCATCACCTTTCTGCCATTTCGGATGAGCGCTGCTATTTTGTCCCTGACAAGTTTAGATTTCTTGGGCTTAGGTGTACCACCAGGAACCCCCAGTCTGGGCGAGTTGCTCTCGCAGGGTAAAGGTAATTTGGATGCCTGGTGGATTTCGCTTTCTACTTTTGTGGTGTTAGTGGCAACATTGCTTCTGCTGACTTTCATGGGGGAGGCGCTACGCAATGCTTTTGATTCTCGTCAATCAGGATCAATGAGTGGGGCGCGCTCATGAACACTTTATTGCGCTACGAAGATCTGAGTATTTCATTTGGCTCAGGCCGTCGTGAAAAGTTTGCTGTCAGCCACCTTGATCTAGAGATTGGGGTCGGCGAACGAGTGGCTTTAGTGGGTGAGTCTGGCTCTGGAAAAACTTTATCAGCGCTCGCCCCATTAAGGCTCGAGCCTGAGGGTGCCAAGATGACAGGCAAAATTTGGTGGAGTGGTCAGGAAGATGCGCGGCAACAGAGTGCGACCAAACCAGTCGATTTATTGTCATTGCCTATTGAACAGATTCGCAGGATACGCGGACGTGAAATTGCCATGGTGTTTCAGGAACCAATGACGGCTCTGAATCCTTTATTCACCGTTGGCAACCAAATTGTTGAAGCAGTCCAGATCTATGAGCCTCTGATTTCCAAGGCAGATTGTTTCGCAGCAGCTGTCGATCTCTTGCGTAAGACTGGTATTCCCGAACCAGAAAAACGTTTTTATTCTTACCCTCATCAGCTATCCGGCGGGCAAAGACAGCGTGCAATGATTGCCATGGTCTTGGCCTGCAAGCCCCGTCTGTTGATTGCAGATGAGCCCACGACTGCATTGGACGTGAGTTTGCGTTTGCAGATTCTCGATTTACTCAAAGCGCTTCAGGAAGAATCTAAAGATCATGGCGGTATGGGTATTTTGTTGATTACGCATGACCTGAATTTGGTCAAACATTTCGCCCATCGCGTAGCAGTGTTAAATCAAGGTAACTTAGTTGAGGTTGGGGCGACCAAGCAAGTCTTTGAGCACCCAGAAAATCCATATACCCAAACTTTAGTGAATAGTGAGCCAGTGCGCGATCTCGCCCCGGTGATGCCGCTTGCCCCAGTCTTACTGCAAACCGATAATTTATCCGTCTCGTACCCGAGTTTGGATGCGGAGTCATGGTTTAAGAAAGCGCCTCGGCATTCGGTATTAAAGAAAATTGGTTTTGGCTTGAAGCAAGGTCAGACCATTGGGGTGATCGGTGAGTCAGGCTCTGGTAAAACTACTTTAGGGATGGCAATCCTGGGACTCTTGAGTGACTCTGCTGCAGAGGTGACTGGTTCAGTCGACGTGCTCGGACAGGATTGGCAAACACTCACCTCCGCTGAGCGAAGAAAATTACGTGCAAGCTTGCAGGTGATTTTTCAGGATCCTTTTGGTTCTCTCTCACCGCGCATGACAGTGATGCAAATTATTGTTGAGGGATTGGATATTCATTTTCCAAAGCTGAGTAGTGCCGAGAGGGAGCAAAGGGTATTGGATATCTTGCGCGAGGTTGGCATTGATCGTTCCGCCTTAAGCCGCTATCCCCATGAATTTTCTGGGGGACAACGGCAGCGGATCGCGATTGCACGGGCACTTATTTTGCGACCCCAGATCCTTGTTCTGGATGAGCCGACTTCCGCTTTGGATGTCTCGATTCAGAAGCAAGTATTGGCTTTACTCACTGAACTGCAGAAAAAATACAATTTGGCCTACCTGATGATTAGCCATGATTTAGCTGTCATTCGAGCGATGTCTCATGAAATCATGGTGCTCAAGGGGGGCAAAATGGTTGAGTTTGGCGAGACTGAAACCCTGATTAAGCACCCCAAGCAGAGCTATACCAAAGAGCTATTCGAGGCCGCTGAAATCACCTAGCCGCCCCCATTAAATGGGCTAAATTGGTGCATTTTTTTCATAATTATCAAAAAAACTGTTTGTAAACAATGGGTTATTGACAGGCTTTGGTCTTGGTGTCGTCAAGCTTCTTTGTTACACTCGCCTGATGTCTCTTAAAAAAGCACCTCTTCAGCCCCACTCCAGCATCTTGATGTCTTTGGGGTTTGCAGTGTTTCTTGCCTGCGCTGGATTTGCGCATGCTGAAGAAGTTAGTGATGCTCCAAAAGAAAGTATGTTTCAGGCTGGGAAATCCTACTTCTCTCGCGCATCGGATCGTTTAGTGGATTCCATCTCTGAAAAATCTGAGTCCCTAATTAATCAAGCCATGGCAGTCATCGGTGTGCGTTATCGCTGGAACGCTGAATTGCCGCAATCCGGTTTAGACGGCAGTAGTTTTGTGGCTTATGTTTTCAAAGATAAGTTGGGATTTTTACTTCCCAATAAGTCAACCCAAATGAGTCGGGTTGGTAAGCCGATTAATCGTGATGATCTTCAGCCTGGCGACTTAGTATTTTTTAATACGATGCGTTTGACCTTCTCGCACGTCGGTATTTATGTTGGTGATAATAAATTTATTCATTCACCTTCCAAAGGTGCGAGTGTTCGTGTGGACGATTTAGGCAGTGTGTATTGGGATCGTCGCTTTGATGGGGCTCGTCGCCTAGACGGTTCTGATTCTTTGGATGACTCTGAGCGTCGTGAACTACTCAATCAAGTAAACAATATCAAACGCAAACCTCAAAGTCTGTAGTGCAATCTCCAGTAATTACAGCTTAAGCTTTTCTTTAATGAGGGCCATTTGCTCTTGCGTGGCAACCTCTCCAGCCAAGATGGCTGCATTTCTGGATTTAAAGTCACTGCCGCTCATTTGCTTGAGTTGGGGCTGTATTGCAATGTCGGCACTTTTTAATTCATATTGATTGATGCTGTTCTGCATGATTGAAATCGTTTGTTGCAAAACCCCAAAGGTGCCACTGGCATCTTGATGCAATGGCTCGGAGGAGATGTTGACAGCGATCACCACAGTAGCGCCCATCTGTCTGGCGTAACTCACAGGTACAGGGGCTACCAAACCACCATCCACATATTCTTTACCGTTAATGGTGGCTGGTTGGAAAACTCCTGGCACGCTGCACGATGCACGAACGGCTAAACCAGTGTTACCCGAACGAAAGAGCACGCCCTTGCCGGTTTGTAATTCAGTAGCAACCACGCCAAGGGGTAGATTCATTTGTTCAATGGTTTTGTTACGCACTTCACGATTGACCATCGCCTGCAACGCTTCACCTTTAATCAAACCGCCAAAGCGTCCAGCGAAAGGCAGTCCCCAATCGGCGATAGTGGCTTCATCTAAATTCAGGGCTAGGCGATTGAGATCATTCCCAGTCGCACCGGAGGCGAGTAGGGCGGCAATCACACTCCCGGCACTGCTTCCTACTACCAAATCAGGTCGGATACCTTGCGCTTCTAGAGCCTTAATTACCCCAATATGGGCAAAACCCCTTGCTGCACCTGCACCTAGTACTAAACCTAATACAGGCTTGCGAGGCGCCAAAAGGCTACAGGCTTCAAGGCTCAAACCGCCAGCCAGCGCCAGTCCCCACCCTAAAAACCGGCGACGGGGAGTGAGGTGGGTAAATTGGGGGGAAGTGTCATGCATATGGCTATTGTATTGAGCCTACCTTATAATGACCTGACTGCTGAAAAAGGATACCTAAAATACTCTTTAGCAGCCCCGGCGTCTCTTCTCATGAGAAATCCACAGATTGACTGCCTGTTATACCGAGAGAACATCTCAAGCCCATTACTGAAATACTTTTTAAGCCTACTCAGGTTTTGCCTGGTAGCCCGACTTTATGGATGATCACAATAAACGCGTAATCGAAACTGCTCTCTTGTGCGCGCAAGAGCCATTGAGTGTTGCTGATCTTACGCGCCTGTTTGTAGAAGATGTTTCCACTACTGAGATTAAATCGGTTTTGGATACCCTTCAAACCGAATGGCAAGATAAAGGGATGGAGTTGGTGCATATCGCCACTGGCTGGCGCTTTCAGAGTCGCTTGTCGATGCGTGAGTATTTAGATCGCTTGACGCCTGAGAAGCCACCCAAATATTCTCGTGCGGTAATGGAAACATTAGCCATCATTGCTTATCGTCAACCCGTAACCCGAGGTGAGATTGAAGAGATTCGTGGCGTTGCTGTGAGTAGTAACGTGATGAAGCAGTTAGAAGACCGTGGTTGGGTTGAAGTGATTGGTCATAAAGAAACCATTGGTCGCCCCGGCTTGTATGCCACAACTAAACAGTTCTTAGACGATCTGAGCTTAACCAATTTACAAAGTCTACCAATGTTGGAAGACGTAGCACCAGCAGCTGAAGAGGTAGGTCAGGCGGTGATTGATTTCAATGTCGATAGCGCTACTGAAACGATTGCTGAAATTGTGACAGAAGAAACCACGATTGAAATGGTGGATGAGATCACCATCGAAATAACCGAAGAAAGCGATCCGTCAGACAATCCTGACGAGCAAAAATAATTATTAATGACTAGCTCTAACGAAAACGATTCATCACCAGTAGTGCATTCTTCTCAGTCTGAAGCAGCCCCATCCCCAGCGGAAGGTGCGTCTGCCGAAGCACATGAGGGTGGAGAGCGTCGTCCGCGCAGACCTGGTAAGCACCCTTTTAATAAGAAGCGTCCCTTTAATAAAGATAAGCCCCGCAGAGAAGGTGGCGATTCCAGAGGGCCTCGTGAAGGCGGTGGTCAGCTTGCTAAATTAGCTCCCAATCCCGCTGAGAGCGAAGCCTTATTTGCTTCAGTGGTTTCGGGCGAGTTTGATGCTGCTCTCGATGCCCCAGAAGTTGTCGAAGCAAAAAATCCTGACGGTATTAATGAGAATGAGATCTCGCATCAGACTGGTGCTGAGCGTCGTGCGCAACGTGTTCGCCATGATGAAGATGCGGATGCTCCTACAGAAGAAGAAATGAGTAGTTTGCAATTTGCAAACGTCGATGAATTGCCATTAAGTTTGCGTGACGAGGTCTGGTCTGATCTAGATGGCCTCGATGACGAAGCTGATGATGAAGATACCGTCAAGCTACATAAAGTTTTAGCCGATGTCGGTATGGGCTCACGCCGTGACATGGAAGATCTGATTATTCAGGGGCGGGTGTCAGTCAATGGTTTGCCCGCGCATATCGGTCAACGCATTGGACCTACTGATCAAGTACGCATCAATGGTAAACAAGTCCATCGCAAAATTCAGACCAAGCCACCGCGTGTGATTTTGTATCACAAGCCCTCTGGCGAAATCGTGAGTCAATCTGATCCCGAAGGACGTCCAACCGTATTTGATCGCTTACCTAAGCCACGTCAAGGTCGCTGGATTGCAGTCGGTCGCTTGGACTTCAATACTGAAGGCTTATTGCTCTTTACCACCTCTGGTGAACTAGCCAATCGTTTAATGCATCCTCGCTACGGTATCGAGCGGGAATACGCTGTGCGGATTTTGGGTGAGCTCGGTCAAGAGTCGATGGCGCAATTAAAGAGTGGAATTCAGCTTGATGATGGTCAGGCTCGCTTCTTGCGCTTAACAATGGGTGGTGGTGACGGCGCCAATCGTTGGTATCACGTTGCTTTGACTGAAGGCCGAAACCGTGAAGTGCGTCGGATGTTTGAAGCAGTTGGACATACCGTATCCCGTTTGCTCAGAACTCGCTACGGCATGTTCTTATTACCACCCAGATTAAGACGCGGTAAATGGGAAGAGGTCCCTGCTGAGGGTGTTGCAGCACTGATGCGCTCCGCTGGTTTAAAGGTTCCCCAAGCACAAGATAAAAATCGTAGCCCCAATGGAAATGGCAATGGCCATCATCGGAATGCGCAAGCGGGTGGCGATCACCAACCTGATCCAATGCAAACTTCAGTTTCGTATTGGGGTTCGCGCGACGCCTTGACATTGGCCAGTGGCCATCATGGTTTAACGCATCAAGGCAAGAATGGTCAACCGAGTGGTGGCGGCGAAGGTCGTGGTCCCTTCCGTGGCAGAACGCAGGGCGGAAGACCTGGTCAAGGCGGTCAGGGTCAAAATCGTAACAAGGCTAAAAAAGTCCATCATGGGCAGTCTGCGTTTGTGACCGGTAATCCTCAAAGTCCTGGAAATGGGCCCAAACGCAGCGCCCCTAAGGGTCGTAAGCCCTTTAACAAAGGCCCCAGAAAACCCCGTAATCCGAGCGAAAGCTTCTGATTTCTATCGGTTTTCTGTTAATTCGGCTATAATTTTGTTCTGACAGCGGATGACCGTTGTTTTTAGTTGGACCTAAGCAGTACGTATTTCCCGGCTGATGTTGCGATCAACGTAAGCCGGCCTGTTCTGAATTCGAGAATATGGGCTTTGAAGCCCATTTTTTTTTGCCGATTCGGTATGAAGGAGTGATGTGAGAGATCAGCAGATTATTTCTGCAGAGTTGCAAAACCTAGGTTACGCGCTAGTCGATATCGAGCGCGAAGCCGGTGGATTGCTACGCGTCACAATTGAAAACCCGGATTACGAACGTTTGATTACGGTCGAGGATTGCGAAAAGGTCAGTCATCAACTGAGCTACACCTTGCCAGTTGAAAACATTCCTTATGAGCGTTTGGAGATTTCCTCTCCAGGTCTTGATCGTCCCGTGAAGTCGGCTGAAGATTTTGTTCGCTTTGCTGGCATGGAAGTGGATTTGAAGTTACGTGTTGCCGTAGGTAGTCGTAAGAATTTTCGTGGTGTGTTGCAAGGTTTGCTGAGTGGCGATATTCATTCGCCTGATGCCAAATTTGGTTTGATGTTTGAAGGCACCGATGGTGCTGAGTCGCAATTGGAGTTTTCATTAGCCGAGGTCGATAAGACCCGGTTGGTCCCTGTAATTGATTTCAAAGGAAGAAAGTCATGAGCCGAGAAGTTCTCATGTTGGCAGACGCCCTAGCGCGTGAAAAGAATGTTGATCAAGCTATTGTGTTCGAGGCGCTAGAAATGGCGTTGGCTTCGGCCACTAAGAAGCGCTATCCAAACGAGGATGTGGATATTCGTGTTTCCATCGACCGTGAGTCTGGTGAATACGAAACCTTCCGTCGTTGGTTGGTTGTTCCTAATGAAGCTGGTCTACAAGAGCCGGATAAAGAAATTCTGCAATTCGAAGCTCAAGAGCAGCTGGCCGATATGGAAGTCGGCGATTACATCGAAGAGCAAATTGAATCCTTGGCGTTCGGACGCATCGGCGCACAAGCCGCTAAGCAAGTGATCTTGCAGCGTATTCGTGACGCTGAGCGCGAGCAGATTCTGAACGATTACCTAGAGCGTGGCGAAAAAGTCATGACCGGTACCGTCAAGCGTGCAGACAAAAATGGCTTGATCATTGAATCTGGCCGAGTAGAAGCATTGCTACGTCGGGATCAAATGATTCCTAAGGAGAACCTCCGTTCTGGTGACCGGGTTCGTGCTTACATCCTCAAAGTGGATCGCGAAGCGCGTGGTCCACAGATCGAGTTATCCCGTACTTGCCCTGATTTCTTGATCAAGTTGTTTGAGAACGAAGTTCCTGAGATGGAGCAAGGCTTATTAGAGATTAAGGGCGCCGCTCGTGATCCTGGTATCCGCGCGAAGATTGCCGTTGTTACCTATGACAAGCGGATCGATCCCATCGGTACTTGCGTTGGTGTACGCGGTACTCGCGTCACTGCCGTTCGTAATGAAGTGGCTGGTGAGGCAGTTGATATCGTGTTGTGGTCAGAAGATCCGGCACAGTTTGTGATTGGTGCCTTAGCACCAGCTCAAGTCTCCTCTATCGTGGTTGATGAAGAGCGTCACGCTATGGACGTGGTAGTTGATGAAGAGAACTTGGCAATTGCAATTGGCCGCAGCGGACAGAACGTGCGTTTGGCTAGTGATTTGACGGGTTGGCAAATCAACATCATGACTCCAGAAGAGTCTGCTGAGAAAACAGAAAAAGAAGCTTCTTCAGTTCGTCAATTGTTTATGGACAAATTAGACGTTGACCAAGAAGTAGCCGATATTTTGATTGAGGAAGGCTTTAATACTTTGGAAGAGGTTGCTTATGTTCCTCTTTCTGAGATGTTGGAAATCGACTCATTCGATGAAGATACTGTGAACGAGTTACGTACTCGTGCCCGTGACTCTTTATTGACTATGGAGTTGGCTAAAGAAGAGCGTATTGGTGAAGTTTCCCAAGACTTGCGTTCTTTGGACGGCATGACTACTGAGTTGATTGCGAAGCTTGCTGACAATCAAGTACATACCCGTGACGACCTTGCTGAATTAGCTGTTGATGAGCTGGTTGAGGCGACACAAATTGACGAAGAAACTGCGAAAGCGCTCATCATGAAAGCGCGTGAACATTGGTTTACTTCATAAGAGGAAGCAGTGAATGGCAACAACAGTAAAAGTACTCGCTAAGGAACTAAAACGGACCTCGACTGACCTTTTGGAACAACTAAAGGCAGCCGGGATCGATAAGGGTTCTGAAGACGACAGCATTACCGAGAAGGACAAAAAAACCCTGCTTGAGCATTTGCAAAAAGAGCATGGTAATGCCGATACTGGGGCTCGTAAAAAGATTACCCTGATTAAGCGCGAGAACTCTGAAATTCGTCAGGCAGATTCTGCGGGACGAACTCGTACTGTTCAAGTTGAAGTACGTAAAAAGCGTGTGCTGGTTAAAGGTGGTGAAGCCGCTGCTGCTCCTGAGGTAGAGGAGGCAAAGCCTGCTAAAGCAACTGCAGCCGCAGCTTCCAAGTCAATCCTGTCAGAGGCAGAATTAGAAAAACGCGCTGCTGAAGCAACTCGTCAAGCCGAACTCCTGGCTCGCCAAGAGGCGGAGATGAATGCAGCGGAAGAGGCACGTCAGAAGGAAGCAGCCTCTCTTGAATCCGTACCCAAAACTGATGATGAAGCCGCTGTTGAAAAGAAGCGTACGACTGAGAAAGCTGCAAAAGATTTAGCTGCTACTAAAGAAAAAGAACTTGCAGAAATTCGGGTGCGTCGTGCTGCTGCTGAAGCCGAGGCATTAGCGATTCGCGACATGATGAGTGCTCCCGCGCGAGTACTCAAAGCGCCAAGCGAAACGGCTGCCGAAGAAGCTAAAAAAGGAACACTCCATAAGCCCGCTAAAGTTGAAGGTGCTGACGATAAGAAAAAAGCTGTCAAGGTGGGGGGTAAGACCATTAAGTCCTCAGAGACTTCATCCACATGGCAAGAAGAGGGCGCAAAGCGTCCTGGCGGTCTAAAGACCCGTGGCGATACTTCAGGTGGTGTCGGTGGTTGGCGCTCAGGTGGTGGTCGCAAGAAACAACGTCAAATTGCTGAAGCGAACGTCGATACCAATTTCCAAGTTCCTACTGAGCCTGTCGTTCGTGACGTGCATGTTCCTGAAACCATCACCGTCGCTGAATTAGCGCACGCAATGGCTGTCAAGAGTGCTGAAGTGATTAAGCTGTTGATGGGTATGGGCCAAATGGTCACCATCAATCAAGTGCTGGATCAAGATACAGCAATGATCATCGTTGAAGAAATGGGTCATACCGCCCATGCTGCAAAGCTCGATGATCCTGATTTAGATATCGGCGCTGAACCTCATGATGCCGAGTTGTTACCACGTCCCCCAGTTGTTACTGTGATGGGACACGTTGACCACGGTAAAACATCCTTGCTGGACAAGATTCGTTTAGCAAAAGTGGCCTCTGGTGAAGCGGGTGGTATTACTCAACACATTGGCGCTTACCATGTGGAAACCCCACGCGGCATGATTACATTCTTAGATACTCCAGGTCACGAAGCCTTTACGGCAATGCGTGCCCGCGGTGCCAAAGCAACTGACATTGTGATTCTGGTAGTGGCTGCTGATGATGGTGTGATGCCTCAGACTAAAGAAGCGATTCACCATGCCATCGCTGCCGGTGTCCCCATTGTTGTGGCGATTAATAAGATTGATAAACCTGAAGCTAACCCAGAGCGTGTCAAAACCGAATTGGTTGCTGAGCAGGTTGTGCCTGAAGAGTACGGCGGTGATGTGCCGTTTATTCCGGTATCGGCAAAAACCGGTGTTGGTATCGATGAGCTTTTAGAGAATGTCCTTCTCCAAGCAGAAGTACTAGAACTCAAAGCTCCTAAAGATGCCCCAGCTCAAGGCTTAGTCATTGAAGCTCGCCTGGATAAAGGTAAGGGGCCTGTTGCTACCATTTTGGTTCAGTCAGGCACCCTCAAGCGTGGCGATATGCTTTTGGCAGGCTCCAGTTTTGGTCGCGTACGTGCGATGTTGGATGAAAACGGCAAACCTTGTAACGAGGCTGGCCCATCCATTCCGGTGGAGATCCAAGGTTTGTCCGAAGTGCCAGCAGCTGGCGAGTCTGTACAAGTAGTGCCTGATGAGCGCAAAGCTCGTGAGATTGCACTCTTCCGTCAAGGTAAGTTCCGTGATGTGAAGTTGGCTAAACAGCAAGCTGTCAAACTCGAAACCATGATGGAAAACATGGAAGAGGGTGCTATTGAAGCGAAACTCTTGCCTTTGATCATCAAGGCTGACGTACAAGGCTCACAAGAAGCACTCTCACAGTCCTTACAGAAGCTCTCTACTCCTGAGGTGAAGGTTCAAATCGTTCATGCTGGCGTGGGTGGTATTACAGAAACTGATGTGAACTTGGCTGTAGCCTCAAAGGCAGTAATTATTGGCTTTAACTCCCGTGCAGATGCTGCGGCTCGTAAGTTGGCAGAGAACAATGGTGTAGATATTCGTTATCACAACATCATTTATGACGCGGTTGATGAAGTCAAGGCAGCCTTGAGCGGCATGTTGACACCCGATAAGAAAGAAGAGATTACTGGTATGGTGGAGATTCGCCAGGTCTTCTTGGTATCTAAAGTTGGCGCAATCGCCGGTTGCTTGGTCTTGGATGGCGTGGTGAAGCGTAATTCTAGTGTTCGTCTTCTGCGCGACAACGTTGTCGTTTGGTCTGGTGAGTTGGATTCGCTCAAGCGCTTCAAGGATGATGCTAAAGAAGTCCGTGCCGGTGTTGAGTGTGGCTTGTCATTAAGGGGCTACAACGACATTAAGGAAGGTGATCAGCTTGAGGTATTCGAAGTGACTGAAGTTGCTCGAAGCCTGTAAGTAAATCACCAAGCCTTTATGCATAAAGCTAGCCCCCATCGTAACCAGCGTCTTGCTGATCAAATTCAGCGCGATCTGGCTGAGCTGATTCCAAGAGAGTTACGCAATCCGAGTCTAGGTTTAATTACCTTGCAAAGTATTGAGCTCTCCCCTGATTTGGCTCACGCTAAAGTTTTCTTCACCGTCTTAGGTGCTGAGCCTGATCACGTCTTGCAAGCTTTACAAGAAAAAGCAGGCTATTTACATTCTTTACTATTTAAGCGTTTGCATATCCATACCGTACCCACTTTGCATTTCCATTACGATAATTCTGTTGAGCACGGTATCGAGATGTCTAAACTGATTGATCAAGCGGTCGATAGTGATCATCGGGACGAAAACAAGTAATCCCATGTCAGTACGAATCGATGGAGTCGTGTTACTAGACAAGCCCGCTGGAATGAGTTCGCAAGGGGCGGTAACCGCCGTCAAGCGCGCCTTCAATGCCGATAAAGCCGGCCATACCGGTACTCTCGATCCGATGGCTACCGGTTTATTGCCGATCTGTCTAGGCGAAGCTACTAAGTACTCCCAAGATTTGCTTGACGCTGACAAGACCTATATTGCGAAAATTCAATTTGGCAGCAGAACCGATACTGGCGATGCTGAAGGCCAAGTAGTAGAAACCTTTGAACTACCCCAGTTTGCAGATCCAACAGCAATGCAAAAAGCGCTGGACCAGGTGATTAGCCAATTTACTGGCGCCATTAAACAAGTGCCACCAATGTATTCTGCACTCAAGCGTGACGGTAAACCTTTATATGAATACGCTCGTGCTGGTGTAGAGCTCGAGCGAACACCTAGAGAAATCATTATTCATCGTATTCGTTGGACCGATATTGAGTGGCCGCAAGCTACTTTGGAAGTGAGTTGCAGTAAAGGTACTTATATCCGTGTTCTTGCTGAAGATATTGGGACGGCACTCAACTGTGGTGCGCATTTGATTGGTTTGCGTCGTACCGAAGTAGGGCATCTCAATCTTGAGCAATCCTTTACCTTGGAGTCAATCCAAAAAAGCCTACAAGAGAGCTCGACTTATATTCTCCCAGTGGACGCCTTATTGCAAACCTTACCTCACTTAACGGTAGATGAGCAGCAGGCAAAACGTTTAGAGATGGGGCAAAGAGTCCCGCTGAACCTGCCTTCGATTGAAGCCTTGGTGCGTATTTATCGCGCTACT
>Ga0364866_10420_pt1 | contig 27045 bp, 27 predicted proteins | sample ExccelAu500001D3_3_FD_206913 | JGI IMG/M metagenome (GOLD analysis project Ga0364866, IMG submission 206913) | Enriched cells from Trout Bog Lake Hypolimnion, Wisconsin, USA - BchlTB.Aug13.5000.01.D3 | ecosystem: Environmental > Aquatic > Freshwater > Lake > Hypolimnion/Profundal zone | place... | reverse complement strand
TCTCCGCCGCGTTTTCCCTGACGAATTACAGCGGCACCCGTTTGGACGTGCAGGTGGATCGCGAGGTGAGATTATTGTCCGCCGCCAGCGCCTGGAAAAAACTTGGCGTGAAACCCGCGCCAGGTGTTAAGCTGGTTGCCTACGAAAGCAATAGCCGGATCCGCAATGCCGGGAAAGAACCGTGGCGGAAGGAAACCGGGCTGCTTTCAATCTGGATTCTTGGACAGTTCAATCCCTCTCCCACGACGACGATTGTGGTGCCAATCAAGCCCGGACCGGAATCGGAATTGGGGGTGAAGGTCACGTCGGATTACTTCGGCACTGTGCCCTCGGAGCGGCTCGTGGTGCGGGATGATGGGGTGTTTTTCAGCGCGGACGGCCAGTTTCGCAGCAAGATTGGGGTGAATCCCCGGCGCAGCAAAGGCGTGCTGGGCAGCTACGACGCCGCCAACAAAATATTGACGATTGTGCAATTCACGCAACCCGAAGGCGTCACCGATTACGTCAACTCGCAATGGAAACTGCAGGATCATCCTTATGCCGGCGACGTTGCCAACAGTTACAATGACGGCCCGCCCGCGCCCGGCGCGAAACCGCTCGGACCATTCTATGAGATGGAATCGTCGTCCTCCGCCGCCGCGCTTGCGCCCGGCAAAAGCCTCACGCACATCCACCGCACGATGCATTTGAGTGGATCAGTGAAAGATCTTGATACCGTGGCCCGCGCAACGCTGGGTGTTTCCCTGGCGGCGATTCAAAATGCGTTGAAGCACTGAGCCTCGCGACGATCGCCACAGGCCTTTTGAGTTCATCAATGAAAACGGTTTGCGTTCTCGCTTTTTTGCTCGGAGCCATGTCCCTGGCATTTGCGCAAACCAAGCTCACCGCGCGCCAGGAGCAGATTTTGGCCGCCGCCGCCAATGATCTTGCGCCACGCTTCAATGGCGCCAAAGTCATCGGCATCCATCCAAACACGCCCTTGCTCTTCCGCCTCGCCGTCAGTGGAGGCCGGCCCATGCAGTTTTCGGCAGACTCGCTGCCCGCTGGCCTTGATCTTGATTCCCGCACCGGCATCCTCACCGGCACGCTGAAAAAGGCAGGCAAGCTTGCCTTCACAGCGACAGCGGCGAATGCTGGCGGCAAGGTTTCCGCGGAGTTCCAAATTGTCTGTGGCGATCCTCTCGCGCTCACGCCGCCAATGGGCTGGAACAGCTACGACGCCTTTGGCGATAACGTGGTGGAATCCGAGGTGCGGGTGAACGCCCGTTGGCTGGCGGATAAAATGCAGCCTTTCGGCTGGGACACCTTGGTGGTGGATTACCGCTGGTATGATCCGGGTGCGCACAACAACGATCCAAACGGTCGCGCCAATGCGCCGCTGGTTACGGATCAATTCGGCCGGTTGATGCCGGCAACCAACCGCTTTCCGTCCGCCACGGTTGACACGGGTTTCCAACCACTGGCTGACACCATGCACGCGCTCGGTTTGAAATTCGGCATCCACATGATGCGTGGCATCCCGCGCAACTCGGTCAAGATGAACCTGCCGATTGAAGGCTCGAATTTTACCGCCGCTGAAGCAGCCAATACCAACGACACGTGCAGTTGGTGTCCTGACATGTTTGGCGTGCGTAACCACGCCGCCGGGCAGGCATGGTATGACTCCTGCGCGCGGCTGTGGGCGGCTTGGGGTGTGGACTTCATCAAGGTGGATGATTTGTCCTGTTCGTATCAAACGGCGGAAGTGGAAATGATGCGACGCGCGCTGGATCGTTGCGGGCGCAGCATTGTGTTCAGCACATCTCCTGGCGAAACCCCCGTTGAGCAAGCCGCGCATGTGATGGCGCACGCCAATCTCTGGCGGGTTTCCGAGGATTTCTGGGACAACTGGAAGTCGCTCAAACACGCGTTCCTACTCGCCGCGCGCTGGCAGCCTTTCGTGGGGCCGGGTCACTGGCCGGACGCGGACATGCTGCCCGTCGGACATCTATCCTTGAATCATCGCTCCATCGGCGACGATCGCTTCACTGCCTTGACGCGTGACGAGCAACTCACCCTGCTCTCGCTCTGGTGTCTCTTGCCTTCTCCGCTGATGGTGGGTGCCAACTTGCCGGACAACGATGCTTGGACGCTGGCCTTGCTCACGAATCCGGAAGTGCTCGCAGTTAATCAAGATGCGCTCGGAGCCGCCGCGAGGCAGATTGCGGCAACGAATGACCTTGAGATCTGGGTCAAGCCGCTGCGCGACGGCTCTCGTGCCGTGGGCGTTTTTAATCGAGGCCGGTTCGCGGATTTTGAGGAGGCTAAGGCGATTTTCAAAAGTCCGCTAGTCACCCGGGACACCCCGGGAAACGCTGTGGACATTAATCTCGATATTGCCGTCGCGAAAAAGCTTTGGCTGGTGGTGGACGACGGTGGCGATGGCAATGGCTATGATCATGCCGATTGGTTAAACCCTCGGCTTTCCGGTCCAGATGAGGAAACCAACCTTACCCATATCAAATGGCGTTCCGCGACGGCCGGGTGGAATGCAGTGAATCTAAATCGCAGCGTTGCCGGAGGTCCGTTGAATGTGGCTGGGCAAGATTACGCCGATGGAATCGGAACGCACGCCACTTCGCTCATCGAATACGACTTGCCTCCCGGATATGCGCGTTTCACAACCCGGGCCGGATTGGACCGCAGCGGTGTGTTGCCGTCAACGGTAGGCGCCACCGTACACTTTATGGTTTTCACGCGCAACCCGCAGGTGGCGACGACCGCCGTGAAAGTCAGTCTCGATTGGCAACAACTCGGACTTCCTGGCCGGCACCGGGTTCGCGATCTCTGGCTGCGCCAAGACCTGGGTTGGTTGAACAAACTCAGCGCCACGATCCCGCCTCATGGTTGTCTCCTGCTGAAGGTGGATTGAAACCAATATGAACCGGGCAAACAACTTTTCGCGCATCGCGCTGGTGAAGGACCTTTTCCGGCTTGGAGCCAGGCTGATGCTGGGTTTGAGTCTGTTCATTTTGCCCGAAGTGTTCGCACAATCGGTGCGATGGATTGTCAGCACGGATTCCGCCCGGTGGGTGGAAACCAATTCACCCGCACTGACCCCCATCCGCGACGATGCGCCCTATGATTTGGTCATTCAGCCGGACCAGCCACAGCAAACCATTGACGGCTGGGGCGGTTGCTTCAATGAATTGGGGTGGGAAGCGTTGCAGATTCTCACTCCCGGACAGCGCGACACGGTCTTGCAGACCATTTTTAACCCGCAGAACGGGTTGAATTTCACCCTCTGCCGGATGCCAATCGGGGCCAGTGATTATGCGACGAATTGGTATTCACTGGACGAGACGCCGGGCGATTTTGAGTTGAGCCATTTCAGTCTGGACCGGGATCGGACAATCCTGATTCCTTACATCAAGGCGGCGATGCAATTTCAGCCGGACCTGAAAATCTGGGGTTCGCCCTGGAGCCCGCCCGCCTGGATGAAGGTAAACCACCATTATGGCGCGGGCGGCACGAACCAGTTGATCCAGCAGAAAAATTATCTGTCCGCCTATGCTCGCTACTTTTCAAAATATGTGAACACTTATCGGGCGGAAGGCGTCCCGGTGGTTGCCGTAGCCGTTCAGAATGAACCGTTTTTTGGCCCCGGCTATCCGAGCTGTCAATGGACGCCGGAAGAAATCCGGGATTTTATCCGCGACGATCTCGGCCCGGTCTTTCAACGTGAAAAAACCGGCGCACAAATCTGGCTGGCCACCTTCAACAACAACAATATCCGGAACTACGACACGATCTTGTCGGATACCCGGGCCAGCGCCCAGGTCTCCGCCGTCGGCGTGCAATGGGCCGGCAAGGACGCACTGCCGGCGCTCACTGCCAGGTATCCGCACCTGGAAAAAATTCAGACCGAAAGCGAGTGCGGCTACGGCTCGTTCGACTGGCAGGCGGCGGAATATACGTTCAGTCTGATGAGGTTTTACCTCAACCACGGCGTGAATGTTTACACATATTGGAACATGATTCTGGACGAGACCGGGAAAAGCACCTGGGGTTGGAAACAGAATGCCTTGATCACCATCAACCAGACTTCCGGGAGAGTGACCTGGACGCCGGAGTTTTATCTGTTCAAACATGTCACGCATTTTGTGCCTAAAGGCTCGGTGAAACTGGAAAGTTTTGGCTGTTTCGACGACGCGGTCGCCTTCCGTGATCCGGCGGGCCGGGTGGTGCTGGTCGTGGTAAATAATCAGTGGGGTCCAAAAAATCTGTCCATCCAAGTTGGGGACCATGGTTTCGATGTGCCATTGCCGCCAAAATCATTCAGTACGTTCGTCTTCCCAAAGTTCTGACTTTGGCCCTCCTGATGGGTGCCTTCAGAATACACCCGCTATGGAGCAGTTCGATTTCCAAGCTGGATTTCCAACATTGCCCGGCATCGCGTTGCGCGTTAAAATCCAAGCCATGTCTGGCTATGCAACCAAAGTTCCCGCCTGCAAGCATGCCTGCCTCCAGGTTTTGCCGGGGCTGTTGATTCTTTTGGTTTTGAGTTGCAGCAGTTGGGAAAGTCTCGCCGCCGATCCCAGTCCGGAACGGTTCACCAATCTGCAACAAGTCGTAAGGGCATTGAATTCCGCCAATCAGGTGACAGGGGATGTCCAGTTGACCGTCACGGTTTGTGCCGCCAGTAATCCGGACACCGGCATAGTGGTCGTGCGTGACGACACGGCGGCGGAGTTGCTCGATTTGGGATCGCAGCCAGAGGCCTTGACTCCCGGCGAACAAATCATTATTAGCCAAACGAATTGTCTTTTGCGCCGCCGCGACTTCGGGGTGCAAATCAGCGCAGCGCCGGTCGTGGACAATGACGGCAGTCACCGCATGTACGAGGCGCAAGGAGAGGCAAACTTGGAGGCTGGTCGGCATCCACTTACCGTCGAGTGGTTCAACGGATACAAGGAATTTGGTTTGGAAGTTGCTTGGGCGGGCCCGGATTTACCGTTGCAGCCGATGGCCGCTTCAAATCTTTGGCGCAGCTCCGGTAACAATTCCAATCTGGCACCAGGGCTGGCTGTGGAATGTTACGAGGGGGCTTGGAATAACCTGCCCGACTTCAACCTGCTCACGCCTGTCAAGACGGGGGCAGTCACCAACTTTGGCCTTGGGTTCCGCACTCGGGACGAGCGCGTGAGTCTGCGCTTTACCGGATTTTTTGATGCTCCCCGCGACGGCAGATATGTCTTTCATGTCCGTTCCGACGACGGAGCGATGTTGTTCTTGGATAAAGCCGGTCCAAAAGTTCAAAAATTGGGGATGACGGCCATGCCGGTTCCGGTGAATGAATTCATTGGTGAACCTTTCGATAAAACGAATGAGCTGGAATGGATGGTCGTGGAGGGCCGGGCGAAATTTATCACGCAAACGGGGAGAGGATTGGCGTTTCAACTGCGTTCAGGCTATGCCGCGATCACGGTCCATGTGGTGGATGCGGCGACAATTCGTCCGGCGGCGCTGGTGGATGCCCGTGTGCGGGTCGCCGGGGTTGGGCGCGGCATTTTCAATGTCGAAAGGCGGTTGGTTTTAGGTGAATTGTCCGCGGCCAGCAGACGGGACGTGGACGTGCTGGAGGCGGCCACCATGGCGACCAATGAATCCCTCTTGCTCACCACGGTCGAGCAGGTTCAGGGTTTGCGCGCGGAGGAAGCGGAACGCAAATTGCCGGTGAAAATTCGTGGCATCGTCACCTGCGCTCCAGCCAGGTATGTGGCTGGTTTGACGTTGCAGGATGGGACGCGGGGAATTTATGTGGGTCTGGATGACATTCCCTATTGGGTGGCGCCGGCAGCGTCAGAGTTTTGGGAAATCGAAGGGCACACGGGACCGGGCAATTTCGCGCCGGTGGTGATTGCGGAAAAATTAACCCAGGTCGGAAACGGACAATTGCCCGAGCCCGCGCATCCATCTTGGAATCAATTGATCAACGGCAGCATGGACGTGCAATGGGTCGAATTCCAGGCGCTCGTCACTGGGGTTCAAAGCAACTCACTGACCATGTTATTGCCCGAAGGCAGCCTCAATGTGCAAATCGGCGATGCCGACGAACGCGACCTGAGCCGGTTCAAGAACGCGGTCATTCGTATTCGTGGCACACTCTTTGCCGGTTGGAACCCCGCGACGCGTGAAGTCCGGGTGGGTGAATTGAGAATGGAAAACTCGAGCATTAGTGTGGATCGGCTGGCGCCGGCGGATTTTTCCGATGCGGTTCCCAAGAGCATCCACGACCTGTTGTTGTTCGATGCGCAAGCGGTGGCATTTCAGCGCGTCAAAATCAGCGGCCAGATCGTTCACGATGGCCCGGGGCAGATTTTCCTGCAGCAAGGAGATTCCGGTTTGCGGATTTTGCCTGCGGAAGCCTCCCCCACCAACATTCAAGCCGGCGATCTCGTGTTGGCCATCGGTTATCCGACCATCGCCGGGCCGTCACCGACTTTGCACGAAGCTTTCGTACAAAGGATTGGCCACGCGACTTTGCCCGCCCCCAAGCTCCTTGGTGAATCGGACCTCAAAAATAGTGGAATGGATTCGTTGTTGGTTCACGTGGATGGGAAGTTGAATGGCTGGCATCGCGAACGCAATGCCGTGGTGTTGGAAATGCAAGCCGGTTCGCAACCTTTTTTTGCGCGCCTCGAGCTCCAGGATAAGATGCACGCCTATCCGCGGGTGGGGAGTCGGCTGGGCTTGGTGGGGGTTTATCTGGCACAGGGTGGCGACCAGCGGACGGGAAACGGTGTCGCTGGCTTTGAGCTGTTGTTAAATTCCCCAGCCAACATTGTCGTCCTGTCGCAACCCTCTTGGTGGACACTTCAGCGCTTGTTGGGGTTGGTTGGGGTTTTGTTGTTTGCCTTGATGCTGACCAGCGCTTGGATCACCCAACTGCGGCGGCAAGTTGATCAACGCACCGCCCAACTGCACCGTGAAATACGGGATCGCGAACAAGCGGAACGATTGCGCGCCCTCGAAGCAGAACGGGCGCGCATCGCCCGCGACTTGCACGATGATCTTGGTTCCAGTCTGGCGGAAATCGCCATGCTCTCCAAGACGCGGCCTTCGCCGCGTGAGAGCGACCCCAGTGCTTCCACGGTGTTCGACCTGATCGCCGAACGGGCGCGCCGACTCATTGCCGCGTTGGATGTGATTGTCTGGGCGGTGGACCCGGAGGAGAACTCGCTGCAATCGCTGGCGGACTATTTCAACGGGTTCGTGGACGAGTATCTGTCCCACCAAGGCATCGCTTGCCGGTTCGACATTCCGGTGGAGTTTCCAGACATTACCCTTGACGGCAATTTGCGCCACGACTTGTTTCTGGCTGTCAAGGAAGCATTGCACAACATAGTGCGCCATGCGCGGGCCAGCGAGGTGCAATTCGGCATGACGCTTGCCGGCGGCATTCTGGCAATTGTGATTGCCGACAACGGCACGGGTTTTGAAACCACCGTCGAGCATGGCGGACATGGGGTGAAGAATCTCTCCAACCGCCTGGAAAAACTGGGCGGCACCTGCCGCATTGAATCGCAGACCGGTAAAGGGACCACGGTCAGATTTCAGCTTTCGCTGCCAACGCTTCCGCGAACGAATGTTAATCGTGTCTGAGGAGCTTGGATATACAACATTTTGATGATTCCATTGTTCAGGAAACCGCACTAAACTGATGCCTGAATGCATATCTATCAGCGGACACGGATCACAAGCCGGCTCCGGCAAGCGAAATATGGGAACTGATCCGACCACCGAAGTTGGCATTGTGGAGGACAACGCCACCTTGCGCCAGTGCCTGACCAGGCTGATTGACAATGCCCCCGGTCTTCATTGTGTTTGCGCCTGCTCCTCGGCTGAAGAGGCCTTGGTCAAGATTCCGCTCCATCGCCCGGATGTGGTGCTTATGGATATTCATCTGCCCGGGGAATCAGGCATCGCCTGCACCGCGCGCTTGCGCGAACTGCTGCCCAACCTGCAGGTAATCATGTTGACGGTGTACAAGGACATCAAAATGATCTTTGAGGCGCTCAAGGCAGGCGCTTGCGGTTATGTGCTCAAACGGTCGGACGAAAAGGAGATTCTCGAAGCCATCACCGAAGTGCGCTCCGGCGGCGCGCCGATGACCAGCGAAGTGGCGCGCATGCTGGTGCGATCGTTTCACCATTCGGCGGCCCCGGCAAATTCATCCGGCGCTGAAGGCCAATTGACGGAGCGCGAACTAGAAGTGCTGTCGCTGGTCGCCAAGGGGCTTTCCAACAAGGAAATTGGCGCCCGGTTGCACATCAGTGACGCAACCGTAGCCCGACACTTGGTGAATGTCTTTGGCAAACTGCACGTTCGCTGCCGGACGGAGGCTGCTGCCAAGTATCTTCAGTCAAGTCCTACCTCCCAATTCTCCAGCCGCCAGCCTGTTTCTGGAGGTTGAAATTCCTGCAATTCACAGGGACAAAATGACTTAATTTCGTGGCAATAAATCCAGAAAAGCGGAATCCAGAGTGGACCGAACTCCGCCCTCTAATCAATTCTGGTGCACGTTTTGGTGCACACGTTTCCTGATTTCAGTGGCGCTACGATCACAACGAAACGAGGGTTCGATTCCCTTCACCCGATCCATTGATTTCAAATGCTTTTACGATGCGTGCAGTAAAAGTGCAGTAAAGTGGCCCCAATTTTCACCCAGTTCCGGCGACGATTGGCTTCAGTTTCGCTGTGCCCGGTGGGCGACATGCCCCGGTTTTGGAAACGGTGAAAATCGATGACCAGCGAGATGATCCTAAAATTGAGCTCCGAATTCGGTATGGTTTAAATTATTGGACAGTACGCCATGCGTTTATGTCGGCATGACCGGGCTGACGCCGAAGGAACGTTTAGGCAGATCCTGATTTGCGCCTGCGTTATGTAGCCCTACCTCAAGCAGGAAACACACCAAAAATCAGAGAATGCCGAGCATACATATCATGGTGAACACCCCATAGACCGCATACGAACTTTGCGATTAGGATGCTATTCATGCCGACAAAATGCATGCCGCAAACTGAGGATCTCGCAAATGCATCGTTTTTGAGCCAGTCGGGCATGTGCGAACGTATTCTCGTGGTGGAGGAAGCCAGTGATTTGCGCCAACTCAACGCTGAAGTGTTGATTGACGCCGGCCATCAAGTGGATGTCGCCGAAGATGTGGCGACCGCTTGGGTCGCACTCCAACTTCACCGCTATGATCTACTGGTCACCGACCAATTCTTGCCGGACGCGTCAGTGGTCGGGCTGGCCAGACAAATTCACGTCGCCAAAATAGCGCTCCCAATCATCATTGTCTCCAAAAGCTTGCCCACTTGGGAATTTCCCCTGGATCCCTGGCCACAAACCGTCAAGGTGCTGTGCCAGCCTTATACAATCGAGAAATTGTTGAGCCTGGTGAAAAATGTTCTGCGACCAACGGCCACTGTCCGGGACCATGCCGCGCCTCCACCAGCCAAGGAGCGACGAGGAGCAATCGGTTTGCGGGCATGATAATTTCACTCCCAATTTAACCTTCCCTTAAAATTACACGTTTATGACACCCGCCAATATCCGCACTTCCGCACAAATCCCGACAGCCCCGCCACTCGCATGGATCATTCCCTCGCAACTCCTGTTGACGGAGAAGTCGTCGGGCACAATGGCCGTGCATTTCTTGGCCGAGAGAATTGATACCGTGGCGATTCGCGCCACCAAGGTGACCGTGATGATGGAAGAATTTGAGGGATACAGCCACTTCGGTCTTAACGACTGAAATTGTCAGGACCCCCCAGCGATAAAACCGAACGATGTGATTTGAACATCATTTGAACGCAGGGAAGCCAGCCAGCCCATTACTCGAAAGGGAACCGTGAGCAGCACACAACAAAATGGAAAACGAAACGGGCAGGAAGCCGGCACGGAGCAGGCGCTACGGGATTCCGAATTGAATTATCGCCGGCTGTTCGAGTCGGCGCAGGACGGCATTTTGATTCTGGACGCGGATACTGGACGCGTGAATGATGCCAACCCGTTCCTGATTAAACTGCTGGGTTTTTCTTATGTCGAAATGGTTGGCCACACGGTGGGCGAACTCAGTCCCTTCAGGGATATGGTTTCCAACCAAGCCATGTTGAAGCGGTTGCAGAAGGATGGATATGTGCGCTACGAGGACCTGCCACTGGAAACGAAAGCTGGGCGGAAGGTGGCCGTGGAGTTTGTCAGCAACGTGTATCGGGTGGGTGAAAAAAATGATTCAATGCAATATCCGAGACATCACGGCGCGCAAGCAGGCGGACGAGGTGATTCGGCAGCAGGTCAAACTACAAGAACAAATCGCACAGATCGCCGCCACGGTGCTCGGCATGATCTTTTCCTTTGAATTACGACCGGACGGTTCCACCCGGATACCCTACGCCAGCGGCGCCTTGAAAACCATTTTTGAACTGCAAGCCGCGGAGGTCATTGCGGACGCAACGCCGGTTTTCTCGATGATCCACCCGGACGACCTCAGGCAGGTGCGGGCGTCCATCGCCGAGTCCGCTCGCACGTTGAATCCCTGGCGTGATGAGTTCCGCGTGTGCCATACTCGGCTGGTCATCGAAACGTCCGGCGAGGAACTCGATGAACTGGCCACGGCCCATTCCCTTCAGGCGCGCCCCGGTTCATTTGTGCGCTTGAGCGTGAGTGACAGCGGATGCGGCATGCCTCCGGAAAACTTGCCAAAGATTTTCGAACCCTTCTTCACTACCAAGCCGACCGGCAAAGGCACCGGCCTTGGGCTGGCGACCGTCTTCGGCATCGTTCAAAAACATCAAGGCTGGGTCAACGTCTACAGTGAAGTCGGCCAGGGGACAACGTTCCGCATCCACCTTCCGCGATTGGCCGGGAACACCGTGGTAAAATCCGAGGCGCAGGCACTGGCGGCCATGTGCGGAGGCCAGGAAACCATTCTGCTGGCGGAAGACGAACCGGCCTTGCGAATCGCCATACGCAAAACCCTGACTCGACTGGGGTAACGCATTCTTGATGCGCCCACCGGAGTACTGGCTCTGGAAGTCTGGAAGGAAAACCGCGACCAGATAGGCTTGCTGCTGACCGATCTGGTGATGCCGGATGGAATGGCCGGAATAGCCCTGGCGCAGCGCATTCTGCAGGATAATCCCAAACTGAAAGTGATCTATATCAGCGGTTAGGGTGCAGGGCAAACTTGTTTAAAAAGTTAAGCGGCGAAGGCTAGGCCGCGAGCGGGGTTGCTGTGCTGTTTCCAAAAACCCTCGAACCAGTGGCTCAGTAAGGCGCAACGAACGGCGAGCAGATCCGAAGCGCCTTTGCAGCTCCAAAGCATACCCGAGTGTTTGAGCCGCTGACCAACCACCGTCTTGCAGCCCGCCTCAACCACCCCGGAGCCGATGAAGTATCCTGCGTGGCGGAACGTTTGATAGCGCATCCGCGATTGATTGTGCTGGAAGTAATTGATCTGTTTTTTGGCGAGCTTGCGAGCCTGCGGGCGAGCGGGCAGGTCAGCTTTGGCCTGGGCGATAATTTGAGTGATTTTGTCCTTCAGGAGAGCCTTGCGCCACTGCCGATAGCGTTTCTTGGCCAACGCCGAGCCCTCGCCGTAGAGCGCTTCGCACAGGAGCGTCAGATGCTCGCAGGCGTGGTAGTAATCCAGGATGCAGATGGCACTGGGAAAATTCACCCGGGCCAAGGCCCAAACCCAGGCGGCCCCGTCGCCCAAGAACACGATCGTTTTGGCTCTGGCGCCAAATTCCTTGGCCGGGACAATATCGGCAAGGTAGGTGGTCGAGTCGTAGTCGCGCTCCGGGCGCTGATCGGGTTGGTCCGGCTTGCGGTGGGTGAAAATCGTTCCGACTTTCACCTCGCGTGTCCGGGCTTGGCCCTGCTTACCCTTGCGCCCGCGGAGTTCCTTGCGGCGCATGGGTGCGCCGGTCCCATCGGTGCCGACGCAGAAAATGTCTCCGGCCGCAGGGTTAAACACTGGCTCCTGAGCCTCGCGCCACCGGCTCATGCGCGGCGCCATTTGGGTGATCATGCGTTGGATTTGACGGGCGTCGATCTCCAACCTGGCGTAGGTGAGCAGGTCTTGGCTGGCGGCTTGATAACTGCCGGCCAAGGCGGCGGCACGGCACATCCAGCAAGCCACTTCGGGGGAATAGCTATCAATCAAGCCCAAGGCGGCATCCAAGGGAAAGCGCCCTCGCGCTCGCTCGGGGCTATAGAAATACGTGCGCCGCAGCGTGATCCAACCCAGCGTCAGCAACACCGCCTTGGGCCGCTGGCCATAATCTTGTTCATCGGCTTGTGGCTGATAATTATTACCCGGCAGCGCCGGATCGTTGAGCAACTGTTCCAGCCAACGGGCGCCGTCGTGCTTGAGCGCCGCCAAGAGATCGCGCTCCAAGCAGGCAAAATCGGTTACGCCCTCGGTGGCCAGACGGTTCAAGCAGAGCGCCGTTTGCGGGAAGAAGCCCGCCAGAAGCGCTGGAACTTTTTTTTTACACCGGCGGACTGCTCGTTCCAGGTCATCTGTTCGGTGAGCAGCGCGTAGCGCTGGGTCAGTTCCTGGAACCGAGCGTAAGCTTCCACCCCGGTGGTGATGGCCTCCAGTTCCTCAGCGCCGACCCGCTGGCAGTTGTTTTTGCCATTTTCCCGGCGCTGCAACAAAAAGTAGGGGCCTTGGGTGCGGGTTTCCTCGCCGCATTTTTTTTGATAGGTCTGCTGGCTGACATGCCCGCGGATCAGGTGATCAATGTGGGCCATTTCTTCGAGGATGCGTGCGCGTTCTTGTTGGACAGTCAGAGAGATCATCGTGCTAGGGGATTTAGGTTGGATGGATGTTTTTCACACAAGCTGTGTGTTGTATATGATATATACAATATCCTTCTCAAAAAGCCAGAAAAAACTGCTCTTTTGAAATTCATCAATTAATTTGTCTCACACCCCAGCGGTTACAGCGCCGAAATTATGGGCAAGGATTTTGCCTTGTCGGAAAATATCAATTTTCTCCCCAAACCGTTTTCGGCCCGCAAGCTGGCTCAAATCATCCGCGACAGTCTGGACGCACGCATCTCAAGCACATAAATGGGCGGTATATCGGAGAATTCCACCGGCTCAGGGTCATATCCAGGTGACAATTTCCGGCGGCTTGCGTGGCACGGGCGGTGTCACGCCGGCAGCCACTCCCAAAATCACCGGCGCGATCGCTGTCATTCCCGCCGGAATTTTCAATTCCGCCTTCCATTCCGGCGTGTTGAGCGTTGATGCGGCAAAGCCAATTACACAGGTGCCGAACCCTTGTGCGCAAGCCGCCAGCAGCAAGTTTTCCGCTGCCAGCCAGCAATCTGCCACGACGAACGGCCCTTCTAATTTGCTGTAGATCACGATCAACGTGCCTGCGTTATAAAAAACATGAAAATCCGGTTTGTCCACCACATGCAGCGTGTGCTTTGCCTGATCGGAAGTGGAACCCTGTGCTTCGCTGGACACGTTCTTCTTGGCGCCTTCCGACAGGCGATCCAAAAGCTTTTTATCTTGAATGACGGCAAATGACCATGGCTCCTCGTGCATGGCGGTGGGGGCGTGGACCGCGGCGGCGAGAAGCGAACGGATGACGGCTTGATCAATTGTCTCAGGCGCATAATCACGCACGGAGCGGCGATGATAAATGGCATCCATTGCACTCATCGGAACTTCGGTTTTTGCTGCTTTTTTAGGTTTGTTCATAAATTGACGGTAGATTTGTGTTCGACGCGAGATCTTGAGAGTTTGCCGTCTGGCTCACTCGTTGATCCCGAAATGACTGTACCCTCGCGTATCCATTGAATCTGGGCTCCGCGACGCGGCGCGAATGGTGAGGGTTTCCGTTGTCTCGGCCAAAACGGATCCATTACCCGAGGCCGATGACCTTTCGGTCAGCAGCAGCCGTGAAGAAAATAACGTCGCCAAAGGCATGGCTTGCAGGTTTGGGCCGGTAGTGTGGAGGCTAGTTTGGGTCATAAATGTGTAACGAGAATAAGGTGCAAGACATCGTGAAATCTATGGGGTATAACCCGATCTTGAATTTGGTTGCGGTTCAGGTTGCCAGACGCGGATACAGTCTGGCGCCGATGAAAACCAAAGCGGTCGTGGCCAAAAGTATGACCGCATAGTCAAGGCCGAGACCAAAGCTGCTTGGGCTGCCTGCCAACATACAAGTGCGCAGCGCGTCCACGACGTAGGTCAAGGGATTCAGATGTGAAACCACTTTCAACCAGCCGGGCATGATGTCGGTGGGAAAAATTGCATTGCTGGCGAAGAACAGCGGCATGGTCAGCACCTGGCCGACACCCATGAAGCGCTCGCGCGTCTTGACGATACAAGCGATGACTAGTGAAAACGTCGAAAACAGCGTCGCCGCCAGGATGACAATCACCAGCACGTTTAACAATGCGACCGGGCTCCAATTCAGCTTTACCCCGAGCAGCAGCGAGAGACTGTAAACGATGACCCCTTGAGACAGCGTGCGAATACCGGCGGAAAAACCCTTGCCGAGCACGAGTGCCGCGCGTGGTGTCGGACTCGCGAGGAATTTTTGCACGATGCCAAGGTCGCGTTCCCAAATGACATTGATGCCGTAAAAAATGGCCACAAACAAGACGCTCTGGGCCAGGATGCCGGGTGCGATGAAGTCGAGATAAGGAATGTTGCCCGTGTGCATCGCGCCGCTGCGGGCAAACACCTGTCCGAAAATGAGCAGCCACAGCGCAGGTTGCAGGGCACGGGTGATGAGTTCCGTAAAATCGTGGCGCAACTTGCGCAACTCAAATTCGGTGATGACAAACGTCTTCTCGACGAAGGAGGTCAGCGGATGGATCAAAGTGGCGGTCATGTGTTAGCCCAGGCGCTCAGCCGTGGCGCGTTCGGCGGAGACGGCGCGGAAGTTGTTGCCGGAATCCAGCACGGTGCCGGCATAGTGGACGAAGACATCATTTAGCGTGTGACCCGGACCCAGCGAGGCTTCCAGCTCCTTGCAGGTACCCAGTGCATCCAACTTGCCCAGGTGCATGATGGCGATGCGGTCACAATGGCTCTCCGCCTCCTCCAGATAATGCGTGGTGAAAAACAGCGTCGTGCCGTAGTTGGCACGCATATCAATCAGATGTTTCCAAACCGCGTCGCGCGCAATCGGGTCCAGCCCGACGGTCGGTTCATCGAGGAAAAGCACCTTGGGCCGATGCAGCGTTGACTGCGCGATTTCCAAGCGACGCACCATGCCGCCGGAATATTCGCCCACCAGCCGTTTCGCATCAGCGGTGAGGTTCATGAATTGCAATGCCTCCGCAATCCGCGACTGTTGCTCTCGATGTGGCAAGTCATAAAGTTTGGCGAAGATGAGCAGATTCTCGTAGCCGGTGAGCGAACCATCCACGGAAACAGCCTGCGGCACATAACCGATGGCGCGGCGCACCCCGACCGCCTGCGTGGTAATGGAAAATCCGGCCACGCGTGCCTCGCCAGAGGTGGGCGGCAGGAGCGTGGTGAGCATCTTGATCGTGGTGGTCTTGCCAGCCCCGTTGGAACCGAGCAGGGCGAAAACCTCGCCGGCGTTGACCGAGAGCGTCAAATCATCCACTGCCGTGAACGCTCCGAAGCGGCGGGTCAGGTTATTAATTTCGAGGACAACTTCGGCCATGTTCCCAACATGTCTCTTTTGATAAGCGCAATCAATGGGGTGAACACCCCACGAGAAATCTCCTTCAGCAAATATCCGCATCGCGGCGGATGATCACGGGATTCACTTTCCGCCGAGCGAAGTTTTTGGTGAAGGCAGATGGAGCGTCCGGCCCGCCACCATGAATTCACCTTCGCCCTGGTGATGAATCGTCCGGGGCTTTCTTTTCGCGGGATCAATCCATGCTCGGACGACTTCCAAAACGAAGAAGTTGTACTTCGTCACGAGCTTCATATCAACGACCTTGCATTCCAAGCTGGCGAAACACTCGGCGATGAGTGGAGCCTTGACGCGAGTGGCGGACTGGGGAGTGAGTCCAAAGTCATTGAACTTGTCCACCAGCCGGCCGGAAACATTCCCGCAAGCCACGACGATTTTCGCCAGCTCCACCGTAGGGATGTTGATTACGCATTCGCGGCTGGCCCTGAGACTGGCAAAAGAGTAATTATGGTTGCTGACCACGCAGCCCACGAGCGGCGGCATGAACTCCATCATCAGGTGCCAGGACAAGGGCATGACATTTGGGCGTCCGGCACGAGTGGTGGTGAGCAGCACGACCGGGCCGGGTTCAAGCAGCCGATAAACTTTGGACAATGGAAAAGTCTTTTTCATAATAGTTTCAGTGACAAATTTTAGCCAGTGGCACTGATGTTGTCAGCGTGTTTTGGAAATTACTCGCAAGAACCAAGCAATGCGTTGTTGGTCCCCGCCAAGGTTCGAGGCGTTTCCACTGCTTCCCGCAAAAATATCCGAACAGGATGCAACCTCACGCAAGCAGCCTCAATTCAGCTTTGCGACAGGCTTGCCATGCCTTTGCCGTCGATTCGCCACATTCCAATTTCCTGTCACTTGAATGCCTTGAGCAACGCTTCAAACTCCGTGTGCAGCGATTTGTCGTGTGGGGTCACGGCCGGAATTTTGAGGCTGATTCCCAGTAATTCATAAACCGCCATTTGCGCCGCTCGCACCGAATACTCCACCGTGAAAACAGTATCCGTCGGAATCTCGACGAATTGGCTGACGAACGCGAAATTCTTCGAATCGGGCGGCACCAGCAAGGGGCGGTCACTTTGCGAGCGGGGCATGAACATGCTAGTGATATAGGGCATCCTGCACGCAATGCAGTCGGCCGTCTTGACGGTCTCCAGATCGAAGCGCAGATGGCCGCAAAGCTCCTGCAAAATTTCCGCTCCGTTGCAGTCGGCCATTGGCTTCGGAACGAAATTACCGACCCGGTCGGGGAACAAAGCATAGCCCCAGAATACCTGCACGTCGGCCGGTTGATTCAGGAAATGCGGCTGATGGGCCAGCACGATGGACATCAACCAGTTTGAATCCTTTAACGTCACCAACCCGCCGGTGCCAGCCTCATTGCCACTGAACTTATCCATCAGGTCGAAAAACGCAGGATTTTTCAGGGTCACGGTGAACGATTCCCAGCATGACTGCGCGATGCAATTGCTAAATGCTGCTGGATTACCAAACTGCGGGCGACCCGCCGCCAACTTTTCCCAAAGCGCCCAACTGCCGCTGTCCTCTTTGGTCAGCTTCTCAGGTGCGCTGGACATTGAACCCAGGCTTGAGGCATCAGTCATTGATCCGTTTTGCAGAAAGACAAAGTCGCCGTCATTCACGGCAATCACTTCGGTGTCGTAATGCCGCAGACAATGAATGCCGGTAATCATAAACTTGCCGCTCTCGGTCTTGTGATCAAGTTCGGTCACCTTGCAATCGGACACCAAACGCACGCCCTGCGCTTTGAGCCAGGTCTGCAAAGGCAGAACCAGGGAATCATACTGGTTGTAAATCGTTCGTTTGACGCCGGCCAAGGTTTCGATCCGGGAAAATTCCAGCATGAAACGGTGCAGGTAACGCTTGAATTCCACGGCGCTGTGCCAGGGCTGGAACGCGAAGGTGGTCGCCCACATGAACCAGAATTCCGTTTCGAAAAACCCTGGCGAAAGCCAGTCGGTGATGCAGCTTGACCCCAGCGAGGCTTCATCTGCCCGGCTGAGTTTCAGCAATTCCATGCGATCCTGCATGGAAAATCCCATTGAAGTCACGGGAACCTTCGCGCGCCGACGGTCCACGAGCCTCGCCCGCGCATGCGACTTGTGCTGGGCATTGAACTCCACGGTTTCCTCGAACACCGACTGGCCCGGGTGGTTTAGCGAGGGAATGGATTTAAAAAGGCCCCAGGTGCATTCGTAATTGTCGGTGGTCAACATGCGACCGCCGCGTAAGGAATAACCGCCCGCAACATCGCCGGCGCCATCAAGGCTCCCGCCCATTACGGGCAGTGCTTCGAGAATGGAAATGTCTTCACCCCGTATACCTCCATCGCGGATCATGAAGGCGGCGGCAGCCAAAGAACCGATTCCGCCGCCCACGAGATAAGCCTTTGACTTTGTACTCATGGCTTTTTCAGCGAGGCCATATCAATGACGAATCGGTACTTCACGTCGTTCTTCACCACGCGGTCATAGGCTTCATTGATTTCCTGGATGGGGATGAGTTCGATGTCAGCCGTGATGTTGTGCTGGCCGCAGAAATCCAACATCTCCTGTGTTTCCTTGATGCCACCGATGAGCGAGCCGCTAAAATTGCGCCGGCCATGGATGAGGTTGCTGACTTGGATTGCCAACGGTTCCGGCGGCAATCCGACCTGCGTCAGCGTGCCGTCCCGTCGCAGCAGAACGAGGTAAGCGTTGATGTCGTGTTGAGCGGCCACCGCGTCGAGAATGAAATGACAACTGTTGAGATGTTTCTTCATCTCGCCAGGTTTTGTGGAATTGACGACCTCATCCGCGCCCAGCCGCAAGGCATCCTTCACCTTGCCGGGCGAATGGGTGAAGACCACGACGTGCGCGCCCATGGCCTTGGCGAGTTTCACGCCCATGTGCCCCAGCCCGCCGAGTCCAATGATGCCGACCTTTTCGCCCTTGGAGACTTTGTAGTGGCGCAAAGGCGAATAGGTGGTGATCCCGGCACAGAGCAACGGAGCCGTGGCCGCGAGATTCAGATTCTTAGGGACGCGCAGCACAAACGCTTCGTCCACAACCACGCTTTCGGAGTATCCGCCGTGGGTCATGCCGCCGCTGTGCTTGTCAGGGCTGTTAAAGGTAAACGTCGCGCCTTGTTCGCAGAATTGTTCGAGGTCGTCCTTGCAGCTTTGGCAAACACGGCAGGAATCCACCATGCAACCCACGCCGACAAGGTCGCCCTCCTTGAACTTCTTAACCTGCGCGCCGATTTTTGTGACGCGCCCAATGATTTCATGGCCCGGGACGCATGGGTAAGTCGTGCCGTGCCATTCATCACGGACGGTATGCACATCCGAATGACAGACGCCGCAAAACAGAATCTCGCTTTGCACCTCGTGCGGTCCGGGTCCTCGTCGTTGAATGGTGAAGGGTGCAAGTGGGGCGGTGGCACTTTGGACCGCGTAAGCACTGGTTGTCATAAAACTTTGAAAGCTCGCGATTAAAACGACCAGTTGACAATAGGAAAGCCGGTGGCGAGCTTGTCCGGGAATGCTCCGAACCACGGGTTGTTCCGCGCGACATTCACCAATCCGACTTGCACCCCACGGAGATTCTCGGCGTAGTTCACCAGTCCCCATTGGAGGCCGTGAAAATCCTGCGCCACATTGATCCAGCCGGATTGCAGTCCGGTGAACGTGCCTTGCGAGTAGTTGATGATGCCATCTTGCCAGCCAAAAAACTTCTCCCGGCTGATATTGACCAGGCCCCAGGCCACGCCGGTGTAGGAGTCGGCATAATTTACCCACCCCCAAGCCAAACCCTGGCTGTCACCGGTGCTGCCGTTGACGAAGCCGAGGTTCAGGCTGGATTGTGGGTTTTCACCCCAGATATTCAACGAAAAACCATTGATCTGGGTGGTCCGGGAGTGGATGGCGATGTCCGGCGTCAGTGACGCCTGGAAAACAGATTCGTCTGCTTGCAAGCCTGCGCCGCCAGCCACGAGTACTGAGAGGATGAGTAGTTTTTTCATTATTGATCTTTCGGACACACAATTAACCGGATATCAATTCGGGAGCAATGGGGTGAACACCTGACCCGACGATCTTCGGCAGTTGGTCAACGCAGCACACCAGCGGGGTTTTGTATTGCCGAAGACGAGGAAACGCGCGAAACTGCGATCGGTTGCACAAGAGGCCACATTGCTGGCAACCTGTTTCACACAATGCCTAATCCACCAAGCAGGGCAATGACCGATATCTGTTTGCCGATGCCAGCCGCCGAAGAGGCGCGAGCCGCTTTCGGAAACGATTTCGATCCTGACGGAACACTCAATGGAGCAATCGCGCTGGCAGCGGCGGGTGATCTTGCAGGCCCAGCTGTTGCGCTAATGAGGGCGGTCTTCGCCTGTCCCGCTGCCGACGCCAGGTTGCGGGAAGCAATGATTGTGCGAACCGCCGTGCGTTTGAACTGCATTTATGCTGTGCGTGCTTCCACTCGCATAGCGCTCAATAGTGGACTTTCAAAAGCTGAGGTGGAGGCGCTCACCGCTGACGGGCCAGTCACCGGAATAGATCCGGACATCGTTTTGATTGCGTGCATGGCGGACGACATCGCGGATCGCGCAAACCTCGGAGAGGACTTGCTGGAAGCATCAATCGAGCGCTGGGGTGCCGATAAAACGCGGAACTGATGCTGAGTTGGTTCAATCTCGTGAACCGCTATGAAAGCGCATGCCGCGTTCCTAGTGACTCCGACGAGAAGCTGGCACGATCGTCCGGACCAACCTAGACCACCATTGCCGCACTGATCGATCGGGTTCTGAGCTACAAGCCCAGTGCCTCACAATTAACGGGGCAAGTGAAAAGACGCAACATAAGAGTGCAGCAAGAGCTGCATCTTGTCCTCAATTTTTCCCAGCCTTCACCTTCGCCCATCGAGCCCTAGCTCCAGTCGCAATTGCAGCCCTGCCCGCAGCACTCATTTTCCGCTTTGCGGGCTTGGAAATGGTGGCAGATTCAGCGGCAGTCGTGGGTCTGGCTGCGTTGTATTTTGCTCATCGTAATTGTTGTGCTGCCCTGATCTTGGCTTTGTGGGCCGGACTCATCGTGCGTTTGCCTGGTTTAGAGGGATGAGGCGGCTCTGGCACTTGGACCGGTGCGTGAGGTTTACCGCCAACAACAATGATGCCGGCGAGTTGGAGTTCCAAGGCCTCGATCTTTTCTTTCAGATCGGCTATTTGTCGCAGTTGGGATGATGTCAGATGTTTAATACTCATGAAGGTATTAAAGCATAGTCTGTTTCCCAAGGGAAGGCCAAAAACCGGAGCATCCTCAACACCCAAACCAAGTGATTTATGAATCCTGCTCAGCGGCAGATTCCAATTTGTGCCTCGGCGTTTAACCATTTGGATGTCGCTATAATATGAAGCATGAGCACGGTATTCAATAGTGACGTTTTCAAAGTAACCGATGCCTTTCCCCTGTTGCTCCTCCTGGAATAAGCAGCCCGTGACTGCAAGTTTGGTGCTGGGCCGGCGGCAGGACATCCCGGGAAGTTACACCATTAAGCACCACCTCACACCCAAGAACGATCTGCCAACGGATGAATTTGCCAGTTCGGTACTGGGCTAATTTCTTCGAGCGAATCTCTGGCCGCACCCAGAACTTCTTTTACGGTTGCCAGCAATTCATGCAAGGTGTAAGGCTTGAGCAGTGTCAGCATCGGTTGCGGCGAGCCGTAGCAAGTGAATTCAGGCAGAATTCCTGTCGCCATAATGACCGGTAACGGCATGCGGGCAGCCTGGACTTTCTGAATTAACTCCACTCCGGTCACCTTGGGCATGTCATTGTCAGTGACCATGAGATCATAATTGTTCTGTTGTAGCGCGTCCCACGCGACGGCGCCATCTTCAGCGGCGTCCACGTGATAGCCGGAATAAGTCAATATTTCCGTGTTGAGCCGGCGGATGGCCGCATCGTCCTCTACCACCAGAATGCGTTGTCGGGGATTGGTTTCGCCGTGAAGCGGCGCGCCGCTGACTGGATCACCCGATTGCGAGATGTGTTTAATTGTCATTACATTGCCAGCTTCGCGCCAACAGTATCTCGCCGTGGGGCAGAATACTTTTCACCAGGCCCAGCAATTTCTCAATGGTATAGGGTCGGCGCAGCATCGTGACGGCTTGCAGGCAAGGGTGCAGGGCAAATTCCCATGTAGGCAGAATTTCGGTGGCCATGATGACGGGCAACTTCATGCGGGCGGTGTGGAGCTTCTTGAGCAACTCCACGCCAGACACCTTCGGTAGGAATTGATCGGTGAGCATCAGATCGTAGCGGTGCAGTTGTAGCGCGGCCCAAGCCGTCGCCCCGTCCTCGGCCGCATCCACCTGGTAGCCGGCGTCAACCAGCACTTCGGCATTAAGCTGGCGGATGTCTTCCGCCTCCTCCACCACCAGAATGCGCTGGCCGGAATCTGGTTGCGATTGAAGCATTCCACCGGAGGTCTCGCCGGCGGGCGTAAAGATATTAACTGTCATAACGTGAGATTAGATATCCAAAGTGTTTTGCGCTATGGGGTGTTTTACCCAATTCACCAAAACAGACAAAATAATTTCGCTGATGCGACCCGACGAGTGTTTTCCGATTTCATTTCAGTGCGTGATTAAACTTGTCCGGTTCAAAAACCACATGAGCGCCATCGCAAACACGACGCACATGACCACTGACAGTCGCGTGAAAAATCGCATTTGCTTTTGATGCTCGGACAAAACCGGCTTTCTCCGATGCGTGGAATGGTATGCCATAATTCCGCAAATTATGCCAAGTCACGCCGCATCGGCTATGGGGTGTTTTGCCCATCCTTTGAATTCACGTCAGCCCCGCGCTGCACCAACCAAAATTTGCGCATTCGTCCACAAAGAATGCTTGTGGGGAGAACACCCCATAGCACTCGCGAAATGCTTCAGTCAAATTCATGGCTTGCTTTTATATGGCCAAAAAAATTCGACTCGGTGTGGCAGGCTGCGGTTACTGGGGCCCCAATTTGATCCGCAATTTTCGCGCCCTGCCCGATTGCCATCTTCGGATGATGTGCGATCTCAACCCTGCGCGGTTGCGTCACCTTGGGAAACTTTACCCCGAAGTTGAAGGCGAAACAGACTACGCGCACATGCTTAACGGCGTGAATCTCGACGCCGTCGTCATTGCCACCAGCGTGGCCAACCATTACCCGATGGCCAAGGCGGCACTGCTGGCGGGCAAACACACGTTCATCGAGAAACCCATGGCCGGCTCCGTGGAACATTGCGAGGAACTGGTGGAAACTGCCAGGAAAAACGGCTTGGTTTTGATGGCCGGCCACACGTTTCTTTATTCGCCGGCCGTCCGCAAGATTCAGGAAATCATCACCCAGGGTGACATCGGTGAAATTCGTTATATTTGCGCGCGCCGACTCAATCTGGGGCTGTTCCAAAAGGACATCAACGTCGCGTGGGACCTGGCGCCGCACGATTTGTCCATCATCCTCGCCATCATGGGCGAACTGCCTGTCAGTGTGAACTGCCACGGCAGCGCGCACGTCACGCCGGGCATCGAAGATGTGACGGCCATGTGCCTGACATTCGCCAACCGGCGTTCGGCCATCATTCACAGCAGTTGGCTGGATCCTCGCAAAGTTCGTGAAATGACCATCGTCGGCAGCAATCGAATGATTGTTTATGACGACCTCGCGCCGCTGGAGAAAATCCGGGTGTTTGACATGCGGGTCGAGCGTCCGCCGCATTATGATACTTTTGGCGAATTTCAATATGCCTATCACTACGGCGATATGCATGCACCCTACATCAAGCAGGAAGAGCCGCTGAAAATCGAGTGCCAACATTTCCTCGACTGCATCCAACACGGCACGCCCCCATTGAGTTGCGGCACGCGCGGTCTCGAACTCGTGAAGATTTTGGAGGCCTCGTCCGAATCATTACGGCACAATGGCGCGGTGGTGCAACTTTCCAAGACCGGCCTTGCACCCAAAGCGACACCCATCCGGAATTCAAGGTGCCTCAAAACAAAGCTGCTGACCAACCATTCAAACTGCAAACGGTCCGCGGCCAATGGCAGCCTCAAGTCGCCGCCGGGAACCGCTGCGCGGTCGTCTAATGGGGTGAACACCCCATTATGATAAGGATGGTATAAACTATGATTTCATTTGGTAAATAAAAAGGAGCAGTTGTAGTCTTCTGTGCATGGGGAGCCGGAGTAGTGTCCGGCTCCCTTTTACCGCCAGACTCTGAAACAAATGCAATCCATTGCCGGGCCTGCTTGAACCCATGGCCGCTAATTTGATTTCAGCGGACTGCCTCAATCGCTAAACATCTTTGCCAAACGGTATCTCCGCCGTGACGGTGGTGCCTTGGCCCGGGGCCGACTCGATCTCAAACCGGCCGCCGACCATCTCCAGCCGTTCCCTCATGCCCAGCAGTCCGAGTCGTTTCCTGCCTTTGGCATTCAATACGCGTTCTACGCTGAAGGATTTGCCGTTGTCATGTATTTTCATGCCAATCCCGGCCGTGCGTTTCTGGATGGTCACATCCACGCGGGTGGCTTGCGCATGACGGGACACATTGGTGAGCGCTTCTTGGGCCACGCGGTAGAGAATGGTGCGCCGGGCCGTGTCCAACTGTTCCAACCCGGCAAACGCCGTCAGATGCGTGTGGACCCCGGTTTGCGCGGTGAAGTTCTTCAAGTGCGAATGCAGGGCGGGAATCAGTCCGAGATCATCCAATACCGCCGGGCGCAACTCCCGGGCGAACTGATGCACGATACTGACCGAGTCTTCCACCAGCTTTTGGGCGAGTTCAATGTCGCGGTCAAAATCCTTGGGCTTGCATCCAGCTCCCTTCTTCAGGGTGGCCAGGCGGACATTGATGCCCGTCAACGTCTGGGCGATGACATCATGCAACTCACGGCTGATGCGTTTTCGCTCGTCTTCCTGCGCCTGTAGCATCTGGCGGGACAGATGCCGCAACTGTTCCTGCATGGAGCGCGACTGTTCCAACAACCGGGTCTGTTGTTGCTCGCTTTGCTTGAGGGCGATTTCCACCGCTTGCCGCCGGGTGATCTCTCCTTCCAACTTCAGGTTCGAAGCGGCCAACACTTCAAGGCGTCGCTGGGCCACCTCGACCGCTTTGCGCTCCGTGATGTCGTAAAAGCAATTGATCGCCCCCGTGACGTCTCCACGCTGATTCTTCAATGGACGAATATTCACGACGCAAGAAAGGCGCGAGGCGTCCGCCCGCTCGATAATCACTTCCTGGTCTCGCACTTCCGATTTCTTGCCTGCCAACACCTCGGCCATGGGACAATCCGCGGGGCGCATGGAACTGCCATCGGGACGGAACAACTTGAACGAGCCGCAATAGCGCGCGTTGCTTTCTCCAGGCACTGGCTTGCGACCCCACAGTTCTGCGGCGCGGGCATTGAAATCTTGAATCATGCCTGCCGCGTCACACGAATAGACGGCCACCGGACCCAGTTCAAACAAAATGCGATAACGTTCTTCGCTCGCACGCAACGCCTGCTCCGCCTTCTTCCGCTCTGTGATGTCGCGGATGTTGCATTGGATGACGGCGTGGCCGTTCTCCGAATAAAGGTTGGCCACCACTTCCACTTCCTGATGCCGGCCATCCTTGGCCTCCAGCGGCAAGTCTTCGTAGCGGACTTCGCGCTTCTTTTTCAGTTTCTCGAACATTTCCTGGCTTGCCGCCTCGTCCTTAAGCAGACCGATCTCAAAAAGTTCCCTGCCCACCAACTGCGCTTGCGAATAACCCAGCAACTTCGTCATGAATGGATTGGCATCGGTGATTTTGCGGGTGGCGGGGTCCAACAGGAGGACGCCGTCATGCGCCGTTTCAAAGAGCCGCCGGTAGCGAATTTCCGAAACGCGCACCATGTCCTCTTCCCTTTTGAGTGCGGTAATGTCCACCAGCACGACGCGACAATCCAGCCCGGTGGGCGAGCGTTTGGCTCTGGCGCGGACGACCTGGAGCGGCCGGCTTTTGGCCGGCAGCTCAATATCAATGGCTGGTTGTTCTCCGCTGGCAAAGATTTGTTTGAGGAATGAATTGAAAAGGGGACGTTGCGCCGCAAGCAGCAGTTGTCCAAATGTCCGGCCCAGCAAACGCGAACGCTCGATGCCCACGAGTTGGGCGCCGGTGAGATTGACCTGGCGAATGGTGCCATCGGGCGCGAGGGTAAAATAGCCCGCCGGCGCGAAATCGTAGAGGTCGGTGAAATTCTCCAACGCCGCTTCCAGTTCGTCCCGGGTCTGCCGCAGTTCGGTGTTTTGCAGCTCCAGTTCAATCTGATGCACCTCCAATTCATGGAGCAGCCGCTGCGGATCGTGATCGGTCTTCGCTGTACTGGCCTTGGACGCCTGGCTTCTCCGCGGCGTGCGCAAGATGACTTCGGCGCGGTGGTAAAGCTCGGCCATCATGGGCCGCTGTTGCTCGTGGTCCTTGATTTCTCGCAACTCGGGCGCGACCCCGCGTCGCCGTTTGGCGGGATCGTTGGAGGTTTTCGACTGGCTGTTCATGGCGCAGGTTTGCTGGCAATTGAACTATAAATGACCAGGGAAAGATTTGCGCGCAATTTTTCGATGTCAAAGGGCTTCGTCAGCACGCCCTTGAATCCGTGGCGTTCTGGTTCCAGCATCACTGGATCGAGCGTGTATCCGCTCATGGCAATGGCCTTCACACGCGGGTCAATCTTGAGCAACTCCTGAAGGGTCTCCCGTCCGCCCATCCCCTCGTGGATCGTCAAATCGAAAATCACCACGTCAAAGCGGCGACCTTGGAGCTTCGCGGTTTTGTAAACCTCGATGGCCATCCGCCCATCCTGCGCCAGCGCCACTTCGTGGCCCATCCCCGAGAGCGTCCGACCGACCGCTTCCCGCACTCCCGCCTCATCATCCATCACCAGCACCCGCCCATGCTGCGGAACACTGGCTGGTGGCGGTGCGTTCACTTCACTGCTCAATTTCCGGGCTGCCGACAGGTAGATGTCGAACGTCGTCCCCACCCCAACTTCTGATTCCACAGTAATCGCTCCTTCATGTTTCTGAATGATGGAATGGCAGATGGTCAGGCCCAGCCCCATCCCCTTGCGATCACCCCGCTGCTTCGTGGAAAAATAAGGATCAAAAATCTTCGACAGCACGTCCTTCGGAATACCGGTGCCATGGTCCGCGAGGCTGACTCGGACATAATTCCCCGCGTCCAAAGGCGGATGTTCCGAGGCCTTAAGCATTATG